>Ga0190274_10001784_pt1 | contig 12619 bp, 6 predicted proteins | sample Popmic531T_FD_133002 | JGI IMG/M metagenome (GOLD analysis project Ga0190274, IMG submission 133002) | Populus adjacent soil microbial communities from riparian zone of Yellowstone River, Montana, USA - 531 T | ecosystem: Environmental > Terrestrial > Soil > Riparian zone | place: USA: Montana...
GAAATGGCTGAAGCAGACCCGCCTGGCACCATACCATCGCCGGACCTGCCAAAATTGTTATTAAAAACTGATCCATCAATTGTTATGTTATTATAACGTTGATTCATACCCGCAAAGCTGTTTCCATTACTCTGTGGGGTCAACTTAGTTAACCCGGTAAGTGTTCTGTTCGAGTTGGGGATAGTCGCTAATTGACGACGACTAATATTCGTAGAGGCACCCGTCTTTTGAACAGCCGACCTGGAGCCGGTTACCACTACGGTCTCCATTATTTTGGCAGATGGTGCTAGCTGAATAGCAATATCATACTTGTCGCCTAAAGGGGCCATTATGTCCGATTTCTCGAATTGGGTTTTGCCTACATATGTGGCTGTGACAGAGTACGGGCCGCCAGGAACAACATTCGAAAAAGTGAATTGACCGCTGGACTTGCTGGTCGTTGTATATTTGGCGCCGCTTGGTAGGTGGGTTGCAATAATGGTTGCGCCGGCTAAGGGCTCATTTTTCTCAGAAATGACTACACCCGTAATACTACTGGTAGTCACCTGAGCCTGCATGACAGACGTGGCTATAATAGAAATTACAGCCAGGAATAGGATTCTCTTAAGCATGTTGTTTAGTTTTCGTGATTGTTTACAAAGAAAAGGAATAATCCAATTCAGGAAATAAGCAAAGTATTAACAAATTACTACCTGCATGGTGATGAAAAGACAGGGATTAAGTTGCATTTGCTGCCTTTGTAATCTTTTTATAGCTTTTATTTGTTGTTACCTTTGCACAAAATATTATACTACATGGTTGACCCGATTGAAGCCGCGATCAACGATATCAGGAATGGGAAAATGGTAATCGTAGTAGATGATGAAGACCGTGAAAATGAAGGCGACTTTATTGCAGCAGCGGCCACCATTACGCCTGAAATAGTAAATTTTATGACCAAGCATGGGCGGGGGCTTGTTTGCGTACCGCTTCCGGCCGAACATTGTGATGAACTGGGTCTAGAGTTGATGGTCAGCAATAATACGGCGCTTCATGAAACTGCGTTTACAGTTTCAGTGGACCTGCTGGGCCATGGATGTACTACCGGCATTTCAGCCCACGATAGGGCAAGGACCATCCAGGCATTGATCGACCCTTTCATTAATCCCAAAGACCTTGGCCGCCCCGGCCATATATTTCCTTTAAGGGCGAAAAAAGGAGGTGTTTTACGAAGAGCTGGCCATACAGAAGCAGCGGTAGATTTGGCGCGACTGGCCGGTTTCCCGGCACCTTACGGCGGTGTGTTGGTTGAAATAATGAATGATGATGGCACCATGGCCCGCCTGCCCGAATTGCTGGCCGTTGCTAACAAATTTGACTTCAGGATTATTTCTATAAAGGACCTGATCGAATACCGGATAAAGAGGGATTCGTTGATCGAAGAAATTGTCAGGGTAGATATGCCGACCAAGTACGGCAACTTTAAACTGGTGGCTTTCCAGGAAAAAAATTCAACTAATGAACACCTTGCGTTATTAAAAGGTGAATGGGAGAAAGATGAACCTGTAATGGTTCGGGTCCATTCGTCCTGTTTTACAGGAGATATATTGGGATCTCTTCGTTGCGATTGCGGCGAGCAATTGCACAAGGCCATGCAGATGGTGGAAAAAGAGGGTAAAGGAGTAATAATATACATGAACCAGGAAGGTCGCGGTATCGGCCTGCTGAATAAACTAAAAGCATATCGATTGCAGGAGGGTGGGATGGATACCGTTGAAGCCAACCTCCACTTAGGTTTTCAAATGGATCAACGGGATTATGGCATTGGCGCACAAATACTCCGGTATTTAGGCATTAGCAAGTTGCGCCTGATGAGTAATAACCCAAAGAAGAGAGTAGGCCTTATTGGATATGGCCTAGAGATTGTAGAAAATATTTCTATCATTGCCGGAGCTAATCCGCATAATGAAAAATACCTGCAAACAAAAAGAGATAAGTTAGGGCATGAATTCCAAAATGAAGACTAAACAGCGCTAGTCGATAACACCAGTACTTACCTGTTTTAATGAGTCATTGGATGGAATGGGTACCGGCTGCTTATTTTTATTTCTTCCAAAGAATTCCCTGAGTGTTTCAAATTCTTTCCGGTATGATATGCTGGCGCCTGAACGTTTCGTTCGGGCGGCGCCGCTGGTATTGCTGGTAAGGTAGTCAAGGCTTTGGCGGTAAAAAAAACTCGCCCTGATGGTTCCGCTCTCATTGATCAGCCATTCCGCCGTTACATCCGGTAAAAATTGTACACTTTGCTGAATGGTGGATTGCAACGGTACATCAAAGGTGCTGCCAAGAGTTACGACAAAACGATCCTTGAACATCGAGATAGGAACGTTTACATTTAAGTTGCTCTGGTTGATATTAAAATTGCTATTAGTCTGTTGGACAAGGTTTCTATTGTAAACCGAGCCACTGAAATTGATACTTATGTTATCCGATTTTAGGATCTTGGAAAGTTCACTATTTAATTTCCTGTTGATCTCGTTAAAAAATAAGCCGGAAATACTGGTAATAGTATTATAAGTAAGTTCATTGATGGTAGAACCAAATCCTGTATTTGTGGGTCCGCTTTCTGGTGGCGCAAAACTGTTGAATACGATCAGGTAAGTGACCTGCCGGTTGATTTCGTTCGGATTTTTTTCCATTTGTTGGATACTCGAGGCCACAGAAAAATCGCTGTTGGCTTTGCTATTGGGCGGGAAGCCAAGGCTAAACTTAAAATCAGGTTGAAACAGGTCTCCCGTTAAATTAACCACCACATATACATTTTCTCTTAACCTTGAAAAAGAAGGATCAAAATTAAGCGTGTTGACAAGTGGTGAAAAGCTTACATTTTCCGCCGTGTAAATGGCTTCGAACTGGATCTTTGCGGCATAAGGATCACCACTCCACGAAATATAATTGGTTGTTCCTTTCCTGATTTCAAATGGTTTTTTAAAGAACGATTGAAAAGTAAAAAGATAATCTCCTTCGGTAATATCAAATCGGCCGCGCATGCTCAATTTTTCATTCGTTCCGGAATGTATATTCAGGGTACCTGATCCCTTTCCTTTTATTTCATCACCTGTCAGATCATCTAATATTACCCTGACCGTTACCATTGGATTGGCTGTTACGTCTACGTCGTAAGTGATGTTTGATCCACTGCTTTTAAAACTGCTGTCAATCATTTCACGTCCATAGGTTTTTTCCACCAGGAAATCCGCAATCCCTGATTCGCGGCTTTTGGATGATGGGATAGTAATAGTACTGCTGTCAGTTGCAGAACCGATCGCGTCGATCTTCATATACATTTCCGACTGGGGGCCCAGTAAAGAAAATGAACCGGTTCCAATTACCCTTCCATAAAACTGTTTGTTATCATTATAATTTGTATTGATCAGCAAAACCGGTTTGTTATTGACCGCATTGGTAGTGTTGGGTTTTCGTGTTGCCACCGAGAGGTCAAAAAACATATTTTTGAAAGCTGTGTGCTGGATGCCGCCGCGCAGGTAAATCGGATTTCCAGTTACTGGATCTGTCAAAACAAGACCATCTAAATTAATTTCGGTAGGTTTTAATTCAATGTCTGTATCCTGTATTTTATAAAAGCATTGCGTAAAGTTTACCTTAAGTCCTGCATCCTTTAACCGGCCTTTGCCAGTTACTTCCAGGTTATTAAAAGCGCCACGCAGATCAAAATTTCCGGTAACATATCCTTGCATATCTGAAAATAAAGTTCCCAGGAAACGTTCAAGGATCTTTACCTGGAAATTATTTGCCTTCAGCGCAATCAGGTTGTTTTTCTGTTGTTCAGGATCTTTAATATTCAGGTCGACATCGAATGCAAGCCTGGTAGGCTGATCCATGGTATTGCCCGTTATTTTTAGTTGATTGGACTTGTTATCGTATACAATACTTGCTTTTATATTGCCTATCGAATCATTGTCCATCCTTACTGCCTCAGCTACCAAATCATTGGAGGTTACATAAAGATTGTTCGCAGGATCCTCCACTAAAATATTTCCGGACACTAATCCTTCCAGCCTGTTCTTTGGAAGAAAGAAGGGAGCAAAATCACCCACATTCACTTTTTTGAGTTCTATTAAAAGATCGTTCCAATCACCTATTTCCGCAGGCCTGGTCCTTACCCTGATTTCCTGGCTATTTTCCCTCAATACCAACTGCCCGCTTGCAGGAATATTTTTTCGGAATTCCAGTTCACCATTATCATCGATGTTCCAGGTTTTTCCATTTACAACAAAAGACGAAGGGTCAAATTCGATTCTAACTCCATTGTCATACGTAAGCACGTTTGCATTGAGATTGGCCTGGTTGATGGCCTGGTTAGCGCCAGTAAATATCTGCACCTTCGAAATATCATCATGTGCATTGATGCGGAATAATACTACCGGAACATTCAAACTATCGCTTATATTGATATTGGCGGCGCTTCCGGATAAAACAAGGCTGTCGCTGCTCCCGCTGGCAGTAAGGTTAACGTTGTCAAAATTATACTTTGAATATTTAAACTGTGGAATTTCTGCGTTCAGTTTTAATTCATTGTTGCGTGTGTCTACATTGCCATAAATATGACTGTTATTAAAACCAGCAAGGCTGCTATCGATCATTTTAATGTAATCATCGACATAATGGGTAGTAATATCGAACGTGAGAGACTGATTTTCTGGCTGATGTTTTGGAGGCTTGATATAAGCGGGGTAATATTTATTGAGAAAAAGTTTTACAGCATCCGGCAGGTCACGGATATTATAATTACCCGTGACGCTTGCCTCAAATTCGTTGGACCGGGCTGTTAAAGTTTTTACTCCATTAAAAAAGTCAGAGGATACAATAAGTGAATCAAAAGGCAATGGGGTTCCATTTTTTGTCAGCGTTGCCTCAGTAATACTTGCATTTCCAAGGAAGTTATCAATACTGTTACCTGAAAAATTGAGATTAAATTTTCCTCCAAAACCAATGTCTTGCTTTATGAGATTGAGTTTTTTTAAATTCGCTTTTTGAACATCAGCAACAAAGTTGAATGCCGGAGTTTCGCTGTTGAAATCAATTAGCCCGTTCAACGTTAATTCAGCTTCCTCGTCCTTAATTGAAGCAATACCTTCAAATCGTCTTTTATCCAGCTTACCATTGATGGTCAGGTTATCGTAACGGTAACCGTTGTAATCAATAAAATGAATTTTTCCGTCAATTTCGCTTTGCCGGTATTTTTTACTGAAGCTCCTTCCTTTTATAGAGCCATTCAATGAAATAGCGCCGATATTTTTATTGCCGATAAATTCCCCCAGTCTGAAATAGTCAGTTGATACAGTACCCGAATAAACCGGCTCCTGCCCGGAAGGTAATTTCATATTTAAATCGCTCTTTACAATTCCAAGGTTGGTTTGGATAGTACCAAATGTTACAAAATCCCGTATAAAACCTGTAAAGCTGCCTGCAAAACGTAGGTAGTCCAACTGGCGCAAATTGGGTGTTGTTACAGACCTCATAGAAGGTACAAAAGCAATTGCATCATTATAAGTAGTTCTGAAATCGTTGGCTTTAAAATCGATAAATGTTTGATGGATGTCGGGCAAACCGGTCATACTAATGTCCCCGTTTAACAGGGTATTACTACCTGCCTGGATGACAAGGTTCTTTCCAACCAGGTCATCGACCGTACCGCGGACGACGCCATTTAATTTTATCGTTTTCTTCCATGACTTCATGGCCGGAGCGAAAAAAGCTATGTCATCGCTGTCAATTTCAGAGTTGTCAAAGTTGCCTTGCATTTTTACCTGGTGAATGAAATCATTCATGCTACTTATGTCGTCATAGCTCATCCGGAAATAATTTCGAATCGTGCTATTATTGGTTTTGATCAGCAGGTTTTTAAAAGCCATTTCTTGCGGGGTCAGTTTGACATCCGCTTTCATGTCCTTTACTTCAAAGCCACTTCTTTCTTTTGTTTGCAATACCAGGTGTGTTGTAACCGTATCTTTTTCCCAAAGTATATTAGAAAAGCTACCATTGATGCCAGCAAATTCTATGTGCCTGCCATCGAAGAAATCCACCCCGGGTGTTTTGGAATAAGCATCATTTTTGAAAGTACCATTTTGTAGTTCGAGTTTATCCACTTTAACGATCCAGCCTCCTTCATTCCAATTGAGCACCGAATCAATCGGAGATGGAGTGATGGCCTTAATACTATCGGGAGCTGGTTTCGGTTTCAGGCGCTGATAATTGAACAAACTGAAATAAGGTTTGTCAATGACAAGCGAGCCCAGGTCAATTATTTTTTTAGAAAGATCAATGGCCTTTGTTTCCAGTTGAAGAGAGCCAACAGCAATGGTCATATCCTGTCCTAACCAGGCATCCTTTTTAAGAAAGGAAACATTTTTCAGATCTACTTTTTCAAGACTTAGTTGGGTACCGCCGCCGCCTCCATTTCCAGAAGAAGGAGATGAAAAATAATCGATGAGAAACTGGTGCCTCCAAACCTGGCCACTTCGTTGCATTTTGATAACAGCGTTTTCAAGCCCCACATATTTCAGCACAATGTTATCCTTAAAAAAGAACCAGTCGGTGATACGTACTCTTACCTCCCCGGCAAATAACAATGTGTCCTTTTTTTGATCTTCTATCAGTACACCCTCCAGGTGCATGTTATTGAACAGGGAAAAATCGACATGTTTTATTTCAATTTTTGTCCGAAGATCTTTAGAAAGTCGTTTGGTGACTTTTTGAGTGATCCAGTTTTGACCGTAAGGAGATTGAATAAAAACCCATAAAGCTATGATAAGAAATAGCAATGACAGGATGAACCACAATAGTATTTTTTTGAATCGCTTCAGCTCTGGTTATATTAATTTGTAAAAATACGTAATCCACTCTACGCAAGTTCAATGCCAGCAATCGTTTCATTCATTAAAATGAAGAATAATAGAAAAACTTTAATCGGTAATTTGCTTAAAAAATGTAACATGAAGAAATGGCTTGCTCTTTTTTCACTTTTCTTTTGTGAAAAGGTTTTTGTCCAGCCTGTGAATGCACAAAAAACCCGGTTTGTACTGGTGATACATGGAGGGGCGGGTACTATTTTAAAAAGCCAGATGACCCCGGCAAAGGAAAAAGCTTATACCGATGCATTGAATGTAGCGCTGGATAGAGGTTCTGCTATTTTAGCGAAAGGAGGTACGGCATTGGATGCCGTGGAAGCCAGTGTAAAAACCCTTGAGGACAATCCCCTGTTCAATGCGGGCAAGGGAGCTGTTTTTACGAATGAGGGAGTAAACGAACTGGATGCAGCCATCATGAATGGAAAGACATTAGAGGCAGGATCAGTGGCAGGTGTTAAAACAATCAAAAATCCCATCAGTGCAGCACGAGCGGTCATGGAAAAAAGCCAGCATGTAATGATGACAGGGGAGGGGGCCGAAAAATTTGCTAAAGAAAAAGGCATGGAGATCGTTGATCCATCCTATTTCTATACGGAAGAAAGATGGAAGGGATTGCAAAAGGCAAGACAGGAAGATTCAACAAAAATGGATCATGCTGATACTGCGAAAAAAACGTATTTGAATCAACCGGATAACAAAGATTATAAATATGGAACTGTGGGAGCGGTGGCATTGGATCAGTTTGGTAACCTGGCTGCAGCCACCAGCACCGGCGGAATGACAAATAAGAAATTCGGGCGGGTCGGCGATGCGCCGATCATTGGAGCAGGCACTTACGCTAATAATAAAACAGTAGCAATAAGCGGTACTGGCTGGGGAGAATATTTCATTCGTTTGGTCATGGCTAAAACGATCAGTGATATGATAGAGTTTGGCAAGATGAAATTAAATGCGGCCGCCGATGAAATGATCATGAAAAAGTTACCGGCTTTGGGAGGTGACGGTGGCCTTATAGCCGTTGATAAAGATGGCAATATTGCCATGCCTTTCTGTACCCATGGAATGTATCGTGGATATATAAAAGAAGGAGGAAAGAATAGCGTTGAAATTTTTAAGTAGAAAATTTCTTAGTGAATATTGATGCTGGCAAGTCAAACACCTGGTAATACGCCCGGAAAATGCTTAATATTTGGTATGGCTCAATATTGAATTACTTTTCCCGGCTTACCAATCCACCCTTCCTGCTATCAACAGCAATTGTATACTTCGTATTTCCTTGTATGATCCATCTTACAGTAACTTGTCCAAGCCCGGGTATATTATCTACTTCAATAGTTTGGGGATTATTTTTTTGTTCTGTTGCTGCCGCAGGATTTCGATTTTCAACTTTCATTCCCGCAATTACTTTAGCGCCGTTCAAGGATATGTAATCTGGTCTTTCAATTTTATATTTCAGGTCCTGGCTGGAGTGGGTAGGCATTAAGCGTTTGTTGCCAATGACGGCTGTTACTTCTTTTAGGCCATCACCCAGGTCTTTTTCCATGATCGTATCGATTTCTAATTTGGGAGTATGATAGGCATGGTAAATAGTAAAAGCCATATTGCGATGTGCATCGCTTTCCAGTAAGAAACCCGGATGCATCCTTGAAAAATTCTTTTTAAAGCCACCTATCTCTATTTTCCCATATATCGGATGATCAAACTCGTGCCAATCTACAAATGCGTCTTTAAACAGAAGGTAACGGTCGAACGAGAAATTGGCTTTATCATCATCTTCATCGCCATCACGCGAAGCAGCAGAATGGTACATCAAATAAGGCGTCCACAATTCGTTGGAATAAGTATAGATGCCACGGCTACCGTAAAACCAGTCCAGTTCGCCTCCGAACACGGAATAAAGATCCTTGTATACTACTAAATATTTATAACCCGGAATGATCTCCTGTCCTTTTTTCCCGATAGCATCGTAGACCTGTACATCCGCTGCGTTATACGTATTGATATCCTCCAGTGCACCGGGCCCCCGTAGAATCATACCTCCGGAATTATGAAAAGATTGCCCAGCCGCAATATTGGGATGCTTCATCACGAATTCCATAACAGCCCTGTTCTCCGGCAGGGAGAAGGGATACTTATAAGCCCCGGTCTGTACATAATTGGGCTGCCAATTCCATCCCCAATCGCGGTTGGGATCGTATTCAAACTGGGCCCCATCTTCATTTACCAGTCCATCACTGTCATTGTCTATACCTTCGTAACCCAATATCTCGTACTCACCTTTTTCATCATTCTCCGCTTCTATCATTCGCGTTGGATTAACGGGGTCGACCCGGTAACGGCCGTTGGGGGTTTTCCGACGCATCATCACGATACTTCCATCCCGGTCAAGGTCATCATAGCCATCTTCATCTACCTGACCATCCATGTCATTGTCAATAGGAACTACGCCTGAGCGCGGAGAATGAGCATTGTTAGCATTCTTAAAAAAGCTGTCCCTTGCATCCGGATTAATGGTTGGGACGATATAAAAAATTTTGTCGGCCAATAATTCTTTGATGAATTTATTATCATTAAAACTCTCGGTCAGATACCAGGCGGTGTACATAGCAAACTCGCTCCCCTGTACTTCATTGGAGTGTATGTTTCCATCAATGTACATTCCCGGTTTTTTATGGGCATCACCTTTTGAATAATCGGTAATGGCAATACACCAGATATCCCGACCGTCATAGGACTTTCCGATAGATTCCAGTTTGGCGAGTCCGGGATAAGCTTTCACAATCTTCTTTAATATGTCGCCAATGCCCGCATGATCATTGTACCGGTTCCAGCTTATCACTACTTTGGGGTTGACAGGAGAACCAGCGGCTTTATAGATCTGTTCACTCGTTTGTGCAAAAACAATATGCGTTGAACATACAATTGAAACAAAAAGGAGAAGATTTTTTATAAAAGGTTTCATTTATTTATCATTTATTTCTTTGTCAAAATAAGAGGGTTGTAAACCTTCATCGTCCCGCCTGGAAATGTGAATTGGCCATTAATCTTAATGAGATATTTCATAGCTATTATCTGAAGGGTGTACAATGGGTTCACAAACTGATATCAATTCTTTTGCTTCCTGTTGTGGGGCTTCCCGCTTCTAACACAATTTTACCAGTGCCTTTTATCAGCCATGTGAGTTCCTTCGAACTAAACCCTTCTAATGAATTCAGGAGCTGGATCTTTTTCCCACTGACCACGGATTGACCGCTACCAATATTCAATTTTACATTGATTCGTTTGACCCAATAGGATCGTTCGCCTAATTTCGAATGTGAAGCCAATGCTCCTTTATTAATAACTGAGGCCGTAATGCGGGTAAGGCCGGATCCCAATTTTTCCGTTTTGATATTTACTATATCCAGTTCGGGTTGATAGCTTGCCAGTCGAACAATAAAATCAGCATGATTACTGGTGATACTATCTACTAATTTGTAAGGTGGATTGATCAACACAAAAGGGGCAAGGCCACCTATTTCTACTGTTTGTTCCGGGAAATCCGGATGTTGAATTTTTTTCCACTCAGTGTAAGAATTATTAATACCCTGCTGCGCGGCCCAACGAAGATAATTGGCTGAGACATCTTCTACACTCAGGGCTTTTTCTTTTTTCGTAGTATCGGGTTGAAATTTGGGAACAAACCAACCCGGTGTACTGAAACTATAACGACTGTAATGATAATAGGCCCATGATAAGAAATCACCACCAGCAGGGGTGGTTTTCGGAGCGTCTTTCATTTTCGTGGTTTTATTATACAGCTCAGAGACCATATTGTTCACTTTTACATCCGGTTCCAGCCATCCGGCTACTACCCTGGTAGTGGTGCTGGCCGACATAAACGTAAATGGAGAAGATAAATTATTGTTAGAAGAAAAGCTTATGACGGCATACACATTAAAGAGCTGGTACAAATTATCAAGTATTGCCCGTGATTCATTTTCTGATACGGCAAATTCGCCAGAGCCGGGAGTAAAAACGGGGTGTTTGAAGGAAAGATTTTTATTGAATGCTACACCGCCCTCGCCATCCTCATTAAAACTACCGTCCTTGTCGTTATCAATTCCCTCGGACAATAATTGGTATTTTCCTTTCTCACCTTTAATGATATCGGCCTTGATCAAAACCCTCGTATCGTCAGGATGGGTTTTATATTCACCTATGGCTGATTCAATTCTCATCCAGGTGATCTTGCCATTTCCGTCAAGATCGTCATAACCGTCTTCATTCAATTTGCCATCCCTGTCGTCATCGGTTTGGGCGCCATTGGCCAGCCTTTCATATTTCAAGGTCGCGAAATATTGTTCCATGGCGTCGGGACTTAAATTGGGAAAAATGTAGAAAGTTGTTTTACCAAGTAAAGTTTTAATGCTATCCTTATTGCTTCCCTGTAATAGCTTTTCTGCAAAGCCAATAGCCAGTTCCATTCCCAGCAGGTGATTACCTTCTACTCCTCCGACAATTGCGATAGCCGGTTTCGATTCAGTGCTATCCTTCCCGATCGTAAGCATCCAGATGTCTTTTCCCGCTGCTGTTTTAGTAATGGACTTTAGCTTTACTAACTGAGGGTATTCTTTAGAAAGTTTGGTAAGTCTGTTTGTCTGCTGGTTGTAATTGCTGTATTCTGGCTGCGCATGCAATAAGGAAGAAATAAAGAGAAGGTAGAATGCAGCAGCAGCTGTTTTTTTTATCATTCAAAGGTGGTTTGGAAAAATAAATATAAATAAAGATAAAGATGTTTTAATTTTTTTGTTTTGAAATGCAGGTCAGTATTTGCAAGAAATTCCTCTTATCCCAAGCAATAAAATAATGATTGCCTTCGCGAACACTGAAAGAAAGAAAGCCGCACTGATTTTTCGTTTATGTCATTTTTTTCTAACTAAATTCAATATCTATTAATAACCTGTCTTACTCAAATGTCTATGGGGAAATTTAGAAAATAAACGGATAGTTAATACCTAGCTGAAACTGTGCACCTTTAAAAAAGGGATAACTGAACCATTTGTTTTGAAATGCTGCGTCAGAAAGAGCAGGGCTGGGATCTTTTACCTTGTAAGAATATTCGAAACGTATCACGAAGAAATCGAAGTCAACCCGCAGACCACCTCCGGCGCCAATAGCGATATCAGTGCCAAGGCGGCTGAGTTTGAAAATTTCTTCTTCCGGTCTGTCAGGTGCGTCTTTGATAAACCATACATTTCCTATATCGGTAAACAAGGCGCCATTTACTTTTATTCCCAGCGGTTTGCCAATGGGAAAACGGTATTCAGCATTAGCTTCTAATTGTATGTCGCCGTAGCGATCCGGTGTACCTGTTTGACCACCGTATTCTTTTAGTGTTGAACCTGGCCCCAGCGTCCGCAGTGCCCATGCGCGCATACTGTTGGGCCCGCCGCTAAAATACTGCTTAAAAAAAGGAAGATTGTTTCGTTTATCCGGATCTCGCGTGGAATTGAATTCATAACCAACCCCAGCAAAAGCCCGGAATGCAACAGAAGATTTGGTGAAGCGTATAAGATGCGCAAATTCTGCATCCAGTTTCACGAAGCGATAAAGTTGGCTATCCAAAAAAGAACTATGGATCAATTGTGATATTGGTTCGGATACTTCAAAGTTGACGCGGAAAATATTTAGTTTATTTTTTTTGCCACCGCTTAAAGTGAAATTGA
>Ga0190274_10001785_pt1 | contig 12614 bp, 10 predicted proteins | sample Popmic531T_FD_133002 | JGI IMG/M metagenome (GOLD analysis project Ga0190274, IMG submission 133002) | Populus adjacent soil microbial communities from riparian zone of Yellowstone River, Montana, USA - 531 T | ecosystem: Environmental > Terrestrial > Soil > Riparian zone | place: USA: Montana...
GGCGGCGCGTCGTCGAACAGCAGGTGCGCCTCGTCGAAGAAGAACACCAGCTTCGGCTGTTCGAGGTCGCCGACCTCGGGCAGGCGCTCGAACAGCTCGGACAGCAGCCACAGCAGGAAGCTCGCGTAGAGCTTCGGCTTCAGGATCAGCCGTTCGGCCGAGAGGATGTTGACGATGCCGCGGCCGGACATGTCCTGCTTCATGAAATCGGCGAGGTCCAGCGCGGGCTCGGCGAAGAACTCCTGCGCGCCCTCGTTCTCGAGCTCCAGCAGCGAGCGCTGGATCGCCGCGACCGATTGCGGGCTCACGAGGCCGTAGCGGCCGGAAATCTCCTTCGCATGCTCGGCCGTGTAGCCGAGCACGGCGCGCAGGTCATCGAGGTCGAGCAGCAGCAGGCCCTCGTCGTCGGCGAGCCGGAACGCGACCTGCAGCACGCCGGTCTGCACGTCGTTGAGGTCGAGCAGGCGCGCGAGCAGGAATGGCCCCATCTCCGACACCGTCGTGCGCACCGGATGGCCGCGCACGCCGAACAGGTCCCAGAACACCACGGGCGACGCCTGTCCCTGGAAGCCCGTGAGGCCGAGGCGCTCGATGCGCGGCTTGAGCTTCTCGCCGACGACCGCCGCCTGGCTCAGGCCCGCGAGGTCGCCCTTCACATCGGCCAGGAACACCGGCACGCCCATCGCGGAGAATCCCTCCGCGAGCAGCATCAGCGACACCGACTTGCCGGTGCCCGTGGCGCCGGCGATGAGGCCGTGGCGGTTCGCGTACTTGCCCAGCAGCCGCACATCGGTGTCGCCACGCCCCAGCAGGATGTCGGCCATTGCTCACGCCTCGTCGATCGGAGGGGAGATTCTATCCCCGCGAACACTCATTGCCGCTCGAGGCATTGCCCGCTAAGTTGGCGGCGTTTTGCCGCCTTCGGAGCTGCGCATCGTGCATCGCCTGCTGTTCGTCCCGCTCGCCACCGTTCTCCTCGTCACCGCCTGCGCGCAGGCACCCGGCAAGGGCAGTTCCGTCGCCAGGGGGCGCGTCGACGAATCCGCCGTGAACGCCATCTACGCCGACGTCGACCGCGCCGCGCGCACCGCCGACGAAGCGATCGCGCGCACGCTCACGGGCGAAGGCGCCGGAGCGGCGCAGGCACTCGCCGCGGCACGCGAGCTGCTCACGTCCGCCGCCGGTCGCTGCGTGGCAACGCCCGGTTGCGAGATCGAGCGCGTGCTGCTCGCGCAGGACGCGCTGCTCGAGCGCCAGGCGCGCGCACTGATCGAGCGCGATGCCGGCGACCATCCGACGGTGGCGAAGGACGCGGCGCCCGAAGCCGGCGTTTCCGGTGGCGCAGCCGCAGCGATCCCGGAAGCCGCGCGTTCGGTCGCGCTGCTCAAGGGCAAGGACCTGCGCCAGGTGATCACGATGAACGCCTCGGTCAAGGCCGCGCTCGAGGAATGGCTCACGTGGTTGCGCCCGAACCTGCTCGAGGCGCACGAGAACTACCAGTTCCTGCGGCCGAAGATGTGGCCCGCCTACGAACAGGCGGGGCTGCCCGAGGCGCTGCTGTTCGGCATCCTCGCGAAGGAATCCGGTGCCAAGGTGCACGCCGTGTCGCGCGCGGGCGCCAGTGGCCCGCTGCAGTTCATGTACTACACGGGCGCGCGCTACGGCCTCGGTCGCGACGCCACCGGCTTCGACACGCGCTTCGATCCGGCCGCCGCGTCGCGCGCGAACGTCGCGTACCTCAACGAGCAGTTCCGCACGTTCAACAACAGCCTCGAGCTCGCGCTCGGCGCGTACAACGGCGGCGAAGGGCGCATGGGCCGGCTGTCGCGGAACGGTTCGCGCAATTTCTGGGACCCGGCCGTGTTCAACCAGCTCCCGCCGGAGACCCGCGACTACGTGCCGATGGTGCTCGCGGCGGCGTGGCTGTTCCTGCATCCCGACGAATACAACCTGCATTTCCCGACCGTCGACGCGCGGCCGTCGACGATCCAGCTCGCGCATGCGCAATCGCTCAACGAGCTTGCGATCTGCCTCGGCCAGGACGGCAATGGACGCGGCTGGTTCCGCACGTTGCGCAACCTCAACCCGCGCTACGACGCGAACGTGCGCATCCCGATGGGCACGCGCCTGGACGTGCCGGTCGCCGCGGCCGCGGCATACGGAAGGCATTGCGTCGCCGGACCGCTGCAGCTGCTGAGCCAGGACCTGCACGACGCCACGCCGCCGCTCGCGCCACCGGCGCAACGCAACGTCGCGACGACCGGCAACACCCACGTCGTGCGCAAGGGCGAGACGCTCAGCGCCATCGCGCGCAAGTTCGGTTGCCGCAGCGTGCAGCCGATCGCGGCCGCCAATCGCATCCGCGGGCCGCACTACTCCATTCGTCCGGGCCAGAAGCTCGTCGTGCCGAGCTGCCACGCTTGAGAGCAGGGCTGAGGGCCGAGGGCTGAGGGCTGAGAGAAACGCAAAAGCAAAAAGCCCCGCATGAGCGGGGCTTTTCGTTTGGTGAAGCGGAAACCTGAATGGCTTGCGAGGCGCGTTGTTCCCTCAGCCCTCAGCCCTCAGCCCTCAGCCCCTTCTAAGCCATCGCACTCGCCGGCACCGACTCACGCAGCAAGCGCAGCGTGCGCATCAGCTGGCGGTGCAGGTCCTGGAACTCACCGTTCGGCGAATCTTCCGTTTCGCGGAATGCAGAGGCGATCCACTGCGCGATGCCGAGCACGCGCAGGCGCGAGTTGTCGGAGCGGGCGCGTGAGAACGCGGCGTTCGTGGTGCCCGAGTCGCGCGATTCACGTGCCGAGATGTCGAGCTCGCGGCAGACGTGGGCGTGCAGCAGGCGGCGATCCGGCGTGTTCAGCGTCTCGACGGTGCGCACGACCTCGGCGAGCTGGCGACGCAGCACGAGATAGCGGGCGACCAGGCTGACTCTTTCGAACACGCGTTGCGCGGCTGCTTTCATCGGTGCGCTTCCCTGAGGGCTGGCGGCGATTCTGCGGGCAGCCGTCCGGCGTGATTGCAACGCCGGTCACACTTCGGCGGCGGTGAGGGTTTGTCACCAGGCCGAACCGGCCTCGAATCTCGACTGTGTCACGCTTTCTTGCGCGTTGCCAGACGCTGGCCCACCCGGACGGGCGTGCCATGGTCGAGGCCCGGCGCCAGCTCGAAGCCACGTGGCAGCAGCACGACCACCGTCGAGCCCATGTGGAAGCGGCCGAGCTCGCCGAAGCGCGGCAGCTCGACGCGCTGCCCGGTCAGGTCCTTCGCCACGGGCGCACGCGCATACGGCGGGATCTCCATGCCACCCCACACGGTTTCCACGCCCGACACCAGCATGGCGCCGACCATCGCCACGACCATCGGCCCGTGCGCGCACTCGAGGTGGCAGACGAGGCGCTCGTTGCGCGCAAAGAGTTCTGGCACCGAGTCGACCGTGAACGGAGCGACGCTGAACAGCTTGCCCGGCACGTGCAGCGTGCGCAGCACGCGGCCCGGCAGCGGCGTATGCACGCGGTGATAGTCGCGCGGCGAGAGGTAGATCGTGGCGAAAGTCCCGTCGCGATAGGACTCGGCCGCGCGCTCGTCGCCCAGCAGCCGCGCCACCGAATAATCGTGCGCCTTCGCCTGGATGATCATGCCCTCGTGGATCGGGCCGACGCGGCTGATGCGGCCATCGGCCGGCATCAGCACGGCATCGGGATCGGGATCCGGCACGCGCGCGCCGGGTTTCAGTGCGCGCGTGAAGAACGCATCGAAGTGCGGATAGTTGCGGATGTCGGGGTCGACGGCTTCCGCCATGTCGACGCCGTAGAGCCGCGCGATGGTACGGATCATCGCGTTCTTGAACGGCTTGAAGCGCCAGCGCGCGAGCGCGTACATGGCGCGCGTCGGCAGCCGGTGCGGCACGAGGTATTGCAGCATCACCTTCGGCGACATCAGCGGTCTCCTGCGAGCGTGCGCACGTCGGCAACGATGGAGCCTGCGTCGTGCGGCGGGCGGAAGATGGCGGCGAGGCGCGCCTGCGGGTCGATGAGCATGATCTGTGCGCTGTGGTCGATGGTGTAGTCGCCGCCGTCGAGCGGCACCTTCACGTACAGCACGCCGAGCTGGCGCGTGAACGCGTCGAGCTCGGACTTCGTGCCGGTCGCGGCGATGATGGCCGGGCTGAAGTATTCCGAGTAGCTGCGCAGTTGCGCCGCGTCGTCGCGCTCCGGATCGACCGACACGAACACGAGCTGGTGCGTGAGCGCCGGCGCTGCGGCCGCGAACTGCTTCTCGACCTGCGCGAACGTCGTGAGCGTGGTCGGGCAAACATCGGGACAGTGCGTGAAGCCGATGAACAGCAGCGACCAGCGCCCACGCAGGTCGTCGAGCGTCAGCGACTTGCCGTCCGCCCGCGCGAGCGTGAACGGCGCCAGCGGCCGCGGCTCGGGATAGGCGAGGCCGTGCGCGATCGCGGCCGCATCGGCGGGCGCGGGATGCATCCGTTTGCCCAGGAACAGGCCTGCGGCGCCCGCGAGCACCGCGGCGCCGAGGATGATCCAGAGGGTGCTGCGTGGCGAGGCGGGCATGGGCGGATCGGTCGCTGCCACGAAAAAGGCTGGCGATTATAGGGGGCAGGGCGTGGGTGGACCCCTATAATCGCGATTCTTTGCACGCCCGCGCGCGCCCATGCACCTGCCGACCGAAATCGTCACGATCATCGACGCGATCCGCTGGGCGGCCTCGCGCTTCGCCGCCGCCGGGCTCACGTTCGGCCACCAGCACGACAACGCGCTGGACGAGGCGACACAGCTGGTCCTGCATACCCTGCACCTGCCGCACGACCTGCCGCCGGCCTACGGCAATGCGCACCTGAGCGCGGCCGAGAAGGCGCAGGTCGCGGGCCTGATCGAGCGGCGCATCGCCGAGCGCATCCCCGTGGCGTACCTCACGGGCGAGGCCTGGTTCGCGGGACTCTCGTTCAAGGTCGACCAGCGCGTACTGGTGCCGCGCTCGCCGATCGCCGAGCTGATCGAATCGGGCTTCGAGCCGTGGCTCGGCGACCTCGTGGTCGAGCGCGCGCTGGACCTCTGCACCGGTTCGGGCTGCATCGCCATCGCGATGGCGGCGCACCAGCCCGACTGGCAGGTCGACGCGGCCGACATCAGCCCCGATGCGCTCGAGCTCGCGCGCGAGAACGTGCGCGAGCACCAGCTGGACAAGCGCGTGCGCGTGGTGCAATCCGACCTGTTCGCGCAGCTCGCGGGCCAGCGCTACGAGTTGATCGTCAGCAATCCGCCGTACGTGCCGGCGGCCGACGTGCCGAAGCTGCCGGGCGAATATGCGCACGAGCCGTCGCTCGGGCTCGCATCGGGCCACGATGGCCTCGACATCCCGTTGCGCATCCTGCGCGACGCGCCGCAATACCTGACCGACAACGGCCTGCTGATCGTCGAGGTCGGCGACAGCGAGGCGGCGCTCGCCGAGCTGCTGCCGCAGGTGCCGTTCGCGTGGGTCGAGTTCAAGGTCGGGCAGATGGGCGTGTTCGTGATCGAGTGCGTCGACCTCGTCGAGCACCACGAGGCGTTCGCGCGCGAGGCGGCGAAGCGCCAGTGAGCAGCAACACGTTCGGCAAGCTCTTCGCGGTCACGACATTCGGCGAAAGCCACGGCCCGGCGATCGGCTGCGTCATCGACGGCTGCCCGCCGGGCATCGCGATCGCGCCGGGCGATTTCGCGCACGACCTCGCGCGCCGCGCGACCGGCCGTACGCGGCACACGTCGCAGCGCCACGAGGCCGACGAAGTCGAGATCCTGTCGGGCGTGCTCGATGGCCGCACCACGGGCACGCCGATCGCGCTGCTCGTGCGCAACACCGACGCGAAGTCGAAGGACTACGACAACCTGCTCGCGACGTTCCGTCCCGGGCATGCCGACTACACCTACTGGCAGAAGTACGGCATCCGTGACGTGCGCGGCGGCGGCCGCGCGTCGGCGCGCGAGACCACGATGCGCGTTGCGGCGGCGGTGATTGCGAAGAAGTTCCTCGCGGCGCGTGGCATCACCGTGTGGGGCCACCTCGCGCAGCTCGGCCCGCTGCAGCCACGGCGCTTCGTGCGCGAGGCGATCGAGGCCAATCCGTTCTTCTGGCCCGACCCCGACATGGTCGACGAGCTCGAGGCGTTCATGGATGCGCTGCGCAAGTCCGGCGACTCGGTCGGCGCGCGCGTCGACGTGATCGCCGACGGCGTGCCGCCCGGCCTCGGCGAGCCGGTCTACGGCAAGCTCGACGGCGACCTCGCGGCCGCGCTCATGGGCATCAATGCGGTGAAGGCGGTCGGCATCGGCGACGGCTTCGACGTGGTCGCGCAACGCGGCACCGAGCATCGCGACGAGATCACGCCGCAGGGTTTCCTTTCCAACCACGCCGGCGGCATCCTCGGCGGCATCTCGAGTGGCCAGCCGGTGCGTGCTTCGATTGCACTGAAGCCCACGTCCAGCCTGCGCCTGCCCGCGCGCAGCGTGGACGTGACTGGCGCGCCGGTCGAAGTCGTGACGAAAGGCCGCCACGATCCCTGCGTCGGCATCCGCGCCACGCCGATCGCCGAAGCGATGATGGCGCTCGTGCTCGCCGACCACGTGTTGCGCCATCGCGCGCAATGCGGCGATGTCGGTCCCGTTTCCCCGCTCATTCCCGGCTCTATTTCCTGAATCCCATGGACAAGCAATTCAAGGTCGCCGTCGTCGGCGCAACCGGCGCGGTCGGCGAGGCACTGCTCGCGATCCTGCTCGAGCGCAAGTTCCCGGCGAGCGAGATCGTCGCGCTCGCGAGCAGCAAATCGGCGGGCAAGGAAGTCGATTTCGGCCGGCGCAAGCTCGTGGCGCGTGACCTGGATACCTACGACTTCACGGGCACCGATTTCGCGCTGTTCTCGGCCGGCGCCAAGGTGTCGGCCGTGCATGCGCCGCGCGCGGCAGCGGCCGGTGCGGTGGTCGTCGACAACACCTCGCAGTTCCGTTACGACGACGACGTGCCGTTGGTGGTGAGCGAGGTCAATCCGCATGCGATCGCGCAGCGTCCGCGCGGCATCATCGCCAACCCGAACTGCTCGACGATGCAGATGCTCGTCGCGCTCGCGCCGATCCATCGCGCGGTCGGCATCGAGCGCATCAATGTCGCCACGTACCAGTCGGTATCGGGCGCCGGGCGCTCCGGGCTCGAGGAGCTCGGCAAGCAGACCGCGGCGCTGCTCAACTTCCAGAAGCCGAAGCCGGGGAAGTTCCCGGTGCAGATCGCGTTCAACGTCATCCCGCACATCGACGACTTCCAGGACAACGGCTACACGAAGGAAGAAATGAAAGTCGTGTGGGAGACGCGCAAGATCCTCGAGGCGCCCGGGATCCAGGTGAATCCGACCGCGGTGCGCGTGCCGGTGTTCTACGGCCACGCCGAGGCCGTGCACCTGGAGACGCGCGCGAAGATCACGGCCGCGGAGGCCCGTGCGCTGCTGGAGCAGGCACCGGGCGTCGTCGTGGTCGACGAGCGCCAGGCGGGCGGCTATCCGACGCCGGTGACGCATGCGGCGGGCAAGGACCCGGTGTTCGTCGGCCGCATCCGCGAGGACATCTCGCACCCGCGTGGCCTGGACCTCTGGATCGTGGCCGACAATGTGCGCAAGGGCGCAGCGCTCAACGCCGTGCAGATCGCCGAGTTGCTGGCCGCCGAGCGCGGCTGAGCAGCCAGGGCGCGGGGTGGTTGCGGGCCGAACCGGGCCCGAGCAGGGGTCCGGCGGCACGTTCCCCATAGCTGACCGCCAGTTAGCGTTGTGTTATAAGCCGATTTCGAGGTTTGGCGAAGCGCCGGCCGGGGACTGACGCGCATTCGGGGATCGCACTAATGAATCGTCCGTTGAAGCTTTCGCTGGCCGTGGCGCTGGCGCTGGCCAGCCCGGCGGCCTGGACCATGGGCCTGGGCCCGATCCAGGTCCGGTCGGGATTGAACGAACCGCTGGTCGCCGAGATCCCGGTGCTGGAGGGTTCCACGGGTGAGGCCGAGGGCCTGAAGGCGAACCTCGCCTCGGCCGAGGACTTCGCACGCGTGGGGCTCGATGTTTCCGGCATCAGCGTGCCGCTCGAGTTCGAGCTGGATACGAACGCCGCGGGCAAGCCCGTGATCCGCGTCACGAGCACCGATCCGGTGCGCGAACCGTTCGTGAGCTTCCTCGTCGAAGTGAGCTGGGCCAAGGGCCGGCTGCTGCGCGAGTACGACGTGCTGCTCGATCCGCCCAATGTCGCGCCGGCCGTGATTGCCGCCGCGCCCGTCGCGCCGCCGGTGCAGGCCGAACCGCTGCCCGAGCCCGAACCCGCACCCGAACCGATTGCCGAAGCGCCCGCGCCGGAACCCGAGCCGATCGCGACGCCGGAAGAAGCGCCCGTCGCCGAAGCCGAGCCCGCGCCGGTCGAGGAAGCGCCCGCGCCCGTCGAGGAAGCGCCGGCACCGGTCGCCGAAGCGCCCGTCGAAGAGGCGGCGCCGGAAGTGGCACCGTACGAACCCGCGCCTGTCGAGCCGGTCGCCGAAACGCCGCCGCCCGCGTCGCCGCCCGGCGAGTACGGCCCGGTGGCTGCCGGCGAAACATTGTGGGAAATCGCGAGCGCGACGCGCGAGGATGCCGGCGTCTCGATCAACCAGATGATGGTGTCGATCCTGCGCGCCAATCCCGATGCGTTCTACAAGGACAACGTCAACGCGCTGAAGCGTGGCGCCGTGCTGCGCATCCCGGCCGGCGACGAAGCACGCGCACTCGCGGCGGCGGAGGCCGCGGCCGAGATCGCGGCGCAGAACCAGGCCTGGTCGGCGAATGCTGCGCCGACGCTGGTGGCCGACACCGGCTATTCCGCGTCCAGCGGCTCGTCGGGTGACAGCGGCAGCGTCGCGGACATTTCCCGCGTCGAGCTGGTGCCGCCGCGCGAGAACACGGGTGGCGAATCGGGCACGTCGCGCGCCGGCACCGCGGGCGGCACCGACACGAGCGCGGCGCTGAATGCCGACCTCGCGCGCGCCAAGGAACAGCTTGCGAGCCGCGACCAGGAATCCACCGAGCTGCGCTCGCGCGTGCAGGAGCTGGAAACGCTCAAGAACCAGAGCGACAAGCTGATCACGCTCAAGGACAGCGAGATCGCCGAGCTGCAGCGCAAGCTCGCGGAATCGAATGCGCAGGCCGAGGAAGCGCGTCGCGCAGCGGCCGAAGCACAGGCGAACGTCGATGCCGCAACGGCCGCTGCCGCTGCGAGCGCGACCCCGACGCCGGTCGAATCGATCGCGCCGGTGGAGCCGTCGCCGATCGCGGAAGCCACGCCGATCGAAACGCCGGCGGAAACGCCGACGCCTGAAGCGATCATCTCGCCCGCGCCGATCGAGCCGTTCGTCGAGACGTCGCCCACGCCGGTGGAATCGCCGCTCGCCGAAGCAACGCCGACGGAGTCGCCGCTCGATGCCAGCGCGACGCCCGCCGAAACCCCGAGCGAGACGCCGGTCGAGGGCGCGACAGTGACGCCGGTCACCGAAGCAACGCCGGTGCCGACGGAAGCGATCGCGGACGAAGGCGCCGCCACGCAGCCGTGGTGGAAGAGTCGCAACGTCATCATCGGCGGCAGCGTCGGCCTCATCCTGCTCGGCGCGCTGCTGTTCCTGGTCGGGCGCGGGCGCAAGTCGAAGCCGGCGGCCGTCGGTGGCTCGCGCGCTTCGGTGGCCGATCAGTTCAGTGGCGGCGTATTCGGCGGCGGCGCCGCCGCTGCCGCAGACGCGGGCGATGCCGACGAGGAGCGCGAGCTGCTCGAACGCCTCGCCCAGGATCCGAGCAATCCCGATTCGCACCTGGATCTGCTGCGCCTGCACTACGCGAACCGTGACGCCGAGAAGTTCGAAGCGTCGGCCGGCGCGCTGTTCGCGCAGGTCGGCGATGTCGACGACCCGGCCTGGGTCGAAGCGTGCGAAATGGGCCGCGAGCTTTCGCCGGGCAATCCGCTGTTCGAGGCGCAGGCCGATCTCACGCCCGCGTCCGGCGACGAGGCGTTCGACTACGCGCAGGTCGAGCGCACGGCGGAAATGGCCCCGCCTTCCGGTCGCAGCGGCGACACCGCGATGTTCGACTTCGACCTCGCACGCGAGGGATCGAAGCCCGCGGCGGCACCGGCACCGGCGGCCGACTTCGATTTCGACCTGACCGCACCGGCGCCTGCACCGGCGCCGTCGCCCGCCCACACGGTGGCGATGCCGGTGATCGAGAAGCCCGTGGTACAGCCCGCCAGGACAGAGGAGTTCCGCGTGCCCGACTTCACCGCCGATGTACGCAAGCCCGAGCTCGACCCCGTCGCGACGACGCCCGGAGGCGACAACTTCTTCCAGGGCGAGGACGCCGTGGGGACGAAGCTCGACCTCGCACGCGCATACCTCGACATGGGCGACCCGGAAGGCGCGCGCAGCATGCTGCAGGAGGTGCTGAGCGAGGGCAATGACACGCAGAAGGGCGAAGCGCGGCGCCTGCTGGCCGACATCGGCTGACCGGCAGCGTCCGACTTGAGCGAACGAGGCCGGCGCAAGCCGGCTTCGTCGTTTCGGAAGGCAACAATGCGCATCGCACTCGGCATCGAATACGACGGCACGGCATACCTCGGCTGGCAGCGGCAGTCGCAGGGGCCGTCGCTCCAGTCCGCGTTCGAGCGCGCGTTGTCGCGCGTGGCCGATGAACCCATCGAGCTGGTCTGTGCCGGCCGCACCGACACCGGCGTGCATGCGCGCTGCCAGGTGGCGCATTTCGACACGCAGGCGGTGCGTGACGCGCGTGCCTGGGTGCTCGGTTGCAACTCGTTGCTGCCTGCCGACGCATGCGTGCGCTGGGCTGTGGCCGTCGCGGACGATTTCCACGCGCGCTACGGTGCGTATGCGCGGCGCTACCGCTACACGATCGTGAACCGCGCCGTGCGACCGGCACTCGAGGCGCGCTTCGCGACGTGGGAGCGGCAGCCGCTCGACGCAGGCTCGATGCACCTGGCGGCGCAGGCGCTGGTCGGCGAACACGATTTTTCCGCGTTCCGCACGGTTGCATGCCAGGCGCGGTCGCCGCGCCGGCGCATCGACGAGATCGCGGTGACGCGCGCGGGCGAGCACGTGGTGCTCGAGGTGCGCGCGAACGCGTTCCTGCACCACATGGTGCGCAACATCGTCGGCACGCTGCTGCCGATCGGGCGTGGTGAGCAGCCGGTGACCTGGACCGCGGCATTGCTCGCGGGCCGTGATCGCACGCTCGCTGGCCCGACCGCGCCGCCCACCGGCCTCGTGTTCATCGGTCCGCTGTTCCCGCGTGCGTGTGGCCTGCCGGACGAGGCGTCCGGCGACGGCACGCGCGACGGCCACCGCGACCTGCGGCCGGCGGCGCAGACGCATGAGGACGCGCATCAAGTTCTGCGGCATCACGCGCCGCGAAGATGCGCTCGCTGCCGCGGCGTGTGGTGCCGATGCGATCGGGCTCATATTCGCGCCGCGCAGCGTGCGGCACCTCGATATCGCACGCGCACGGGAAATCGCGGCGGGCCTGCCGCCGTTGCTCGTGCGCGTCGCGCTGCTCATGGACCATGCGCGCGAAAGCGTCGCTGAAATCCTGGCGCAGGTGCCGTGCGAGCTGCTGCAGTTCCACGGCTCCGAGGACGACGCGTTCTGCGCGCAGTTCGGCCGTCCGTTCCTCAAGGCGCTGCCGATGGCCAGCGTCGCCGACGTGGCGGCCGAGATGGCGCGCTACCCGCGTGCTTCCGGTTTCGTGCTCGACGCGCACGCGCGCGGTGCGGCCGGTGGCAGCGGCGAGTCGTTCGACTGGACGCGCGTGCCGCGCGACGTTGAACGGCCGATCGTGCTCGCAGGTGGGCTGCATCCGGGCAACGTGGGCGAGGCGATCGCGCGAGCGCGACCGTACGCGGTGGACGTCGCGAGCGGCATCGAAGCGTCGCCCGGGACCAAGGACCATGCGAAAATGCGCGCTTTCGCCGAAGAGGTACGCCGTGCCGATGCTTGAGCCAGCCGGGTCACCGCGGGATTACTCGGCCTATCCCGATGCGACCGGCCATTTCGGGCCGTACGGCGGCACGTTCGTCGCGGAAACGCTGATCGAACCGCTCGCCGAGCTCGCGCGCGCCTACGCCGCGGCGAAGGCCGATCCCGCGTTCATCGCCGAGCTCGAGCGCGACCTCGCGGAATACGTCGGGCGACCGAGCCCGATCTACCACGCCGAGCGCCTGTCGCAGAAAGTCGGCGGCGCGCAGATCCTGCTCAAGCGCGAGGACCTGAACCACACCGGCGCGCACAAGATCAACAACACCGTCGGCCAGGCGATGCTCGCGAAGCGCATGGGCAAGACGCGCATCATCGCCGAGACCGGCGCGGGCCAGCACGGCGTCGCGAGCGCGACGGTCGCGGCGCGCCTGGGCCTGGAATGCGTCGTGTACATGGGCGCGACCGACATCGAGCGGCAGGCGATCAACGTCTACCGCATGAAGCTGCTGGGCGCGACGGTGGTGCCCGTGACGAGCGGCTCGCAGACGCTGAAGGACGCGCTCAACGAAGCGATGCGCGACTGGGTCACGAAC
>Ga0190274_10001786_pt1 | contig 12611 bp, 3 predicted proteins | sample Popmic531T_FD_133002 | JGI IMG/M metagenome (GOLD analysis project Ga0190274, IMG submission 133002) | Populus adjacent soil microbial communities from riparian zone of Yellowstone River, Montana, USA - 531 T | ecosystem: Environmental > Terrestrial > Soil > Riparian zone | place: USA: Montana...
AATTTCGGATACGTAATACCTTCCTTTAATTTATTCGCTTCCGAAAAAGGTACGTCGCCAAATACATCTACCAGCACACTGTAACTATAGGCTTTCAGGATCTTGGCAATACCTGCATAATGGGTATTGCCAGCCTCGGTAGAAATTCTAATAATATCCTCGAGATTTTGTAAAACGCCATAAACCGGGAAGGATGTTCCAGGGTTGCCGGTTGCTGAATACATTTTTGCCCATGGCGTGGCTATCACCGGATCTGCCCCGGTCATGCCATATTTATCCGCTTCTTCCCTTGTCGTCATCTGGTGAGCATATACGGACAGCACGTTCGATAATCCACCATTGTTTTCGTCCAGGGACAATGCATCACCCAATGTCCGCTGTGTTGTGGGTAAAATAGTGGCTACTTTGACAACAGTCGGGTTGTTGGGATCAGTATTGATATCTAAAAACTTTTTACAGGAGGATGCTGCCAGCACAGCAACAACGGGAATTATATATTTTATTTTGCGTAGCATAATCATAGTTGAGTTTAAAGGTTAAAACGTAGCGTTTAAATTAAAACCAAAGCGTCTTGTCGTTGGAGCCGCAGACAATTCAATTCCCTGTACCCTTGTAGAGCTAAAGCTGTTGACTTCAGGATCAAAATGAGTATACTTGGGGAAATTCGGTGCCAGGTGCCAAAGATTTCTGCCACTAAGACTCAGCCGTATGCCTTTGATCGGAGAATTCTTAAATACAGAATTAGGAATTTCGTATCCTATTGTTAACTCCCGCAGGCGATATACCGTTGCATCATAAATTTGCCACTCTGTGGAAGAATTGATACCGAATGAACCAGAAGGTCCTCCTCCAGAAAAAAACAGATCGTTGGTAGTAATCACCGTATGGTTGGGAATTTTTTTACCATTGTCCAACAACGGCTGTCCGGGGTCGTTGGGGTCACCATATACACCCGGGATGATCCAATGAGTTTCACGCTCACGGGTATCCAGTGTCACACCTCTGCCAAGGAGCGAATTAACGGTTACTGAATACATACTTCCGCCCTTGGTCATATCCCAGAGAAAGCTAAGTGAGAAATTCTTATAGCTTAGCGCATTATTAATGCCCAATTTATAAACGGGATTAGGATCGCCAATAAATTGCTCATCGTCGGCCTGTATTATCCAGCCGGTTACCGGATCTATCAATAAATTTCCTTCATCGTCACGGGCCGATACCGTACCTCTCAAATAGCCATATGGCATTCCCGGTTCAAAATAAGGGTTGATACCAGAGATTATTCCAGCCGCCTGTAACCTGTCAACACCATCAATTAATTCTGTCACAGTGTTGTCGTTTTTGGTGAATACGCCATGTAATTCCCAATTAAAATCTTTGGTTTTAAAGGGACGTACCGTCAGATCGATCTCTATTCCTTTATTCCTGATATTTCCAAAATTAACCACCTTAGCCTGGTATCCCGAAGAGGCAGGGGTAGCTATTGGATAGATATTGTCGGTCGTATTCCTTTCATACAAGGTCACATCCAATTCGATTTTTCTCTTAAAAAAACTCAATTGAGTTCCGATCTCTGTTTCTGCGGTAAATTCTGGTTTAAGCTCGGCGTTGGCAGCGGTGGTAGACAACGTAGCCGAAGGAAGACCTAAAAAATTTGGGTTGATTAAATAAACATCTTCCAGGCTGTATGGCGATGCATCGCGTCCAACTTTTGCCCAACCCAGTCGTATCTTTCCATAGTCAAGAATATTGCTTTGCATGCCAAGTGCGTCGGTAAATACAAACGAACCTGATATAGAAGGATAGAGATAACTCCTGTTTTCAACAGGTAACGTTGATGACCAGTCATTACGTATTGTGCCATTCAGAAAAGCAAAGTTTTTGTAGCTCAAAGTAGCGTCTCCGAATACACCAAAAATTCTTTGCCTCGAATAAAAATCCGTTGTAAACTGTTGCTGGGAGGTGTTGCTAAGAGAATAAATTCCTTTTGTAATGAATTGACTGCCGGTTTGAGTAGTATTGGTAATGGTACGCTGGTTGACATTATTACCTACGATTACTTTTAGGTTCAAATCGTCATTAAGTTTTGGAGTGAATGTCAAGAGGAAATTGGATTCTAATTCCTGCTTCCTGTAATTATCTAAAATTAGTCTCCCAAGACCAGAAGCAGCCCTTGATCCGATTTCCGTTACTTCTCTCCTGTCCAGCACGGCTACGTTACTACCAAATGAATAATCGACCCTGATCCACTTGTTAATATTGAAATCAAAATGAATACCTGCAACTGTCCTTTCTTCATTGGTATTAGTGGTGTTATACCGGGCTGACCACCTTGGATTATCATAACCTGTTACATTAGGTTGGAGTGGCAAACCATCTAAATCTTCATAAGGCAAATTCATGTCCCAATTACGGGCCAGGAATAAAGAGCGTGCAAAGGACGAAGCGGCTCCGCCAATTTGATTTTCCCCAAAGAACCCGCCTTCCTGGTGGGAACGGGAATAACTGAAATTACCACTTAAGTTCAGCCCGATATCGAGCTTTGTGGACGCGCCCAATCCCAGGTTAGCCCGGTTGTAAAGTGAATTTTCTACATATCCTTTATGACTTAGATGGGAGGCCGTCAGACCAACTGAGCTCTTTTCGTTACCTCCCGTAAGACTCACTGAGTTTTCATAAATCATTCCTTTCCTGAAAAGATCCTTCACATTGTCAGGTTGGGGACGGTAGGCGATATTATCTGACGGAAACAGCTCAGGATAGGCCGCTTTGTAGGTGGGCCATGCCGGAATGGAATCACGGTTTCTGAATGCAGGTCCCCATGATCCATTAGCATTGGAGTAAGCAAGCTGGGACCCAGCGCCATAATCATTTTGATATTCTGGTAAGTTAGCTATGGTTTCGGTGGAGATAGAAGATTTAAACGATATTTCGGTTCCTTTCACTCTCCTGGCACTGCCTGATTTTGTTGTAATGACCAATACGCCATTTGAGGCTCTTGAACCATACAATGCCGCAGCTGATGATCCTTTCAAGACGTTCATCGAGGCAATGTCGTTGGGGTCAAGATTAGAAAGACCACTTGAGTAAGCTCCACCACCAGACGCCTGGTTTGAAGTAATTACCTGGTCGTTACTGTATGGTACTCCGTCGACCACCACCAATGGTTGGCTACTGGATAGTAATGAGTTATTGCCCCTGATCGTTATGAGCGTTGCGGCTCCGGGTGTTCCCTGTGAGGTCCGGATGTCAACACCGGCGACTTTCCCTTGCAAACCCTTTAGCATGTCTGGCTCTGATTTTTGGAGTAATGCCTCAGGGTCCACTTTGGCTACCGAATACCCAAGGGCCCGCTCCGTTCTTCGGATCCCTAATGCGGTGACAACTACGACTGACAATTCTTTGGTATCCTCTTCCAGCTCAATGTCCATCGTGTTTCCTGCGGATGCATCCCCTTCAACTGGCTTATGGCCGATGTAGGAAAAGGTAAGTTTTGCGTTTGCAGGGATATTCGTCAATGTAAAATTGCCGTTTGCGTCTGTCTGGGTAGCTTTATCAGAGCCCTGAACTATTACCGAAACCCCCGGCAATGGAGCCCCGGTTTTTTTACTTATCACTTTCCCGCTGATATTCTTCTGGGCGAGTGCAAAAGAATACCCTGCAATGATAATCGCGGCTAAAAGAAATAGTTTCTTCATAAACATGTTTTTGAATGTGATTCTTAACTGTAGACAAATAGTGGTACGCCGTTCATTTGAATAGCTTTACATAAGGCAACAATATCTGCATAGTTGCTACCTAAAATTACGGTTATGTTACTAAAGCATGAATTTTTGAAATTAAAACCCCGTAATGAAAACTTAAAAGTAATACTGGAGAGTGAAATTTGATACTCTAACTCTGTATTTAGGTTTTATAAATGAAATAGGAGAAGTAAAAACGTATTATCACTTACTGAGATAACGCCATTTGTTTTTACTAAAATTAATTTGCTTCCATGCGGGAAATAATAGATACAATACTGTTCTTTTTGAAATTTACAAAGTGTCCGGGTTAGTAAACTTTCTTTGAACCGTTGAATTTCGATATTGGCAGCCTTAAAAAAAATTTGTCACCAATTTCAATTTGCTAAAAATTATTTATACATTACCTCGATTCTCGGGATCAAATCCAACCTTCTCTGAAAGCCACCCTAATCCAAGCCTGTTTTTTGTGCATACCCGATTGAAAATCGAATAAATACATACCCTTTAATTAAGTATATATGAATACTACAAAACTACTGCCGTCACTATTGAAATGTAAATCTGACATTTGGAATACAAAGATTTACCTGTCCGTTATATTGTTTCTGTTCCTGTCAATCAATGCGCTGGCACAACCCGTCAATATTGTTGTTACGCCTCAAACTACCGGGTTGCCAGTTGGGCAAAGTTTTGCCGTGTTGGTTGCCGCTGATTTTACTGGGACTACCCCACCACTTGGTGTGGACGAAATCGAAATACATCTTGCTTTTGACAACACCAAGATTATCGTCACTTCAATAACTGAAGGCCCTGTCGTAGCTGCTTTTACCTCCAAGCCAATACCATTGGAGGCCGCTCCTTATACAGCGACGAATGCAAGCGGGCAAATAAATTATGCAGCCTCGACACTTACCGGTATTCCCACCACTGATTTTCCTGTACTATTAATAACCTTCACTGTAATCGGCGGAGCCGGCACCACCACCGCGCTAGATTTATTAACAGTTCCGCCGTTGAATGAAACGAATACTTTGAGAACAGGGGTTTCGAATTTGGGTAGTGCCATAGATGGCACCGTTAGTATCAATGCGGTTGGCTGTCCAACTCCTACCGCTACAATAAGCGCCCCGGGGGCTGGCGTCATCTGTAATGGCGAAGATTTCGGCCTTACTTTATCTTCTGCCGTTGGAGGAGTTGCTCCATATGATCTGACAATAGCGGGCCCGAACGGAATCGTTACCTATAATGATGTCCCCATCGGAGGACTTATTACAAACTTTACTCCTCCGGTTGAAAATATATGGCCGGCAGATCCAGCCCCCATTCCTCCCACGTCAGAGGATGCTGCTGTAACCCTGGGAGTAAAATTCCAAAGTTCTGTAACAGGTTTTGTAAACGGGGTACGTTTTTTTAGCCCCAGTGAAGTATCCTTAACCGCTGGTGCTTATACCGGTCAGTTATGGACGACCAGTGGAACATTATTAGCCAGCGGAACATTTACTGGCGTGACAACCGACAGCTGGCAAGAACTCACATTCGCGACACCGGTGCTTATTGCCGCCAACACAACTTATATCGCGTCCTATCACACAACGGCAAGTAAATATGTAAGCACAGCGGCTGGATTGGCCGCACCTGTCACCAATGGTTCGCTTACAGCACTTGACAATGTTTCCGCCGGAGGAAACGGTGTGTTTTCATATGGTGCTGCAACTGTTTTTCCAGTCAATTCTGTAGGTGCCAATTATTGGGTAGATGTCATTTTCTCGCCCAATAACTACACGTTCAATCTTATAAATGTAAAAGACGCGAATGAATGCGGCAATTTCGGTGCCCTGCAAACATTAAATATCACTTCAACAGATTGCGCTAATTTACCTGTCATCGAAATTAATCCCCCGACCACAGCGGTCGCGGTTGGACAAAGTTTTACCGTGTCGGTAGCTGTTGATTTTCCTGGCGCAACTCCTCCCGGGGTAGATGAAATAGAATTACATCTTGGCTTTGACAATGCAAAACTTCAAGTCACGTCAATAACTGAAGAGCCGATCGTAGCTGCATTTACCTCCAAACCAATACCACTGGAAGCTGCTCCATATACTGCCACCAATGCAGCCGGGCAAATAAATTATGCCGCGTCGACTACGACAGGTATACCCACCGCCGATTTTAATGTATTATCTATAACTTTCCTGGTCATCGGGGGAGAGGGAACGACTACTCCATTAACTCTACGGACAGAACCACCATTAAATGAAACCAATGCCCTGTTCGGAGGAGTTTCAGTTTTATCCGGTGTCCTCAATGGCACAATTACTATCAATGCCGCTGGCTGCGTAACTCCGGAGGTTACCATCAGTGCTCCCGGGGCTGCTGTCACCTGTGATGGCCAGCCATTCAACCTTATTTTAGCTACGGCACCAGCAGGAGTGGCTCCATTTGATTTAACGATTACGGGACCAGGCGGAACGGCAACATATAATGATATCCCGGTCGGTGGAGTCATTACTAATTTTACACCGACAACGGAAAAGATATGGCCTGCAGCACCTGTTCCTACTCCGCCTTCATCGGAAGACGCTCCGCTTACACTCGGTGTAAAGTTCCAGAGTTCTGTATCAGGCTTTGTGACAGGCGTACGCTTTTTCAGCGCTGATGCAGTGTCAGTAGCCCCAGGCGCTTACACCGGTCAGCTATGGACATCAGGTGGAACCTTATTGGCCAGTGGAACCTTTACGGGTGTAACTACCGATAGCTGGCAGGAACTTACCTTCGCCACGCCGGTATTAATTACTGCCAACACAACCTATGTTGCTTCATACCATAAGACCCACAATAGCTATGTAGGCACTACCGGTGGACTTGTTTTGGCCGTCACCAATGGATCTTTAACAGCACTGGCCGATGTTGCGTCAGGAGGAAATGGTGTGTATACCTATGGCCCAACGCCGACATTCCCGGTTAGTTCATCAAACGTTAATTATTGGGTAGACGTTATTTTCTCTGCCAATACCCACACATTCAACCTTACCAATGTGAAAGATGCCAATGAATGCGGCAATTCCGGCGCTCTGCAAACCTTAAGTGTCACTTCAGGTGATTGCAGTACATTACCTGTAACACTAAGTTCAATTTCTGCTTCTCCAAAAGATAATGCCGTGCTTTTACGTTGGACAACCTCTTCAGAGTTTAATAACCTTGGTTTCGAAATACAGCGCAGCAGCACTGGCAGCAGCTGGTCAGCCATTGGATTTGTAAACGGTGCGGGCAACAGTACAAGCACCCTGAATTATTCGTATGTTGATGGCAACCTTGCACCAGGCCGGTATTACTACCGGTTAAAACAAATTGACATTGATCATCGCTTTGCTTACTCCGCCATAGTGTCGGCTTCGCTTGATGGCAAAGAAACATTTACCCTTGAGCAAAATTTCCCTAACCCTTTTAGCAATGAAACAATGGTAAGATTTACGCTGGCAAGAAGGACCAAAGTGAATCTATCCCTATTTGATATGAATGGAAAGTTGGTGAAAGTACTGGTAAGCGAAACAAAAGAATCTGGCACACATGCCTTGAACGTTCATGCGGGCACTCTTACCAGTGGTTTGTATTATTACAAAATCCAGGCAGGTGAATTTACCGCGGTGAAGAAAATGATCATTCAGTAATATATTTCCTTCGGAATCAAAGCCCCGGGTTACGGGGCTTTTTTTTTCTTCTTATTGTTATATCCGTTTTTCAGCGCCCAGGAAGCATGACGGGACCTGCCATGAACATTATTCCGCAGCCTGTCAAAAGAATATTTGGACGCCGGGTGATCCTGCTATTTTAAAGGTTTTAAAAAAAACTTATCCACTTTTTGTGGCTACTTTTCCACTTTCTAAAATTGTTTTCTATCTTTAAACCCTCCAGGTCCTTATTACTACTGAATGACCATCTTTCTCCCTGTAGGACAATTTTCATCCGGTACAGGGTCCCCAATCCAATCCGATGTTTAGGTACCACTGAGTTAGCTTGTTTTATACATACCTGGCCCATGGATTAGTCGGTATTTGTAAGGCTTACCTGCTCCACAGACGTCTTAGCCCTAATGGAGGTACTTTTTTAAAACGAAGTGCTATAACCCGGCAATGCAAATGTTGCCAATGGCCTATCGCCATTTATTAAAACAGAACGGTTATGAAAGTCTTTACAGTAACGAGAAAATTTCCCGGGCAGGATTGCTTTTGCAATGGTCCCCGATTTTTTTACTGTCTCTTATTGCTGATTAGTTTAACAGCGCCGGCAAGGTTGTTTTCGCAAACGTCACCTTTGTCATTTACACGTATCCCCTACAGCGACCCTGACCTCATTTGCCCTGGCCGTGGTGCCGAACAATGGGACAATGGTAACGACAAAGTAAACAATCCAGTGGCAGATACAAATCATAAGTCAATGGATGTGTATTACCGTTTTCCATGGACAAGCCTGGAAGGCGATTCTTTAGGTAGTTATGACTGGACACATTTTGATAATCTTATAAAAGATGCAATTGATCACCGGCAAAAAATATCTTTTGGTATCATGCCTGTTCATGATGGCGAAGGAGCAGTAACATACGATGGCGCAAAATCGGCATATCCCTATTACGTCCATAAATTGATGCAGGGCGCTGGCAGTGCTACCAGCAGGGATTGGATCAGTAACGGTGTGTGGATACCAAATTGGAACAGCCCATACTACCTTGGAAGACTAAAAGCACTGCATACGGCCTTAAATGCGCACATTCTTAACTCCGGTTATAATGGTGTGCTTTTTAAAAATGCTATTTACTGCATAGATATTCGTGGTTATGGAAACTATGGCGAGTGGCATAATGCCGGTATCGTTGATCATATATCCGATTATCCCCTGGGCCGACGAGCTACAATAACTACTTTAAAGGCTATTATAAATGCCCATACAACTGTATTTAAATCGTGGCCGTTAACGATCATGGTTGCCGCTTTCGATGCGGACCAGTATGATGCCATCATGAATCCGGCAGAGGTTACTTATTATGCCCTTACCACCAGTAATGCATGGGGGCCATTAGGTTGGAGACGTGATCAATGGGGTGCAAATGACAGCTATTTGGATAATATTTTAAAAAACAATGAAAAAACATTCGGAACAAGCCCGCCCTTCAAGGAATTAATCACATCCCGTTTCCTCACTTCTCCAATAACGGGTGAGCCTCCCGGAGGTTATGATAACTCAGTAAGCAATTGTGAATACTGGAACCTTGAAAGTCAGCTTACAGATTATGGCGCCACTTCATTAGGCAATGGAAACTGGGGTATCACGCTAAGTGAATGTGGAAAGAACAATGCGCGGGCAGCTTTCAAGAAAACAGGGTACAGGCTTGTCCTGGAGGATGGCAGTATCACCAATCCGATTTATGCTGGTAAATCGCTCAACATCACGCTGAACTGGAAAAACCTTGGAATCGCGCCGACCTATGAAAACTGGAATGCGGTCTTTGAATTGAAAAACAACAACAATGTTACGATATGGTCTGGCACATCCAAGTTTAAACCAAAACGATTTGCGCCATCGCCTCTCGCCACCACCATTATCGATTCATTTATTTTATCAGCCAATATACCCGTTGGTAACTATAAATTGAATTTAATAATCAAAGATCCGAGTGGATACAGGGCACCCTTACCCATGGCTATCACTGGCCGAAATACCGATGGTAGTTATACATTAAAAACCATAACCGTGTCCCCTGTCAATTGCCTGCCACCGACGGCAAAGATTAGTAATTTATCAAACTGTAATGGTCAGGCCAGCCTGGTTTTAGATTCAGCTTCCGGCTCTGCCCCATATGACCTGGTGATTGACGGCACTACGTATAATGATGTGGCGATCGGACAAGAAATCACCACCCTAACCATTCCTTCCCAAAAAATATGGCAGAGCAATCCAGCGCCATCCGCTAATGAAGATTCCCCACTGGAACTAGGGGTTAAATTCAAATCAGCAACCGCAGGCTTTATAAAAGGAATACGCTTCTTTAGTTCCACTAATCAGTCGGGCACCTATAGCGGGCATCTGTGGACCGCGGATGGAACATTACTGGAAAGTGCGCAATTTATCAACGTGACACCCGGTGGATGGCAAGAAGTTTCATTTACCACTCCCGTGAGAGTCGAAGCTGACAAAGTTTATGTTGCTTCCTATCATACGGCGAGCGGACGTTATGCTGCAACTTCGGGTGGGTTGACCAGCACTGTAACCAATGGCTCATTGACGGCCCTGGCTAATGGTGTATATAACTATGGCACATCCAGTTTTCCTTCCAATTCATCTTACAATGGCAATAACTATTGGGTAGATGTAATGTTCGTACCTGATACTTACACTTTCAACCTGACAAGCGTGACCGATAATATGGGCTGCAACAATTCAGGCATTTTGCAGCAACTTGCTGTATCATCAGCAAATAATTGCAATAGTCTTCCGACTGCAACCATCAGCCATTCATCATTCTGCAGGGGCGAGGAATTCAACCTGGTCTTATCATCAGCAACAGGAGCTGGTCCTTATGACATTACTATCAATGATGTTACGTATAACGATGTAGCCATTGGCGAAACAATTACTACGGTGAAACCGCCGGCCCAAAAGATATGGCAGACAAACCCTTTGTCAACCAGCAACGAAGACTCACCCGTAGAACTAGGTTTAAAATTTAAATCATCCGTAGCGGGACTGGTTAATGGTGTCCGTTTTTTTAGCCCCAATAATCCATCTGGTATTTATACCGGTAACTTATGGTCAAGAGAAGGGACTTTATTAAGTAGTGCAACATTTATAAATGTAAACGCCAGTGAATGGCAGGAAGTTTTATTTGCTACTCCCATTCAAATCGAAGCAGATAGCATTTATATAGTTTCTTATCATACAGCCGGAGGACGCTATTCGGCAACTTCGGGAAGTTTAACAACTGCTTTTACTAACGGCACGCTAACCGCATTAGGTAATGAGAGTTCGGGTGGCAACGGTCTTTACCGGTATGGCGCATCAGGCTTTCCAAACAATACCAGTAATGGTACCAACTATTGGGTGGATGTGCTTTTTACAACTAATAATGCCTACTCTTATACATTTAATCTGACCAGCGTTAAAGACAATACTGGCTTAACTAAAACCGGTTCTTTGCAAACTCTTTCGGTAGCATCGACAGAATGCAGCCAGCTAAGAACTGCCCCCTCAAACAATGAAAAAACGACAATATCTCAAAATTCATTATCGCCAGTCAATGGGCCAAAAACTCCAGCGGAAGATAAAAAATTGAATAGCCTGCAACAAAATTATCCAAACCCATTTAACAGCATGACTACTATTTCTTATAGTCTTGCTAATCCTGCCAAAGTAAACCTGTCACTCTTTGACATGAACGGCAGATTAGTGAGAGTACTGGTAAATAATGCAAAAGACGCAGGTATACATACATTACGCTTTAATTCTGGAACTCTAAGTAGTGGAATTTATTATTACAAAATACAAACAGGTTCTTTTTCTGACGTTAAAAAAATGATCATTCACTAAAAGTTGTTATTGGATAAATGTTGATAGTAGAATTTGAAATGTGTTAAACCAGTAAACATGTTATAAAAATATTCATCTCAGCTTAGAATAAATTTGCTGATTTATTTATTGAGCTCAGAAATACCTGTAACTACCATCCGCTTTTTTGCCCTGAGCAAGAAGTCCGTTATATTTACCTGATCCCGTTAGAAAACATGACAACGAATATTTTTCCTTTTTTTGTTTTGATATGTTTCATTACAGCAGGATGCGCACATTCGCAATCTCCGCTTACTGGTGTTCCTCTCTCCTTTAAACAAATCTCGTATGAAGAAGCCGGCATTGCAACACCGGGACGTGGAGCGCAACAATGGCATAACGGAAGTGAACGGGTCGACTCCGCCGGACCTGCTACTCCACCACCCGATGTTTACTACCGGTTTTCCTGGACCATGCTCGAGGGTGCTGCGACGGGTAGTTATGACTTTACTCATTTTGATAATATAATGACGGACGCTATTGATCACAAGCAAAAATTGTCATTTGGCATTATGCCGGTATTCGATGGTGGAGGCACTGTATCGTATGATGGCGCCAAATCAGCCTACCCCGAATATTTGCATAGGGCAATGCAGACAGATAGTGAAAATAATAAAGACTGGATAAGTAATGGAGTATGGATCCCCAATTGGAACAGCCCCCACTACCTCGAAAGACTAAGGGCGTTACATGAAGCTTTAGTTAATCATATTATGAGTTCATCCCATAAAGGGATACCGTTTAAGAATGCAATATTTTGTATTGATGTAAGGGGATATGGCAACTATGGTGAATGGCACAACGCCGGCATAGTGAATGATATTAAAGATTATCCTCCGGGAAGAAGAGCAACGATTGCTACGTTAAAAACTATCATTGATCACCATACACAGGTATTTAAAACATGGCCGTTGACCATCATGATAGCTGCTTTTGATGCTGAGCAATTTGATGCTATCATGAATCCTGCAGAAGTAGGGTATTACGCACTAACTACCCGCAATGAATGGGGTTTACTTGGCTGGAGACGTGACCAATGGGGCGCCACTGACAACTATTTAGAAGCGCTATTGAAACATAACAAAAAAAAATGGGGTACAGGTCCTTCTTTCCATGAAATAATAACATCACGTTTTCGCACTTCACCTGTTACCGGTGAGCCTCCCCGGTATATTAATCCAGGTGGAGATTGTGAATACTGGGACCTGGAAAGACAGTTAACCGACTATGGCGCAACTTCATTATCCGATGGCAACTGGGGAGGCAAGC
>Ga0190274_10001787_pt1 | contig 12610 bp, 10 predicted proteins | sample Popmic531T_FD_133002 | JGI IMG/M metagenome (GOLD analysis project Ga0190274, IMG submission 133002) | Populus adjacent soil microbial communities from riparian zone of Yellowstone River, Montana, USA - 531 T | ecosystem: Environmental > Terrestrial > Soil > Riparian zone | place: USA: Montana...
CCGACGCGCACGCGGTGCCAGGTCTGGCCGTCGATGGTGACGGCCACGACGCCGGCGCGCAGGCCGAGCAGCGCGAGCTTCGCCTTCATCTCCTCGGCATCGGGGCCGGCGCGGAACGAGCCGGCCTGCAGCAGGTATTTCTCGGGCGTCGCCGTGGGGTTCGGTTCGACGGCCGGCGCCTGCGCCTTCGCCGTGATCTCGGCATCGGGCACCACGACTTCCATCTCGGGCAGCACGCTGTAGAAGTCGTATTTCGGCTTCGTCTCAGCGGGCTTCTGCGTTTCGGCAGCGACGCCGGCATCGCCCGCACCCGCGGCGGTGGCCGCGGGATTCGGTTGCGGTGCGCCGTTCGAGCGCAGCGCCGGCAGCCAGTCCTTCACGAGCACCACGGCCGACAGCACGAGGCCGAGCAGCACGCCGGCCGAGAGCCACAGCCACGCGGGCCACTGCCGCGGCGGTTCGCCGCCGCGATATGCCTGTTGCGATTTCTTCGCCATTTGCCTTCGATACGTGCGGCCGGGGAATGTTCCGGCCGGCGGCAGGTTACATCTGTTCCGGGGCGGAAACGCCCAGCAACTTGAGGCCGTTTGCGAGCACCTGCTTCACGGCGGTGCAGAGATACAGGCGACCGGCGCGCACGGCGTCGTCGTCCACCAGGATTGGCAACGCGTTGTAGAAGCTGTGGAAGCTCGACGCGAGCTCGCGCAGCGCGTTCGTGAGGATCTGCGGCGAGCGGTTGTCGGCGGCCGACACCACGGCTTCCGGGAAACGCAGCAGGTGCTGCATGAGCTCCTGCTCGCGCTCGTCGGTGAGCTTGTCGCGCGCCGCGTCGCCGCTGGCCTTGTTGTACGACAGGCCTTTCTCGGCGAGCTGGCGGAACAGGCTCGCGACGCGCGCATGCGCGTATTGCAGGTAGTACACCGGGTTGTCGTTCGACTGCGACTTCGCGAGGTCGAGGTCGAAGTCCAGGTGCTGTTCGTGGCTGCGCATGACGTAGAAGAAGCGCGCGGCGTCGGAGCCGACTTCCTTGCGCAGTTGCCGCAGCGTGACGAACGAGCCGGCGCGCGTGGACATCTGCACCCGCTCGCCATGTTCGAACAGGATCGCGAACTGCACCAGCAGGATCTCGATCCGCTCGGGGTCGAGGCCGAGCGCGCTCGCCATGCCCTTGAGCCGTGCGACATAACCGTGGTGGTCGGCGCCGAGCACGTAGATCGCGCGATCGAAGCCACGCTCGAACTTGTTGCGCAGGTAGGCGATATCGGACGCGAAGTAGGTCGTGACGCCGTTCTCGCGCACGACGACGCGATCCTTCTCGTCGCCGAACTCGGACGCCTTGAACCAGAGCGCGCCGTCCTTTTCGTAGACGTGGCCCGCGGCGCGCAGCTGTTCGATCGCCTTCGCGACGGCACCGGACGTCGTGAGCGAGCGCTCCGAGAACCATGTGTCGTAGCGCACGCCGAACTCGCCGAGGTCGTCACGGATGTCGGCGAGGCACCAGTCGAGGCCGGCATTGAACACGATGCGGTAGTCGGCCTCGCCGAGCAGCGCTTTCGCGCGCGCGATCAGCGCATCGACGTGCGCTTCCTTGTCGCCGCCCTGGCCCTCGTCGGGCGGCAGGTTGTCCACCACTTCGATGGTCGTGCGGCGCAGTCGGTCGCCTTCGCGGTTGCGCAGCGCGCGCGCGATCTCGACGACGTAGTCGCCCTTGTAGCCGTTGTCGGGGAAGCGCACGGAGACGCCGCCGAGCTCGAGGTAGCGCAGCCACACGCTGGCCGCGAGGATGTCCATCTGCCGGCCGGCGTCGTTGACGTAATACTCGCGCTGCACGTCCATGCCGCGCGCCGCGAGCAGGTTGGCCAGCGTGGCGCCGTACGCGGCGCCGCGGCCGTGGCCGACGTGCAGCGGGCCGTTCGGGTTGGCCGAGACGAATTCGACCGTCACGCGCTCCAGCGAATCGGCCGGCGCGAGGCCGTAGGACTCGCCCTGCTCGATGACGCGGCGCAGCGTGCCCGCGAGGCAGGTCGTGCTCACGAAGAAATTGATGAAGCCCGGGCCGGCGATCTCGACCTTCTCGACCAGGCGCGACTCGGGCAGCGTGGCGACCAGCGCCTGCGCCAGCTCGCGCGGGTTGCGGCCGAGCGGCTTGGCCATCAACAACGCCACGTTGCAGGCGTAGTCGCCGTGCGCCTTCGCGCGCGTGCGCTCGATCGCGAAAGCGGGCTCTTCGCCCGGCGGCAGTGCACCGTCGCGGCGCAGGTCCATCACGGCCTGCAGCACGAGTTCCTTGAGCAGATCTTTCACGGGCGGAAGGGCAAAAAAGGGCCGCCTAGTGTAGTGGCCGCGCGGCCCGCGCCAAACTCGGCACGACCTTCGGGCACCCGGCTGCACCAGCCCTTGACGAGCGCCGACTTTATCCACAGTGCTTGTGGATAACGCTGTGCAAAAGCGCTGGCGCGCGGCGCCAAGCCCCTGCCGCTGCTCGCTTTTTTGTTAAGAGCGCACGCCTTGACCGACCGCCAAGCCATTGATTTCATTAGGGGCCGCGTGAAAATGGCAACGCGCCGTGCGTTTCCTGCGCGTTCCTGACGAAAGTCGGGGGAATGTGCATAACCCGTGCGGCGAGCGTGAGGCGGGGCGCGGGTTTGCGGCCTGTCGCGCCGGAATTTCCCGGCGATTTCCCATGGTCCAGGGCGGCGGGCCGCGCCGCTACACGGTCTCCGCCAGCGTGAGATGCGCGTGCAGCACTTCGTCGCCGGTGAACGAACCGGGCACCCGTTCGCCGAAGCGACGGCGCAGCTCGCTGGCCAGCTCGCGCACGCGTGGCGCGTTGTAGTCCTTCCCCTGTCCGAACACCGACGTCCCGAGGTCGGAACAGAAGCGGTGCAGGTCGAAGAAGTAGTGCTCCTGGCCGTCGGTGAGGAAGCCGAGCACCGGCTGGCCCGACTCGGGCGAGTTCAGCGAGCGTCCGGAGCGCATCTCGCGCTCGGCCGCGAGGCGTGCGGCGCTCTGCGCGAATTCGGCGAAGCGTTCGCCGACGTTCGCGGTATCGAGGTCGGACGCGATCAGCGCGAGCTTGATCGCGCGTTCCATCAGCGGATCGTCGCGCCAGCCGGGCCGTGCGGTATCCAGCTCGGTCGCGAGGCGTGGCGCCAGCGGGCCGCCGGTCGTGACGATCTCGGCGACGTTGTAGGTGGTCGAGCGCGGCGTCGCATCGAACGTCGAGCCCGCAATCATGATCTCCAGCGCGACGAACAGCTCCTCGTGTTCCTTCGCCTGGAACCCCGCTACCTCGAGGATGCGGTAGGTCTCGGCGATGCTCGCGGCCTCGTTGTTTCCGATGCCGTGGCGGAACTCGACGGTTTCGCGCTGGCGCAGGTCGTGGCACGTGGCGAACAGCGACAGCGCCAGCCAGTCGCGTCCCGGCAGTGCCTGCACCCCTTCCTGCCCGAGTACGCGGCCGAGGCGGCGGTCGAGGATCTCCAGCGCGTGGTTTTCGTTGTGATACGAGTGGAAGTCGCTGCCGAAGCTGCCGTGGCGCACGCCCATGCGCGCGAGCGCGAGCAGCGTGGCGCTCTCGGCGCGCTCCAGGTACAGGTGCGCCGGTTCGCCGTAGAAGTCGTGGTAGACCGCGCGCCGGCGCTTCAGCAGCACGGGCACGTCGGGCCGGCGCTCGTTGATGAGCGCGCGCGCGGACGCGACGTCGGGCACCTGGCGCTCGACCTCGTCCGGCGGAAACCCCTTGGTAAGTCCCGTGATCACCGTCGTCGTCGGATGCGCCGTGTACTGGCCGCGGCAGTATAGGGTGCGGCGAAAAGGCAAGGAAAGGGCAGTGGAGTGACGGCGCGGCGTGCTCACGGCGCGCTCACATCAGCCCGCGCTCGGCCAGCGACAGCGGCTCGCCGTCGCCGACGATGAAGTGGTCGAGCACGCGTACGTCGATCAGGCCCAGCGAATCGCCCAGCCGTCGCGTGAGCGCCACATCGGCCTGGCTCGGTTCAGCCACGCCCGACGGGTGGTTGTGCGCGAGGATCACGGCTGCCGCGTTGTGCGCGAGCGCACGGCGCACGACCTCGCGCGGATGCACGCTGGCGCCATCGATGGTGCCGCGGAACAGCTCTTCGCAGGCAATGACCCGATGGCGATTGTCGAGGAACACGCACGCGAACACCTCGTACGGGTAGCGCCGCAGCCACGCGCGCAGGAAATCCGCGCTCGCGCGCGGGCTCGACAGGCTGGCCTCACGGCGCACGCCGCGTTCCAGTGCGCGTCGCACCAGCTCGGTGGCCGCGGCGAGCTGCGCGTACTTGGCCGGGCCGATGCCCGGTTGCGCGACGAGCTCCTGCACGGGCGCGGCGAGCAGCACGTCGAGCCCGCCGTGGCGCGCGAGCAACGCGCGCGCCAGGTCGAGCGCGCTCTGTCCGCGAACGCCCGTGCGCAGGAACAATGCGAGCAGCTCGGCATCGGACAGCGCGGCCGCGCCATGCGCGAGCAGGCGTTCGCGTGGCCGTTCCTCGGCAGGGAATTCGCTGATGCGCATGGCCGCAGCATGGCCGGCGCCGGGGCTCGCGCGCTGCCGGAGGACCGCGCGCCATCCTGTAAGCTAATCGCCCTGCGTCGTGTCAGCCCTGGATGACGAACCGATGGCCACGCCCGCCCGGACGCGAACCCGCGTGCTGCTCGGCATCGGCGGCGGCATCGCCGCCTACAAGGCCGCCGAGCTTTCGCGACGCCTGCAGGACGCCGGCGCCGACGTGCGCGCCGTGATGACCGAAGCCGCGCTGCATTTCGTGGGCGCACCGACGCTGCAGGCGCTCACCGGCTTCCCCGTGCGTACCACGTTGTGGGACGAACACGCGGAAGCGGCCATGGGCCATATCGAGCTGGCGCGCTGGGCGGAAGTGATCGTCATCGCTCCGGCCACGGCCGACCTCATTGCCAGGCTCGCGCACGGCATGGCCGACGACCTGCTCACGACGATCTGCCTCGCGAGCGCGTCGCCGCTCGCGATCGCGCCGGCCATGAACCAGCAGATGTGGGCGCATGCGGCCGTGCAGGCGAACATCGCCACGCTGCGCGCGCGCGGCGTGCGCGTGCTCGGTCCCGGCAGCGGCGAACAGGCCTGTGGCGACATCGGCCCGGGCCGGATGATGGAGCCCGACGACATCGTCGCGGCGCTCATGCGCAGCGGCGCTGGTGCGCTCGCCGGCCGTCGCGTGCTCGTGAATGCCGGCCCGACCTACGAGGACATCGACCCGGTGCGCTTCATCGGCAATCGCAGCTCCGGCCGCATGGGCTTCGCGATTGCGCGGGCTGCGGCCGACGCTGGCGCGCAGGTCACGCTGGTCGCGGGACCGGTGGCGCTCGACACGCCGCCTGGCGTGCAACGAGTGGACGTGCGCAGCGCCGCGCAGATGGCCGACGCCGTGCTCGCCGCGGCGACCGCGCACGATGTGTTCGTCGCGGCGGCGGCGGTGGCCGATTTCCGGCCGCGCGCAGTTGCCACGGCCAAGATCAAGAAGGGACAGGGCGTGCCGCAGATCGAGCTGGTGCGGACCGAAGACGTGCTCGCGCGCGTGGCGGAACTGCCACGGCCACCCTTGCTCGTCGGCTTCGCTGCCGAAACCGACGACGTCGAACGCCACGCGCTCGCCAAACTGTCAGCGAAGAAGCTCGACCTGCTCGCCGCCAATCGCGTCGGCCAGGCCGGCACGGGTTTCGAGAGCGAGGACAACGAACTGGTGCTGTACGGCCGCGATGGCAGCCGCGAGACGCTGGGCCGTGCGAGCAAGCAGGCGCTCGCCGCCGCACTCGTCGCGCGCATCGCGGCGCTGCTCGCGGTGCGGGGGGCGCCATGAGCGCGATGATCGACGTCGAGATACGCATCCAGCCTGGAGAGGCTGGTGGTGAGCGGCTTGCGGAGAGTCCAGTGCGATGACGCGAGATCCGATCGACGTCTGTGTCCGAATCCTTGACGCACGTATTGGCCAGGAATTCCCGTTGCCGGCGTATGCGACGGACGGTTCGGCCGGCATGGACCTGCGGGCGTGCCTCGACGCGCCGCTGGTACTGGCGCCCGGCGCCGCGGAGCTGGTCTCGACCGGGCTCGCGATGCACATCGGCGATCCCGGCCATGCCGCGGTGCTGCTGCCGCGCTCGGGACTAGGCCACAAGCACGGCATCGTGCTCGGAAACCTGGTCGGACTGATCGACTCCGACTACCAGGGGCCATTGATGATCTCGTGCTGGAACCGATCGGCGCAGGCCTTTACCATCGCGCCGGGCGATCGCATCGCGCAGCTCGTCGTGGTTCCGGTGGCGCAGGCCCGCCTGCGTATCGTTCCGGACTTCGCCGAGAGCAGGCGCGGCGCGGGCGGATTCGGGCATACCGGCACAAGTTAGTTCGGTGGCGCGGCCCGCGTTCGGGCACGCGCGCGCCGCATCGCACTCCAGGACGGGATGACGGTGGCTCAGAAGAAGACCGCGTTGGAAATCGCGCAGCAGGGCACCCGCTCCGGCGGCGCGGACCTGCATCGCCTGGGCTTGAGCGCCCTGTTCGGGCTGGCGCTCGGGCTTGCGATCGCGTGCCTGTTGCAGGCAGTGATCGTTGCGAGCGAGCACGGTGAAACGAGCGCGCTCGAGGCAGCGCGCACGCACGCCGCGCAGCAGCTCGAAGGCATCGTCGCGAAACGGCAGGCCGCGCTGCGCAACGCGCTCGACGACGATGAGCTGCGTCTCGCGCTCGCCGTCGTCGACGACGCCGGGCGCCAGCGCGCGCAGGTGCGGCTCAAGGAGCGCCTGCCCGACATGTTGCGCAGCGACTTCTACGCAGCCGAGCTGCCCGAGCTGCTGTCGGCCGACCTCGCGGCATTCGGCTACGCGCGCGCCAACGTGCTGGCCGACGCGCGCAGCAACGGCGGTGAGGCCCGCGCGCAGGCACACAAGGATGCCGATGGCAGCTGGCGCCTCGCGCTGGCGCAGGCGGTGCGGGGCGGCGATCGCAATGTCGCCTACGCCTACATCCTGCTGCCCGCGGACGACGTGGTGGCGACGATCCAGGAAGCGGACGCGGGTGGTGGCCGGCTCGAGTTGCGCCAGGGCTCGTTCGGCACCGCGGTGCTCTCCGCCATTGGTTCCAGCAGCGCCAGCAGCGACGAACATTCGCTCGTGGTGCCCGGCAGCATCTTTTCGGTGGCAACCCTGCATTCGGAATCGTTCAAGCCCAGCGACTTCGTGCCGGCGCTCGATTCCGACAGCGTCGGCGCACTGGCCTTCTTCGCGCTGCTGTTCGCCGGGCTCGCGGTGGCCTCCGTCTTCGTGCGCCGCGGCATGGCTTCGGGCCAGAGCATAATGACGTCCCTCGGCGGCATGGTCGGCCGGAAGGCAGCGCCCGCGCCAGTCGAAGCGCCAGCGGTACCGGCGCCCGTGCCAGCGGCCGCGAAGGCTGCAGCGGCCGCCGAAAAAGCGATCGCCGCCGCGCCCGCGCCTGCGCCCGCCAAGCCCGATCCGCGGGCCACCGCGATCGATCGAAGCATCTTCCGCGCCTACGACATCCGTGGCGTGGTCGGGAAGACGCTCACGAACGCGACTGCGCGCATGATCGGCCTGGCCATCGGCACGCTCATGAAGGAACGCGGCCTCACCGAGATCGTCGTCGCGCGCGACGGCCGCCTGTCCGGGCCGCAGCTCGCGCAGGAGCTGATCAAGGGCCTGCGCGCCGCCGGCGCCGACGTGATCGACATCGGCGCGGTGCCGACGCCGGTGCTGTACTTCGCGACGTTCCATCTCAACGCCGGTTCCGGCGTGATGGTGACCGGCAGCCACAACCCGCCCGACTACAACGGCTTCAAGATCGTGGTCGGTGGCGAAACGCTGGCCGAGGAAGCGATCACCGACCTGTACGTCCGCATCGCCGAGGGCAAGCTGGCGACCGGCAGTGGCGGCATCCAGGTCATGGACGTGAGCAACGACTACATCGAGCGCATCGCCGGCGACGTGCAGGTCGAGCGCCGGCTCAAGATCGTGGTGGATGCCGGCAACGGCATCGCTGGCGGGATCGCGCCGCAGGTGCTCGAGGCGATCGGTTGCGAGGTCCTGCCGCTGTACTGCGACGTCGACGGCAATTTCCCGAACCACCATCCCGATCCGAGCGACCCCGAGAACCTCGCCGACCTGATCGTGTCGGTGAAGCGGCTCAATGCCGACCTCGGGCTCGCGTTCGACGGCGACGGCGATCGTCTCGGCGTGGTCACGCCGAGTGGCGAGATCATCTACCCCGACCGCCTGCTGATGCTGTTCGCGATCGACGTGCTGAACCGCAACCCGGGCGCCGCGATCATCTACGACGTCAAGTGCACCGGCCACCTGCAGGACCTGATCCTGCGCCACGGTGGCAGCCCGATGATGTGGAAGACCGGGCATTCGCTGATCAAGGCGAAGATGCGCGAGGAAGACGCGGAACTGGCCGGCGAGATGAGCGGCCACTTCTTCTTCCGCGAGCGCTGGTTCGGCTTCGACGACGGCATCTACGCCGCCGCGCGGCTGGCCGAGATCCTGGGTTCGACCGAGCGCCCGGCGCAGGAAGTGTTCGACGAGCTGCCGAAGGGCGTGTCGACGCCCGAGCTCAAGGTGCCGATGGAAGAGGGTGCGCACTACGCGTACATCGCGAAATTCCGCGAACGCGCCGCGTTTCCCGGCGCGCGCGTGTCGACGATCGACGGCGTGCGCGCGGACTATCCCGACGGCTGGGGCCTCGTGCGCTGTTCCAACACGACGCCGAACCTGGTGCTGCGCTTCGACGCGAACGACCAGGCCGCGCTGTCGCGCATCCAGGAAACGTTCCGGTCGCAGCTGCTCGCGGTGGAGCCGACGCTCGTCCTGCCGTTCTGACGCGTCAGTGCTTCCTGACGCGTCAGTGCTTCGCTGACGAGGAGCGCTCCACGACTTCGCGGTAGTGGGCGAGCTTCTTCTCGAACTCCACGCCCGCCTCGGCCTTCTCCGCTTCCTTGCGCGCGATGAAGGTGTTCTCTTCCTCGATCGTTTTTCGCACCGTGGCGATGTTGGCAGCGAGCGAATCCGACACGGCCTGGTTGGCGCGTTCCGATTCGGCGGCCGAGGCCAGCAGGTCGGCGAGGCTCCGCTGCTGGTTGACGAGCTGCAGCTTGGCCGTGGCGATGGCCGTGTCGATCGCCTGCATCTGCTGGTCGTGCGTGCGCTGGAGGTCGGCCTCGCTCGAGAACGACATCAGAAGCACCTGGTCCTGCTGCAGCTGTGCCTCCAGCTTGGCCTTCGCCTCCGCCTCGGCGGCGGCCTGCACCTTCAGCGCCGCGAGCTCTTCCTCGGTCTTGGGCCGCTCGAACTGCTTGACCGCGAGGCCCTGGTCGTTGAGCTGCGCGCCGCCCTGGGTGCAGAGCTTCGGGTCGAAGGTCTGGCTGTAGAACGACGAGCCGTCGGCGTTCTTGCATTTGTAGATCTTGCCAGCGGCCTGCGCGCCGCCGCTGGCGAACGCGAGGCCGATGGCGAGCACGAGGAGGTGGCGGGTCATGCGGAGTCTCCGGAAGGGGTGGGCGCCGCGTGGGCGGCATTGCCGTAGCGCGCACGATACCGGAGCAGACTGTCGCGGTGCTGAACCAGCTCCGGGCGCTCCGCGCAGAGCGCGAGCAGCTCGTCGAGCGTGGCAATCGCGTGTACCGGCAGGCCGAGCCCGCTGCGTACTTCCTCGGTCGCGGACAGCGTGCCCGTGCCCCGCTCCTGGCGGTCGAGCGCGATGAGCACGCCGGCCGGCTCGGCGCCCGCGGCGCGGATCAGCGCCACCGATTCGCGCACCGACGTGCCGGCCGTGATCACGTCGTCGACGATGAGCACGCGGCCGCGCAGCGGCGCGCCGATGATCGTGCCGCCCTCGCCGTGGTCCTTCGCCTCCTTGCGGTTGAACGCCACCGGCACGTCACGACCGTGGCGGTCGGCGAGTGCCACGGCCATCGCCGTCGCAAGCGCGATGCCCTTGTAGGCGGGTCCGAACAACATGTCGAAGGGCAGGCCTGCGCGCAGCGCGGCCTCGGCGTAGGCGTGGCCGAGCGCGAGCAACGCGGCGCCGGAATCGAACAGGCCGGCGTTGAAGAAATACGGGCTGGTGCGGCCGGACTTCAGCGTGAATTCGCCGAAGCGGAGTACCTGGCGGCGCAGCGCCAGGTCGAGGAAGTCGCGCTGGAAGGGCAACATGGGCGGGGCGGGCGCGGAGCAGCGGCCGGGGCGCGCAGTTTATCATCGCGCTCCCCGCGTCCCCTTCCAGGTGTGGACATGCGCATCATCACCGCCAACGTCAACGGCATCCGCTCGGCGCAGTCGAAGGGCTTCTTCGACTGGTTCCGCGCGCAGCGCGCCGACGTGCTGTGCCTGCAGGAAACCAAGTGCCATCGCGCGCAGCTCGGTGACCGCGGATTCTTCCCGAAGGGCTGGCACGTGCAGTTCCACGACGCCGAGAGCAAGGGTTACAGCGGCGTGGCGATCTATTCGAAGCGCGAGCCCGACGCCGTGCTCGACAAGCTCGGCTGGGACGAGTTCGATCGCGAGGGCCGCTATGTCGAGGCGCGCTTCGGCAACCTCTCGGTTGTGTCGCTATACCTCCCGTCAGGCTCGTCGCGCGAGGAACGCCAGGCGTTCAAGTACCGCGTGATGGACTGGATCGTGCCGAAGTTCCAGGAGTGGCAGGCGAGCGGCCGCCAGTACGTGCTGTGCGGCGACTGGAACATCGCGCACAAGGAAATCGACCTCAAGAACTGGCGTTCGAACCAGAAGAACTCCGGCTTCCTGCCCGATGAACGTGCGTGGCTCGACCGGCTGTTCGGCGAGCACCGCTGGGTCGACGCGTTCCGCGCGATCAAGCCCGACGTGCCCGAGTACACCTGGTGGTCGAACCGCGGCCAGGCGCGCGCCAACAACGTCGGATGGCGCATCGACTACCACATCGTTTCGCCGGAATTGAAATCCGCGCTCACGAAGGCGGCGATCTATCGCGACAAGTGGTTTTCCGACCACGCGCCGCTGACGATCGACTACGGGCTGTGAGCGCGCCCTAGCCGCGCGTTTCGGGTTCCGCCACCAGTCCGCGCCGCCACAGCAGCACGAACAGCAGGATGCCCGGTATGGCCGCGACCGTCGTGAACAGGTAGAACTCGACGTAGCCGAACTGCTCGATGAGCGCGCCGGCCGTGGTGCCGGTGATGAAGCGCCCGACGACGGAAGCCGCGGCGGACAACAGGGCGAACTGCGTCGCGGTGAACGCGAGGTTGCAGAGGTTCGACAGGTAGGCCACGACCACCACGCCGCCGATGCCGCTCGCGGTGTTCTCGAAGCCGATCACGGCAGCGAGCACCATATTGTCGTGGCCGTGTGCGGCGAGCACCGCGAACCCCAGGTTGCTCGCGGCCATCAGCACCAGGCTCGCGAGCACCGACACACGCATTCCGAAGCGGCCGTACAGCGCGCCACCGATGAAGATGCCGATGAGATAGGCGAAGAAGCCCACGCCGATGTCGTACCCGGCAATCTCGTCGTTGGTGAACTTCAGGTCATCGAGCAGCAGGCGCAGCGTGAGGTTGGCCAGCGTGTCGCCGATCTTGTGCAGCAGCACGAACAGCAATACCAGCCACGCGCCGTGGCGCCGGAAGAATTCCACGAACGGTGCCAGCAGCGCCGTCAGGCGCGGACCGGGCGGCGGTTCCCGGTGACGCGCCGGCTCGCCCAGCCAGAAGGCGGCGATGAGCGCCGGGAGTGCAAACACGGTGCAGGCGAGATAGGCCCAGTGCCAGCCGCCACGCGCCGCCACGAGCAGCGCCAGCGCGCCCGCGCTCGTCGATCCGATGCGCCAGCCGTACTGCGACATGCCGGAACCAACGCCGAGCTGCCGCGGCTGCAGGGTCTCGATGCGAAACGCGTCGATGACGATGTCGAACGTCGCGCCGCTGACGCCGACGGCCACTGCCGCCATCGCGACCAGGCGCAGGTCCGTGGCCGGATCGGCCAGGCCGAGCCAGGCGACGCTCGCCGCGACCGCGACCGCCGATAGCAGCAGCCAGGAGACGCGCTGGCCCAGCCTGCCCAGTCCCGGCAGGCGCACGCGATCGACCAGCGGCGCCCAGAGGAACTTGAGGTTGTAGACCAGGAACGCCAGCGTGAAGGCCGTGACGCTCTTCTTGTCGATGCCGCCCTGCGCCAGCCGCGTGGTCAGGGTCGCGCCGATCATGGCGTACGGGAAACCCGAGGAAAGGCCGAGCAGCAGCGCCGCCAGCGGCTCGCGCTCGAGATAGGGCCGCAGCGCCAGGCGCCACGCGGGAGGGGAGGTCATGCGGCTATCGTAGCGGCGCGACCCGCCCACCCGATGCGGCGGAATCGTGACGCCGGCCATGCGCCGTGCGCCGGGCTGTTGCTAACATCGCGCCGCTAGTGCTTGCGCCGAAGGTTCCTAGTGCCCGATTTCCTGCTACGTGGCATCGATGGCGAGCTCGCCAAGCGCATCAAGGCGCTCGCGCGCGAGCGCAACTGGGCCATCAATGACGTGCTGCTGCACCTGATCCGGCAGGCGCTCGGTCTGGTCGAGCCGCAGGCGCCC
>Ga0190274_10001788_pt1 | contig 12607 bp, 5 predicted proteins | sample Popmic531T_FD_133002 | JGI IMG/M metagenome (GOLD analysis project Ga0190274, IMG submission 133002) | Populus adjacent soil microbial communities from riparian zone of Yellowstone River, Montana, USA - 531 T | ecosystem: Environmental > Terrestrial > Soil > Riparian zone | place: USA: Montana...
CATTTCCGGTGGTATTATGCCGAAGCGACTTATATCCTAATGACGCATTTTCATAACCAATTGTATTATAGAATAGAGCCTGTCTACCGACGGCAGTATTTTCATGGCCGATACTATTTGAATATAGGGCAGCTCCACCCAGTGCTGTATTGTCATATCCCTCTGTATTTGCATTTAAAGAGAAGGTTCCAATAGCCGTATTATCGTATCCAATAGTATTGGTGGACATGGATGCACGCCCAACCGCCGTATTATTAATTCCATGACTGGGATGATCCGGTTGATTTGAATATAGAGCTTCAAACCCAACTGCAGTATTACCGGAAACATATTCCAATCCCGGACTATAGGATTGCACATATAGTGCATAATTGCCTATTGCCGTATTTTGACTTGCCGTGCGACTACTGTTTAAAGCATAATATCCAACTGCTGTATTATCACCTCCGGTTGTATTCATCTGAAGGGCCCCATACCCAATCCCGGTATTATGATAACCAATAGTATTATTTCTGAATGAATTCGCTCCAATGGCTGTATTTGCTCCTCCGGATACGCTTGAGAATCCTGATTGATATCCTATAAATGTGTTAAAAATTCCCATGGTCGGATCATTTAACCTACCGGCACCAATACCAATAAAAATATTCTCAGGAATGTCTGCATGAATCCCCATCAGATCAGTACCATCACTCTTCCTTAACCTGATCAATGGACTTGTATTGCTTTGAGTTTCATTTGCATCTATGATTATCTGGGAAACATCAGCTGCACCTTTGATGTGAAGTTTTCCTTCAGGAACCGAAGTACCTATTCCGATATTTCCAGGATTACCATTATAAATATCATCCCCGTTTTGTGGCCAATCTCCAACAGGTGTCGAAGCACCAACAGAAGTCCATGTAGCACCATCATAATAATACATCCCCGGAATACCATCGGTCTGAAATATGGTGAGGCCTAAGGCCGGGAGAATAATTGAATCTCTTTGTTCTTGCGTCATCCTGGGCATCAACAAACCTTTCGTAGTGCATTGAATGTCAAGAATAGCACTCGAATCTGGCGGAGAACCATCAGGACTGATCGAAATACTTTGTGAGAATATTTTTACAAAAGGAGAAGTCAAAAGAAGAATCAACACGATGAAAATTTTCATACGGGTATTTTTCTTCAAAAATTGAAGAAATAAATTGCTCTATCAATCCTCCTTTTGAGTGATTCATATTTTGATTGATCCTGCCTTGATCTTGAGAGAAGACTAATTTATTTTTCCAAATATTATTTTACCACTACCATTTGCATATCCAAAAGCACCCACTGTAAATCGTCGAGTATGGCCATCGATCGCACAACATTGACCAAAACTGTCAGCGTAATTTCCGGCAGGATCTGTCAAATTTTGTAATTTTGGCCATCCTATTCCAATTCTTTGAAATATAGTTGCAGAACTTTGGTACGTGCCTACTATAACATAATTACCAGATATGGAAACACTGTGTCCGAAATAATCATATGCTGCACCATTTGGATTCGATTTCTTTTCCAACCATATCCATGAGTTTCCATCATAATAAAAAAGACTTGCAGAACCCTGGTCCTGTTGTGATCCTATATCATCTGCATATGATGAGACAATTGCGTAATTGCCAGATACAGATACTGCCTTTCCAAAATAATCTCCCGCCGCGCCATTTAGATCTGTTATTTTTTGGGTCCATTGCCACGTGCTTCCGTCATTCCTAAAGATGCATGCAGAGCCTTTGCTTTGGTTGTCGTATTGTGATCCAATAATGGCAACACTATCCGAAAGTGATACAGTTAAACCGAAATAATCACCATTCGCCCCTTCAGGATCTGTTATTTTTTGAATGAATTCCCAACTATTTCCATTGAACTCATAAATACTCGCTGAGCCCTGGTTCTCAAATATCTCATCATCCTGAAAAGATCCTATGATTGCAAAATTGCCCGATAAAGACACACTAAATCCGAAATTATCATTTTCACCACCATCCAGATCAATCAGCTTTTGCATGAATTCCCAATTGCTTCCATTGAATTGATAAATGCATGCAGAACCCTGGTTCTGAAATGAATCGTCATCTCCATTTGAACCTACTAAAGCATAATTGCCAGAAATTGACACGCTTCTACCAAATTGATCATCAGCAGCTCCATCCGGATCAACGATTTTTTGTATAAGCTCCCAACCATTGACTTTAGACTGAAATATACTTGCTGAGCCTTGATTAGCATTAGTTTCATCATTGGAGTATGCACCTGCAATAGCATAATCACCAGACATGGATACGCTACCTCCAAATAAATCGCCCGCAGACGGCATGGTGTCTGCAACAGGCTGGTACTCACTTATATTCCCATTCGTCGCACAATCACCCCACACATCATAACCCACATTCCCGCTATTATTTTCAGGTGGAGGAATAACCAGGTTTTCCCAAGTCGCATTCCCATTATCATCACTTGTTAATATTTTTCCTACACCGGCATTTGGAGCCAGAAGAATTGCATTTGATTTCAACGTATCAGCCCGGACATTTCCATTTATCTCAAGCCTCTCGGTAGGCATTATTGTACCTACACCTACATTTTGAGCCATTAGAAATGAAGGCAAGGTGGATAATGTAAATATGGATACTATACAAATGAATTTTTGTTTCATGATTTTGATTTCTGCATGATACTTTGAATCATTTTTTACTTAGTGCATCAACCAATGCTTCCAGTTTTTCAATCCGTTTTGTCAACATTTCATTTTCTGAAATCAATTTCGTATTCAATTCCTGTACGGCTTTTACTAAGGGCACTACAAATTCAGCATATCCCATACTGTAATTATCCGTCTCATTGACCGGCACATGCACAGCATCAAATGAAGCGAAACCGGTTTGCTGAATTATTTTTTCCACATCCTGTGCTATAAAACCAACAGAGCGATTTTTAGATTGGTCTATTAATTTCTCCTCTCTCTCCTTCGTTATCGTTTCGTGGATATGCCGTGCATAGGTAAGCCGGTTAAAATTGAAAGAAACCGGCTCAAGCTTCAGGATAAAATCCAGCCCTTTCACATCGTGCTGAAGATTTTCTTTGAATCGTCCATCAGAGGGCCAGGAATACGCTACTTGCCCTTCCACTACTGTAACATTAGAACTCCCCAACCGGACTTTATCAGCCGTATTGACAATCGCAAAGGACCCAATGGCAGTTGCATTTCCAAGATTGCTCAGGGAAGTATTGGAATAATTGCCCAGACAGGAATTCTGTTCGCCCGTTGTATTGTTTTCAAGTGCATGATTACCTACAGCCGTATTAAACGATCCGATCGTACTATTAAAGAGTGCAAAGGTGCCATGCGCGGTATTTCCTGATCCGGTTGAGTTAGTCCGTAATGACTTATACCCGTTTGCAGAATTTCCTTCTCCAATCGTATTATAAAAAAGAGATTGCCTTCCCAGTGCCGTATTCTCATGTCCTGCAGTATTTGTATAAAGTGCCGAAGTACCTATACCTGTATTATCGTATCCAATCGTATTCGCCGTCAGTGCAAAACTACCGACCGCAGTGTTAGAAATTCCATTTATTGTGGAAGTCGGGGCATTGGAAGAAAGTGCTGCATATCCAATGGCCACATTGTCACTATTCCAGGTCACATTGTTATTACTGTATGCCTGAGAAAATAACGCATCATAACCTACTGCGGTATTCTGGCAGGCAGTGGTATTGGAAGAAAGAGCCCATAAACCCGTAGCTGTATTATTATAACCAAGTGTATTCCCATATAAAGCCGTTGCACCATTGGCTGTATTACCAAACCCGCCAGTGTTTGAGTAACCTGCATAGCTACCGATAAATGTATTGTTTGTAGCTGCTCCGCTGATCGCATTATTCACTCTGCCTGACCCAAATCCAATAAATGTATTTGATTGATGATCCGAATTTATCCACATCAATTCTACACCATCGCTTCTGCGAAATTTTATAAACGGATGGGTGTTGGTTTGGCTGATGTTGGCATCAATGATCAATTGGGAGGTATCTGATGAACTACTGATATGCAATTTACCGGAAGGTGTTGAAGTGCCAATACCAACATTTCCTTCATTGTTGTTGTAAATATCACCTCCACTGATTATCCAGTTTATATCCGTTGACGAACGGGTCACTGGCACCCAGGATGATCCATCGTAATAATAAAAGCCCTGAACATCATCCGTCTGAAAAACCATAAGGCCCAGCACGGGCATTAGAATAGCATCTCTTTCCTCGAGTGTCATCCTTGGAATGAGCAATCCTTTTGTAGTGCTTTGAATATCAAGTATAGCACTGGAATCCGGAGATGATCCACCTCCATTAATGGAAATTCCCTGTCCGCTCACATTCAGAAATGAAAATGTGAAACAAATGGTCCCCCAAACAATAATCCTCCACATGGAATTTTTTTTCAAAAATGGATGAACTGATTGATCCAATCAATCCTCCTTTTGAGTGAAATATCTTCTGAACATGTTAATTCATAATATTCACATTTCCCACAACCTCCAGCATCGATGTACTCATGAGCGTCATGGATTTGGGCACGCCGTTTTCGAAGTTATGTTGCAGTAGCACACCCTCGAGGATCAGGCTACCCTCTATGAACAGCGCTCCTCCATTAGACATAGCATTTGCATTTGTCAAAGACATATTTTCTATCTCCAACGTATTTCCCGGGAGAAGATGGAATATTCTCGAGGAATTATTGCCTGATAAGATTAAGCTCAACATACCCAGCCCTGAAAGAACCAGGTTTTTATTGATCACTATTTCTCCTAAAGTCAATGTAATGGTCTCATTCATGAGCGCTGGTGAGAAAGTGATGGTTGCACCAGTCGATGCAGATGAAATGATATTCCGAAGCGAGCCGACACCATTATCATTACTATTTGTCACCATAGTAGCTGAAGTAACCATAAAATTTCCTGCATCTGCTCCTATATCAACCGGTGAGAACACTATCCTGGTCTGACCATCAAAATCATTTGTAACTCCAACATCAACACCACTTCCCTCAATGGGAGTTGGATAAGCAGGATCGATATGCAGATCAGGTACTGAACCAAATGGGTCAATGCATTGTGGGTCATCCTGAATACTGGCTGCATCCTGCCCAACTGCAGTTTGCCAGTCAGATAAATTCATTATGTCCAAACTATTGAATGATCCAAAAAATGTTCCTGAACCGCTTACGTGGTATAGATTATTGTCAATCGTTAATCCAGGAGGGTTCACTGCAGTACCACCGACTTTTACTGCATAATTCTTACCTGTTGCACCGCTGTTTGAACGGGCATTTACAAAAATATTATTCCTGTAGCTACGTGTATTGTTTGTTACCGTGCTGTTGAGGGCAAACGAATTTGCTGTACCTGCAGCAGGAGATCCTCCCACATAAACCGTATTATGAAAAAATTGATCAATGCCCATAGGTTCATAAATCCCATTAATGATACATGCATTTGAAATACCGGCACCGATTGCAATCATATTATTCACGTATGTAGTTGTACCGCCATCTATTCCTATTCCATTTATTTCAGCAGCAGAACTATTAGTGGCTGATGTAAGTGCATAAATAATATTACGCTCAACAACATTTGCACCGGTAGATCCTTTAAATTGAATTCCGGTTACTACTGATGCATCAGCTGTATTTAAATTGTACAGATTATTTACAGTATTATTTGAAATAAGATGATTAGTTGTAGATGCTGTTACGCATATTCCGGTAAGTGATGCATTTGAAATTGTACCTGTTCCACCCGAAGCTGAGAGATTACGTATAGTATTTCCGGAAATGGTAGCTGACGGCAACAAATTGCGAATTCCCCCGACTCTGGAATTATTCGATGTAGTCGTGCTTTGAATTGAGTTTGCTATGTTCCCGCCAATCGTATTATTCAAACAGGACCAAATCCGGGTGGAAGAATTCTGACCCCAAAAGCCATAAATATTAGCAGCACCCGTGCTTGAATTGGATGCTAAAATACCGCCAATGATATTATTATGTGTTGTCCAGTCAGCGTTTCCAAAATTACACATACCCATTACATATGCATCTGATGAGGAACTTGATGTAAATGTGATACTTGCTGTTGAAGTTAGACTTCCAATGATATTTCCTGATACATCCCCAATAGTAGTTAACCCGCTGGTCACATAAATGCCAGTCAGTGATGGGCCTGTAGTGTTTCCTGAAGCTCCTCCGGAAACTGCGATGCCGGCTATTGTATTACCCTGTATACTTGTCACTGTAGTAGTACCCACCGCGAGCCTGATACCTATGAATGCACCCGGACCAGAACCCAAAACAAGTGTGTAAGATCCTGTCCCTGCACTGTTGGCAAAACCAATTATATTGCCTGTGATCTGGTAATTATTACCGCCCGTGTTCGTAATACTAATAGGTCTGTTATGTGATCCTGTACCTGTTTGCGTTCTCGTACTGGTTTGATAAAATTTATTATTTGAGATTATGGTTCCCACTGTACCAACAAAAATGTCAATGCCGGAAGAAGCATTTGTTGGAAGGAAGAAATCAAATATATTATTACCGGTTATGATTATTCCGCTATTTGCAATTCCCGGATCATTGTTTGTATTGCCTCCTAAAAAAATACACTTCCCCGGAAGATTTGTGCCTGCAGGCCCTATATCACAATAAGAAATCGTGTTGTCATCATTACCTGTAGTTACAGCACCTCCAGCTATCCATATAGTTCCACCGGTAGCGGTCGTTGGCATAATCGATGATCCGAGGATGCTACACCGGGTAATCGTATTGTTAGTAGCATCACCTTCAAACTTAATTGTACTTGTCCCACTAGTGGCAGAAACAGTTGTATTTGAGATCGTCAGTGAGTTACCTCCTGCGTTCAATCCATCAACAGTGACATTGTCGGGACCATTAAAATCAATCATCGGATTACCTGCAGCAATGGCTCCGCCTATCGTCCTGGATGCTCCACCGCTTGGTTGAATGAGTATGCTTGCGTATGAGGCTGGGCCTATGCCGCTGCCATTTAACACAGCACTGGTTGTTTCATATGTATTACCTGTGATATCAAAAGTTATTGCTCCCAGATGTACTCCTGCGTTGACTGCATCAAATGCTTCCTTCAGCGTTGTATAATTTACAGGACCCATGTTGCCGGAAGAAGCTGTGACTGAGATCTGCGTGTGAGATAAGAGTGGAAGGAAAATAAAAAGAATAATCACCTGACAAAACCTCGTGCAACAGCTCACCAACCGCGTTAGCCGAAATTACCCCCCACTACACAATCCGCGGGTCGTTGAGCGTTAGCCGAAACGACCTATCACAGATCATGCACAATCCGCTCCCTCAATGCTTTCACAATCGCCTCCTTCCCGCAATTGACATGCAGCTTCTGATAAATACTTTTTAAATGACTTCGGACAGTATCAAAGGATATAAATAACTCGGCAGCAATCTGCTTCGTACCATATCCTTTGATCAGATGTTGAAGTACTTCAGTTTCACGGGGAGAAAGATCATAGCTAATCTTACTTGATCGGGAATGAAATGTTCCCAACACCTTTCTCGCGATCTGAGGCGACATAGGTGCTCCACCTTCTATCACTTCCTGGATAGCATCAAACAATTTCTGCGGGGATGTCTTTTTTAATAAATATCCATTCGCACCTGCACATAAACATTGAAACAGTTTTTCATTGTCTTCAAAAACAGTGTACATGATCACCGCTGTCTCCGGCCGTGCTTCCTTGACAAGTGATACACCTTCTATCCCTGTCTTTCCCGGCATATCAATATCCATTAATACAACGTCAGGCTGATGCATCAGGATAATTTCAGTCGCCTGGTTACAATTATTATAATGTCCCACCACCGTATAATCTTCTGAATGCTGAAGCAGCACTGCAAGCGATTCGCGCAATCGGTCATTGTCTTCGAAAATAACTATTCGGGTAGGCATCAGTGACAAAGCTAAGTGATATTTGACCTATTCATTTCACTCAATTGAGTGATTCATGCAATGTATGTCCTATAAATTCTTCCTCAAAGGCAATCCGAGCTTAATCCTGGTGCCGTTTTGTGCCGAGGAATCAATGGAAATATGTCCTTTCCATTTCGCAACTCGTCCCTTAATACTTTTTAATCCATGTCTTTCTGTTGAAAGATTCGTATCAAACCCATGGCCATTGTCAACGATCACCATGGAGAGGAACTGATCCTCCCGCAATATCTGCATATTCACTTCAGTGGCTTCTGCATGCCGGATGATGTTACGCAACAATTCTTTATAAATCAGATAAAAATCACGACGCAACTCAAGGCCGATTGATTGGCTCTCATCCATTTGCCCGACCTGAAGGGTGAATGCAATCCCTTTTGCATCAAACAACTCCGATGCATATCTTCTCATCCGCGAAATAAGGTCTTCAGCAGTATCTACCCGGCTGCTTACACTCCAGATGATATCATCAAGCGCTTCAGAGGATGACTGGACTTCTTCTCCGATGCGCTTAAATAATTGCAAAGGATTTTCTTCCGAATGAAATGTCTTCCTGCCTATTTCACTCAGGATATTGACATGTGTTAGTGAAGATCCGATTTCGTCATGCAGGTCCGAAGCAATCCTGTTCCTAACATCCTGTATACGCTGCAGCTGTCTGATGCGATAACGGTAAAATGAAAATACAATTCCTAAAATGGCAAAGATGAAAAGGACAACGAACCAGGCCTGCCTCCAGAAAGGTGGAAGTATTTTAAAATTAAAAAAAGTCTCTTCTCCGAATATTCCATTCCAGCCTTTCACTTTTACTTCGAAACGATAGTCTCCGGGTAACAAATTGGCAAAAGAAACCGTATGAACGGGCAATGGATTTGACCATGCCGTATCCTGGCTGCCTTTGAGCCGGTAACTATATTTTAGCTGCCTGCCATTAATAAAATCATTGGATGAAAAGGTTATACCGAGAAAATTCTGGTTGTATTTCAAATCAAAAGGCAATGCGTTCCGGGGATCCAACAAAATATTTTTTACAGTTGACACCGATGTGATATTAACCCCGGTCGGTGCTATCGTATCGTAGCTACTATCTCTTATTCTATCCACACCGGAAGTAGTAGTACACCAAAGCGTATGCCCCGGACCTGCGACAATTTTTTGTACAACTGCAAAATAATTCAGCACCCGGCTAAACGAAAACACACGGTAATCATTCCCTGTCGGAATCAGCTTTTCAATTCCGGCACTTGTACCGACCCAAATATTACCATCCGTGTCTGAATCAATCGATTTAATAAAATCAGAGATAAAGCCATCGTTCCGGTTAAAAACACGTGTTGTGTATCCGTTGCCCGATGAATCTTTCTTTAACTGAACAAGTCCACTGTATCGTGTACCAACCCAAATATTTCCTTTTGAATCAGCATGAAGACTCCTGATGGTCTTTTCCGGAAGATATGTATTGACATCCATCCATTCAAATACTGATTTTCCGTCATTATTCGTTCTCAATTTTATTCTGAATAAACCCTTATTCAATGAACCCACCCAAATTCCTTTATCTGCATCAATCGCCATTGCAAAAATCTGATCCTTCAGTGATGTATCCAATAAACTTTCTTTTGATGAAACCATGGAGATCCTTCCACCCAGTGCTGAAATCAAACTACCTTCCATGGCGAGTGAAAACACATTACGTGAATATGGAAGGTCCGTCCATTTTTTAATCCCGGTACCTTTCACTTTATAATATCCCTCAATAGTGGAGACTAATGTATCATTCCCTACTTTCAAAAACTGATAGGCATTACCAAAATTGTCCATCGGAATAGATTGACGTGCGTGACCCACATTAATTTTGTTCACAGCAGGTGTATTGGAGACAACATATGCAGCACCATTTTGAATAGGCTGGATATCTAACACCATCGAATTAGGTAAATCTTCTGAAACGGTGAATATATCTATTGTGTTTCTGGTATCCAATTGAGCCATTCCCTGATCTGTACCTATCCAAACAAAACCATCTTTGTCTTCATAAACGCAAGTGATATTATCATTTGGCAATCCATCCCTCCGGTTATACAAGCGCCACGATTGATCAGGCATAATTTGAATCATCCCACCGAACGCAGCTAACCAGATGGATCCGTCCGAAGACTGTATGATGTCATTAATATCCCAATGACTCCAGGGTAAAGTTTCATATGATGTCTTTAATAAATCATAACGCGCAGCCGGATCCTTTGAAAGATTTACCCATCTCACACCTTTGGAGGTTCCAATCCATACCCGGTTGAGATTATCCTTCATAATACATTTATATTCAATCAACGTATCGGGCCATTGCTTTAAGAAAGTATGATCATGACCCATGACACCGCCTTTAGATCCGCACACAATAAAATTATCTTTATAGGAAAGGACATCATTGACACTGACTTCTGTCTTCGAAATATTGAGTGAAGTAACATCCCCTTTTTCAAAAACTAAAATCCCAATTTCATCAGAAGGAGCCAGCACCCTTCCTGAAGCGTCCGGAAGGAATTTATTGATAGCTCTCTTATATTTTTTACGAAGCTCTTTATGGATCTCACCTTGTTGTATGATATCCACCGAGCCGTCATTCTCTGCGATATACATACTCCCATCAGTTTCTTCAAGCAATGCATTGATCAAGGGATGGGCAAGGCCTTCGGCCATGGTATAGTTTCTAAAAGAATATCCATCATACCGGCTTAGCCCTTCCCATGTCATCACCCAGAGGAATCCTTTTGTATCCTGGTAAAACCCACGCACCTGGTTGCTAACAAGACCGTCATTGATATTGTACGTGCGCATGATGGTATGTTGTGCGCTGACTGGAAAAACAAAAAACAATAGGCAACAGGCAATTGGCAATAGGTATCGTTCGCTTCGGCTATCGCTCAGCGACCGTTTAAGTTGTCGAATGAATGTTTCGGCTACGCTCAACATTTGTGAAAGTACTTCTTGTTAAGCTTATAAGAAAATAATTTCAGAGATTAAGATTAGTCGAAACAACCTCTATTTGCAATTCGCGGTTCGTTGTAGGTAAGCTGAAACCAACTCTATATTGTAATCCGCGGGTCGTTGAGCGTTAGCCGAAACGACCAATCACCGCATTAAATATCCTCTCTTTCTCTCCTCTTGCTTTTTCCAAAATCTCATCTGCTTCTTTCTTAAACTTTGCACTTGCTTTTTTGCTTTTTAACCCACCAAGGTTGATCATGACATTGAGGAATCCGCCTTCAACAGCTGCCAATGCGCATGCTGCTCCTACACCTGCATCTGAAACCGAATTTGGATTGCCTTCATTGGTCATGGCATCAAGCAATGCAAATTGTTCGAATGAAATCCGCATTATATTTAATGGAGATTCGATAGCCTTCATGGTTGCCTGTTCGATTGCCTCAGTTCTTTTTTTCTTTTGTTCGTCAGACTCTTTCGGGAGACGGAATGCATCCATCAGCAAATTGAAAGCTCTTGTATCCTCATCTACACAATGCAAAAGTTTTTTTCTTGCTTCCTGTCCTTTCGCAGCCCAATCCACGAAATAATCCATCATCTCTTCCCATCCTCTTTTGTGCGCGCTCAGGTTGGCGACCATCGCACCTAAGGATGCTGCAAGCGCACCTGCGTATGCAGCAGCAGAACCGCCACCGGGTGCGGGAGAATCAGAAGCAAGCTCTTCTGTAAATCCTTCAAGCGTCAATGATGTCAATGGATTCATCCTGATATTATTATGTAATAAATATTCAATAATTTTCTTTTGTGGATCAAATGGTGCTAATTCATCAAGACCCATGCTTTTGACTGCTATATGTATAAGTTCGCGATCAGGTGCAGCATGTGATAAGCCTTGCTTTTTCAAAAAATATCGTCCTGCATCCAGCATCACATCTAAAGGAACAAGCCCGACAAGTTCTGATCCGGTCACTCTTAATCCACGTGCTGAAGCACTTTGCACACATGCATCGAATGCCTGGTGAAGAGAAGTCTGATTTACATCGGTGATATTCATCGACACTTGTGCAACACCATATTCCTGGATATACCATCCGATGGCTTTCACACCTTTGCACATTCCTTTTTCACGCATGGGATCTCCTTTTTCATCCCTGATGATTTCGCCGGTCACCGGATTTCCTTTCCGGAGAATGCGGCCATTTTCACGTACATCAAATGCAACTGCATTTGCTTTGCGTTCTGATCGTGTATTGAGATTGACATTATAGGCTATAAGGAAATCTCTTGCACCTATCACTGTTGCACCGGCAACAGAATTAAAAGTTTCAGGCCCATAATCGGGATGCCATTCAGGATCATGCATTTTGGCGGCGAATCCTTCATACTCTCCGGCGCGTATTGTAGCCAGGTTCTTTCGCTCAGGCTTTGTCGCAGCACCTTCATACATATACACCGGTATACCCAATTCCTCTCCGACTCTCCTTGCAAGTCTGTGTGCGAATTCAGCAGTTTCTTCCATGGTGATACCACTGATCGGGATCAGGGGGCATACATCGGTAGCACCCATTCGG
>Ga0190274_10001789_pt1 | contig 12606 bp, 10 predicted proteins | sample Popmic531T_FD_133002 | JGI IMG/M metagenome (GOLD analysis project Ga0190274, IMG submission 133002) | Populus adjacent soil microbial communities from riparian zone of Yellowstone River, Montana, USA - 531 T | ecosystem: Environmental > Terrestrial > Soil > Riparian zone | place: USA: Montana...
AACTCTCATTAAACCAAACAACTCACCGCTTTGCTCATATCTATAAACTGTTCCATACTCTGCAACACGATAAGGTAAGTCACGATAACTTTTAGGTTCAGCCGCATAGATCTTATGATGATGCGGACAGTTCATTGATTTTAGATAATACCTCTCGCCTTCCATTTCCATTGGCGGATACATACTATCTGCATAATATGGTAAATGACCACTTGTGAGATACATGCTTTCCTTGGCAATATGCGGAGTAACTACCCTTTTATATCCTGCTTCGTTTTCGGTTTCTTTTGCAAGTTTCTCCAACTCTTCAATTATTACCGTACCATTCGGCATCCACATGATCAATCCCGGGCCAACATCATCGTCCATAGTGTAAATGCCTAATTCCTTACCCAATTTTCTGTGATCCCTCTTTTTCGCTTCCTCAAGTAATGCCAGGTATTCATCCAACTCTTTTTGCAATGGAAATGTTACCCCGTACAATCTTGTAAGCTGTTTATTCTTTTCATCGCCTTTCCAATAGGCACCCGCAATATTGGTAAGCTTTATTGCTTTTATTAAACTTGTATTTGGAATATGCGGCCCGCGACAGAGGTCTGTAAAATTTCCTTGCGTATAAAAAGTTATTTCTCCGTCATTCAAATTTTGCAACAGATCCAATTTGTATTCATCACCTTTTTCAGTAAAATATTTTACAGCATCAGCTTTCGGTATTTCTTTTCTTAAATACTGGCTATTTTTCTTCGCCAGCTCATTCATCTTTTTCTCTATTGCTATAAGATCTTCCTCACTTAATTTCTTATCGCCAAGGTCCATATCATAATAAAACCCATTTTCAACCGGGGGGCCTACCCAGAATTTGACTCCCGGAAACATTCCTTCAACCGCTTCCGCCATTAAATGGGCTGATGAATGCCAAAATGTATTCTTACCCTCTGCATCATTCCATGTATAAAGCTTTACGGTTGCATCTTCCTTTATTGGCCTTGATGCATCCCATACCTGCCCATTGACTCCGGCAGCAATAACTTTTCTTGCCAATCCTTCTGATATTGATTTTGCAATGTCCATTGCAGTAGTGCCTTCAGCATACTGTCGCACTGCGCCATCAGGAAATGTAATATTGATCATTAACTTGTTCTTTTTAAGAGGCTGCAAATTTAGCGAAGTCGAACCAGAGTTTTTATTAACAAACCGTTTGTATAACAGATTTATACAAATAAAGTTATTTGTTAGCTTTACATTGTGATTGTAAGGATTATGAAAAGATTTGTACTCACCGTTTTCACCTTTTTACCGGCTTTCTCTTTTTTGTCATTTGCCCAGGACATAACCGGCATTTGGCGTGGCTATTTTATTACTGATGACGGCGATCAGTACCGTTTTGAGGTACAAATGGAACAATCAAAAAATACTTTATCTGGCGTTACTTACTCTTATAGGGAGAAACAATTTTATGGCAAATGCACGATGACTGGAAATTTTGCAAATTCTTCCGGCAATGCATTGATACAGGAAATAAAAACAATCGAAGTAAAAATGTCTCTCGCAAGCGTGGCCTGTATTCAAAAATGTCTTCTCACTTATGCAAAATCAGGTAAAGAGGAGTTTTTAGAAGGCACCTTTAGTAGCGTATTCGAAAGAACAGATTCACTGGGGGGAAGAAGAAAGGGTGATGATTGCGGTGGCGGTAAAATGATATTAAGAAAGGTCATCACATCAGATTTTTATGTTGAGCCTTTTTTAAGAAAAAAGAATACTACTCTAAAAAACGATCCGCCGCCGGTAAAAACGAACCCGATTACAAACAACTCAACAACGAAAACTACTACAAAACCGCCGCCTACCAATCAGAATAAAAACAATTCTACCAATACAAATAAGAATACTGTTTTGGTAAGACCAAAAACCGACACCGTAAAAAAAGTCGAATTAGATCCAATACAAACGGAAAATAAAAAAGATCTAACCATAAAACCAAATACAAAAACTCAGGATCTTTTGAGATCAAGAGAAAACAGCCTTGTGCAAACTCTGCTTATAAATTCGGAAAATGTTTTTGTGAAATTATATGACAACGGGGAAATTGATGACGACACTATCTCAATTTACCTTGACAAAAAACTAATGCTTTCTAAAAAAAGATTATCGGCTGCTGCAATAACCATTAATCTAAAAATGGATGAATCAAACCCAGACCATGAATTAGTAATGGTGGCGGAAAACCTCGGTCGCATTCCACCCAATACTTCCTTAATGATCGTCACTGCAGGAGATCAGCGCTATGAAGTACGGATCACTTCAACAGAACAAAAAAATGCAATGGTCAGGTTTAAATATGTAAAACCCGGTACTCAAATACCGCTCCCGTAAATCATTTTAACCAAATAAAGAATTTCATTTAAGTTTACCCGCAATGAGAGCCGCCTCGTTCCTCCTGATCATTTTTATTATTTCCATCAGCTCAACTGCACAAAACCTGAATGGTGTGTGGCGGGGCACCTTGACGCAAGGGCCTGGTGGCTGTTTTCGTGTTTACAATATTGAATTTAATATAAAAACCGAAAATGGAAAGATCAATGGCGCATCTTATCATTATTCCGATGTTACCAATTATGTAAAAGAAGATTTTGGTGGTAGTTATAACTCTGCAAACAAATCGCTAAGTATAAACGAGCTTAAGGTATTGACATTTCACATTCCGCCTGATTGTATTCCCTGCATTAAACAATACAATCTCGTTTACGAAAAGCAGGATAATAAAGAAGTTCTTACTGGTGATTGGGGTGGTGTTACAATGAATAATAATGCAAGTTGTCCACCGGGAAAGATCACTTTAGCAAGAGTAGCAGAATCAGATTTTGATCATATCAAAGAAATTAAAGTTGATACCGGCATGATACGTTTGGATTTTTATGATAATGCACAGGTGGACGGTGATATCATAACAGTTTTATTAAATAATAAACCGCTGGCATCTAATCAAAAGCTTGCCGCAAAACCAATAACACTTGAAATAAAAGTTGATCTGAATAACAAAGAACAAGAGATCACAATGGTGGCTGAAAATCTTGGAGATATTCCTCCGAATACTGCGTTGCTAATTATTACTGCAGGAAATAAACGATATCAGCTCTATCTTACTTCAACCGAAAAGAAAAATGCGCAGGTGAGATTTATTTATGAGAACCCACGCAGCACTCAGTAGTTATCTTTTAAAATACTATTGAAATAAAAAAGTGAGAAGAAAACTTCTCACTTCAATAAATTACTTATTACAAATTATTAAAATGCCCGGTTCTGTGCTTGTACTTGCGGCATTGACTTTCTTGGTATCTTCTGATCTCTTTGTGCCGTATTATAAACAAATGCAGCAACAATAGTAGCAGCTTGTTTCAGATCTTCAGGTACAAGATGGTCGTACGTATCCATATTAGTGTGATGTGTCCTTGTATTGTATTCGATCTGGTCTTGAATAAATTGAAATCCAGGAATACCTACCGCATCAAAGGCAAGATGATCTGTACCTCCTGTATTATTTACCGTAACAGTTCCAGCGCCAAGATCTTTGAATGGCTCAAGCCATTTAGAAAAAATTGGACCTGCATCTTTATTTCCCTGCAAATAAATACCGCGGATCTTACCTGTTCCATTATCCAAATTATAATAAGCAGAAACTTTTGCATGATCAGCTGTCGGTATCATTTTCGCAGGATCAGCAAAATGATTTTTTACATAATTCCGACTGCCATGCAAACCTTGTTCCTCCCCGCTCCATAATGCAATACGAATAGTTCGACGAGGCTGAAAGCCGCTTGCCTTTAAAACTCTAATAGCTTCCATCATTACGGCACAACCTGCAGCATTATCTGTTGCTCCAGTAGCTGCATGCCAACTATCGAGATGTCCACCAAGCATTACCAGTTCTTCTTTCAATGAAGGATCAGTACCTGGAATTTCAGCAACGACATTATATCCTTTGAAATCATCAGTATAAAATTTTGTTTTTACTTCTACATCCAGCGTTACCGGCACCCCGGATTCGATCAGGCGTTGGATCTTTAAGTAGTCATCAGAAGAAAGTACAACACTTGCAGGAGCAGTTTGCGCATCTTTTGTGTATTGCCCACCACTGCTAACGAAAATTGTTCCATCACTTCCGTTGGCAGTCATTGATAAGATCAACGCAGGTTTTTCTTTATTGATCATCTCATTCATTCTTCTTTGCAGCATGAATTGACTCGCATTGTTATTGCCCTGGTTGCGACCACCGCCACCGCCCTGCTGTGGTTGGCGTAGTTCTGCACTCGCCATTTTTTCCAATGAAGTATCAGCAAAACGATTTCCATCTGCAGTAAAAGAAGGAGCAAGTTTTGCAGACGACCATGTCATTACAATTTTTCCTTTTAGCGTTCCTGCGTATTTCAGTAGTTCAACAGAATCTTTTGCTTTTATTAAAACCACTTCTCCTTTCATTCCTTTTTTTCCAGGTGTGCTTCCCGTCCATGCTTTGGGCATTGCAATTAAGGGCATATAATAAGGAGCCGTCATTGCTACATAACATTTAGTTTGCTCCCAACCCTTACCAAATTCTCCCCATGGCTCAAGGTTAGCATTTGATAAACCCCATTCAGTTAATTTATTTTTTGCCCATGTAGCAGCACGCATATAACCAGGAGATGCAGTAAGTCTCGGACCGCTTACATCAGTCAGGTACATTGCGATCTCCATTATTTTGGAATTTTCAAGACCTTCTTTGCGGATCTTAGTCATCATATCCATGTCTACTTTTTCGTCCTGCGCATTTATAAATTGCAGGCTTAAAATAAAAGACAGGGTAATTAAAAATGATTTTCTCATGTGAATTATTTTTTAAGAGGCGAAAGTTAGGGGATTTTGATGTCTTGATATCCGTGAAATAGACAGGCGGATGAAATATTGATCTATTTCATCTTCATACGAAATAAAAAGAAAAACACAGACCGATAGATGGTTGAAAACACATTGGTCTATGGATGCAATACTGCCTTAATGCAGTTATCCATTTTTTTGTCAAATACATCATAGGCCTTTGCACCGTCAGGTAAACTAAAATGATGTGTAATGATCTTTTCAGCGGGATATCGTTGAATAACTTGTTCTCTCAACAATTTTTCGGCATAATAATGTGCGGGACAGCGACCGATCTTATATACCAAATTCTTATCATACGCTTCGCCGGGGGAAAAAGAAAAATTTTTGGCTGTATGAACACCGACCGATGAGATAGTTCCACCCGGTCTCAATAAATCAATCGCAAGGCGAAGTGCGTCGGGGCTACCAACCACTTCCATTACCGCATCAGCACCGCGGTCATTAGTAGCACTCATGATCGTTGATCTCGTATCGGCTGCTAATGGATTTAATGGTGTGGCCCCAAACTCTTTTGCCATTTGCAAACGCTCATATGAATGATCAAGAGCAAATAAGTTTTCAGCGCCGAGATCTTTCGCGGCAAGGATCGCCATTAAGCCAACAGGGCCACAACCGATAACCACATAAGTTCCATTATTACTTATGCCAACGTTTTCGGCACAGAAATAACCAGTGGAAAAAATATCGCCAAGCAACAAACCTTTTTCCTCACTTAGATCATTGCTCAATGAAACAAGTGTAGTATCGGCCATTGGCACACGGATATACTGTGCCTGTGCCCCGTGCAGACCATGACCACTTTGTACCCAACCAAAAAGATTTCCTTTTTCACAACGACATGTCAATCCAATGCGGCAATAAAAACATGCGCCACATGATGTAGTAAAAGGACTTAGTACCCTTGATCCCTTATAAAATTTCTTTACTGCATTTCCTGCTTCTATAACTGTTCCTACGAATTCATGTCCCATCACTGTCCCTTCATCGATTCCTGTCTCTCTCCCATGATATACATGAAGATCAGAGCCACAGATGCCTGACAAAGTGATCTGAACAATTGCATCTGTTGATTCTAATATCTGTGGTTCAAAAACTGATTGATAAACGACCTTTTCTATCCCCCCAAAAGTGAGTGCTTGCATGTTGTGAATTTACAATTATTGCGGTGAGTCTGAAGATCGGGCAGTTTAACTCTTTCCATTCATATAATAAATAAGCTGTTCATCCAGAAATTTTTCTAATCAACGAAAAATATCGTAGATTACTGGTACAAAACTTAACGTTTATGAAAAAAACTTTACTACTGCTTGTAATGATTTCTTTCATTACAGGAGCATTTGCACAAAAAAGAAAGAAAGCAGAACAGCCATTAACAGGATATGCGATCACTGCGGTTGAAAAAGGCGGCAGAAGCTGGAAAGAAGTTCGCCTAGTAAATATTACTACCGGTGAAGAAATAAAATCGATCTATCAAAGTAAACAGGAAACAGAAGCCTTGAATGCAAGAACAGGTAATCCAGTTGTAAAGAAAGATGTGAATGTTGCAAAAGCACCCGCTAAAAAAGTGGTGAACCTCGACCAGGAACTTGCTGTTGCAAACGGAAGTAATGTAAGAGTAAAAACAGTTGTTATAAATAATCACGCAAACCAGTATGATAAACCATTTGCTACAAATTCTGCTGCCATGGCGTATGACAAAAAGCATGAACGGCTTTATTATACACCTATGGGGATTAACCAGCTTCGTTATATTGACCTGAAGTCCAATAAAATTTTTTATTTCGAAAATGAATCTTTTGGAGCTGCTTCTGGCCCGGGCGATGGGGCTAACCAAATAACAAGAATGGTAATTGCATCAGATGGAAATGGATATGCATTAACCAATGACGGTAATCATCTTATCCGTTTCACAACTGGAAAAAATCCAGTTATCACTGATCTTGGTGCTTTATCAGATGATGCAAGTAATGCAAATTTTTCAGTTCATAGCCGCAAAGGATACGGTGGTGATATGATCGCCGATGCTTCAGGAAATTTATACTTGCTGACAGCAAGCCGGAATGTTTTTAAAATCTCTATTGAAAGCAAGGTTGCTTCTTACCAGGGAACAATTAAAGGTTTACCTGAAGGTTTTTCAACAAATGGCGCCATGGTAGAAGAAGGAAGCAAAGTAATTGTTGCAAGCTCGGAATCTGCAATTGGATATTATAGATTTGACCTCACAACAATGCAGGCAGAAAAAGTTTCAACTACTGCGTCTGTATTCAACGCATCTGACCTGGCGAATGAAAGACTTGCTTTTGCAAAAAAGAAAAAGGATAGAAAAAATGCTGAAGAACCGAAACAACCAGTGACAGAGGATCTAACAAAAAAATCCCCATTGCAAAATGCGATCGTAAACAATGGCATTTCAGTTTATCCTAATCCTGTAGCAAACGGACTTGTAAAAGTTTCATTTGCGGATCAACCAATTGGTAAATACAGTGTAGAGTTAATAGATATTACCGGGAAATTGATCCAGTCAAAAGAATTTAATGTCAGGGGCAGCATGCATATTGAAGAAGTTAGAATACCTAAATCAGTTAGCGGAGGAAATTATTTATTAAAAATAACTGGTGCGAATAATAATGTTTCGTTTACAAATAAACTAGTAGTTCAGTAATATTTTAGTTTTCTGTTTTGAGACCGTCTCGCCTGAGGCTAGACGGTTTTTTTATTAAATAACTAAAGCCTGCCCATTGGGGAAACTCACTGTTACTTGTTTTGAGATAACACCCTCTCCATTTATTGGCGGTATTCTTATATTAGCTGTTATGGATGCATGGAAAAGAATACTACCTAACTCTTTTAGTTTTTCATCGGCTTCATTGAATTTATCTTCTGCGTTTTTTAAATTTTCTTCATTGATCTGCATTTCTTTGAATGCCCGATAAATCTTGCTTGCTTCTTCCAACGAAAAGTTCTTTTCTTCTCCCCCATAAGTAACAAGCAGTTTATTATATTCCTTTTCCGCATCATTCTTTTTCTTATGATAATAAAGCGATTTTTGTTTCTGCTCAATATAATCCTGGATGATTTTTTCCACTTCTGAATCAGAATTCATGATCATAACCTTTGTGTTTTATTATTCTAAAACGATCTCCACTTTCATTTAGTGCTGGTAAGAACACGAAGAATAAATAGCTGAAGTTATACGTAGTCATTTAGCAATAAAAAAAGGCAGTGAGATTTCACTGCCTTTACGTAAATCATCAAATTATAATTACTGTTTCAATAGCTTGATTTGTCTTGTTGAATTCCCTTGTCTTATCTCTGCAATATAAAGCCCTGCTTTGAGGTTATTACCGATCCTTACAACCTGGCTTCCGGAAAGATTGTTCCTGGTTTCCATTACTCTTCCGGCAACATCAATCAGTCTCACAGAAATTTTTTCCTTACTATTCCCTGTCTGAATATTCAAGGTAAAGTAGCTAGTGCTTGGATTTGGATATACACGAACTAAGGTGCTCGTTTCAGGATCTTCTTCATTTATGATCACAACATTTTTGCCTGATGCAGATTCACCTTCTATTCTGTGTCCTTGACCATGACCATTCCCTTGCGTCCAATATTGGAAAACAAGCTGCCTGATATCTTTCTTTGACATATTCTTTGGTACCAACACTGTTTTTGTTCCGCTTGAGCTGTTTCCATACTGATCTGTACATGTTAATGTCACGGTATATACTCTTCCATCACCATTGCCAGCTCGTTCCGCACGAAGTTTTATATGATGATCATTTATTAATTCCCAATCAGGAGCAGTATCACCATCACCTGTTCCATTTTCTGGTTCATCGCTTGTTACAACTATGTTACAAGTGATCGGTCCCGGACAGTTATCGGTGCTTGTATAGTTTACATTCACATTTTTCATTTTATGATTTGGTGGCCAAAGGACCGGGGGAGTAACAACAAGATCATGAATAACCGGGGGCTCTACATCATTTACAGTTACAGTAAATGAACAAGTCGCTGTATTGCCTGCAGCATCAGTTGCTTTTGCATTAACTGTAGTACTTCCGACAGGAAAAAAACTTCCGGATACAGGTTGAACAGTAACCGTAACTGCAGTACAATTATCAGTTGCTGTAACCGTATAATTTACTATAGCACCACACTTACCAGGATCATTTACTCTGGTAATGTTTGCAGGACAGGTGATCACAGGCGTTTGTGCATCTATAACGATTACTTTAAATGAACAAGAATCGTAACCAGCGGAATTAAGCGCTGTTGCGATTACGGTAGTCGTACCAACTGGAAATACACGAGGAGAAGTAATAGCTGTATTCCCGATCCTATAATAAAATATGGGACTCGGTGAGCCTGCATGAGCAACTGCAGCAAAAGTCACTGAAGCAGAGCAAAGCCCGGCATCAGCATTTACATTTATATCTGCCGGGCAAGCTATATCAGGAATGATAAAAGAAGCATTTTGTAAAAATATCTGTGCCCTAATCTCACCACCTGGAAAAGCAGTGGTATGAATATTAAAGTAAAAAAGGCCCAGCTTCAGGCTGTCTTCCTGGCTGGCAGTTAATACTAATGTATCAGTAAAACTTCCGCTTAAGACTCCTGTTGGAAAACCACCGGGTCCTATAAGCACACCTGCTGCAATGCCCGGAGGTGCGGCATGAAAATGGGCAGCAGTAACATTTGCAGAAAGTCCGCTAAAGGTTATTGTGTAGATCAAACTATCGGTGGCATCATTGTAAGTACCTACAAAAGTTCCAATACTGGCAGAAGCATTTGCTGGTGTTTCCTGCAAACCACTAAAAGTTACATTGATCGGGAAAACTGTAGCGTTTATTGATAATTGAATGATGGTGAAAAATGAAATGGTGACAAGCTTAGCGGTTGAGCAAAGTTTTTTCATACCGTAAATTTTTAAGTTTAGAATTCACGGTTTTTCATAAAGGATATACAAGAACAACAAGGTGAAAAGGAATGACAAGGTTTAATGTGAGAATGAGGTCTATTCAGAGGATACAGTATTATTTAATTTGTTTATCTCGTAAAATTTAAAAGACTGATATAATACTTTAATATTTACTTATTTGCACCCGACGTTTCTCTGTTTTCAAGAACCGCATTTCGGTCTTAATAATTACTAGGGGAAGCAATTTTTAAGTTCGGGAAGCGTTAATTTATATGTTACAACAATATGTAAGCCAAAAATCCAATTCTCATGAAAAAACTTGTACTTATCCTATTTACTTCGCTGTTTTTTGCTTCGGCATTTGCACAGCGTGTCGATCTTGATCGATTCAACTTTACAGCATCATACCGCGATTTTCCTAATGAGCCTTTGCCCACTGAGTATAAAACATATAATGTGCGCATAGAAGCATCTCCCTCGTTAGGATTGGGATATTCTGCAGCCAACCTTGAAAACATGATCAATATTGAAGGATTAAAAAAAGTAGGTGGTACTGGCCATATCACCATTCTTGCCATGCTTGATGATATTGTTATCGAAAATACCGAAACCAAAGAAAGGGTCCAGGTAACAAAAGACAAACAAGGTGTCGAAATACGTAAATCATTTTTTTCAACAGAGATGACTTATTCATTCAGCGCAAGAGCCACCATTTATGATTACAAAGGAAACACAGTGACGAGTGGTTACGTTTTGTTTGACAGAGAAAACAAAAGGACTTATAAGACACCTGAATTTTCAAATCCTGTTGACGCTGCCAACAATTTCAACAACAAAGCTTTAGAGACCAAAACAAACCTTGCTAAACAATTAGTAAATGGCGCTGTTGGTAGTTTGAATAGCTATTTAAATACAACCTATGGTTATTCAATTCAAAAAGTAACTGATATTTTCTGGGTATTGAATAATAAAAAGCATCCTGAATACAGCGAACAACAAAAAGCATGGAATAATTTTAGAAACGCCATTGTATTAATGAGCCCTGATGAACCACTTGATAAAGTGAAAGAAAAGTTGAAACCAGTCATTGCTTACTATGATAAAGTAAAAACTCTTTATCCCAGTTCCGATAAAGAAGCAAGAAAACTGCGCTATGCAAGTTATTTCAACCTTGCCAAAATATATTTATATCTCGATGATCCTGCTGCTGCTATGCGTGAAGCAGATGCTCTGGCCATGAATGATTTTGATGAAAGCGATGGAAGAAGCCTGAGGGCCGTTGCAGAAAGTCTTGACGAACAATTAAAAAAGAATAATGCATCGACCAGACACTTCCCGGTTGTTATTTCCAGTTTTCAACCTCCGGTTAAATAGTTACTCAACCTTTTCACATAATAGAAAGTCCGCCACAATATGGCGGGCTTTTTTATGTGTTATCTCTGTTTAATGAGGTTACCTCCACTTCAATCGTTTGATCTTATTGATATACTTACGGCTAAACTTACTTTGATATTGGTGTGACGCGTTATCACGTATCGTATTCATTAACTCGATCGCCTGGTCATAATCATTGTTCTTTAAGTAAGCCAGTGCCAGGTAATACTCAGTCGCATCTTTCAGTACAGAATTTTTATCATCTTTCGCATCTGCGATTACGACTTGAAAATTACTAATAGCCCTTGATGGATCACTTGTTTCCAAAAAAGATAACGCGGTCAGGAAAATATCTTTTACTGATAAAACGGAATTGGCATTCAGCTTTATTACTTCTGCATAATTCTTTTCCCGGTACGCTTTCCCAATTTTTGATTCTGTGCTATCATTTTCAATACGGATGGTTGTCAATTCATAGACAGAATATTTCTCCGTAAAAAGCCTGTCAGAAGATAACCGATAAAAATTATACACTACAATACAAACAATGATCAGCAACAAACTGGCGGCTACTGTTACGCTGTAACGGACGATCCTTCGTACCTTGTTGATCCTTTTTTCAGTTACCTCGTTGCCATTATTCATGCTTTATTCTTTATTTGTAACCGGTCACGAATTTAATTATTATTGTACCAGCGACAGCGCCTTGATTGATCGTTCTTTGCGATGCACAGCCTGCGCTGAGCGAAGCGTTCAGGTTCCTGTAATTCTATCAAATAAATTATGAACTACTTTGAAATATTTGGAATTCCTGTTCAGTTGAAAGTCGACAAAAACGAGTTACCAAAAAAATTTTTTGAGCTCAGCAGAAAATTTCACCCTGATTTTTATGCCAATACCACTCCGTCAGAACAAAACAGGGCATTGGAAATAACGGCCAATCTTAATAAAGCATTTAAGACTTTTCAAAACCCTGATGAAACAATAAAATATGTTTTACAGTTAAAAAGCTTGCTTGAAGAAGAAGAAAAGTATCAATTACCTCCCGATTTTTTAATGGAAGTGTTAGAAATAAACGAAAAATTAATGGATGCCGGCGACGATCCTGAATTAAAATTAAGTTTGCAATCAGCGATCAACAATTTGCAATTAGATATTTATGCGCCTGTTAAAGAAACTGTGGAACATTACGAGGACGGTGTTACTACCGAAAAAGAACTGTTGCAGGTAAAAGAATACTATTACAAGAAAAAATATCTCCATCGCATTCAACAGCAATTAAACGGGATGTCGTAATATTGCAGCCCCTTAGCCCGGGTGGCGGAATTGGTAGACGCAGCAGACTCAAAATCTGCCGTTCGCAAGGATGTGCTGGTTCGATTCCAGTCTCGGGCACA
>Ga0190274_10001790_pt1 | contig 12605 bp, 11 predicted proteins | sample Popmic531T_FD_133002 | JGI IMG/M metagenome (GOLD analysis project Ga0190274, IMG submission 133002) | Populus adjacent soil microbial communities from riparian zone of Yellowstone River, Montana, USA - 531 T | ecosystem: Environmental > Terrestrial > Soil > Riparian zone | place: USA: Montana...
AGGAGCAGAGAGGGATCGACGCGGGCTTTGGGAGGAGGCCGATAGCGGCACAGTTTTTCTGGATGAGATTACTGAGACATCACCGGCATTTCAGGTGAAGCTGTTGCGCGCTCTCGAGGAAGGCGAGATTCGACGTGTGGGCTCAAATCAAACGCAGAAATTAGATGTTCGGGTGATTGCCGCCAGCAACCGCGACGTTGAGGGAGAGGTTAAAGCGGGCAGGTTCCGCCAGGATCTTTTCTACCGGTTGAATGCTGTCTCAATTGTGCTGCCGCCGCTTCGAGAGAGACGAGAAGACATATTGCCGCTGACGAAGTATTTCGCAGAGCGTGTCTATTCACTCAACTCTTCCGTTTCGTTTTCACCTGAAGCGTTGGCGTTGCTGGAAACATATCCGTGGCCGGGAAACATCTGTGAGCTGGAAAACGCAGTGGTGCGAGCGGCGGCAATGTGCGATGGCACGATTCGCGCCCAGGACTTACCCGAACGGGTCAGAGATTATCGAGTGGCAGTCAACGATGGAGACAAGATCACGGAAGTAATCGCTGACGATCCAGAAGAGTGGGTTCCGCTGGCTGAGATTGAAGGTCGATATGTTGCCCGGGTGCTGCAACACACCCGCGGAAACAAACAGGCCGCCGCCCGTGTCCTCAGGGTTGACCGCAAAACGATTGATCGAATGATCAAACGTCATAAATTAGCCCCCGAGCCACCGGCATTGCCAGACTCTAATTTGACCGCCGATTGATATCGATAACAGGCGAACAGCGACAGGCAATAGAACCTAATCAACCCATCGGGCTTATGTCTATAACGAACCGCGGGATTACCCAACCATGCAGATTAATTGGCTTGCAAAAAACCGAGAGGCCGGGTTTGGCCCGGCCTCAAATCGGTTGGCGGAGACATTCAGCCTCATCAAGTTACTGTCCTCACCCCAGCAACTTATCGCCGTTGGAGAGCATTTTATTCACAAATTTAATTTCGTCAATCCAAGAAACCTTGCATTCCGCTTGCAGCATTGCCGGAACCCGTTTTCGCAAGTTGCTGTGACCCATATCGCCCCAGATCGCGGATTCATTCGGGGTGACCACCATCGTGAGCATCCCTAAATACCCCAACGCCAAATTTATGAAGATACTCATCGCTGAAGACGATCCAGTCTCGTGTCGTTTATTGGAATTCACTCTGGTCGAATGGGGCCACGAGGTTTTAGTTGCCAGGGATGGACCAGGGGCCTGGGATGTTCTGCGGCGAGCAGACTCTCCACCACTGGCAATCGTGGACATCACGATGCCGGAAATGGACGGCTATGAAATTTGCCGCAAGGTGCGTGAGCTATCTGTTGTCATCCCGCCATATCTGATTTTGTCCAGCGCGATGACTACGGAGGCGGATGTGGTCAGAGGAATAAAGGCTGGAGCAAACGACTATTTAACCAGGCCTTTTCATGAGGAAGAACTCAAAGCCAGGGTTGAAGTTGGTATCCAGATGTTGGAACTGCAGCGGGTGGCTGGCCGGGTGAAGGAACTCGAAGAGGATCTTTCACAGATAAAGCAATTACAGGGACTTCTGCCAATCTGTTCCTATTGTAACAAGGTCCATGATGACCAGAACTACTGGCAAAAAGTCGACACCTATCTTTCCGATCGTGTTGACGTGCAGTTCAGCCATGGAGTCTGTCCGGATTGCTTGAAACGAATGACATCCAGGGTAAGGGAACAAAGCTGCTGTTAGTGAAAGATCCTAACGTCGATTACCCGCTCAGTTCATCGGTTGTGGCAAGGTAATTAACGATGCAGTCGCGAATCTGACCGTAGCATGCCGCATAGACAGCGCTGCTATAACTATACGGGTCATCAATCTCAAGGCCTCGCTGTTGAGGATCAAACTCGCCCAGTAAACTGACCCGATCTGGTGTCACTCCGAAATTCCCTATCAAGGCGTCCGCATGATATTGCTCCATGACCAGAAACCGAGTAATGGAGTCCAACGGCAAATCACGAACCCAGTTGGCGACGTCCTCCGGCGCAGGTGTGTTATGCAGGGTGCAGGTGCGGGTAGTGTCGGCAATCGCTGGAGCGCCCCTGAAATCAAGCACCCCTGCCGAATAGACGTCCACCGGCAACTTCCGCTTCTCCACCTCCGCCACAAAGATGGCATGGGCCATCACGCTGCGACATCTGTTTGCCGTGCAGATTAGAGCAACTGAAGGCATAAAAAGCGGGGGAAGTGGGGAAAAGGGGAAGGGGGGAATAGGAAGGCGGTCAGTTGATACTGTTCGCGTCAATGATCCTCGAATCTTCCACTTTACCCATTACCCTCTTCCCCAATTTTCCTGTTCCCCTCTTCCCCTCTTCCTCTATTTCAATCTCCCCGTGGCGACCAACAACTCCGCGTTCAGAATCGCAGCGCCCGCAGCGCCGCGGATAGTGTTATGACTTAAAGCCACGAAGCGATAATCCATCACATTGTCAGGAAAGAGACGGCCAATCGTGACGCTCATGCCCCCACCCGCATCACGATCCTGCCGGGGCTGAGGCCGGTCTGGTTCGTCGCGCACCATGATCGGACTCTCCGGCGCTGAATGTAATTTCAACTCCTGAGGCAGCGCTGTAAACGTAGCCAGCGCATCGCGCACTTCATCAATCGCTGCGGAACGAACCAGCTTCACCCGTACCGCTGCCAGGTGACCATCCGAGACATTAACCCGATGGCACTGCGCACTCACCTGCATCGGTGCGTGCTCGATTTTATCGTTTGCAAATTCGCCGAGAATCTTCAGCGTCTCCTCTTCGATCTTCTCTTCTTCGCTCTGGATGAAAGGCAATACGTTGTCGCTAATGGCGAGTGAGGCTACGCCGGGATAACCCGCGCCTGATAACGCCTGCATGGTCGTGGCAATCATACTCTTCACCCCAAATTTCTGATGAAGCGGGGCCAGAGCCAGAGCAAGCATAATCGTCGAGCAATTCGGATTGGTAACGATGAATCCCTTGCCCGCGTCGCCGCCATTCCTGTGTTGACTGTCCAATAAACCCAGGTGTTCTGGATTGACTTCGGGGATCAACAACGGTACGTCAGCATCCATGCGATAAGCCGATGAGTTGCTGATTACCGGATAGCCTGCCGCCGCGAAACTGCCTTCGCTCTCGCGGGCGATGTCTCCCGGCAAACTCGAGAAGATTAGATCACAATTCAGGGGCGGCCGGGGCGCATGAACCGGCATGGATTTCACAAACTCCGGCATCTCGCCGGCCAGCCGCCAGGTGCAAGCCTCCTCAAAGCTCTTACCTTGTGAACGATCAGAAGCCGCCAGGGCCGTGATCTCAAACTGTGGATGGTCCTCCAACAGTTGTATGAATCGCTGACCGACCATGCCGGTAGCGCCAAGTATTCCTACACGCATTTTCTTATCCATACGATTCTGCTCTTCAAACTTGCGAACTTGTTCCTAAGATGTAATACCGATGCGTCAGAGTCAAATATGCTCCATGCGAGGTTGTGTCCTAATGTAAGTATTTACAAGGACGATCCACTAAATCACACGAAACTTTAGTGGATCGTTCTTCCATCCACCGCCAAGAATGGTCGCCAAAGAAAATCATGTAAACATCTTCTTCTTCAGCCCCGCAAGAGCAGCGTCCACTCGTTTCACACCCTCAGACAGGAGAGGCAAGTCAGCACAAAACGAAACTCGCAAAAACCCTTCTGCCTGGCTGCCAAAAGCGTTGCCGGGCACTGTCACCACACCACCTTCGAGAATTTTTTCTGCAACTTCCATCGAAGAACCATATTCACGGATGTCGACCATCGTATAGAAAGCGCCATCTGGTGTGACGCATTGCAATCCCACACTTCGCAGCGATGCCAGCAGGTGATCCCGTCGTTCGTGGAAGGTAAGGCGAATCTGCCGGCGCGCTTCAACCGCTTCATCACTCCACGCCGCCAGCGATGCCTTCTGCGAAACGGTCGAAGCGCAGGTGGTCACATAGCCATGGAGCAAATGAGCTGAACGAATTACTTCCTGGTCGCCAAGGATCCAGCCAAGTCGCCAACCAGTCATGCAGGTTGACTTCGACAGACCGCTAATCACGATAGTGCGTGGGTAGAAGTCTGACATTGAGCTGGGCCGCTCGCCGGTGTAGTAAAGGTCGCGATAGATCTCGTCACTGATGATAAACGCGTCGGAGCCGCTTTGCTCGACGGCTTCAGCCATGCTGCGCAACTCCTCGTTCGTCAGAGTGCGACCGGTTGGGTTTGATGGACTGGTACAAACTACCACTTTGGTCTTTGAGTTGAGCTGTAATTTGAAGTCATCCAAATCAAAACTGAAGTCACTGCTGGCTGGTAGTTGATAGAAGGTGGGACTACCGCCTGCCATTCGCGTAATCGTGGGATAGGCAACAAAGCCAGGATTGGGAATCAGCACTTCATCGCCCGGTTCGACCAGCGTCATCATGGCCAGGTACATCGCTTCCTGCGAGCCGGCGGTGATGATTACCTGATCGTTTGAGAGGTTGAGATGCGGATAGTCCTGAGCCACGCGTTCTCGCAGCGCCGGGAGTCCCGCTTGCAACGTGTATCCGTTCCGCTCTTCCTGAATAACGCGTACCGCCTCGCGGCGAATCACCTCTGGAGTTGGCAGATCCGGTTCGCCCAGGCCAAAACTGATGTCGCCCGGCCTGGCGCGGTCAGTGATTTGGCGAATCGGACTCTTTTCGATTCCGCGCAAGAATGATGGCGGTTTGAATTCTTTCAATTATGACTCCGTAGGGTTTACTAACAATCCCCGATTTCGTGAGATTTCGTGTGGTTTCGTGGATCGTTCTTTTAAGTCAGACTGGCGATACGATCCACGAAACCACACGAAATTTCACGAAGGGAAACCGGACTTGCTGCCCTTTCGGTTGTTAGTCACCGCAAATAGTCTTCCAACTGCACTGCCCGCTCCGTCTTCTCATCTCGATATTTCACAATTACCGGCGCATAAAGCGAAAGCCCCCAGGCGCTCCCGCATTCTCCACGCACAGCTCGTGAGCCCGGGACCACCACCGCGCCAGCTGGTATCTCCAGTGGCGCGTCGGCCGTCCTCTGATAAATCTTCTCGCGCGCCAGATCGTAAACCGGCGTGGAGCCGGTGAGGATTGTACCGGCGGCCAGCACCGCCCGCTCACGAACAATCGTTCCTTCGTAAACTCCGCAACCACCGCCGACCAACACATCGTCTTCAATAATTACCGGCACCGCTCCCACCGGCTCCAGCACCCCGCCAATCTGCGCCGCGGCAGAAAGGTGGACGCGCTTACCAATCTGCGCGCACGAACCGACCAGCGCATGGCTGTCAATCATTGTTCCTTCATCGACATAGGCGCCCGCGTTTATGAACATTGGTGGCATGCAAACCACCCCCGGCGCGACGTAAGCACCGTCGCGAATGCTCGATCCGCCGGGCACGATTCGCACGTTGTCTTCGATAGCGGTAGGCCGGGCCGGATAGGTATCCTTATCGAAGAAGCGAAGGTTGGTAGAAGCAGACATATCAACCAACCGGCCGATGCGAAACCCAAGCAGGATTCCTTGTTTCACCCAGGAGTTAACCGACCACACCCCCTGGTCTGATCTCTCGGCTGCACGAATCTCACCTTTATTGAGCGCAGTCTTGAACGCATCAAGGAGAGATCGATCCGCAGCGGTAAACTGGTTTTCAGTTTGCGCGACCAACGCTTCGATCTGTTCACGTAGTGGCAAGATTTGTTTCCTTCAAGCCGGAATGGACGGCGCCGACGCTGCAGTCGCGTGAAGTAAGCCCAGCTCCATCAACGCCACGCGTAAGAGTGTCCGACTTTTCTCCTGAATCGGAACCATCGGCAAACGATAGTTCTCGCCAATAATGTTCATCATTGCCAGGCCGGCCTTGACGGGCCCGGGACTTGATTCGATGAAGTTGAGCTCCATCAAAGGCAGCAGCCGGTAATGCAACGCCCGGGCTTCTTCCCATTTTTCATCGAGCGCCAGATGGACCATACGGGCCATCAACTCCGGAGCTTCGTTTGCAGCCACAGAGATCAGACCGTCCCCGCCGAGAGCGATCATAGCGAAGGTTATTGAGTCGTCGCCGGATAGCACCCGAAAACCCTCAGGCCGATCGCGAAGAATCTCCATGATCTGCGAGAGATTTCCCGAAGCCTCTTTGATCGCCACAATGTTGTCGCAATCCCGGGCGAGCCGCAGAGTCGTCTCCGCCGAAATGTTGCAGGACGTGCGGCCGGGGACGTTGTAGATAACTATGGGCGTCGACACGGCTTCTGACACAGCACGAAAATGCGCATAGAGGCCGTGCTGAGTTGGCTTGTTATAGTAAGGAGCGACTACGAGCAAGGCATCGGCGCCCATCGCTTCCGCTATCTTCGAGTTTTGAATCGCCGCTGCGGTTGAGTTGCTTCCGGTACCGGCAATTACATGGGCCCGACCACTGGCGAGCTCAATCGCCCGTTTGATCACTCGTTGATCTTCCTCGTCGGTCATGGTAGCGCTCTCACCCGTGGTGCCGCATGGGACCAGCAGCTTCACACCGCCCGCCAACTGATATTCGATAAGCCGGGTTAAAGCATCGTCATCTATAGCGCCATCCGCGGTGAATGGCGTGACCAGGGCAGTCGCACAGCCACGCAACCAGTCGATTTTGTGAGTCATTTCAACCTCCGTTAAGTGAGAAAGAAGTATAGGACCTATCGTCCTATTGGTCCTATTTAACTAAAACCTCATCCATCAGATCCGCAAATTCATAAATACCCTTGCGGCCAACGATCCAGCGTGCCGCCAGAAGTGACCCCGCGGCAAATCCTTCTCGGGATCTGGCCATATGCGTCAGGGTTAACTGATCCGCTGCCGAATCGAACCCGACACGGTGAGTGCCGGGAATGTGGCCGGCCCGGGTAGACACAATTGGAATCTCCACTTTGAGGTCCTGAGCCATCAAGTCTCTTAACTTTAATGCAGTGCCGGAAGGCGCGTCACGCTTTCGTGAGTGATGCTGCTCTTCAATAAAAGCCTCGTATTGATCGAGACCGGCCATTAACTTCGCTGCGTGCGACACCATTCGGTAGAAAACGTTAATACCGATGGAGAAGTTTGCACCGAAAAGTAGCGCTCCATTATGTTCTTCAATCGTGTGTCTGACTTCCGTCTCATTTTCTTTCCAACCGGTGGTTCCCTCAACGAGGGGCACCCCCGCCCGCGCGCAAGCTTCAGCATTGCTCCGCACCGCACTACTGACTGAAAAATCGATTGCTGCATCGTGGCCCCGCAATGCCGCAGCCAGGTCGTCTGGAGTTTGGTCGGCGTCACGAGAGGTTAAGGTCACTCCAATCTCATCGCCCCTTGCTCGCGCCAAATTCGCCACCAGTTGGCCCATAGCGCCGTACCCGATTAGAGCCAGCTTCATCTTGATGCCCCTTCCTGCAGGTAAATGGTAAATGGTGAATGGTAAATGGACCTTAAGACGAGAGCGATGAGTTCACCAAAACCGTGGGAGCCAACCAAATGCTCCACAAACGTTGAAACGAAAGCCACCATTTACCATTTACCATTTACCATTCACCCGGTTTTTAGCAGCCTGCGGACGAGTTCAACATAAAGCTCCACCGCGTTTGCCAGTTCCTGCTTCCCAACAGATTCATGATCTGTATGGGCGTTAAGAATCGATCCGGGACCGAGCAATAGCGGCGCTCCCCACTGGGAAAGATAAGGAATGTCAGTGGTGAAGCGAACTACGCATTGCTCGAGACCCTCAACTGTAACCAGGTGAACCGGATCATGTTCCGACAAGTATTCAACTTCGGCGCCGCCATCGACCGCTGCCTCGATGATTTCCTTCACCGGCCGGACTTCGCTTACAAGCCTCAGTTGCAAAACAGCCTCGGCGGACGCCGGAATCACATTCGGACGGGTGCCGCCGTTAATCAATCCAATATTGCAGGTTGTCTCGCCGAGTATCTCATCTGCCGGCCAAATTGAACTCCGAATTCTCTCGAGAATATCCAGCAACTTTTCAATCGCCGAATCGCCCTGCTCGGGATATGCCGAATGTGCGGCGCGCCCGCTGGTCTTCAAAGTTAACCTTAAAGAACCCTTGGTAGCCTGGGCCAGCTGGTTATCAGTCGGCTCTCCATTGATCAGATACTGAGGTGGCTGAGCCAGTTTTTTCTGATTCGCAACTTGGGCACCCAGACTCCCCGTCTCCTCGTCAACTGTGAACAACAAGCCAATCGAGTTTATGCCTTCGCCACGCAAACGCTCGGCGGCAAAAATCTGAGCCGCGATTATTCCTTTGGCATCACAGGCGCCGCGACCGTAGATCCGCTCATCGTCTTCGCTTGAGACAATGTATGGAGGCACGGTATCCATATGGGTCGAGAACACGATGCGAGGAGGAGTTTCAGTGGTTGCGATCACATTGAAGCGATTCTCGGCTGCCAGCTGCATCTCAACTTGATAGCCCAAACTCTTAAGGTGCGCTTCGAGAAACTCGCCGACTGCCATCTCATCGCCGGTCACCGAGGGAATGTCGATCAATTTGCGGGTTAGTTCGAAAAGGTTCATATAGTAGCCTGGGAGCCAAGCCAAAGAGCGGGGGCATGCCCACCTTCCTAACCCCGAGACCCCGCGAATCGCTCGTCAGATCGTGGGTGGCTTCAAAGCTCGGATTAGAGCTCAACCGTAAGTAGCTCAAGGTTGGGAAGGCGGGCATGCCCCCGCTCCTGGCTCGGTGTCAGACACTCTGAACTGCAGTGCCAATTCCCACATCCTTCAACTCTTCTTCTTCCTGCTCCACATTCTCAAAAAATTCACGGTGCAGCCGGATCACAGCTTCTCGCGCGCGGTCCTCTTCAACGGCGAACGTTAGATTGATCCTCGAAGCACCCTGTGAGATTAGCGAAACATTGATATCGCTGATCGTCGAAAAAATACGCGCGGCAATTCCCGGCGTGGTCCTCAAGCCTTCGCCCACAATGCACAGGATGGCTCGTTTCTCCTCAACATTCACCGTGCCAAGTGGTTTCAACTCCTCCACGATGGATGGTAAAGCGCTGATGTCGTCCAGCGATAACGAAACACTGACTTCCGAAGTCGTAACCACATCAACCGCCGTCCGATGTCTGTCGAATACTTCAAATAGTGCGCGCAGGAAACCAAAAGCACCAAGCATTCGGGCAGAGGTTATCTGAACGGTGGTGACCCCGGTCTTGTGGGCAATAGCTTTTACTGTCTGCGGCGATTTTTCTGTTTCTGCCACCACCAGGGTGCTGCCGCTCTCCTGCGCTCGCGAGTTGCAAATGCGTACGGGAATGTTTCGCTCAATTGCCGGTTGGAGGGTTTTCGGATGAAGCACTTTAGCGCCGAAATAAGCCAGCTCTGCCGCTTCTTCAAATGAAAGTTTAGGAACCGTGCGCGCCTTTGCGGTCACACGTGGGTCGGCGGTGAGCACACCGGGGACATCAGTCCAAATCTGGATCTCCTCTGAGGACAAAGCCGCCCCAATGATCGCGGCAGTGTAGTCTGAGCCACCGCGTCCCAGCGTGGTCGTCTCGCCGGTCACAGTGGATCCAATAAATCCACCGAGCACCGGAATACATGACGACTCGACGAGCGGTTGAAGTTGAGACTGAGTGCGCCGGAATGTTTCCTCGAATAAAGGCGCCGCCGAACCAAATTCGTTGTCGGTGATGATGCACAAACGCGAGTCGACATCAGCGGACGAGACCTTATTCTCTAACAGCACGGCTGCCAGCATCGCAGCCGAAAGTCGTTCACCGTGGGAAACAACCGCATCAGCAAAACTCTTGCGCTGCTGACGATGATGATCAGCTCGAGCTGCCATTGCCTTCAACAACTCCGCAATCTCATCGCGGCTTTGCTCCACGAGCAGGCGTATGCGGGAGGCCTCGTTGCTTAATAGCGCGTCGATGACCCGGAAGTGACGATGGAAATCTTTCTCGAGCGTACTTGCGGCGCCACTCGCATCACCACTCAATGCCTGTTCCACGCTGCCGAGTAGCGCATCGGTAAAACCGGCCATCGCAGAAACTACAACGACCGGCCGCAGTGCCTGGCGTTCAGCAACGATGCGCGCGGCATTTTGAATTGCAGGGGCACTCTCCACCGAGGTGCCGCCAAATTTCATGATCGTAGGTTTCATAAAACTAAAGGCCGGCCGTGAGCAAACACGACCGACCTCCGGATGGAAATCACGACTCGAAGACGTGCGCCAAACCGCACGTGCTCAAATCTGCTCGTCGTAGCTCGCCACCGACTATTCCGGTGACAGTCCTGAGGATTTAGCCTCAGCAACCAACCAGCCCGCAAAGAAGGAATCACGGTCTGGCTTCGGCGACCTTCCCCTTTCGACAGATGACCACCTGTTCCTTCGGTGAGCTCTGGGGCAACTTTGCACCACTTTGACAGGACGGAATCCCTGTCTTGCTTCATCTGTCTACTTTTGGAGGTCGCGCCTCTACCCGAATGTCAAAAGATCGATACCCAAAAAGAATGGCACAACTTAGCGATAACCACTTTCCTTGTCAAGAATGGAAAAGAACTGAAGTGCTCCGTTAGTGTGTTGGTCACTTAGATCAGTGATACAGGTTAAAGTCGGGAATCATGTTAGGGCCTAGCAGCCCCAGCCGAACAGTGTACTTAGAAGTGACACCGTGGCTACCAAACCAAGGAACACAGCCACGGAAATCGAGAACCGTCTATTGTTCGCGGGGTTTTCGATGAACTGCCATTTTATTTTACCTTCGCGCCCCTGGATAAAGATCAGTGATCCGATGCTGACCACCACAGCAGCAAGAACGATGTGGCCCACGTACTGCGTCCAGCTCAAACAGGATGGCAATAATGAGAGGTACAGAATCCCGTGCATCCCTAATTCCAACTGAGGCCGACCCACCAACACACTAACGGAGCACTACCAAAGAACTGGTCGTGTGCTAACTGTATTTTTTACTGAAAAAAAACAAGAGACTGATCCACTAAATCGCTCTTTCATTTACCAACACCAAAGAATTGAGTTGTCGGAGACACAGCTCAAACCACCTTCCGCTTCCACTTGCCACGACGGAAGAGTATCCCGCTGACAACCGCCAGAGTCGAAAACGCGATCGTGATCGCCAGAAACACACCTCGTGGTCCAAAACCCAGCACTATCGCCAACACATAAGCGAGCGGGAGTTCCCACAGCCAGAATACAAACAGGTTGATGTAGGTTGGCGTCCAGGTGTCGCCGGCGCCATTGAACGACTGGGTAATGACCATTCCCCAGGCATAAAAAAGAAACCCGGAAGCTACGATCCGCAAACAATCCACCCCATAAGGGACCACATTTGGATCGTGGGTAAACAATCCGATGATCTGTCTGGCAAAAACCACAAAGACAAGGCCCACGCAGCCCAAAAAGATCATGTTGTAAAGACCGGCTTTCCAAACCGCGCGCTCGGCGCGTTCCGGATTATTCGCACCCAGTGCCTGGCCCACCATGGTCGCCGCCGCATTGGACATTCCCCAGGACGGTAATAGCGCGAAAAGAACCACGCGAATGCCTACGATGTAGCCCGCCACCACATCAGTGCCAAAACTGGAGATAGTGCGCACGAGCCCGATCCAACTGGCCATGCCAATGAACACCTGAAACGTTCCGGTAGCGGAAAGTTTCATGAGCTTCAACATGATCTCTGGCTCGAGCCGAAAATGATGGCGGCGAATATCGAAGCGGCCGCCCGAACGAATCAACCGGCTGAAAGCATACAGAGCGCCGGTGCCGCGTCCGATGTTTGTGGCGACTGCTGCACCGACGATGCCAAGCTTTGGAAATGGACCAAGCCCGAATATGAAACAGGGGCCGAGCACGATGTTTATGGTATTTGCCAGCCACAATACACGCATTGCGATGGCCGCATCACCGGCGCCCCGGAAGATGGCATTAATCATGAAGAGCATCATGATCGTCACGTTGCCGGCGAGCATGATGGCCGTAAACCCCCATCCCTTCTCAACCACGTCAGGCGAAGCGCCCATGATTGAAAGTAGTTTCGGGGCTAACGGAGCGAATACCAGCGCAATCACCGTTGACACAATCAAACCCAGGGCCAGCGCCTGGATCGCCGCTCGCGCTGCTCCATCCGGGTTCTTTTCGCCAATCCTGCGGGCCACCGTAGCAGTCGCAGCAATACTCAAGCCGATGGCGATTGCGTACATCAGAGTCAACATCGACTCGGTAAGTCCGACCGTCGCCATCGCATCCGGCCCCAGATAAGAAACCCACTTGATGTCAACTACGGCGAAGATGCTCTCCATACACATCTCGAGCACCATGGGGATGGCAAGTAAGATAATTGAACGCCCGATTGGTCCCTGGGTGTAGTCTCGGTGCGAACCTCGCAACGATTCTCGGATGGCGGACCAGAAGCCCTGAGGCTCGTCCACTGTCACGCCTGGCGCAGCAGTCACCTCAATCGGAGGATCATTTGGGATCACATCGACCACTTCAGGTGTTGTTGGTAGGTTTTCAGACTCCGACATCTTCGTCTCGACTGCAATGAACC
>Ga0190274_10001791_pt1 | contig 12600 bp, 5 predicted proteins | sample Popmic531T_FD_133002 | JGI IMG/M metagenome (GOLD analysis project Ga0190274, IMG submission 133002) | Populus adjacent soil microbial communities from riparian zone of Yellowstone River, Montana, USA - 531 T | ecosystem: Environmental > Terrestrial > Soil > Riparian zone | place: USA: Montana...
ATTGTTATTGTTAAATGGATTTCTCTGCTATTAATATTTTCAAATAGTTGGCAGCTTGCCATTGCTCAGGCTGCAGGCACCTGGGTTTGGTATCCGGGAGATTATGAAGTCTGGCTGAGTAACCGAATGCAGAACCGGCGCACAGACCGTGGTAGTTTTTTTCCGGTGTTCTGGAAAATAGACAGCCATTATCCATTGGTGGATTTTCACAAAGAGTTCTATCTGTCGACACCGGAGGAAGTGAATATTTATATACAAGGTGATTACAATGTAAAATTGGATGGCCTGTTGCTTGAAGGCACCCCGCGGAAAATAAACCTGACTGCGGGAAAACATAAAATAAATATCAAGGTATTCAACCAGGCTAACGTTCCTTCAATATATGTTTCCGGCAAAACCATTTTTTCCGATACTTCCTGGTTGGTGACTTTTGAAGACAAAGAATGGATCGATGAAACTGGGAAAACATCAGACATTTCTGCCACAAAATGGCTTAACGCCGGAAAATGGAATTTTAATGATCCGGTCAAACCTCCTTCTACATTTGCTTTACCCGTTATACCGCAGCGTGCTGCGTCGGTAACAAAGAAAGGATCTTCGATGCTTGTTGACTTTGGTCGCGAAACGTTTGGGTTTGTCAAACTGCATGGGATAAAGGGAAAGGGAAATATCATCTTGTATTATGGTGAAAGTAAAGAGGAAGCGATGAGCAAATTAGGCGCAGTAACTCTTGACCGGTTGTCGTTTCAGACTGCAGGGAAAGATTCTGTAATGAGCTTGTCAAAAGCATTTCGCTATGTAAATGTTGTAAGCGATGCCGGCATCACCGTGGATTCTGTTTCTATGTTATATGAATATGCAGATGTTAAGGAAAACGGTTCTTTTAAATGCTCGGATAACGAGATCAACAGGATATATGATGTCGCCAAATATACATTCCGGCTCAATACAAGAGAATTTTTTATTGATGGTATCAAACGGGATCGGTGGGTATGGAGTGGAGATGCTTATCAAAGCTACCTGATGAACTATTACCTGTACTTCGATAACGAAACTGTAACAAGAACCTTGCTGGCATTACGTGGAAAAGATCCCGTAACAAGCCATATCAACACAATTATGGATTATACGTTCTATTGGTTCCTGGGCATTTACGACTATTATCTATATTCAGGAGATAAGAATTTTATCATCCAATTTTATCCACGTATGCAGAGCCTGATGGATTATTGCCTTGGCAGAAGGAATAAGGATGGACTGATGGAAGGCATGCCCGGTGATTGGATCTTCATTGACTGGGCGGCAGGTCTTAGTAAAAAAGGAGAAGTGAGTTTTGAGCAGCTATTGCTTTGCCGCAGTCTCGAGACCATGGCCATTTGTGCAGGTATAGTAAATGACGAGGCAAACGCGTCAACTTATAAAAAGATGTCGGAACAACTGAAGCAACAAATATTTTCTATTTACTGGAATAATGAAAAACATGCATTGGTACATAGCCGGGTAAACGGCCTGCCCACGAACAATGTTACACGGTATGCAAATATGTTTGGCATCTTCTTCAATTATTTTACGGAACAGCAGAAACTGGAAGTAAAGAAGCATGTGTTGCTAAATGATAGTATACAAAAAATTACAACTCCGTATATGCGCTTTTATGAACTGGAGGCTTTGTGTGCTATGGGAGAACAAAGCTACGTGCTAAGCGAAATGAAAAATTATTGGGGTGGTATGTTGAAGCTCGGAGCTACTTCATTCTGGGAAGAATATAATCCTCAAAAAAGCGGGGCTGAACATTATGCTATGTATGGCCGGGAGTTCGGCAAAAGCCTTTGTCATGCGTGGGGAGCGAGTCCCATTTACCTGCTGGGGAAATATTATCTTGGTGTACGGCCAACTTTACCGGGCTATGATACTTATGTGATAGAACCCCGGATGGGCGGATTGCAATGGATGGAGGGCCGGGTTCCCACACCGCATGGCGCTATAACTATATATTGCAACACTAAGGAGATAAAACTAACCAGTTCCGCAGGAACAGGCGTGCTTCGGTTTACCAGCAGCACCGTGCCTGTTTGCAATAGCGGTGAAAAAATACTGAGCAAAGGAAATAATTTATATGAACTGGTATTGCAGCCATACAAAACTGTAAGCATCAGTTACCTCGCATTGAAATAATTTTCTGAAATGAAAAAGAGCATCGTTTTTATTATTTGTCTCCAAACTGTATTGCTATACGGACAGCAAACGGCGCTGGTTAACACAACTTCCAGCCGGAATGCAGAAATGCACGGGATCAATATGGGAGATTTACAATGGACCCGCGGGTTTTGGGCTGAACGCTTCGCGATATGTCGTGATTCAATGGTGCCGTCACTTTGGAAAACTTATACCAGTACAAATATTTGCTATTCATTTCAAAATTTCAGGATCGCTGCCGGTTTAGATACCGGACAATTCCGCGGTCCTTCCTTTCATGACGGTGATTTTTATAAAACCCTCGAAGCGGTGGCGGCAATGTATGCAGCTACTAAAGATAAAAAGCTGGACTCCTGGATGGATAATGCAATCGCGGTAATTGCTAAGGCACAGAAAAAGGACGGATATATTTATACAAAAAATATCATTGAACAAAAAAAGACCGGTCAGGAAAAAATGTTTGATGATAAATTGAGTTTTGAAGCCTACAACTTTGGCCATTTAATGACGGCGGCCTGTATTCATTACAGGGCCACCGGTAAAAGCACATTGCTGGACGTTGCAAAGAAGGCAACAGATTTCCTCATTAGTTTTTATGATAAAACCACTCCTGAACAGGCGCGTAATGCTATCTGTCCTTCTCATTATATGGGTATTACCGAGATGTATCGTACAACCGGAGATATAAAGTATCTGGAACTGGTAAAAAAACTGATAGATATAAGAGGGACTGTGGAAGGAACCGATGATAACAGTGACAGAGCACCATTCAGAGAAATGAATAGGGTGGTGGGCCATGCGGTTCGTGCCAATTATTTATTTGCAGGAGTGGCAGATCTGTATGCGGAAACAGGAGATGAATCCTTGATGGCTACATTAAATAAAATGTGGGATAATGTTGTCAATCATAAAATGTATGTGACCGGAGGCTGTGGGGCTTTGTATGATGGAGTATCAGTCGATGGTATTTCCTACAAACCGGATACTGTACAGAAAGTTCATCAGTCCTATGGACGGGATTATCAATTACCCAATTTCAGCGCGCATAATGAAACCTGCGCCAATATTGGGAATGTACTATGGAACTGGAGGATGTTTTTGGTAACCCGAGACCCGAAATATATGGATATTGTTGAACTGGCTTTATATAATAGCGTCTTAAGTGGTATCAGCATGGATGGAACAAAATTCTTTTACACTAATCCGCTTGCCGCGTCAGATAAATATCCTTATGATCTTCGATGGATGGGTGGCAGGGTAAAATATATCAGTAAATCTAATTGCTGTCCTCCGAATACTGTTCGCACAATTGCAGAAATAAGTAATTATATATATAGCTTGTCTGACGATGGTCTGTATATTAATATGTATGGTGGCAATGAGCTTTCTACTGAATTAAAGGACGGTTCCCACATCAGGCTAGAGCAGCAAACTAATTATCCCTGGGATGGAAACATTATGGTTACCATCAAAGAAGCGCCGTCAAAGGAAATTGCTCTTTCTTTCCGGATACCAGGCTGGTGTAAAAAAGCGGTTGTAAAGGTGAATGGAAAGATACAAGAAACGGTGACCGGTCATTATCAATTTATCAGAAAGAGCTGGAAAACCGGTGATAAAATTGAGCTGATCCTGGATATGCCAGCCACGTTGCTGGAATCAAATCCCTTAGTAGAAGAAACGAGAAATCAGGTAGCCATAAAACGGGGTCCGATTGTGTATTGCCTGGAGTCCGCAGATCTACCAGATTACAATGTATTTGATATAGCGATCCCTTCTTCTGTTAAATTTCAACCAACACCAATGAAAATAGATAACGGGAATGTAATGGCATTAACCGGTGAGGCAAAACTAATTCAGAATAATAACTGGGGAGACGCGCTGTATAAAGAAGTAAACAGGGATACACGGCCGGTAAAAATCAGACTGATACCATATTATGCATGGGCCAATCGTGGTAAAACAGATATGACAGTTTGGATGCCATTGATAAGATGAGAGATGAGTGAAATCGTGAATCGTGAGACGTGAGTCGTGAGTGAGTCTCTGATAACCAAAACAACTTAATTAATTTGGGAGCCATTCACGCCTCACTACTCACGATTCACGATTCGTTATTAGTTACGATCTTCAAAAATTAAGTGTATGAGATTAATTGTTTTGATAAGTTGTTGTTTGTTGTTTCAAGCGGGTTATTCGCAAGAGGTTTCTCAGCCCATGATGCAGCAGATCTACGATGAGATTAAAACGCCTTATAAATACGGATTGGTAGTGGTGCCGGCTGATGATTCAAAAAAGATTGATTGTCCTTCGGTATTCAGAAAAGGAAAATCCTGGTATATGACTTATATTATTTTTGATGGCCGTGGTTATGAAACATGGCTCGCAAAAAGCGAGGATCTATTGGAATGGAAAACTCTTGGAAAGATCATGTCCTTTTCGGATACCACCGTGCCAGTAGTACCCGGTAATAATTGGGAAGGCTGGGATGCTAATCAAAAAGCAGGATACATTGTTTTACAGGATCATCAATGGGGAGGCAGTTATCAATTGCAGAAATTTCAAAACAAATACTGGTTGTCATATATCGGTGGAAAAGATAAAGGTTATGAAGCAGGTCCTTTGGCCATAGGAATTGCCCATACCAATACTGATCCAGCAAAACCACACGAATGGCAACGAATAGCCAAACCTGTTTTAACTTCGACAGATAAGGATGTTCGCTGGTGGGAAAATAAAAAGCTCTTTAAAAGCACAGTTATTTGGGATAAGGACAAAACAACCGGTTATCAATTCGTAATGTATTATAATGCCAATGGCGATAGCAGCGGCAATAAGCCGAAGTGGCGGTGGTTCGAGCGCATTGGGATGGCCGTATCAGATGATATGATCAACTGGAAAAGATTGGGTAGTGATCCCGTTATGCATCATAAAGTTGGGATCACTGGCGATGCGGTAATACAAAAGATTAAGGGTGTATGGGTGATGTTCTATTTTGGCGCTTTCTGGGAAGAAAGAAAAGATGCATTCAACCGGTTTGCCTGCTCATACGACTTAATAAACTGGACAGACTGGAATGGCGATGATCTTATTAAAGCATCAGAATCTTATGATGAAAAGTTTGCGCATAAAAGTTCTGTAGTAAAACACAATGGAATAGTATATCATTTTTATTGTGCGGTCAACAATAAGGACCAGCGGGGTATTGCCGTTGCGACGTCTTTGGATAAGGGCAAAAGCAAACTACATTTCGCAAATAAATAATGAGTATAGGATCTGCTTACCATGGCAAAAAAAACGAAAATATTCTCACTGCTTTTATTTCTTCTCGCCGTGGGTTTGGAACCATCGGCTCAACCTGTTAATAATACTCTTGACCAAAACTTCAAAAATCCTCCCACATCCGCAAGGCCCTGGGTATTCTGGTATTGGATGCATGCGGCTGTTTCGAAACAAGGTATCACGGCTGACCTTGAAGCAATGAAGGAAGTCGGAATTGGCGGCGCTTATTTAATGCCTATTAAGGACACTTCATCAACTATTCCTTTTCAACCAGCAGCAAGGCAATTAACACCGGAATGGTGGGCCCTCGTAAAATTTGCCATGCAGGAAGCGAAACGCCTGGATCTTAAACTGGCTATGCATGTTAGCGATGGATTTGCCCTGGCAGGGGGGCCCTGGATTACTCCCGAATTGTCAATGCAGAAATTAACATGGAGTAAAACTTATATTAAGGGAGGTGGTCTTATCGAACAGCAATTACCAAGACCTCCAACAACCATTAATTTTTATAAAGATATTGCAGTATTTGCCTATCCCGCTAACAGCCGACAGGCGTTCGATGAATTTACGCTGACTCCAGTCGTAACGATAAGCAACGGCACGAATGCATCTTTTCTTTCTCAAGTAAACAACGGAAACGAAAGCTTCCGAAGCGACAGTGCATGCTGGATACAATATAAATACCCGGAGCCATTCACCTGTCGTTCGTTGAAAATACATACGGGAGGTAATAACTACCAGGCACAGCGACTCATAATTCAAAGCAGTAATGATGGTATTAATTTTAAAACCATCACAAGATTGGAACCGCCGCGTCATGGATGGCAGGATACGGATGAGGACGTTACACATTCCATTCCGGCAACTAGTGCACAGTACTTTAGGTTTGTTTATGATAAAGATAGTTCCGAGCCGGGTGCAGAAGACCTGGATGCTGCCAAATGGAAACCGTCTTTAAAGCTGATGGGAATTTATTTATCAGACGAACCGCTAATTCACCAGTTTGAAAGCAAGAATGGTTCGGTGTGGAGGATAAGTAAACGAACTACAATAGAACAACTACCTGATGAATCCGCCGTTCCATTGAAGAGCATTATTAATATAACCGATAGAATGGATGCGGATGGAAAGCTCCGTTGGGAATCACCTCCGGGCAACTGGGTAATCGTGAGAATAGGCCATACGTCCACTGCTCATACCAACGCTACAGGCGGCACTGGCAAAGGATTGGAATGTGATAAATTTAATTCCACAGCAATTAAACTCCAGTTCGACAACTGGTTCGCACTGGCATTTGCAAAAACTGATCCCGCATTAGCAAAGGAAGTGTTGAAAGTTTTTCACGTGGATAGTTGGGAATGTGGCAGTCAGAATTGGAGCACAGTATTCAAAGGGGAATTTCAAAAAAGAAGGGGATACGACTTGATGCCATACTTAATTGCAATGACGGGCGTGCCTATCAATGATAATAATACTTCGGAAAAATTCCTTTTTGATATACGACAAACCATCGCGGAATTGGTAAACGATATCTTTTATAAAACACTGGTTAAACTGGCCCATGAAAAGGGTTGTCGTTTCAGCGCAGAAAGTGTCGCACCTACTATGGTTAGTGACGGTATCCTGCATTACAAGAATGTTGATGTGCCGATGGGGGAGTTTTGGCTCAACAGTCCAACGCACGATAAACCGAATGATATGTTGGATGCGATTAGCGGGGCGCATATCTATGGCAAGAATATCATCCAGGCAGAAGCGTTTACTTCTGTAAGAATGAACTGGAAGGAACATCCCGGCAACTTAAAGACATTGGGTGATAGGAATTTTGCCCTGGGCATAAACAAAATGGTATTGCATGTATTTACACACAATCCGTGGATGGACAGAAAACCTGGGATGACGCTGGATGGAGTTGGTCTATATTTTCAAAGAGATCAAACATGGTTCAAACAGGGAAAAGCATGGATTGATTATTTATCCAGATGCCAATTCATGTTGCAGCAGGGAAAACCGGTTGTGGATATCGCAGTTTTCACCAGTGAAGAATTGCCACGCCGTTCATTATTACCCGATCGATTGGTGAATACGTTGCCTGGCATTTTTGGAAAACAGAAAGTAGAAGAAGAAAAAAGAAGGTTGGCAAATGAAGGGCAACCATTGCGAACCATTCCGGATGGTGTTAGTCACTCAGCGAACATGGCCGACCCCGAAGATTGGATTGACCCATTGAACGGCTATGCTTATGATTCATTCAATCCTGATGCGTTGATGATGGCAAGTGTAAAGAATGGAAGAATAGTTTTACCGGGTGGCGCGAGCTATGGGTTACTGATTATTCCGGGGAAACATGTTATGAAGCCTAATTCCGGAGCAATGTCTTTAGCAATCGCGACGAAACTCCTTCAACTGGTAAAAGAAGGAGCAACTATTCTGATGAGCAATGAATATGGACAAGCCATCGGCTTGAATGAAAAAGATAACGAAGTAAAAAAAGTGGTGAATGAATTGTTCGAACAAGTCAATAAAAAAGGAAAGTTGTTGTTGATACCGTTTTTGGATTCATCGTTCAGCAAGCTGGGATTGCAAAAAGATGTTGAGATCATCGGCAACGATCATTCTGTTGCCTGGACACATCGGGCTTCTGCCAACCAGGATATTTATTTTATTACCAATCAAAAACCAAGTTCTCAGGTCGTGACTTTATCTTTTCGTATTAATGGTAGAATGCCGGAAAAATGGGATCCTGTTACCATGCAGCGTAGCGAAGTCTTAGGTTGGAAATTGGAAAAGGGAAGAACCGTCATTTCGCTTTATCTCGATGCCGGCCAATCACTATTTATCGTTTTTCGGCGGCCGGCATTGAAATATCAATCTATCATGCGTTCGGTGACTGTGTATCCCAAACCCTTTTCAGGAGACTGGCAAATTCAATTCGATCCAAAATATGGTGGGCCGGAAACACCTGTCATAGCTAAAGAATTGAAAAGTTGGACACAACAGGTGGATACGGGCCTTAAATATTATTCGGGAACGGCAATTTATTCCAATACTTTCACCTGGCACGAAGACAATAAAAAAACCGCCATCTTAAAACTTGATTCCATTTATAATATTGCAAGTATTAAAGTGAATGATATTGACTGCGGTACATTATGGGCTAGGCCATATGAACTTGATATTAGTAAGCAAATCCAACCAGGAGTGAATAAGATTGAAATAGCAGTAAGCAATACCTGGCACAATCGTTTGATTGGCGATCAATCACTGTCGGCTGAAAAAAGGGTTACCTGGACAACCGCACCTTACCGGTTAAAAGAACCATTACAGTCTGCGGGGATCACCGGTAAGATTGTTCTCGAAGTAACACACTGAAAAATTAACTATAATCTTTCAAGAGAAGTTTAGTCAGATGTTGAAAAAATTTTTAAATACGGCACTTTGTTTTTTGACGATGCTTGTTTTTTTTCAATCGGAAGCACAACAAATCAACAACAATTATAATATCCTGTGGAATGCACCAAGCAGCAATGCATCGGGATCAATGCCCTGTGGAGGTGGTGATATAGGCATGAATCTTTGGGTGGAAGAAGGAGAACTGCTTATTTATTTGGCCCGAAGCGGCAGTTTTAATGAAGACAATGCCTTGATGAAAGCCGGTCGTTTACGGATTAAACTGTTTCCCGATGTTTTTTCCGGACCAATATTCCGGCAGGAGCTGCATTTACAGGAAGGTTATATAACAGTATATGGAGAGAATAAAGGAGTGAACGCAACTGTAAAAATATGGGCCGATATATTTCATCCGGTAGCTCGTATTGAAATTGAAGCAAATAAAAAAATAAGCGTAGAAGCAACTTATGAAAGCTGGCGTTATAAGGACAGGATAGTTCAACAAAGGGAGAACTTTGGTAATTCATGGAAATGGACTGCTCCCAAGAATAATGTATATAAAAAGGATGTGATTGAATTCAGAGGTAAGGAAATATTGTTTTATCATCATAATTCACCTCAAACTATTTTTGATGTGATTGTTGCACAGCAGGGAATGGAATCAGTCAAAAGCCAATTATATAACCCTCTCAAGGAGCTTGCTTTTGGTGGTTCATTCAGTGGCAATAATTTTTCTCCGGCAGGAACAAATGAAGGTATATATGCCAGTACCGATTATAAAGGATGGAAGATAAAAAGCAATTCAGCTTCCAGGAACCATGCGCTGAACGTTGTTCTTCATACAGCGCAGGTAGTTAAAATTCATGAATGGGAAGAGGCGCTTTTCTCGCTTAAAGCAAAGATAGCAGCTGATAAGAATGCATCAACACTAAATAAAAAGTGGTGGCACGAATTCTGGAACAGGAGTTTTATACTTATTGATAAATACAGCAAGAACAGTAGCGCGTGGAAAATAGGACTCAATTACCAGCTTTTCCGCTATATGCTTGCCTGCAATGTTTCGGCATCCTGGCCAACTAAATTCAATGGCGGTTTGTTAACAGTCGATCCTTTTTTTACAGACACTTCTCTTAAACTTACACCTGACTACCGCAACTGGGGTGGTGGGTTACATACTATGCAAAACCAGCGGCTGGTATATTTTCCCATGATAAAATCCGGTGATTGGGATATGCTGCAACCGCAGATTGATTTTTATCTCCGTATTCTTAAAAATGCCGAATTACGCAGTCAGGTATATTGGAACCACGGGGGTGCCTGTTTTACCGAACAAATGGAAAATTTTGGACTTCCTAATTATGCGGAATATGGCCAAAAACGGCCCGCGGGTTTTGATAAAGGGGTAGAATATAATGCGTGGCTGGAATACGAGTGGGATACCGTATTAGAGTTTTGCCTGATGATGTTGGAAGAGGAATTATATACCACGAAAGAAATAAGTGATAAGATACCGTTTATTGAAAGTTGTTTACAATTTTTCGATGAACATTATCAATGGCTTGCCCGACAGCGTGGAAATAAGTCGCTTGATGGAAACGGGAAGCTGGTTTTATACCCCGGAAGTGGAGCCGAAACATACAAGATGGCCAACAATTCTACGTCGACGATCGCAGCTTTATTGACTGTTACTAATAGACTCCTGCAATTACCCGTGCAATATGCAAGTCCGGAAAAACGATTGCAATGGCAGAGTTTCTTAAAACGATTGCCAGCTTTGAATTTTGGAAATTTTCATGGGTATGCTACTATTGCCCCCGCTAAAACATGGGAACGGATTAATAATACTGAATCGCCCCAACTTTATCCGGTATTTCCCTGGGGTATATATGGAGTGGGTAAACCTGGGTTGGATACCGCCCGCAATACCTGGTATTACGACACGGCTGTAATAAAATTCAGAAGTCATATTGGCTGGAAACAGGACAATATCTGGGCAGCGCGTTTGGGGCTCACAGAAGAAGCCTGGCAACTCACATCTCTGAAATTGCAAGATAGTGAACGCCGTTTTCCCAGTTTTTGGGGACCTGGCTTTGATTGGGTACCCGACCATAACTGGGGCGGCTCCGGCATGATTGGTTTGCAGGAAATGCTTCTTCAGGTAGATGACAAACGAATACTGCTATTTCCAGCATGGCCAAAAGATAAGGATGTGCATTTTAAACTTCACGCACCTTATAATACAACAGTAGAGGCTGAATTGAAACAAGGTAAAATCATTATGTTGAAAGTGCTGCCGGAAGAAAGAAAGAAAGATGTAGAAATGATGTTGCAGTGAATGAGTTGAAATTTTGGTCCCGATTAAAAATCGGGAGGGAAATTTTGAAATCTCTTTGTGGTAAAATACTTCATTAATTCATAATGACTGGTACTCCAGAAGAGATTTCCCAATTTCCCAATTTCCCAATTCCCCCAATTCTCTTTCCGCTACTTGTTATCCCTTAAAAAAACTTTCAGTAATTTCCCTACTGATTGTTTTGCTATTATGAAAGAGAAAGATAATAAGGAAGGTTCTCATTTGAATGTATGGTACGGGCTCGGCCGCCAGCGAATTGAGATTCCAAAGGCGATATTGAAATCAAGGGTGAGGGGAAACTCATTGATAAAGCATCTTTTTATCAGTTCTATCGGTTATTATCCCAAGGCAAAGGACCATTATACTTATCGTAAGAAAGGGTTGCCGGAGAATTTCCTCTTTTATTGCGTAGACGGCCATGGATGGTACCAGGTGGGGGAACAACGCTTTGAAGTAGGACCAAATGAATTCTTTATTCTTCCACAAAATACCGAGCACGCATATGGCAGTAACCCCGAACATCCCTGGAGTATTTACTGGATACATTTCGGTGGAGACTCATTGCCCCGGCTCAATAAAATGCAGGCAGTACAAAAACATTTCAAACCATTTTACATAAAAAATAATGGGGATATTCTCCCACTTTTTTTCAAGATTTATAAAACGCTGGAGCTCGGTTATAGTATAGACAACCTTTTGTTCGCCAATATGTGTCTTTCCCAGTTCCTTACATTATTTATTTATAATGCCAGGCACTATGAAACTACGGCCATGGATAAAGTTGATTGTGTAGATAGTGCAATACTTTATATGCAGGAGCATATCAACGATAAAATATCTCTGAATGAGTTGAGCAGCCTGTACAATTATTCGGTATCCCGTTTTTCGGGCCTGTTTAAACAAAAAACCGGGTATGCGCCAATAGATTATTTCGTGCAAATGAAAATGCAAAAGGCCTGCCAGCAGTTAGATTTTACCAATCGGGCAGTAAAGGATATTGCATTCGGCATGGGTTTCGATGACCCCTATTATTTTTCCAAGAGGTTCAGAACGATCATTGGTATGTCGCCGAAAAAATACCGGGCGTTGAATAATGGATAATACAATCAGTTAGCTGCAGCCATTCTCATCTTAGATTTGATTTTCTTAGTCCTAAGCCAGTCCAAAATTCAACTGGATATTTTAGTTCTTTTGGTATTCCCATAAAACCATTTGTTAAGTTGAGCTCATAACCTTCATCGAGCTTTTTGTATTCAACGGAATTAAAAATTATTTTGTCCCAGTCTCCTAAATATTTCAAATTATCCAGTGAGTTAGGATATGTGCCTTCCCTAATTTTATGTAACTCGATAAGAGCAATAGCAGTTTTGAAATGTTGGTCG
>Ga0190274_10001792_pt1 | contig 12593 bp, 10 predicted proteins | sample Popmic531T_FD_133002 | JGI IMG/M metagenome (GOLD analysis project Ga0190274, IMG submission 133002) | Populus adjacent soil microbial communities from riparian zone of Yellowstone River, Montana, USA - 531 T | ecosystem: Environmental > Terrestrial > Soil > Riparian zone | place: USA: Montana...
GAGCGCGATCGCGCCGCCAAACGGGTTCACCTTCGACGGATCGAGGCCGAGCTCGCGAATCACGGCGAGTGCCTGCGCGGCGAATGCTTCGTTGAGCTCGATCCAGTCGATCTGGTCGGCGGTCAAACCGGCCTGCGACAGCGCCTTCGGGATCGCTGCGATCGGGCCGATGCCCATGATGTCGGGCGGCACGCCGGCGACCGCGAAGCTGGTGAACTTCGCGAGCGGCTTCAGGCCGTAGTCCTTGATCGCCTTCTCGCTCGCGAGCAGCACCGCAGCGGCGCCGTCGCTCATCTGCGAGCTGTTGCCGGCAGTGACCGAGCCACCCGCGCGGAACACCGGCTTCAGGCCGTTGAGGCCTTCGATGGTGCTGTCGGGGCGCGGGCCTTCGTCGGTGTCGACCTTGCGCGTGTCGCTCTTCACCGAACGGTCGGCGAGGTTGGGATAGCGGTCAGTCAGCGCGTACGGCGCGATCTCGTCCTTGAACTCGCCGGCCTTGATGGCGGCCGTGGCTTTCTGGTGCGACGCGAGCGCGAAGTTGTCCTGGTCCTCGCGCGAAACCTTCCAGCGCTCGGCCACCTTCTCGGCCGTGATGCCCATGCCGTAGGCGATCGCGACGTTGTCGTCGGCGAACACGCCGGGGTTCATCGCGATCTTGTTGCCCATCATGGGCACCATGCTCATCGACTCGGTGCCGCCCGCGAGCATCAGGTCGGCTTCGCCGAGGCGGATGCGATCGGCGGCGAGCGCCACGGCCTGCACGCCCGACGAGCAGAAGCGGTTGATGGTCATCGCCGAGACCATGTCCGGCAGGCCGGCGAGCAGCACGCCGATGCGCGCGACGTTCATGCCTTGCTCGGCTTCCGGCATGGCGCAGCCGATGATCGCGTCCTCGATGCGCTTCGGGTCGATGCCCGGCGCATCCGCGAGCGCGGCCATGATCACGTGCGCGAGGAGGTCATCCGGTCGCGTGTTGCGGAACACGCCACGCGGGGCCTTGCCGACGGCCGTGCGGCGGGCGGCGACGATGTAGGCGTCTTGTACCTGGCGTGCCATCGCGATCACCTCTCGATTTCGTCATTCCCGCGAAGGCGGGAATCCATTTTGATCTGTCGTCATCCCGGCGAAAGTCGGGATCCAGTGCCTTGTAGAGCAATGGATTCCCGCCTTCGCGGGAATGACGGAAGGATGCGTCAATTGCGGAGCGGCTTGCCCGTCTTGAGCGTGTGCATGATGCGTTCCTGCGTCTTCGGCATCTGGCCCAGCGCGACGAAGTGTTCGCGTTCGCGGTCGAGCAGCCACTGTTCGTCGACGAGCGAGCCGCGTTCGATCTCGCCGCCGCTCAGCACGGTGGCGATGCGGCTCGCGACTTCGTAGTCGTGCGCCGAGATGAACTTGCCCTCGAGCATGTTGACCAACATCATCTTGAGCGTGGCCGCGCCCGTGTCGCCCGCGACGGGAATCTGGCGCGATGCGAGCGGCGGGCGATAGCCGCACTCGGCCAGCGCCTTCGCCTCGGTGCGCGCGACGTACAGCAACTCGAACGCGTTGAACACGACGATGTCGTTCGCGCGCAGCAGGCCGATGTCCTTCGCGTCGAGCGCGCTCGTCGACACGGTCGCCATCGCGACCGCCTGGAAGATCTTCTGCAGGTTCGGCATCGCATCGCCGCCGTTCGCCCACTGCGCGGCGCGCAGCGCGAATTCCTTCAGGCCACCGCCCGCGGGCAGCAGCCCGACGCCCGCCTCGACGAGGCCGATGTAGCTCTCGAGCGCTGCAACGGTGCGCGCGGAGTGCATCTGGAACTCGCAACCGCCGCCGAACACCATGCCCTTGATCGCGGCGACCACGGGCACGAGCGAGTACTTGATGCGCTGGCTGGTCTGCTGGAAGCGCGCGACCATCGCGTCGAAGTCGCCGATGCGGCCCTGCTGCAACGCTTCGGTGGCGGCCGTGAGGTCGGCACCGACGCTGAAGTTGTCGCCGTTGTTCCAGAGCACCACGCCGGCGAGGTTCTTCTCGGCATGGTCGATCGCCTGGTTCACGCCGTCGATCACGCCGGGGCTGATCGCGTTCGCCTTGCTCTTGAACGTGGCGATGCCGACGTCGTCGCCGAAGCTCCAGAAGCGCAGCGCGTCTGTTTCGAAGATGGTCGTGCCCTGCGCGAATTTCTCGCCCAGGAGCTTGTCCGGGAAGTGCTGGCGCTTGTAGACCGGATGCGAGGAACGCGCGCGCGGGCCTTTCGCGGCCGGCGAGAACGAGCCATCGGGACCGTGCACGCCGTCGCGGCCGTCAGTCACCCACGCCGGCAGCGGCGCATTGGCCATGGTCTTGCCGGCCTTGATGTCCTCGGCGATCCAGCCCGCGACCTGCTTCCAGCCCGCGGCCTGCCATTGCTCGAACGGGCCGAGCGACCAGCCGTAGCCCCAGCGGATCGCGAAGTCGACATCGCGTGCGTTGTCGGCGACGTCGGCCAGGTGGAAAGCGGTGTAGTGGAAGAGATCACGGAAGATCGACCACAGGAACTGCGCCTGCGGATCGGCCGAAGCGCGCAGCTTGCCGAGCTTCTCGGCCGGGTCGCGGATCTTCAGTATCTCGGCGACTTCAGCGGACGCATCACCCGTGCTCGGGCGGTAATCCTGCTTGGCGAGATCGAGCACCATGATGTCCTTGCCGACCTTGCGGAAGATGCCGGCGCCGGTCTTCTGGCCCAGCGCACCCTTCGCGATCAGCGCGGCATGCCAGTCGGGTGCCTTGAAGTACTGCTTCCACGGATCGTCTGGCAGCGTGTCGGCCATGGTCTTGATGACGTGCGCCATGGTGTCGAGGCCCACGACGTCGGCCGTGCGGTACGTCGCGCTCTTCGGACGGCCGATGGCCGGGCCGGTGAGCGCGTCAGCGACGTCGAAGCCCAGGCGATAAGCCTGCGTGTGGTGCATGGTCGAGAGGATCGAGAACACGCCGATGCGGTTGCCGATGAAGTTCGGCGTGTCCTTCGCGCGCACCACGCCCTTGCCGAGCGTCGTGACGAGGAAGGTCTCGAGCGCGTCGAGCACTTCCGGCTTCGTGTCCTTGCACGGGATCAGCTCGGCCAGGTGCATGTAGCGGGGCGGGTTGAAGAAGTGCACGCCGCAGAAGCGTTCGTGCAGCTCCTTCGGCATCGCGCCCGCGAGCGCCTCGATCGGCAGGCCTGAGGTGTTGCTCGCGAGGATCGCGTGCTTCGCCACGTGCGGCGCGATCTTCGTATACAGGTCCTTCTTCCAGTCCAGGCGCTCGGCGATCGCCTCGATGATGAGGTCGCAGCCCTGGAGCCACTCGAGGTTCTGGTCGTAGTTGGCCGCGACGATCTCGCCGTTCAGCTTCTTGCTCGCGAACGGCGCGGGCGAGAGCTTCGCGAGGTTGGCGAGCGCCTTGTTGACGATCCCGTTCTTGTCGCCTTCCTTCGCGGGCAGGTCGAAAAGCAGCGTCTCGACGCCGGCGTTGACCAGGTGGGCCGCGATCTGCGCGCCCATGACACCGGCGCCAAGGACCGCCACGCGGCGGAAACGAAGCTGCGAAGCACTCATGGAATGGCTCCCGCGAAGGGTTCGTTGTTGTTGTTACGGCGGCCCGTCAGGGCGCCGGACTGCGGATTGTCGCGCTGTTTCAGGGTGCCCGGAGGCCCGCCGCCGCGAAGCGAACGAATTCGCGCGCGGCGTGGCGCCGGTGTTCGTCTTCCGTGCGGCCGGCCGGCCGGCGGACGACGCCGAACTCCGACATGGCGTAGGTCAGGGCGCCGGAGATGAAGTCCAGGCGCCAGTACAGGTCTTCCTTGTCCAGGGCCGGCATGTGCTCGTGGATGGCACCGGAAAATGCCTTGAGCACGTGGCCGTAGTTGTCCGAGAGGAACTTGCGCAGGCTCTGGTCGTGCTCGGCATAGGCACGCGCCAGGACGCGCATGAACGAGGAGCCGCCCAGGCGGTCCGAAGCGAGCATCAGGGCCGGCTCGACGAACGCGTCGAGGATGCCTTCGAGCGTGACCGGAGAGGCCGATTTCGCGGCATTCAGCGCCTGCATGCGCCGTTCGGTGAGCTCGTCCAGGCGGCGCCGGAACACCTCGTTGATGAGGTTGTCCTTGGAGCCGAAGTGGTAGTTGACCGCGGCCAGGTTGACGTTGGCGGCGGATGTCACCTGGCGCAGCGATGCGCCGGCAAAACCGTGCCGCGCGAAGAGCTCCTCGGCGGCCGAGAGAATGCGTTCCTTGGTCGAGAAATGCGGGTGGCTCACTGACGTTCCGGTGTCGGTCTGCTTCAAACGCGCGTTTGAGGATACTCGGCCGCCGTGCCGCGCGGCAAACAGTCCTCCCAGCGACTCCGCGGACGCTTCGGCCAAACCACGGAATCGGTCGCGATTGTGCCGTTAAATCCGCGAGTTGTCGCGTGTTTGTGTTAACCTCCGCACGTTTCGCCGGGGCAAAACGCCTCGACAATCAACCCACAACATGGAGCAGGGCAGGACATGGCGCTGGAGCGCACCCTTTCGATCATCAAACCCGATGCCGTTGCCAAGAACGTGATCGGCAAGATCTACACCCGTTTCGAGGATGCCGGCCTGCGCATCATCGGCGCGAAGTTGAAACAGTTGTCGCGTGCCGAAGCCGAAGGTTTCTACGCCGTGCATCGCGAGCGTCCGTTCTTCAAGGCACTCGTCGATTTCATGATCTCGGGCCCGGTGATGATCCAGGCGCTCGAAGGTGAGAATGCGGTGATGACGAATCGCGACCTGATGGGCGCGACGAATCCGAAGGAAGCGAAGCCCGGCACGATTCGCGCCGACTTCGCGCAGTCGATCGATGCGAACGCGGTGCATGGCTCGGACGCCGTGGAAACCGCCAAGCAGGAGATCGCGTACTTCTTCGCGACGAGCGAGCTCGCTCCGCGCTGATAACGCGATGCAAACGGGACCGGCGCCATAATCGCCGGTTCCTCGCCGGCCGCCTGTGCGGGCCGGCAGCAACAAAGGGCGGAAGTGGAAGTAATTGCGGACAACCTGCAGAAGCAGAACCTGCTCGATCTCGATCGAGCAGGCATGGAAGCGTTTTTCGTCGGCCTCGGCGAGAAGCGCTTCCGTGCGCACCAGATCATGAAGTGGATGTACCACCGCCTCGTCGATGATTTCGACGCGATGACAGATCTGGGCAAGGTGCTGCGCGACAAGCTCAAATTGCACGCGGAGATCCGCGCACCGCGCGCGATCACCGAACAGAAGTCCACCGACGGCACCTGCAAGTGGGCGCTCGCGCTCGATGGCGGCAATGCGATCGAGACGGTCTACATCCCGGAGCCGACGCGCGGCACGCTGTGCGTGTCGTCGCAGGTGGGGTGTGCCCTCAATTGCACCTTTTGCTCCACCGCGACGCAGGGCTTCAACCGGAATCTTTCCTGCGCCGAGATCATCGGCCAGGTGTGGATCGCGGCGAAGTCGCTCGGCAACGTCACGCACCAGGTCCGTCGCATCACGAACATCGTGATGATGGGCATGGGCGAGCCGCTGCTGAACTTCGACAACGTCGTGAAGGCGATGAGCCTGATGCGCGACGACCTGGGCTTCGGCCTCGCGAACAAGCGCGTCACGCTGTCGACCGCCGGCATGGTGCCGATGATCGACCGCCTCGCGACCGAGAGCGACGTGAGCCTGGCCGTGTCGCTGCATGCACCAACCGACGAGCTGCGCGACCAGCTCGTGCCGCTCAACAAGAAGTATCCGATCGCCGAGCTGCTTGCGTCGTGCCAGCGCTACCTCGCTGACCGCCCGCGCGCCTCGGTGACGTTCGAATACACGCTGATGAAGGGCGTGAACGACCAGCCCGAGCACGCGCGCGGCCTGGTGAAGATCCTGCGCAAGCTGCCGGCCAAGCTGAACCTCATTCCGTTCAACCCGTTCCCGGGCACGAGATACGAGCGTTCCGAACCCGACACCATCCGCGCATTCCAGGAAATCATCCTGAATTCGGGCCTGCTCGCCACTGTTCGCCGCACGCGCGGCGACGACATCGACGCGGCCTGCGGCCAACTCGTGGGCAAGGTTCAGGACCGCACACGCCGCTCGCGCGAACATCGCGCGCGCCTCGACGGAGGCACGCCCCATGCGGCATAGCATCATCACCCGGTTGATCGCACTCGCACTCTCGTTGTCGCTCGCCGCCTGTGGCAGCAGCGGCGGCACGCGCGAAGACGAGTCGCCCACGCCCGACCCGAACAAGTCGCAGTCCGCGGCCGAGATCAACGTGAGCCTGGCCCAGGCGTACCTGCAGCAGGGTCGCCTCGAGCTCGCGCTCGACAAGGTCAAGAAGGCGCTGCAGCTCGATCCGCGCATGCCGAGCGCGCACACCGTGATCGCGGTGATCTACGAACAGATCAACGACCAGGTGAACGCGGAATCCCACTACAAGCGCGCGACCGAACTGGCACCGAAGAACGGCAGCACGCTGAACAACTACGGCACGTTCCTGTGCCGCGCCGGCAAGTACGAGGAAGCTGACAAGTACTTCGTGCGCGCGCTGAAGGATCCGTTCTACCAGACGCCCGGGCTGGCCCACGCGAATCGCGGCTCGTGCGCGATCAGCTCCGGCAACCTCGAATTGGCGGCAACGGAGCTGCGCGAAGCCATCCGGATCACGCCCGACGCGCCGCAGCAGCTGTTCGACATGGCGCGCCTGCTGCACATGCAGAAAGACGACTTCAAGGCGCGCGCATTCGTGCAGCGCTGCGAGGCGATTACCGGCGCCTCTCCCGAACTGCTCGAGCTGACGATGCAGATCGAGCAGGGCCTGGGCAACGACAAGGCCGTGCGCGAATACCGCTCGCGCCTGCTGCGCGAATTCCCCGATTCCTCGCAAGCGCAATCCATCGCCAACAGCGAAGCCCGCCGATGAGCAAGAAGCATAAACGCCAACACGGGATGCACGGCACGGCACTGCCGGCCGAGGTTCCCGCACCCGCAATCACCGTTGACGGGCTCGCGCTCGAAGCGGAAGCGCAGTCCGAAACAGTGCCTGCGACCGATGCGGTCGAGGCGCCGATCGAGGCAGCGCGCACCGAGCACGAGACATCCCGTCCGCACCCGGCGCAACAGCATCATGCGCGCCACGCACACCAGAACAACCACAGCGTCGACCTGACGGCGAACGGCGACCTGTTCCCGATGCCCGCAGGCCTGCGCCTGCGCGCAGCGCGCGAAGCACGCGGCCTGACGCGCGAGGAAGTCGCACGCACCGCGCACATCCCGAGCGCCGTGCTGGCCGACATCGAAGCCGACCGCATGGATCAGATGGCGCCGATTTACGTGCGCGGCTACCTGCGCAGCTTCGCGCGAGTGGTCGGCGTGCGCGAGGTCGACGTCGTTGGCGTCAACACCGCCGAACACGCGGTGCCGCCGCCGCTGGTACCGAGCCACACGCCGTCGCGCTCGCGCCACCTCGCGCAGCGTTACGGCAACCTGCTCGCGATGGCGATGCTCACCCTCGTCGTGCTCATTCCGATCGTGATGCTCGGCCTGCGTCCGTCGCAGGCACCGACCACCACGCGACCGCCGGAGCTGGCGGAGCTGGATCAGATTCCCGCACCGGCGGCCGCCACGCCGTCCGAATCGCTGCCGGGCGCCGTCGCGGCGCAGGCACGCGAGCCCGATGCCGCGTCGCTCGCGATGGGTCCGCCCGTTGTCGAACAGCCCGTGGCAGTTGCCCAGCCTGAACCGAACCCGGTGCGCCCGGTGATGGCGTCGATGGCGCCGATGCCGGAATCCGCACCGCCGATCGTGCCCGTCGTGTCCTACACGGCGCGCAAGGTCGTGCTCCACCTGGAACAGCCGAGCTGGGTCGAGCTGACCGGCGCGGAAGGCCAGCGAATCGAGTACGCTCTGCTGCCGGCGGGCACGGTACGCGAGTACCAGATCGCCGGTAACGCGAACCTGCGCATCGGCAACTCGCGCGGCGCGACCCTGAGCGTGGACGGTGCCGCCGTGGACCTGGTGGCGCACAGCCGCTCCAACGTCGCGCGAGTCGAGCTCGGCGCGGTTTCCGCGGGCCGCTGAAGGCCCTGCGCAACCTGCGCCCCGTGCATCGCACGGGGCGTCCCCGTATTCCTGATCCGGACTTGAAACAGCATGGCACTCGAGTTGATGGACGAACACGAGCAAGGCGAGCTCGTGCGCAACTGGCTGCGGCAGAATGCCGTGGCAATCCTGGTGGGCGTAGTGGCGGGACTGGCGCTGATCCTGGGCTGGCAGCAGTACCAGTCGTACAAGCGCACATCCTCGGCCGAGGCGCAGTCCGGTTATCGCGCGTTCAGCGCCGCGATGGACAAGAAGGACGAGGAAGCCGCGAAGAAGGCCGCCGATGCGCTGCGCGCCGGCCACAAGGATTCGCCGTACGCCACGTTCGCGGCACTGCGCCAGGCGCAGTCCGCGGCAGAGAAGGGTGACGCGAAGGCCGCCGCGGATGCGCTCCAGTGGGCGCACGACAACGCCGGTCTCGAGCCGCTCGCCGAGCTGGCCATGCTGCGCCTGGTGCGCGCGAAGATCGCCGCTGGCGACGCCGAGGGTGCGCTCGCGCTGGTGAACAAGGTGACCGACGAAGGCTACAAGCCCGTGGCGCTCGAGCTGCGCGGCGACGCGCTGGCCGCGCTCGGCCGCAAGGACGAGGCGCGTGCGGCCTACGAGGAGTCGCTCACGCTGCTCGACCAGTTCTCGCGCGAACGCAACTTCATCGAGATGAAGCGCGACGACCTGGCCACGACGGCCGTGGCCACGGCGCCGGCGAAGCCTGCCGCGCCGGTCGCACCGACCACCGCACCTGCTGCACCGTCGCCCGCCGCATCGCCGGCAGCCGACGGAGCGAAATCGTGATCCGTCGCGCGCTCGTCCTGCTGCTCGCGGCGGTCGCGCTGCCGGCCTGCAGCTGGTTCAAGTCGCCGAACAAGGACAACATCGAGCCGCCGGCCGAGCTCACCGACTTCGACCAGACGCTCGCGGTCGAGCAGGTGTGGAAGCGCGACCTCGGCGATGGCGCCGGCAAGGCCGGGCTGCGCCTGCGTCCCGCGTTCGCGAACGGCCGCATCTTCGCCAGCGACATCGACGGCAAGGTTTCCGCCATCGACGCCGGCACGGGCGCGGTGGCGTGGACCGCCGAGATCGACCAGCAAGTCGGCAGCTCGCCGGGCGTTGGCGACGACCTCGTCGTGGTCGGCACGCTCGACGGCATGATCGTCGCGCTGGACCAGGCTGACGGCACCGAGCGCTGGCGCACGAAGGGGTCAGCGGAAATCATCGCGGCGCCCGCCGTGCGCGACGGCCTGGTGGTCGTGCGTTCGAATGACGGTCGCCTGTTCGGCCTCGCGGCATCCGACGGCGCGCGCCGCTGGGTGTTCGACCGCGGCGTGCCGCTCCTGTCGCTGCGCGGCAACGGCACGCCCGTGATCGAGGGCGACACCGTGTACGTCGGTTACGACAACGGCAAGGTGTTCGCCCTGAAGACCGAGGATGGCGCGCTCAAGTGGGAGCAGTCGCTCGCGCAGTCCGAAGGCCGGACCGAGCTCGAGCGCATGATCGATGCCGACGGCGAGTTGGCGTTCGACGATGCCGAGCTGTTCGCCGTGACCTATCGCGGCCAGGTCGACGCAGTGGAACGCGCCAGCGGCCGTTCGTTGTGGTCGCGCGAACTGTCGTCGTACGGCGGCATCGCGCTGTCCGGCAACCGCCTGTACGTGTCCGACGCCGACGGCATCCTGTGGTCGCTCGACACCAACGGCGGCGGCACGATCTGGAAGCAGGGCGGCCTGCTGCATCGTTACCTGAGCACGCCCGCCGTGGTCGGCGACTACATCGTCGTCGGCGACTTCGAAGGCTTCGTGCACTGGTACAAGGCCGAGACCGGCGACCTGGTTGCGCGCCAACGCGTGGGCAAGGACCAGATCCGCACTGCACCGCTCGTGGTCGGCGACACGGTCTACATCGCCAATACCGACGGCGAGATTGCCGCGCTGAAGCCCAAAGGTTGATTCGCAGTTCTTGATTCAATGCGAGCCGCACATGGCGGCTCGCATCGCGACGCGCGACACTTGCTGTTGGCGTCAGGGCATCCGGAGGACACGTGATACCCGTCGTGGCCCTCGTGGGCCGGCCCAATGTCGGCAAATCCACGCTGTTCAATGCGCTCACGCAGACGCGTGACGCGCTCGTTGCCGATCGCCCGGGCGTCACGCGCGACCGCCACTACGGCGTTTGCCGCATCGCCGAACGGCACTTCGTGCTGATCGACACCGGCGGGCTCGCGGGCGACGCCGACGAACTGCACGAGTTCACCGCGATCCAGTCGCACGCCGCGATCGACGAAGCCGCGTTGATCGTGCTCGTGCTCGACGCGCGCGACGGGTTGCTGCCGGGCGACCGCAGCATCCTCGACGGCGTACGCAAGCAGGGCAAGCCGTTCCTCATCGCCGTGAACAAGGTCGATGGGCTCGACGAGTCGAACGTCCTCACGGAATTCACGCGGCTCGGCGCCGACAAGCTGCTCGGCATTTCCGCGTCGCACCGCCGCGGGCTCACGCCGCTGCTCAACGAGATCCTCGCGCGGCTGCCGCCGGCGCAGGACGAGCTCGCGATGCCGGCGACCGAGACCGGCACGCGCGTTGCGATCGTGGGCCGCCCGAACGTGGGCAAGTCGACGCTCGTGAACCGACTGCTGGGCGAAGATCGCGTGATCGCGTCCGAGCTGCCGGGCACCACGCGCGACGCCATCCACGTGGCGCTCGAGCGCGACGGCCGGAAGTACACGCTGATCGACACGGCCGGCGTGCGGCGCAAGGGGCGGGTCGAGGACGTGGTCGAGAAATTCTCGATCATCAAGACATTGCAGGCGCTCGAGGAAGCACACGTCGCGATCGTGATGCTCGATGCGAGCGAAGGCGTGACCGACCAGGACGCGCACGTGCTCGGCCATGTGCTCGATGCGGGTCGTGCGCTCGTGATCGCCGTGAACAAGTGGGATGGGCTCGACGCGTACCAGCGCAGCCGCGTCACGGAGGAAATCGACAGGCGCTTCCCGTACGTCGAGTTCGCGATCCGGACGACGATTTCCGCGAAGCACGGCTCCGGCCTCGCCGAGCTGATGAAGGCGGTCGACAAGTCGCATCGCTCGTCGATGAAGCGCATGTCGACGCCCGAGCTCACCGAAACGCTCGAGATGGCGGTGCAGGCGCACCAGCCACCGATGGTCGGCGGCCGCGCCGCGAAGCTGCGCTACGCGCACATGGGCGGCAGCAATCCGCCAACCGTGGTCATCCACGGCACGCGCGTGCAGACGCTGCCCGATTCGTACAAGAAATTCCTCGAAGGCTTCATCCGCAAGCGCTTCAAGCTCGTGGGCACGCCCGTGAAGCTGGAATTCCGCGGCGGCACGAACCCCTACGAGGGCAAGAAGAACGTGCTCACGGACAAGCAGCAGCAGAAGCGCAACCGCATGATCCGGCACATCAAGCGCCGGGGCGGCTAGAAGGACGACACGGTGATCCAGGCCAGCGACGTGACGGGCGCGATCCTGGCCGGCGGTCGCGGCACGCGGGCCGGTGGTGTCGACAAGGGTTTGCTCGATGTCGCCGGCGAACCAGCCGTCGTGCGCGTCGCGCGCGCGCTGCAGGCGCAGGTCGGTCGCATCATCGTGAGCGCGAACCGCAATCATGCCGCGTACAAGGCACTCGGATTCATCGCGGTCCCCGACGCGAGACCCGGCTTCGAAGGACCGCTTGCCGGGATCGCCGCAGTCGCGCTGGCCAGCGACTCGCCCTGGTTGCTCACTGTCCCGGTCGATTGCATCGATGTGCCAGCCGCGCTCCGTGCCACGCTCGGTGCGGCAGCGGCCGACGGAGTCGATGTATGCGTCGCCCATGACGGCGAACGACGGCAACCGCTGTTCGCGCTGTATCGCCGCGAGTGCGCAGCGCGCGCCGCGGCGCATGCAAACGACGCGGTCTGGCGTTTCCAGGACCTGCAACGCTGCCGCCAGGTGACGTTTCCCGCAGGCACGCTGTTCGCGAACCGCAACACTGTGGACCGCGCGCCATGCTGAGCCTGGTCGAAGCGCAGGCGATCATCGCCGCGCGCGTCACGACGCCGGTCGGTGCGGAGCGCGTGGCGCTCGACGACTGTCCCGGGCGCGTGCTCGCGAACGACCTGCCGGCGCCGCGCGACGTGCCGGGCTTCGTGCATTCGGCGATGGACGGCCATGCCGTGCGCCACGCCGACGTCGTGGCGGGCGAGGGTACGACGCTGCGTTGCATCGGCGTGGTGCTCGCGGGCAGCGACGCGGCGTTCACGCCCGGCGCTGGCGAGTGCGTGCGGATCATGACCGGTGCGCCGTTGCCGCCCGGCACCGACACGGTCGTCATCAAGGAACACACGCGCGTCGAAGGCGAACGCGTGACGCTCACGCACGCGGGCCCAACGCCGGGTGGCAACGTGCGCAGTGCGCACGACGACTGGCGCGCGGGTGCCATCGCGATCGCCGCGGGTACGCGCCTTGCCGCGGCACAGGTCGGCGTGCTCGCCTCGTTCGGGATGGA
>Ga0190274_10001793_pt1 | contig 12593 bp, 6 predicted proteins | sample Popmic531T_FD_133002 | JGI IMG/M metagenome (GOLD analysis project Ga0190274, IMG submission 133002) | Populus adjacent soil microbial communities from riparian zone of Yellowstone River, Montana, USA - 531 T | ecosystem: Environmental > Terrestrial > Soil > Riparian zone | place: USA: Montana...
ACATCCCGAACGCCATGGTCTACCAGGTGCTGATGGACAAGGCGACTAACAAGGCGCGCGGCGTCACCTACGTGGATCGCATCACGCGCGAGACGCGCGAGGTGCGTGCCAAGACCGTGGTGCTGTGCGCACAGGCGCTCGAGTCCACGCGCATCCTGCTCAATTCGGCGAAAGATGGCCTCGGCAATTCGAGCGGCGTCCTCGGCGAATACCTGATGGACCACATGTGGGTCGCGGGCGGCGCCGCCGGTGAGTTCCCCGACATGCCGGGCAAGCCTTCCTTGAACAACGCGCACCGGCCCGGCGGGCCGTACGTGATCCGCTTTCGCAACACCGCCAGCGGCGAACGCCACAAGGACTTCGTGCGCGGCTACGGCTTTCAGGGCGGCAGCCAGCTCGCCTTCACGATGGGCGCGCCCGGCTTCGGCCAGGCCTACAAGGACGCCGTGAAGAACGGCCAGTGGACCATGAACCTGGTCGGGTTCGGCGAATGCCTGCCTTACAAGCACAATCGCATCACGTTGAACAAAAACGTTTCCGACGTTTTCGGCATTCCCGTGCTGCACATCGACGTCGGTTGGGGTGAGAACGAGAAGAAGATGATTCGCGACATGGGGATCAGCGCCGGCGAGATGCTCGAGGCGGCAGGCGCGAAGAACGTCAGCACCTTCGCGTATGAGGATCGCATCCCCGGCTACGGCATCCACGAGATGGGCTCAGCGCGCATGGGCAGCGATCCGAAGCAGTCGGTGCTGAACCAGTTTCAGCAGTCGCACGACGTGAAGAATCTGTTCGTGATGGACGCCGCCGGTTTCCCATCGGGGGCGTGTCAGAACCCGACACTGACGATCATGGCGATGGCAGTGCGGTCCACGGACTATCTGATGGAGCAGTTCAAGAAGCGGAATCTGTAGGCGGCTGATTGACTGGGCTTCCGATTGACGGAGTCCCCGGCATCCGGATCTGATCCCTACTCCAATCTCCCGGCGGCCGCCGGCGTCGTCAGACGAAGGAAGCGCGCGCGTCGGCAGCGCGCCACCCTGACAGCAAACCCGCATGCCTCCCTGTCCTCTGTCCGATGTTCGCGGTTCGACGCCGCGGATAGTTTGGTGATGCAAACAACCTGCGACAGGGAGTCGTATGAAAGTCGTCACCAAGCTCATCCTCGGCATGGGCCTGTTCACCTGCATGTCCGTCGCGGTCGCAGCACCGCCACCCGCACCCACCCTCACTGTCGCTGCCACTGACATCAAGCAGCTCCAATTCGACATCACCCCGGTGCCGACCGTGGGATCGTATGAGCTATGGTTCAGGGCGCTTCCCGGCGCGGAATGGGTGAAATACACGGAAACACCGGCGCAGCGCCCGATCATCCGCATCGGCGCCTCGGTGCATCTGCTCGATTGGCCGCAGGCGCGCTACTTCGTGAAGGCCTGCAATCCGAGCGGCTGCACTCCCTCGAACGAAGTGGGTGTCGGTGGCGAACAGTTTGCCGCGATGGGCTACTTCAAGCCCCCCACCTCTCCGCCGTACCAGTACTTCGGATTCAACTTCGCCGTGAGCGCGGACGGAACGACGATGGTCGTTCTCGCCGCCGAGCGAATCGGTGGCAAGTCCGGAAGCGCGGCCATCCACGTGTATCGCAAGACCACATCGACGTCCCGATGGCGCCACGAGGCCCGTCTCGTGCCGAGCACCAACACCTCGGGCAGCGGCGCGTCCGTCGCCGGCGATCCGCTCTCGATCTCGATCGATGGCAAGGTCATCGCCTTCGGCAGCTGGATGGAGAACACCACCACCGGCGCAGTCTATCTATTCCGGCGCGATTGGGACGGGTGGCACGAGACGCAGAAGATCACGAGCAACAATTCCCCGAGGGACCATTTCGGCATCAACGTGAAGCTCGATGTGTCAGGCCAGACTCTGGTGATTGGCCACGACCTCGTCGGCGAAGAGCCGAGGCCTGGCACACTCGAAGTCTACAAAGACCGGTACGACAACAGCGACCAGTTCCTGTATGCGTCCACCGTACCCGCGCCGGTCTTCGCCGATCGTGCAGTTGGATACTGCCGCGGATTCGCGGTGAGCTCGGCGATGCAAATCGTGCGCTCCTGCTACGACGGGACCGGGCCGTCCACATTCTTCACGCAGGTGCTCACCGAGACGTCCTGGGCGCCGTTGCACTACACGGAAACCGCGCGCCTGCCGGTCGGAACGGGCGGCGACGTGGACATCGACATCATGGGCGAGCGGCTGCTCGTGCAGCAGTACAGCGCGGGCGTGAACAGTGTCCTGATGTACCGGCGCGAAGCGAGCGGTTGGGTGAAGGACGGCACGCTCAACGCCTTCCCTGGCCAGATCTCTCACGCGGCGATCAGCGGCGACGGCAATATCGTCGCCATCGGATCCACCGACGACACGCTCGCGGGCCGCGGCCCGGTGTTTCCACCCTATCAACAAGGAAGCGATCGCACCGGCACCGTGGCGGTGTACGAACGCCGCGTATCCGGCTGGAGGCTGCGACGATTCGTCAAGGCGGACACTGGCAATGCCCTCCACTCCTTCGGCTGGGAGGTCGCGCTGGATCGAAACGGACACGTGTTGGCCGTCGGCTCACCTTACGACGCCAGCAAAGCCACCGGCATCGACGGCGACCGCGAAGACGCGTCGATCCCTGACCGCGGCGCCGTGTGGCTCTACTGAGCGCGTAAGCGCTGCAAATCGCACCAAACTAGTTGAAGGGAACCGTCACGCCACGCACGACGGCGGGGAGTCCGCGTTGCTTTATCAGCGCAGCAGTGGAGCCAGGTGTTCGTCACGCAGCCGTGAACGTGGGTTGACAGCGCGGCGGTCGTGACAGACCGCCGCCGACCAGCAGGCCGCCACGGAATCGATGCCACGCGGTCGCTTGCCGTGTAATCTTCGGAAACGTGAAAAACCTGCGCCGTTTCCGGGTGGCTTCAATCCTGGCCGCCCTCCTGCACGCCCCGGCCGCCTTCGCCACCAATCCATTCGTGACGGATGCCTTCAGCGCCGATCCCACCGCGCGCGTGTTCGAGGGACGCGTCTACGTCTATCCCTCGCACGACATCCGCGAACCGCCTGGCTACACCGGGCGTCCCAACTGGTTCGTCATGGAGGACTACCACGTGTTCTCCTCCGCGAACCTCACCGACTGGACCGATCACGGCGTGATCCTCACGCAGAAGGACGTGCCGTGGGCCGATCCGGCCGGGTTCGCCATGTGGGCGCCGGACTGCGTGTTCAAGGATGGGAAGTACTACTTCTATTTTCCGGCGAAAGCGAAGGACGGCAGTCGGAGGATTGGCGTCGCCATCGCAGATTCGCCGGCGGGGCCGTTCAAGCCCGAGGCTAACTACATCGAAGGCGTGATGGGCATCGATCCGGGCGTGTTCATCGACAAGGACGGCATCGCATACATGTATTGGGGCCGTGAAGACGCCCTCGTCATGGCGAAGCTCAAGCCCAACATGCTGCAGATCGAGGGCGCGCCCGTGCCCATCGACTACCTGCCGAAGAAGGGGTTGCAGGAAGGGCCGTTCGTGTTCGAGCGCAAGGGCGTGTACTACCTCACGTATCCGCACGTCGCCAACAAGATCGAGCGGCTCGAGTACGCCACCAGCGACTCGCCGATGGGGCCGTTCAAGTGGGCCGGCGTGATGCTCGATGAATCCGAAAGCGGCTGCTGGACCGTTCATCAGTCAGTCGCCGAGTACCTAGGGGAGTGGTATCTCTTCTATCACGATCGCGATCTGTCGCCGTCGTTCGACAAGCGGCGCGCCATCCGGGCGGACAAGCTGTATTTCAACGACGATGGGAGCATTCGCAAAGTCGTGCCCACGTTGCGTGGCGTGGGGCTCGTGAACGCGGCGAGTCAGATCCAGATCGATCGGTATAGCGCGCGCAGCAGCGACGCCGTAGCGGCGTCGTTTCTCGACGATGCGAATCCGCATGCCGGCTGGAAGATCGCATTGGGTGCGGCGCCATCCTGGGTGCGTTTCAACGAGGTCGACTTCGGGCGCGGCGGACAGAAGAAGATCGAGATGCGCGCCAAGGCCGCGGGCAAGGGAGCGCTCGAGATACGACTAGATAGCCAGGACGGGCCGGTGGTCGGGCGCATCAATGTGGATGGAGGCACGAACTGGACGGTCGCGAAGGCCGGCGCCAGGAAAGTGCCCGCCGGCGTGCACGATCTGTTCGTGACGCAGGCCGGTGCCACGGCCGTGGACGTGGATTGGGTGAGCTTTCGGTGAAGCACCTCGTAAGACAAACAGTCGCGATGCGGTAGGTCACGGCTCACCCTGACGGAAACCTTCCGCTGCACTCACCTGGGGCACCGATATCTGCCCGCGCAGCCACTTGGTAGCTTGGGCTCATAACTCCAACTACCAGGGATCGGTCATGAAAGAATTTGGTATAGGCGCCTGCACGCTGGCGTCGTTGCTTCTGCTCTGCCCGGCATGGGCGGACGTGCAAGCCGCGGCGTCTCCCCCCGCAGCCCCGGTCGTGACCGCCGGCGCGGATCTCAAGCAACTCACCTTCGACTGGGACCCGGTGCCGGGGGCTGACACCTACCGGGTGCTCGAGAGAAGGAGTCGCGATGCGGCCTTCACGCGTATCGGCGACCCCATCCCGAGTTCCCGCACGCGCGCGCGCGTATTCGTCGCGGCACATCTCTTCAACTGGGATGCGAGCCGTTATGCCATCGCCGCCTGCAATTCCGCGGGATGCACGCGATCTGCGCCCGTCGATCCCAAACCCTTCATGCTGGACGTCATCGGCTACGTGAAGGCGTCCAATACCGAGCCAGTCTCGCCGCCAGAACCCCAATTCGACAATTTCGGCCACCGCACCGCCATGAGCACGGACGGCAGCACGCTCGCGATTGCGGCGCCGGGCGAGAGCAGCAGCGCCAGCGGGGTCAACGGAGACCAGTTCAACAACGACTCGCCAAATTCCGGCGCGGTATATGTATTTCGCCGTGACGGCCGGCGATGGCGCCAGGAGGCATATCTCAAGGATCTCGTGGACGCGCCGTTCATGGCGTTCGGGGGCGGGGGCGGCGGTGGGAAGGGCGCGCTCGCGATCAGCGGCGATGGCACATGGCTCGCCGTGGGCGCGCAGGGCGAGACGGTGAATGGGGTCGCTGTTGCGGGACGTGTCTATCTATTCTTTCGCGACGCGAGCGGCACCTGGACCGTGCATTCGGTGCACAACGCGCCTGCTCTCGAAGGACGCATCTTCTTCGGCGGTTCACTCGACATGTCCGAGGACGGGACGCTGCTCAAGGTCTCCGTCCTCATCCCCGGCGTCGGTATGGAAGGGCAGACGACCAGCGAAATCCACTTCTTCGAGCGCAGCGGCATGACCTGGACACTCGTGGACACGCTGCCCACGCTCTTCCCGGAATGGGACTGCAGACAGTCCGGCATGAGTGGCGATGGAATCACGCTGATCGTCGTCTGCCACAGCGAACTGATACTCGGTGATCGCCTGGTGACGCTCAAACGCATCGGTGGCGAATGGGTGCGCGTGAACGAGCTCGCGCTGGGCCCGAGTGCGGTCAACCAGCCCGTTGCACTCGACCATCACGCGACGCGCATGGCCCTGGTGGAAGGTGCCGCGTCGTATTCCGTGATTCTGCATGGCTGGAGCGGCAGCGAATGGGTGCGCGAGGTCGTCCTGCCCGCCCCGGCCGCGGCGCCTGGCGAAGGCGATACCTGGGGATTTCCGGTCGTGTTCAGTCGCGACGGCCGCGTGGCCGCAATTGCGGATCTGTTCTCTCGCGTCGCCGGCGTTGGCGTGATGAAAACCGTCAGGCGGAACGCGACGGACTGGCCCGAGGGCGCGGTGCTCGTGTACCGGCGCGCGCCGGATTGCCCAACCTGGCGGCTGCGTTCGGTGCTCAAGGCTCCGAATGCCTTGGAAACACAGGCGTACGGATTCGGTGCGTCAGTGGCCATGAGTGGCAACGCCAAATATCTCGCCATCGGAGCGCCGTGGGAAGACAGCAATGCGCGCGGCATCGATGGAGATCGAACGAACAACGACTCGAACGACGCAGGCGCGGTCTATATCTACTAGGAATTAACGCGTATCGGGAAGGCACTTCAATGCCGGAGCGTGGGGCGGTGCGGCTTTATTGAGTAAGCCGCAAGGCTATGGCGGTGGCCGCAGCCTGAGGTTTTCGAGCACCGAGTGCAGTTCGTCGAGCTGCACCGGCTTGACCAGGTGACGGTCGAACCCTTCGACGCTCGTGCGTCGCCGGTCTTCGTCTTGGCTCCAGCCCGTCAGCGCGACGACGTGCGTTCCCGCGAACGCAGTTCAAGAAGTGCAATCTCTAACGGCGCGGGACCAACTTGGCGAATTTTCGCGGCTCGCCGCGTCAGACGATGGACCGACGCGGCCCCGCCTGCGCGTCACCCTGACAGCGCCCATCCTTGGCGGCTCTGATCGAACGCTGATACGACCCTGCTGAAGACCTGAGCTAGGTTGGCCGCACAACAAAATGGCCAACGCCGAGGGATTCATGAAAACCGCTTTTTTTGCAGTCGCCGCGCTCGCGTTCGCACCCGTGACACTTGCCGCCCCGCCCGCTGCGCCGGTCGTCACCGTGGGCGCCCACAGCATCAAGCGGCTGCAGTTCGACTGGCCTTCCGTGCCAGGCGTTGGCAGGTACGAGTTGTGGTTCCGCGCGGCGCCCGGGGCACAGTGGGTAAAATATACCGAGACCATCGCGCAGCGCCCGCTCATCCGCATCACTGTGTCCGTCCATCTGCTCGACTGGCGCGTCGCGCGCTACCGGGTGGCCGCCTGCAATCCGTCCGGCTGCACCAACAGCGCCGAGGTACGCGTCAACGAGATCGTGCTCGACGCCGTGGGATATCTCAAGCAGAACTCTGCCGCAGAAGGCAGATGGTTCGGCCAGGTCGTTGCCATGAGCGCGGACGGCTACACCGCCGCCGTCGCCACTGCTCAATCGGCCGGCAACAACGCCGACAACGGCATCGTTTACCTGTATCGCAAGACCAGTTCGTCCTCGCCCTGGCGTCTCGAATCGCGACTCATACCGAGCCTGTTTCGGCGAGGCAGCTCGCAACCCTATTCCGCGAGTACCTCGCTCGCGGTGAATGGTGATGGCAGCCTGGTCGCATTCGGTCGGTACACCGAAGGCATCGGCGGCCAGCCCGCGAATGGCGCCGTCTATCTATTCCGTCGCAACGGCACCACCTGGAGTCAGGAAAAGCGGCTGGCCGGCGGCGGCGCCAACGACCGGTTCGGCAATGCCGTGGATCTCGACGATTCCGGCAATACGCTCTCGGTCTGGCGTCGCGCCGACACCGCCGCCGGTTACGGTGTCACCGAGATCTACAACCGCACCAGCGCCGGTTGGCAGCCGACGGCGACCCTTCCCGTGCCTCTGCCCCCTTTCGGCATCACGAATTGTGAAGCTCACCACGCGCTGAGCGGCGATGGAAAGACGCTGCTGCGCACCTGCGGTGTTGCCGGCACGCCGGTCGTACTCGTGCACAATGCCCCGGGCTGGGGCGAGTCCGCGCGCATCAATGCCGGCGACAACGCGGAAATCGATACCAACTTCGACGGCACGCTCTTCGCGACGCGAAGGGGTTACGCCTTCGCCGACGTCTATCGACTGCAACAGAATGTGTGGAGCCCGGATATCGGCAGTCCACTCGACATGAACAACGATTCGGATGTTGTTTCACCCGTGTACACCAGTATCGCCCTGAGCCGCGATGGAAAGTTCATCGCCGCCGGCGATGCCGAGGATGGTCACGGCGAGATTGGCCCGAACTACCCGCCGATTCCGGAGAATGTTAGCCGAGAGCGTGGCAGCGTCTACGTGTTCGAGCGCAAACCCTCCGGCTGGAAACTGCGTCGCCTGATGAAGCCCAGCGTGGCCGCTTCATCCCTCTATAGCTTTCCATCCCTCTATGGCTATTCCGTAGCGATCGGCGCCAACGGTCGCGCCCTGATCGTTGGCGCGGTGGATGACCGGAGCGCGGCGACGGGGATCAATGGGGATCCGGCGAATATTTCGTTGCCGCAAAATCTTGGCGCGGCGTGGTTGTACTGACACTCGGCGAGTTGGGCTGCAGAACTAAACCGTTGGAATCGAGGGAGTCATGAAAACCATCGCAGCCTTTTTGGCACTGGCCTATGCGTCCATGGCGTGGGCAGATGTCCACACCATCTGGCCTTCGCAGATCCTGGAACCACCGCCGGGCCAGACCTTCACGCACTTCGCGCGCAACGTGGCAACCGACGGCACATCCATCATCGTGCTCGCCACGCACGCCGGCGGGCAGTCCGCGTTGCTCTATCAACGCAGCAGTGGCTCCAGCAGATTCACTTATCGAAAGACGCCAGCCGCACCGCGTATGCCACCATCGGCGGGCAGGCGAGGAGTCAGGAGATCGATGTTTTCTCGCAAATCAATTCGGTCTCCTCGGAGACGGCGGCGTGGGTCGGCGTGTTCTGCCGGTATGTCGACCAATCCACTCACTACCAGGCGATCCTGCGCGTCACGAACCGCGTCGAGATCCGCAAGACCGTGAATGGAGTGGTCACCGTGCTCGCCGCGGCGAACTACCCGCTGGAGCGTGACCGTTACAATTCGGTGCGATTCCGGCTCGTGGAAGACCAGTTGCAGCTGTTCGTCAATCAGACGCTGGTGCTGAGTGCGCGCGACGACGAAATCCCGCAAGGCCAGTTCGGTCTCGCCACGCACCGCGCGCGACAGCGACGTAGGTATTCGTCAAGCAGCCGTGAACGTGGGTTGACAGCGCGGCGGTCGTGACAGACGGCCGCCGACCAGCGGCCGCCACGGAATCGAGGACAGCAATGCGCGCGGCATCGATGGAGATCGCACGAACAACGCCTCGTTCGATACGGGGCGGTCTATCTCTACTAGAAATTGACATCCCTGACAGTCGGCGTACCCCGCGATCGGCGTGACCTCCGATATCAAGCGCCCACATCCCGCGCTAGCTTGATCTTGGCGATTCCGCCAACAAAAGCAGGTCTGGTCATGAAAGCCTTCCGTCTCGCGCTGCTGACACTCGCATTCTCAGCGCTCGCGCATGCACGTCCGGTCGTCACCGAAAATGTGTTTGCTCTGCGCCCTCCTCCCGACGCTTCGTGGGAAATCCTCGGCGGGTTTGGCGTCGCCATCGACGGCGACTACGCGCTGGTCTCCGGCGAGCGAGACGTCGCCGACGCTTCGGCGCCTTCGGGCGTGCGGCACGATGCCGCCGTCTTCATATATAAACGCTCGGGCACGTCTTGGAACTACCTCAGCCGTCTTGGCCCGATCGCGCCCATGGAGACCACCTTTCCCACTCGGCGGGGCGGCCTCGCCATGAAAGACGGCGTGGCCATGACCATCACGGACCGCTGGCGCATCTTTGCGCGCACGGGCGATACCTTCACGCTGGAGTCCGTCGCCGGCATCCTGCCCACCGCGCTCAACGGACCGGATATCGAAATCGATAGCGGTCGCATTCTCGCCGCGTACTGGGGCTGCAATTTCAACGCCGTGGTGCTGCGAAAACTCGGCGGCTCGTGGAAGCCGGAGGGCCAGCTTGCCGGGCACAACTCAGGTTGCAGTCCTTCAGGCGACAGTTCGACGTGGCTCGACATCCAGGGCGATCGCGCAGCAGTAGCGAACCAATACGATTCTTTCGGCTTCGGCCGGGCCACCAAATTCAGACTGGACCCCAATAGTGGTGGCTGGCTCGAGGACGGGCAGCTCGGCGGTTTCTATGTACCCGAGCTCGACCACGAGTTGAAGGTCGCGCTTGCCGCGCCGTTCATCGCCTTCGGCGGCGGCGGGCGAACTTCGGTGGGATCGCATCCCGGTGCGGGCGTACTTGCCGGCGGATCGTTCGAGCCGGTAGATAGCTACCTCGCGCCTTCAGATTATTTGTCCACCGTGCTCGAGCGCGTGGCGCCCGGCACGTTCGCCCAGCGAAATTTCAGCTTCGACCGTGGCGCATACGTCATCAACGTCATTCGCCTGACCGAGGCCGAGCCCCGCGCCTTGAAGCATGTCGCGACGCTGCAGAGCCGCTCCGGCGCATCGCTCGGCACCTTTCTGGACGTCAGCGGCAATCGCGTGATCGTGAACGGACGCACTCCGACAGGTGGTGACAACAGCGTGCGCGTCTTCGAGCTTCCGCCGAGCTACGAGGCGCCCGCCGTGCAGTATCACGATTTCCAGAACGTGGCCGAAGGAGCGCTCTGGCAGCGCGCGCCCGGCAGCACGTTCAACATCGTCAAAGTAGACAAGACCAATGTGTTTCGGCAGCCGAACTACACCGCTGCCGCCGCCTGGCTACCGGGAAGCGCCACCACGAATCAGGGCATCCAGGCCGAGATCACCACGGGCGGGATCGTCCAGGGTGCCAATTTCGGCGCTGGGCTCGTCACGCGCCGCATCGACCAGAACAACTATTACTTCGCGATTATCAATCCACTCGGCAAGGTGGAACTCAAGCGCATCACCAGAGGAGTGTTCGCCACGCTGGGCACCGCAGCCGTGCCGATCGACAACAACAAGAAGCATCGGCTGCGGCTCGAATCCATCGGCAGCGCGCACCGCGTGTATTTCGACGACCGGCAATTGCTCGAAGCACACGACTTCACATTCACCGCCGGCGCCCCCGGCATCATGACCACCGGCGTCCAGGCGGATTTCGACAACGTGATCGTGTCGCCCACCCCGTTCACGACTATCTACTCTGACGACTTCAGCGGCAGCTGGCCGGCGAGGTGGCAAGGGTATGGTGGCGGCGGCGGCTGGCAAGCCGCCGACGGTGTATTGCAGCAATCGAGCCCCGGTCGCTTTGCGCGCATTGCCACGGGCCCCAACACTGATGACCAGATCATTCGCGCCCGCATCAAGCCAACGAGTTTCGCGGCCGAGAACAACTGGGTCGGCCTGTTAGGGCGGCTCATCGTTGACGATTACTACCTCTACGTAACCCTGCACGAGCGGGACGTAATCGCGTTGTGGACGCGCACCGGCGGCACCTCCACGCAACTGGCCACCGCACGCCTGCCGATCAGCGTGGGCACCTGGTACGACGTGCGGCTCGAGGTTGTAAACGATGTATCGCGCGTGTTCGTCGACGACAAACTTATCCTGACTTCAACCGTAGACCCGGCGCCGGTGTTGAACGGTGAGCGGCAGAGCAAAGGCCGGGTGGGGATGATCACGTATCAGGCGACGGCGGAATACGACGATTTCATTGCGTACCAGCCTTGAGGGAGAGTTGCCCACATGAAAACCATCGCCGTTGCATTGCTGGCACTGCTTTTGGCCCCTGCCGCATTCGCGACCCCGCCGGCCGCGCCCATCGTCACCGTCGGCGCCGGACTCAAGCAATTGCAGTTCGACTGGAACTACGTTCCGCGCGCCGGCCACTACGAAGTGTGGTTCAGGTCAAATCCCGGCGCCGCGTGGGCCAAGTTCGCCGACACGCCCAGCTGGCGACCGCGCGCGAACGTCAACGTCTCGGCCCATCTACTTCATTGGGTCGAAGCGCGTTTCATCATCAAGGCCTGTAACCCGTCGGGTTGCACGTGCTCTGACGAGATCAGCGTTGAGCACCTGATGCGCGACACGGTCGGGTACTTCAAGTCGAGTACGCCGATCAACACCGGTCAGAACGGCCTCGGGGAAAAAGTCGCCATGAGCGAAGATGGCAGCACCCTCGCCGCGCAGTTCTTGCGCAGATCCGATGGCGCCGTGATCGTGTTCCGCAAGCTCGCCACGGGTTGGGCGGAAGAAGCGTTGTTGGTACCCATGGCAGTAGGTGGGGCTAGCAGTGGCGGTCATCCGCCCGCCCCGGCCTCATTCGCCATCAACAGTGTTGGCACCGTGATTGCTGTGGGGTATCCACAGGAAGTGCGCCCTGATACCGATCCCGGCGAGTCCCCCGACATCGGTGCCGTGTACTTGTTTCGACGCGGGCCTGGTGGATGGGTGCAGGAACAGCGATTGGCGTCCTCCAATTCCTCGACCGAGGATGCCTACGGCCGGTTCGTATCACTCGATGCATCCGGAACGACACTTGCGGTGTCGCGACGATGGGGCGAGGGCAAAACAGCCGGGCAGGCCAATCAACAGCAGGGACCCGTGGAATTGTTCAGGCACGCGGAAACAGGCTGGGTGCCGCTCGCCACGGTGCCCGTCATGGATGACAAATGCTATTCCATCGCATTGAGCGGTGACGGCCGCACGCTAGTTCGAAACTGCAGCATGATCGTGGAAGTTCTGCGGGCGCCCAACTGGCAGCGCGTGGCGGATTTTCCGCTGCCGACCCAGGGCATGAATGAATTTCACAGCCCCTGGCCGTATGAGCGAGGCATCACGATCAATTTCGATGGCCGCAGCTTCGCCGCGCGGTCGGTCAAGATGGACGCTGGCGGCGTGGACTTCCTGGCATCCGTATCTATCTACCGGGAGCGCGACACCGGCTGGGTGCAGGAAGCATCCGTCCGCCCCGGCGACTGGATGCCCCCCGGAGTCGTCGACGAATCACCCG
>Ga0190274_10001794_pt1 | contig 12592 bp, 14 predicted proteins | sample Popmic531T_FD_133002 | JGI IMG/M metagenome (GOLD analysis project Ga0190274, IMG submission 133002) | Populus adjacent soil microbial communities from riparian zone of Yellowstone River, Montana, USA - 531 T | ecosystem: Environmental > Terrestrial > Soil > Riparian zone | place: USA: Montana...
AGCTCTTGTAGGAGCAGTGCTCGCTCCACATCACGGAGTACATCGCGAGCTCGGAGCTGGTCGGCCGGCGACCGAGGATCTCGCGGATCTCGGCGTACTCGTCGGGCTTCAGCCCGAGGTCGGACCAGGGCTGCTCGCGCTGGGGGTCCTCGGTGGCGACGGCGACGGTGTCGAGAGCGGAGCGGGGGGTCTCTGGCACGGGCGCCAATCTACCGGCGCCGCGGGCTCGGTCGCCCAGCGGGCGGGGCCGCGCGCGGGACGCGGAGCCACTTCTCAGGCACTTCCTGCACTTCTCGGCCTTTGCAATGCCTGAGAAGTGCAGGAGTCCCCGGTGAACCGGGGATTCCTGGGACGGGTGGGACTACCGCAGCAGCCCGTCGGCGACCACGGCGAGCATCGGGCGTACGGCGTCCGCGTCGAGCTCGCTCTGGTCCGCGACCGTGGCGATGCCGCCGACGAGGCGGCAGACCTGGAGGGTCTCGACGTCGTCGCGCAGCGCGCCGTCCGCCCGCAGCCGCTCGATGACCCGGTCGTTGGCGGCGCTGAGCACCTGGCACTTGGTCATGATCGGCGAGTCCGGGTTGCCCATCGCCGAGGTGATCTTGGCGGGGCCGCCCTTGTGCTGGCTGATCAGCGCGACGTACTGCTCGAACCAGTTGAGCAGCAGCTCCCGGTCGGAGCCCTCGTGGGTGAGCGCCTTGTCGGTGGTCTCGTGGACCCGGTCGACCCAGGACTGCATCACCGCGTCGAGCAGGTTCTCCCGCTTCGGGAAGTGCCGGTAGAGGGTGCCGGGGCCGACCCCGGCCTGCTTGGCGATCTCGTCGAGGGAGGCGTCGTAGCCCTGCTCACGGAACACCACGCGTGCGACCTCGACGATCCGGTCGTAGTTGCGCTGCGCGTCGGCTCGCACAGAAATCTCACCTCGAGGCTTGCTAAACGGAGACAGTCTCCGTATTGTTCTTCGGGAAGCGGAGTCATCCTCCGGATCTACTGTACCTCGGCCCACGAGGCCAGAACAGGACTCACCACCCATGTCTCTCACCACCTCCCCCACCCGGGAGCTTCCGACGGAGCTCCCGGCCAACGCCGGCCGCGCAGCCGCCGGCATCGCGATCGTCCTGGTCGCCCAGCTGATGATCGTGCTCGACGCCACCGTCGTGAACGTCGCGCTCCCGCGCATCGACGCCGACCTCGACTTCGGCCCCGCGTCGCTGTCCTGGGTCCTCAACGCCTACACCCTCGCCTTCGGCGGCCTGCTCCTCCTCGGCGGTCGCCTCGGTGACGTCTTCGGCCGGCTCCGGGTCTTCGAGATCGGACTGGCGGTCTTCACGCTCGGGTCGGCTCTCGGCGGTCTCGCCCAGACCCCGGGCCAGCTGGTGGCCGCTCGCACCCTGCAGGGCGTCGGCGCCGCGCTCGCCGCACCGAGCGTGCTCGCCCTGCTCACCACGAGCGCACCCGACGAGGCCGCCCGCAACCGCGCGCTCGCGCTCTTCGGCGCGGTGTCCTCGGGTGGCGCCTCGATCGGCCTGATCCTCGGTGGCCTGCTCACCGACATCGGGTCGTGGCGCTGGACCCTCTTCATCAACGTGCCGCTCGGCATCGCCGTGCTGCTCCTCGCCCGTCGCTTCGTCACCGAGACGGCTCGCCGCCCGGGACGCTTCGACCTGGTCGGCGCCGCCAGCGCCACCGTCGGCGCCGTCTCCATCGTCTGGGCGCTGATCGGCGCTCCCGACCACGGCTGGGTCTCCGTCGAGACCATCGGCGGCATCGTCCTCGGCCTCGCGGCCCTGCTGCTGCTGGCCCGCACCGAGACACGGCATCCGCACCCGATGATCCAGCCGCACCTGGTCCGCAACCGGCGTCGGGTCGCCGCGCTGGCCGTGATGGCGCTGGTCATCGGCGCGAACCTGTCGATGTTCTTCCTCGTCGTTCAGTACGTCCAGCGGGTGCTGGGCTTCGGCCCGCTCGCGTCCGGCTTCGCGTTCCTGCCCTTCAGCCTCGGCATCTTCGGGATGTCCCGCCTCACCCCGTGGTTGATCGGGCGCATCGGCCCGCGCGCCATGCTGGCGACCGGCACGGCCGCGATGACGGTCGGCTACGCCTGGCTGAGCGCCGCCGGCAGCGACGGCAGCTACTGGGGCTCGGTCTTCGGCCCGATGCTGATCGCCGGACTCTCGACCGGACTGGTCTTCATGCCGATCTCGGTCACCGTGCTCGGCGGCGTCGAGCCGGAGCACGCCGGGTCGGCGTCCGGGCTGCTGCAGACGACGCAGCAGCTCGGCAGCGCCGTAGGCATCGCCGTCATCGTGTCGGTGTACGCCGCGGGCGCCGTACCAGGTCAGTTCGTGCCCGGCCTGCAGGCGGCGTTCCTGACCTCGGCCGGCTTCACGGCCGCCGCCCTGGTCGTCTCCGCCCTGGTGCTGCGGGACCGGAAGACCCCGGCACCCGAGGTCAGCGACCTCGAGCCGGTGCTGGTCGAGGCCGCCTAGACCGAGACCGACCTGGTGGCGAGGACGGGCGTCCAGCTGCGTCCGTCCCACCACCAGCGGCCGTCGGCGCTCGCCACGGGCGTGCCGCCCTCGGTCGGATCCAGATGGAACTGCGGCGCCGGCCCCAGGAATGGGAGCATGCTCCAGTCGTCAGCCATGATCGACCCCCCTCGATCGTCGTGTGCCGGCACAGCGTGCTCCCGTTCCGGTGCGTGCGGCAGCGGGTTGCGCAAATCTTGTGGATCGCGTCTTGCGGATCGCCGGCACTCGAATTACGACTCTGTAGTTAGTCCCGAAGGCTGTGACTGGTGTGATTGCTGAGGTTATGGTGACGTGGCCTCGGCCGCGAGGCAGCGACGATTTCCCTTCCTCTGGAGCACCTCATGCCTCGCCCGGTCCTTCCCCTCGCCCGACGCGCCGCGACCGGCGTCCTGCTGGGCGCGCTCGCGATCACCGGACTCACGGCGCTCACCGGTGCCGACGCCGCGACCCCGACGAGCGCCTCCCCGAAGGCCAAGGCGGCGCAGGCCAAGAAGGCCAACGTCGTCACGCCGGGTGACTTCACCGGCTACGGCTTCGACCAGTGCCAGGCGCCGAGCCAGGCCAAGATGAACGAGTGGATGCGGAGCTCGCCGTTCCAGGCGGTCGGCATCTACATCGACGGCGACTCCCGCGCCTGCCGCAACCAGACCTACCTGGACGCGACCTGGGTGAGCAACCAGCTGGCCAACGGCTGGCGGCTGCTGCCGATCACCCTCGGACCCCAGGCGTCGTGCCAGCCGCGGTTCCCGCGCTACAACGACGACTTCAAGATCAGCGCCGTGGCCGACGCCACCGGCGGGTACCCGACCGCGCTCCAGCAGGGCGTCACCCAGGCCACCGAGTCGGTCGCGGCGGCCGCCGCGCTGGGGATCGCGGCGGGCAGCACCCTCTGGTACGACCTCGAGGGCTTCGACTACAACAACACCAAGTGCCGGGAGTCGGCGCTGTGGTTCCTCAGCGGCTGGACCCAGCAGATCAGGGCCCTCGGCTACGTCTCCGGCGTCTACTCGAGCGCCGGCTCGGGGATCAAGGCGCTCGACGAGGCGCGGGTGACCCGGCCCACGGCGTTCGCCCTCCCGGACCAGATCTGGATTGCGCGCTGGGACGGCATCGCGAGCGTCAAGACGCCGTACATCCGCAACGACGGCTGGCGTCCGCACGCCCGGATCAAGCAGTACCAGGGCGGTCACAACGAGACCTGGGGCGGCGTGACGATCAACATCGACCGCAACTACCTGGACCTCGGTCAGGGGTCGGTCGCCCCGCGTGAGGTCTATTGCGGCGGGGTCTCCGTCCCGTCGTACGGCTTCACCGCGCTCCGCCCACCGACCTCCAGCACCGTGCCGGCCGTCGCCCAGGTGAAGGCCCTGCAGTGCCTGCTCCAGCAGCAGGGGCTGTACGGCGGCCGGGTCCACGGCAAGTTCGGGCCCCGGGTCGTCGCCGCGGTGAACGCCTGGCAGAGCAAGCACGGCCTGCCGGTGCGGCCGGTCTGGTCGCGCCGCGCCTGGGTGTCGCTGCTCAGCGCCGGCGACCGGCCGATCATCAAGTTCGGCTCCACGGGCCCCGCCGTACGCCGCCTCCAGCGCGCCCTCTCGGCCGCCGGCAGGGACGCCACGGCGAAGGAGGTCCGGGCCACCGGCGTCTTCAACGCGAAGACCGACAAGGCCCTGCGCGCCTGGCAGGCACGCGTCGGCCTGCCGGTCACCGGGGTCGCCGCCGGCAACTCCTGGAGGGCGATCCAGGCGGGCAAGCGCTGAGTCTCCGGGACCGCCGCCCTGCCTGCGCTGCGGGGGTTTCGAGACGGGCCTAGCGGCCCTCCTCAACCACCGGTGACACGGTGGTTGAGGTGTGAGGCGCGCTGCGCTTGTGCTGAGGTGCGAGCGCAGCGAGCCTCGAAGTGCCGAGCCTCGAAACCACCAGGTGACTGGTTCAGCTGGCGGGCGGACCGACCAGCAGCGCGACCCCGGTGAGGGCCGCGACGGCCACCAGGCCGGCGAGCGCGCCGCGGACCGGGTTGCGCAGCAGCCACGAGACGACGCGGTCGAGCCTCGACGCGGGCGCCTCGCGGGTCAGCCGCCACGAGCTGCCGAGGACGTCGGCACGCTCGGCCGACCGGTCGGCGAGCACGGTGAAGAACGGCGGGATCGACGCGAGCAGCGTCAGCAGCGACCGGCTACGCGACCAGCGCTGGTCGACGGCGACGAAGACCGTGACCAGGCAGTAGGCGATGAAGACGACGCCGTGGACCATGCCGAAGACGCGGACGCCCAGGTCGGTGACGTCTGAGTACTTGAACACCATGCCGGTGAGCAGCAGCGCCCAGGTGACCGCCTCGGCGATCGCGACTGTGCGGAAGGTCTTGAGGGGGCTGACCTGAATGGTTCGTTCGCTCCGCTCACTCATGCGAAGGTGCTCTCCAGAAGGCTGGTGAAGAAGCCGAGGCCGTCGGTGCCGGCCCCGGTGAGGTCCTCGACGGCGTGCTCGGGGTGCGGCATCAGGCCGACCACGTTGCCGCGCTCGTTGCTGATGCCGGCGATGTCGCGCAGCGAGCCGTTGGGGTTGACGTCGAGATAGCGGGCGACGACGCGCCCCTCGCCCTCGAGCCGGTCGAGGGTGTCGTCGTCGGCGACGAAGCCGCCCTCGCCGTTCTTGAGGACGATGGTGATCTCGGCGCCCTCGTCGTACGCCGAGGTCCAGGGCGTGCGGGTGTTCTCGATGCGCAGGCGCTGGTCACGGCAGACGAACTTGCGGTGGTCGTTGCGGATCAGCGCACCGGGCAGCAGGTGGGACTCGCAGAGGATCTGGAAGCCGTTGCAGATGCCGAGCACCGGCATCCCCTTGCCGGCGGCCTCGATGACCTCGGCCATCACCGGCGAGAAGCGCGAGATCGCGCCGCAGCGCAGGTAGTCGCCGTACGAGAAGCCGCCGGGCAGGACCACGGCGTCGACACCCTTGAGGTCGTGGTCGCCGTGCCAGAGCTCTACGGCCTCGTGACCGCCGATCGTGACGGCGCGCTGGGCGTCAACCTCGTCGAGCGACCCCGGGAAGGTGACGACACCGACCTTCACGCGGACTGCTCCACGCGGACGGTGAAGTTCTCGATCACCGGGTTGGAGAGCAGCGTCTCCGCCATCTGCTCGACCTCTGCGAGCACGGCGTCGGTGATCTCACCGGCGAACTCGAGTTCGAACCGCTTGCCCTGGCGGACGTCGGTGACACCGGAGAAACCCAGCCGCGGCAGCGCGCCGAGCACGGCCTTGCCCTGGGGGTCGAGGATCTCGGGCTTGGGCATGACGTCGACGACGACACGGGCCACGGGGGCGCTCCTTCGGGAGGGGTGCGAGTGCGGCCTCAGTCTAGTGGCGGGTCGGTGGCGGAGCTCAGGCGCCCGTGCTCTGCCTCCGGGCCAGCGCCGCGCGCTCGACGGAGCCCGCGGTCTGCGGCAGCAGGGTGGTGTTGCGGAGGCGTTGCCACTCGTCCCGCTGACGGGCCGTCCAGGCGGACATCGGCACCCGCTCGCCGTCCTGGAGGAAGACCTGCGGCAGCAGCTCGACCGGGATGACGGCGTACGTCGCGGCCTCGACGGCATCGCGCAGCTCGAGCTCGGCCTGGTCGAGGCGGTCGTCGCAGGTGCCGCCCGACTGGTCGCATCCGGCCTCCAGCGCACCGATCACCTCGGCGGAGGGCTGGACCCATACCTCGTCGATCACGTCCAGGGTGTCCGGCCACTCGCCCTCGGCGTCTCGGACCGTCTGCTCGACCCCGCCCTCGACGTAGGCGAGGTACCTGCTGCGGAACTCCTCCGCCGCGTCGTCGTCGCTGCCGGCGGCGACCAGGTCGTCGAGCGCGCCGTCGTCGAGCGTGTCGGGGTGCTCGCCGAGCCGTTGGAGCACCTGGGCCGCGGACGGCTCGTCGCTGTCGGGTTCCGGCGGGTCGTCGGTGCAGCCGGCGAGCAGGACGACCGCGACCGCCAGGCCGGCGACCGCTCCGAGCGAACGACGGGTCATCCGTCCCCGTCTCCGGTCTGCTCACCGTAGTTGCCCATGAACTGGTCGCGGTCCGAGAGCGCCGTGATGATCCGCTGCTCCATCCGGTCCTGCAGCTCGCCACCGGTGCCGGACACACCGGTGATGTCCTGTGCGCGGTGCCAGGCGTCGGCCTGCTCGTCGCCCCACTCCGACATCGGCAGGCGGGTGCCGTCGGGCCGCTCGAACACCGAGCCGCCGCGCCCGTCGTCGCCGAGGGTCTGCAGGACGTCGTCGGGGAGGTTGCGGTAGACGGCGTTCTGCGCCATCGCCTGGGCCGAGCCGTTGACGTCGCTGAGGTGATGGCCCATCTGCTGCTCCACCTGCTCGGTCGTGTCGACGTCGTTGGCCGCGGTGATCGCGTCGACGCCCTGGCCGACGAGGAAGTCGCCGAAGCCCCCGACGACCGGGACGTGGCCGACCGCCTGCTCGGCGATGAACCCGCCGACCTGCCAGGCGGTGTCGCCGGACGCGCTGTGCGCGGCGTCCGCCGTGAGGCCGTCCGTCCGCAGCTGGTCGGCGAACCCGCCGCCGAGGTAGCCCGAGACATGGGCGTACGCGTCGCTGACGCGAGTGTCCGCGAGGTCGAGGCGGCGGTCCCAGACCGAGTCCAGGTCCTGCGGGCCGCCGCCGAGGTCGCCGTCCGCGCCACCGCTGAAGATGGTGTCGTAGCCGAGGTTCGCGTACGTCGCGGCCGCGCCCTGGACGATCTGCCCGGCGTCCTCGCTGCGGCCGACCTGGTCCAGCGTGTACTTCAAGGAGTCCGGGTCGAAGTCGACCATCAGGTCGGGGCGCTGCTCGCCGGGCAGCCACGGCACGGGGTCGCCGGTGGTGATCGGGTGGTCGCCGTTCATGGTGTCGAAGACCGACGGCATGTAGTGGCTGACCATGGTGCCGACGTCCGAGCGCAGCTCCGGGTGCAGCTCGTGGTCGGGGTCGCCGGCCGCGTTGACGACGTCGTTCATGATCGAGGCCGAGTCGGCGTTGGGGTCGACCAGGGTCGCCGTCTGCAGGGCGTCGCCGAGCGTCCCGATCTCACCCGGCCGGTCGCTGTAGTCCTCGAAGTTCGACCAGTCGCGGTCGTTGAGGTAGTGGTCGACCCGGTTGTCGTAGATCGAGTCGCCGTTCGGGTCCGTGAAGAAGTCCCGTGCGGCGTCGGGGTTGTGCGACAACCCCTCCATCAGGCCGCCGAACGGGTCGTGCCCGTTCGGGTAGTCGCGGTCCGGCATCCCGTCCTCGAGGTGGCTCAGGTCGAAGTCGCCGGGGTGGGTGTAGAAGTTCCAGGGGCTGGCGCCGTTCTCCTCGGTGAAGTCGTGCTCGAAGGTCTCCATCGAGGTGCCGACCTGGTTGAGGAAGTAGGACCCGTGCCCGTCCGTCGCCAGCAGCGGGGAGAGCAGCTGGTAGCCGAGGGCCCCGCCGCCCACCCCGGGCGCGAGGTCGAAGTGTGCCTCGCCGGCCTGCTCGAGCTCGTCGATCCAGTGCGCCGACACGTGGTCGGCACCGCCCCCTCCGGAGTCGGAGCCCGCGGTGCCCGCCGCGAGGGTGTGCGCCCAGATCTGCTGGGCCCGGCCGGCCGACTCCCAGGTCACGCCGTCGGCACCGACCGGTGGGTTGGCGAGCAGGGTGCTCTGGATCTCCAGGACGCCGTGGGGTCCGAGCTGTTGCAGCAGGGTCGTGGCGACGACCGGGTCCTCACCGAAGGCCGCGGTCAGCTCGTTGAGGCTGTCGAGCTCGTCCTGCGTCGGGTAGGCCTCGTCGTCGCCGAGCGCGACGACCGGGACCGCCATGTCGTCCCAACGGGTCGAGAGGGCACTGCCGATCGCCTGCCGCTGGCGCTCGGTCAGAGCATCGAGGTACGGCGCCGTCTCGTCGGGGTGCTGGAACATGTAGTCGACGAGCTCGTCGTCGCTGAGACCCCGCATCGCCGGCGGGAGCGCGGCGTCGGCGAGCGTGCCGTCGCCGCCGTCGTAGCGGCCCACCCGGGCACCGTTGAGCACGGACGCGAGCTGGGAGTCGGCCTCGGCCGCGGCCTGGAGCGCGTCCGCGATCTGCTGGGCCAGCGCGGCCATCCGGGCCTCGTCGAACGTCGCCTCGACGACGCCCAGGATGCCCCCCTCGTCGCCCGAGGATGCGGGCGCCGAGACCCGGACGCTGCCGCCGGTCTCCTCGAGCCGCCAGCCCTCGGCCGCGATCGTGGACTGCGCCGAGCGCACCGAGTCCTGCGCGGACTTGATCGACGCCTGCGCCACGTCGAGCGCCTCCACGACCGGCGACACCGCGGCCACGAGGTCGGCGAGCCGGGCGTAGATCTTGCGGTGGGAGTCCTCGGCCGCCGTCGCCGCCTCGCCCTGCCAGCTCGCCGGCGGCGAGCCGTCGTCCATCTCGTCCTGCAGGTCGACCAGGGCCTTGCGGTCGGCGTTCAGGCCCTCGGCGCTGGTGCCGATCGCCGCCGGGTCCCAGCTCAGCAGCTGGTCCACGGTGGTCATCGCGCGCCCGCCATCGGCCGGAACGCGGACGAGACGACCTCGTCTTGGGCCTGGAGGTGGTTGGCGGCCGAGACCATCTGGTCGCGGAGCGCCGCGGCGTCGCGATGCAGCTCTCGTACGGCGGTCTCCCAGCTCTGCGTGAGGGCCTGGGCCGCACCGGCGCTCTGACTGTCCGGCATCGCCGCGGACACGCCGGAGAGGTGCGGGCCGGGCTCGGTCCCGTGGATCCCGTCCGCCGCCGCACCGACCTTCTGGGCAGCGGCATCGACGTCCGCCTTGAGCATCTCGAGTGTCATCGTGTCCCCCGCGCCGAGTCGTCGTACTCGATCGGGACATACCCGAGTCCAGCCGGCAGGAAACGCGACCGTTGGGCACACTGGAGGCATGAGCATGCCCGCAGGTCTCCCCGGCGCCAACGCCCTTCGACTCGAGTTCCCCCAGTCCCTGGCGGTGTACGACGACTACGCGGCCGCCCAGAAGACGGTCGACTTCCTCTCGGACAACGAGTTCCCGGTCAAGAACCTGATGATCGTCGGCACCGACCTCAAGCGGGTCGAGCGGATCACCGGCCGGCTCACGACCGGCCGGGTCGCGCTGGGAGGCCTGCTGTCCGGCCTCTGGCTAGGCCTCTTCGTCGGGCTGATCTTCTCGTTCTTCGTCGACGAGAACGTCTTCGCGATGATCGTCTCGACCATCCTGCTCGGTGCCGTCTTCGGCATCGTCTGGGCCCTGCTCGGCTACGCGCTCACCCGCGGCCAGCGCGACTTCTCGTCGATCACCCAGGTCGTCGCCACCCGCTACGAGGTGCTCGTCGAGCACAAGGTCGCCGGCCAGGCGCGCGAGCTGCTCGCCAAGCTGCCCGGCGCGCTGCCCAACCCCTTCGAGTAGGTGGTTTCGAGGCTTCGGGCCTAGCGGCCCTCGCACCTCAACCACCGTGTCGGCTAGCTCAGCTCGCGCTTGAGGATCTTGCCGGTGGAGGTCATCGGGAGGGCGTCGACGAACTCGACGATGCGCGGGTACTTGTAGCCCGCCATCTCCTCCTTGGCCCAGGCCACGATCTCCGCCTCGGTGACCTCGGCGCCGTCGTTGAGGATGACCACCGCCTTGATCTCCTCGCCGTGGCTCTCGTGCGGCACCCCGATGACTGCGGCCAGCGAGACCGCCGGGTGGGTCATCAGGAACTCCTCGACCTCGCGGGGTTACACGTTGAAGCCGCCGCGGATGATCATGTCCTTGGACCGGTCGACGATGTAGTACCAACCGTCCTCGTCGCGACGGCCCAGGTCGCCGGAGCGGAACCAGCCGTCGTGGATGACGTCCGCGGTCGCCTCGGGCCGGTTGTAGTAGCCCTTCATGATGTTGTGGCCCTTGATCGCGATCTCGCCGATCTCGTCCGGGCCCTCGGGCACGGTGTCCCAGCTGTCCGCCTTCAGCAGCTCCATCTCCACACCCGGGATCGGCACGCCGATCGAGCCGACCCGCACCGGCTCGCCGTACGGCGAGAAGCTCGCGACCGGCGACGTCTCGGAGAGCCCGTAGCCCTCGAGGATGGTGACGCCGAACTTCTTCTCGAAGTCCTTGTGCACCTCGACCGGCAGCGCGGATCCGCCGGCGGCGGCGACGCGCAGGTTGTCGGCGAGCGCCTTCACGTCGACCGTCTCGTCGAGGGCGCCGAGCAGACCCCAGTACATGGTGGGTACGCCGGCGAAGAAGGTCACCTTCTCCTTGGACATCAGGGCAAGGGCTGCGTGCGCCTCGAACCGCGGCAGCATCACGACGGTCCCGCCGTACGCGAAGGCGCCGTTCTGGATCACGGTCTGGCCGAAGGAGTGGAAGAGCGGCAGCACGCACAGGTAGGTGTCGGGGTTGTCGGCGTCGGCACCGAAGAGCGCCTCCCCGGACAGGGCGTTGTCGCGCATGTTGCGGTGCCGCAGCTCCGCGCCCTTCGGCTGACCGGTGGTGCCCGACGTGTACAGGATCACCGCGGTGTCGTCCTCGTCGGTGCCGACGGTCGCGAATGTCGCGGGCTGCGAACCCATCGCCTGCGCCATCGTCTCGACGCCATCGATCGGCGACGCCCCGTCCAGCGCGGCCGTGATGACGAAGAAGTGCTCGCACGCCTCGGTCTGCTCGAATCCGGCATGCCCGGCCTGCCCGATCGGCAGCTCGGGGGTGCCCTCGAAACAGAAGTAGGCCTTCGCGTCAGAGTCGGCGAGGTGGTAGGCGACCTCGCGACCCTTGAGCAGCACGTTGAGCGGCACCACGGTGCCACCGGCCTTGAGGATGCCGAAGTAGACGACGGTGAAGTACGGCAGGTTCGGGCAGCTGAGCGCGACCTTGTCGCCCGGCTGGATCCCCCGCGAGACCAGCAGGTTGGCGACCATGTTGGAGAAGGAGTTCAGCTGCTCGTAGCTGAGCCGGCTGTCTCCCAGCACGACCGCGGTGCGGTCCGGGTACGTCGCGGCACTGTCCTCGAGGAGGCTCGCCAGGTTGTACGTCGTCATGGGTGCAACCTACTCGCCGCATGACGGAGGTCACCCCGGACAGCCCACCGGGCCGGCAGCCGCAACGGCAGTGGGACGACGATGGCCGCGGCCACGTCACAGCCGGTCTCGGTCTCGGTGAACGTCAGCGTGAGGGTCGCCGAGATCCCGCGCCAGGTGCCGGTCTCCGTCCACCGATGCGGCCGGTCGAGCTCGGTCGTCTCCATCCGTGGCCGCAACCCCGGCCTCGTGACATCCACCCAGGTCTGGCCGACGCGCACCGCACCGTCGACGTCCTCGACGCGGGCCAGGCTCGACTGCCACTCCGGGCGACGGTGCGGGTCCGCCAGGTAGTCGAAGGCCACCTCGGGCGGCACTGGGAAGGCGACCGTCAGAACTTCTCCCTAGAACTTCTGGCCGGTGAGCAGCTCGTAGGCCTCGACGTACCGGCTGCGGGTGCGCTCCACGACCTCGGGCGGCAGCGGCGGCGGGGCCTCTCCGGTCGACCGGTCCCAGCCGGACTCGGGCGAGAGCGCCCAGTTGCGCACGATCTGCTTGTCGTACGACGCCTGGGTGCGGCCGGGCTCCCACTCAGCGGCCGGCCAGAACCGAGACGAGTCGGGAGTCAGCACCTCGTCGCCCAGGACGGTCGTGCCATCGGGCCGCGCCCCGAACTCGAACTTGGTGTCGGCCAGGATGATCCCGCGCTCGCGGGCGATCCCTTCGGCCCGCCCGTAGACCGCGAGCGTGAGGTCGCGCAGCTCGGCCGCCCGGTCGGCGCCGATGGTCGCGGCGACGGCGTCGTACGAGACGTTCTCGTCGTGGTCGCCGAGCTCGGCCTTGGTGGCCGGCGTGAAGATCGGCTCCGGCAGCCGGCTGCCGTCCTCGAGACCGGCGGGCAGCGCGACCCCACACACGCTGTGCCCACTACTTGCAGTGGCGCGGTAGTCGACCAGGCCGGAGCCGGTGAGGTAGCCGCGGGCGACGCACTCGACGGGGTACATCGCGAGCCGCTCGCAGACGACCGCCCGGCCGCGTACGGCGTCGGGGACGTCCGTGCTGATCAC
>Ga0190274_10001795_pt1 | contig 12591 bp, 6 predicted proteins | sample Popmic531T_FD_133002 | JGI IMG/M metagenome (GOLD analysis project Ga0190274, IMG submission 133002) | Populus adjacent soil microbial communities from riparian zone of Yellowstone River, Montana, USA - 531 T | ecosystem: Environmental > Terrestrial > Soil > Riparian zone | place: USA: Montana...
CGAGCCGCGCAGCGTGACCAGGCCATCCCAGAAGTCCACGCTGCCGTTCACGAAGGCCTGGTCCGAGACGCGCTCGTCACCGCTGGCGTCTTCATCGTCCACGTGACGCAAGCCAACGCCGGCGCTGTAGCCTTCCTTCTCGTAGCGCACGTCCGTACTGACGAGCATGCGGTTGGCATCGCTCGCGAGGACGTCCTGGTGCTGCACTTCACCCGACACCTGGATCGAGTCGGTGAACTTGTAGCGCGCATCCACGCCGGCGCTGCGAGTGCCGGTGTCGGCGGTGAGCTGCTGATCGACACCGAATCCGCTGTCGGTCTCGCGCGCCCACGCACGGGCTTCGAGATGTTCGGACGCGTGTTTGCCTTCCACCAACCACGCGGTGGACGACTCGGGCCGCAGCGGATCGTCTGACTGCGACTGCGCAACTTCGGCGTGCACACGCGTTTCCGGCGACAACCGCCAGGTCAGGTCACTGCCGACGATGCTGGTGTCACCGGCCTGGGCACCCAGGAACACGGCGCTTGCGCCGAGCTCGACCTTGTCGGCGGCGAGCATCGTCGAGACGCGGAAACCACCAGTGGTTTCGTCGTCGCCACCGCTGCGCACTTCGTAGTCGGCCACGATGAAGATCGGGTTCAGTTCCTGATCGCGGCTTTGCACCGGCTCCTTGAAGAATACGGTGCCGCGTTCGTAGTCGAGGTCGTAGTCGATGAAGCGCGAGAGCTCACGCGTGTCGACCACGCGCGTGATCTCGAAGCGGTCGCGAACCTCGATGCGCAACTTGTCGCTGCCGATGACGATGGGCGCTCGTGACAGGTGATAGAGACCAGACGTGCCGTCGCCCTGTAGTTCGTCCTGCACCAGGCCCGTGTCCGTGCGCGCCGCGAAACCCGAGACCGCCACATGTTCGCCGGCAAAATCCGCGCGCAGGCCCGACAGGCTGCGGTTGTACCGGGTGAGCTCGGTGACCGTGAAGCCGGTATCGAAGTCACCGAACAGCGCGACGAACTGGCGGCGCTCGATCTTGAGGTACAGCTTGCTCTGCGAGGCGGCCTCGTAGCGCTGTTCGGTCCCATCGCCGTAGAGCAGGTAATAGCGGTCAGGTTCGATCGTGCCGTGCAGGCGGTCGCGCGCATCTTCCTTCTCGCGTGCCGAGTCGTAGGCCATGGTCAGCAGGAAGTCGCCCTTGATGCGGCCCTTGGCGAAGAACGCCACGCGTCCATCCTGCTCGAAGCCCTCTTCACGATCGGCGGCCGACGCCGTTTCCATGTTGCCGGAGATGCTGTTGTACGCCGCCGTTCCTTCGGCAATGCCGACGAGGATCCAGTCGCGTGCGGCCGGCGCCAGCCACACCTTGAATTCATCGTTCTGGCGCTCGTTGAAGCGCAGGCGGATGACGGCATTGCCGCTGACCGTCGTGGGCTCGAGTTCGATGAGCGCGAGACCGTCATTGCCGATGCTCACCTGCGGCACACGCGAGCCTGTCTGGAGAATCTGGTTGTCGTCGAGCTGTTCGACTTCCCACATCGAGCGGTACGGCGCTTCGAGCGAGAACGCCGCCGTCGTGCCGGCGCGCGCGTACTTGCCGTACTTGTCGAACATGCGCAACGCGATCACGGGCTGCGTGCGGCCATCAGCGACCAGCCTGGAGGCGGCCTTGTCGATCTCCGCGCGCACCGGACCGCCGCCGAAGTGCACCGAACGTTCGCTCTGCCACAGCACCTTGCCGTCAGCGTCGAGCACGCGAGCCGCGAAACGGTTCTCGCCATCGACGAGGCTTACCGCGCGCCAGCGGCTCAAGGCGACCGTGTTGCCTTCGTTGAGCGTCAAGCCATCGAAGTTCAGCGGATTCACGGGCGCGCCGTTGTTGCTGAGCTCGACGACCTGGCCGGGCGCGTGCTGGATCGCAAGCTTGATCGACGCGATCGAGGCGATGGTGTCAGGTTCAGGCGTGAGCCACGCGATGCCGGGCTTCAGGTCGGCGATATCGATCACCGGGTTCAACGAGCGGGTTTCCGTCGAAGTCTTGCGCTTCTGGCCAACGACTACACCAGGACCGCGCAATACCACGCCCGTGGTCCCGAGTTTCTGAGGCTCGCCGCCCGCGGTCACGAGTTCAAGCGGCGCATTCGCTTCGAAGCGCGCGCCTTCGATCACGATCTCGACGCGGCGATTGGCGGCAAGGCTCGCGGCATCTTTACCCTTGTTGACAGGCTCATCCGAACCGTGACCTTCGACGTGCACGCGGTCGGCCGGAACGTCGAGCGAGATGGCGAGGTAGTCAGCCACGGTCTGCGCGCGCGCCTTCGACAACGCGTAGTTGTCGGCATACACCTTGCGACTGCGCGCGGTGATGGCCTGCGAGTCAGAGTGGCCCACGGCGCGGATGGTGATCTCGCGGGCGCCGCGCCAGGAATTGATGAGCGTGCGCAGCGCAGCCTCGTCGGCAGGCACCAGCTCCGTCTTGAGCACGTCGAAGCGCGGCGTGAACGTGAACTGGGAGCGGCCGTAACGCGCGGCTCCGCGGTTGAGCTTCGACTCGATCGGCGTAGTACGCAGACCCGACTTCGCCGGTGAGTCGAACATGGCCAACGCGCGAACCGTGAGGGCGCCGCCGGCCGCCGGACTCGAGCGTGTCTGGAAATCCAGGGTGCGGATCGAACCGGCCGCCAACTCGCCCAGGCGCGCAACCACGACGCCATCCACCAGACTCACTACCGGATCGCCGGCACCGATGACCTGGATCTTCGCGTCGGTGACCTTGCGGCCGTCGACAGTTGCACTGCCCGGTACGTACTGGAAACCTTCGGGCAGCATCACCATCGCGCGCACGTTACCGGCGGTGACGCCGGCAACACGCACCACGGCCTGGTGCGCGGCCAGGCCATCACCGTCGGGGTCCGGCAGCAACGAGGACCTGAATTCGAACTGCACGTCGCCTTGCGGCGCGGCTTTCTGGCGCACCACGAAGTCGCTGCGCCACAAGGTGCCGCCGCGCAGCTCGGCGAACTGCGAGTAGTCGCGGCCCGCGTGACCCATGCTATCTGCGCACGGCGCGAGTTCGAGGTATTCGGGCAGCGTCAACTTGTCGAGCTGCACGCTGTGCGTGCCCGGCTCGAGGCCTTCGAAGTGGAAGCGGCCGCCCTCGTCGGTGACGCCATAGCGACCGTCTTCGAGATATACGCGAATTCCGGAAACGCCTGCGTCTTCGCCGCCATCCTGATCACAGGCGCCTTCAAAGACGCGGCCGACGATGAATCCTTTCTGCGAGAACAACTCTTCGTTCATTCGCACCAGCGAGCGCGCTTCATTGGAACGAACGTTGCCTGGCGCGAAGGCTTGCGCGGTGTTGATGGCGTCCTTCGTCCCGCGCATGGCGACCGTGAACTCCACGACGTAGCGCAGTTCGATGCTCGCACCGATGTCGAGAACCGGATGCGTGTAGGTGAAGCTCGAGCCATCCGCCGAGAGAACCGGATCAGCGATGCGCACCTCGTTCAGGCGCAGCGAACCTGGACGGAAGCGCGCACCGGCAGGCAGGCGGTCAACCACCTGCACCGCGGTGAAGGTGCCGGCCTCGCTCGCGTTCCGCAACGTGAGCGTGTACTGCACGAAGTCGCCGGTGGTGGCGATCTGCTGGCCCGCGGTCTTGCGCAACTGCAACGAGTCGGCGGCGGTATCGAGCGGCACGTCGACGGCAACCGCGGGTGCTTCGGTGACGATGAACGGCTGGCCGAACGAGCCCGGCTGCAATCGGTACGGAGCATCCGGCAGGGCCTGCAGATCCGCGATCGTGCGTTGCGAGGGGAACGTGTGGCCCGCCGCCGGAATCACTTCGAGGCGATAGTTGCCAGGCGCGACGAGCGGGAATCGGAACACCCCGGCCGGCATGCTGTACTGCGTGCCGCCCTGGTCGGTGACCACCTGGCCAGTCACCATTTCGTTCGGATACCGGCTCACGCCGTCATCGCCATAGACCACCGCGGGAAGACCCGTCGTGACGTCGATGAGGCGCACGCGCACGCCGTTCAGCGGCGAACCCGTCTGGGAATCGAACACGAGACCGTAGGGATCGACCAGCGCATCGGCGAGCGCCGAGTCGGTGTTATCCGTCGGATCGACGTAGGTCGCTTCGAGCTCGGCGTTGCGCTCGACCTGCAACGCGCAGTCGGCAACGGTGGTACCCGCCTCGGTTGCGATGTAACCGACGAACACGCCGGTGTTGGCGCCAATCTCGGACAGGCGCAACACCTCGGCGTCGCCGGTGGCGCGCACCGCGACGCGCACATCGACGGTTTCGATCGCGTTACCGTCAAGATTGCGGTCGAGGTCGACCACGCGCACGAAGATGGGGTCACCCGCGTGCGAAACGCTGGTGGCCTGAAGGGGAATGGGCTGCGTCAGATCGACGGGCCCCTTGCCCAAAGGCGAAGGCGACGGCAGCGGGAAAAAGCCGTTGGCCGAACGACACTGTGTCGGGCCCGCGGTGGTCGTGCTTTGGCTGGCCGCTTCGTACCGCGCCAGTGAGATCGAGGCGCGCGACGGCATCGGCTGAACGGTCAGCGCGACTTCGTTGGAATTGGCGATTGCGGCGATGTCGCCGGGCGCCTGGTAGGCGACCGTGCCGACGTTGCGAATCAACGTGCCAGGCGCCGTGACCTGCGCCACGGAAACATTCGGCGCAATGAGAACTCCCGCAAATAAACACACAGTGGCCAGCAACGACTTTAGCCGGGCCCCAGACGCGCCGAAGGCGGAGTAGCTAGCTACTCCGCCCTCCGCGTGAGAGTACCCGTTGTGGCGGGCAAGGGGCTTGGGTCGCCCCTTCGGGCTCCAGACCCGTTTTCCCGCCGTGCTGGTGGTCATGACTGCGTGAATCTTCCGTGCGGATCGATTACTGGATCGTCACTCGGAAGCGCACGGCGACCGAACCCCCGGATGGCACCGATGCGATCACGGGATTGCGGACCGTGAGCGTCGTGACACCCGAAGCCGTGGTACGGAAGCAGCCGTCACCATTGCCGTCGGTACCGCCGGCCTCGGCGATGCAGAACGTGGTAGTTGCACCCACCGTGACGCTGACGTCGGAAGCACCGCCGTTGTATGCCGTCGGGAAGAAGGCAGTCTGGATCGGCAGAGCGTCGGTGATCGACACCGTGTCCGCCGCTGCGCCACCGTTGTTGGTCAGCGTGAGGGTGTATTCCACCCGCGCGCCCGGAATCGGCTTGTAGTTCGAGGTGCTGACGAAGTCGTCGATCACCTGGTGGGCTTTGACCACGTTGAAGGCCGCGGTCACGATGGCGTACTGGTCGCGGTCGGTCACGGTCGCGGCAGGATCCGCGAACACCACGTCGATCGCGGCAATGTTGTCGACGCCGGTGTTCGCGGTCAACGCCGCGAGCGTTATCGGAGCACGAGCGATCGCGGTGAGCTCGACGTTCGCCCACGTGGAGTTGAGCGCGCCGATCGGCGTGTCGGCCACCACGTAGATCCAGGTGCAGGAATCCGGCGCCAGCGTCGGAATGCTTGTCGCCGCGTCGGTACCCAAGGTGAACTGCATACCGCCAGGCTGGGCCGGCGCTCCCCCGGCCGACGTGCACGTGGGGCCCGTCGCCGCCACCGTGGACTCCACGAAATAGCGAATGTTGGTCATGACCACCGTGGCGTTGTGCGTAAACAGCAACCCCGTGACACTCGCGGCATTCAGGTTGACGCCCTGCGTATCGTTTCCATCGTTACGAAGGAAGAACGTCGTGACCTGGTTGGTGCTGCCGGGCGAAACCGGACTCGTGGCATTGCCACTCACTTCTTGCACGTACAGATCGACCTTGCGGTCGACCACGAAAGTCGTGACCGAGCCAAAACCCGCGCCGGGCGTCGAGTTGCCGGCGCCGGGTGCCGAGCGGATGACGGTCTGCGCGACGCCGCCTACCGAGTAATTGACTGAAGCGATGTTGTCGACCGATTGGCCGGGGATGGTGCCGCCTGCGAGCGCCTGCCCCGAAACAATCAACGACCCCAACGCAACACAAGCAGCCGAGGCTCGCTTGAATTGTTTGAAGGAAAAAGACATGGGTACTCCTGGTAACTCTCAAAAAGAAAACTAGTTGAGCACTGCGCGAAAGCGCGCCACGGCGGTGGCGCCCGGTGCGAGCGAGTCCTTGAAGACCCAGCGGACGTGCTTGTATTCGCCGGCATGCGCGGGACGCGCGGCGCCGTTCTCGATGACGGTCAGCTGTGCCGGACCGCCGAAGGTCTTGCCGTCCAGGGAGAACGTAATGTCCGAGCCCGCGCCAGACGCCGAGCTGGCGACGTAGCTCATGTGCGCCGGGACGGCGTTGTTGATCGTGACCTTCTCGGAAGGTTGTTTGCAGATGTTGTTAGCCGTGACCGTCCAGGTCACTTCGACGCCAGGCACCACCTTGTCGGCAGGCACCATCGTCACGGTCTTGACGCCCTTCGCGTCGACCACTTCCTTGGCGATCTCGGCTGTCGACTTGAGCAGGATGCAGCCCTGCACACCTTGCGCGTAGGCCTGCGAGCCCAGGCCGCAGGCCAGCAGCGCTGCGGCGGCGAGAATGTTTCGTGTCCTCTTGATCATATATATCCCCTTCACGTGCGACTTCCTGAATTACGGTGTGTTGTTGATGACCACAGAGAACTGAATCGTCTTGGTTCCGCTCGACTGCAGAAGATTGCCGAGCTGCACGCGCACCCGCGGCTGCGGTGTGGTTTCGTAGGCACCCACATCGCCATCGGCGGTGTCCGTGAGCGCGCCGCCATTGAGCGTCAGCGTGCCGGGTACATAAGAGGTGCCGGCCGGAATGTTGTCGGCGAAGACGGCGGTCGCCGCGGTCCCTGTTCCAACTGCATTGACGACGATGGTGTAGTTGATGTTGGCGCCCGGCAGCGGATGCGAGCCACCAAACTGGTCGACCACCGCCTGGCTCTTGGTCGCCGTCACCGTGACGCCGAGAACCTCGTACTCGCCCTGGGCGAGATCAAGAGCGTGCGTGACACCGACGACCGCATCCGTCCCGGCCGTACCCTGGCCGGCGATCACGGTGCCCTGCGTACCCGAACCGGTGCGCGCCGAAGCAGTCAGCGTCGAGCGGCCAAGGTTACCGTCGGCCACGGTGGTCGGGATGTTGTTGACGAGGTGGATGTAGACATGAGCGTCGGCAATCAGGAGAGGGTCATTGCCGCCGGGGACGTACGGAACGTCGGTCGCGTCGAACACGTCCGGGGTGCCGCCCGGGGCACTGCCCGAGTCGATGTAGATAGCCGGCGAAGCGGCGACCGGATCGAAGGCATCGCCGGTCACCGCGTTGTTGGCAACCAGCAGGAATGCTTCGGGGCCGTTACCCAGGTTGTCCACGCGGAAGCTCAGGACCTGACCGGTCGTGCCCGGTGCCACCGGTGTTCGCGTCGCAGGCGGCGTGACGTCGACGTCGAGGATTTCGGCGACGACCACCTGAACGGTGTTCGAGGTTGCGGTCGAAGTCACCGTACCGACGGTGAAGTCCACCGTCGCGGTGTTGTCGATGGGAGTGCCGGCCGCAACGCCGACGGCATGCGCGTTGTGGGCACTGAACGCGAGCGCGAGTGCCACCGCACCGGACAGCGCGGAAAAACGAAATGATTTCACGTGAAAACTCCTCCCAATTCCTAGTCCAGGTATCGCATCGACCCGCGACCGATTGCGGGTGGAGGTGTCAAACCCATGACGTTCACGGGTTTTGCCGCCTCGCTGCGTTGCATAATAGGAATGGAGACCCTTAGTCCCGCGTGACTGAGGTCACGCCGCACCTGTCGCCACTGGGATACAGATCACATATAACGAGAGCAGCCGGACTGGAGAGCGCCGATGGCCGTCAAGAGACCCCGCCAAGCCCGTGAAAATGTGACGGAAATCCGTGCCGTGCCCGACGAAGCCGCGAATGAAAATTCTGCTCAAGATGGCTTCGCGCCGGCCGATAAAGCGGGACAGCCGGAACTCGAACACGCCGCCGCCGCGGACGCGGCCGAGCAGATACTCGGCGCGAATCCGTTGCTGGGTCTCGACCGCGACGAGTTGTTAGCCGCCGGCAAACGACTGTTGCGGCTCATGACGATCAATCCGCAGGTGCTCATCGAAGAGAACATCGCGTTCGCTCGCGAGGTCCTAGCCATCGCCATGGGCCAATCGAAGATCACCGCGGATCCGCGCGACCGGCGGTTCATCCACGAGGTGTGGCAAAAAAACGGTTACTACAAGCGGCTCATGCAGGGCTTCGTGGCCTGGCGCGCGATGTTGAATCGCGTTCTCGATCGCGCCGACACCGGCACCGACGATCGCGAGCGCGCGCGTTTCGTGCTGCAGCTCTTCACGGAAACATTCGCGCCGACCAACTCCCTGTTCGGCAACCCGGGGGCGCTCCAGCGCATCTCCGAAACCCGCGGCAAGAGCCTGCTGTACGGCATGCAGAATTTCATCGACGACCTGACCAACAATTTCGGAATGCCGCGCCAGGTGGATGATCGAAAATTTCAGGTCGGCAGGAACCTCGCGATGACGCCCGGCGCGGTCGTCTTCCGCGGCGAAGCGTTCGAACTCCTTCAATACACGCCGCAGACCGAGCGCGTGCACAAACGCCCGCTGGTCATCGTGCCGCCGCAGATCAACAAGTTCTACGCCACCGACCTCGCGCCCGGTCGCAGCTTCGCGGAATACTCCGTCAGCCAGGGTATCCAGACGTTCTGCATCAGCTGGCGCAACCCGACGGCCGCGCAACGCGACTGGAACATGGAGACCTATCTGTCGGCGTGCAAGGAGGCTATTGCCGTAGCTTGCGACATCACCGGTGCGGATCGCGTCAACACGATGGCCGCGTGCGCCGGCGGCTTCACGCTGGCGACACTGCTCGGCCACCTGGCGGCGAAAGGCGATGAAAAAGTGGCAAGCGCCACTTTGCTCGTGACCGTTCTCGACACCGCTGCCCCCACTCTCCTCGGCCAGTTCGCGTCACGCTCAGGCGTAGCGGCCACGATCGAGAAGTCGCGCGCCAAGGGCGTGCTCGAAGGCAGTGAGATGGCCCGCGTGTTCGCGTGGCTGCGTCCGAACGATCTCATCTGGCTCTTCGTCGCCAACAACTGGGTCATGGGCAATCGCCCGCCGGCCTTCGACATCCTTTACTGGAATTCGGATACGACGCGCCTGCCGGCGAAGTTCCATGCCGACCTGCTGCGCATGTTCATGGAGAACCCCTTGAAGTCCGCGGGCAGGATTTCGCCGCTCGGCACTCCGATCGACATGTCGAAGGTAACGGTTCCGGCATACGTGGTCGCCGGCGTAACCGACCACATCACGCCCTGGCAGGCGTGTTATCAGTCGCGAAACATCCTGCGTGGCAAGATCGATTTCGTGCTCTCCTCGAGCGGCCACATTCAAAGCATCGTGAATCCACCCACCAATCCGAAAGCAAAATACTTCCTGAATGCATCGATGCCCGACGACGCCGAAACCTGGCTCGCGGGTGCGAGCGAACACACGGGCAGCTGGTGGGATCATTGGAGCAAGTGGTACGCACAACATGGCGCTGGGGAAGTGCCCGCACCGACAACCCTGGGCAGCGCGCTGTATCCCGCGGGCGATCCCGCGCCGGGGCGTTACGTACACCAGAGATGAGCAAGCCCCACGTCGAGTTCGTCGAGGTCGACGGCGTCAACCTGCGCGTCGCGACCAAGTCAGCCAATGCCGGGCTGCCACCAGTACTGCTGTTCAACGGCATCGGCGCCAATCTGGAGCTGTGCTTTCCCTTCATGGAAGCCATGCCGGAACGGGAAATCGTGATCTTCGATGTACCCGGCATCGGCCGCTCGGAGATGAGCTGGCGGCCGCGCCGTTTTTCGGGACTCGCACGCCTCGCGAACAAGTTGCTCGACCGGCAGGGCTACCAGCAGGTGGATGTGATTGGTGTGTCCTGGGGTGGCGCCCTCGCGCAGCAGTTCGCGCGGCAATATCCGCAACGTTGCCGTCGGCTCGTCCTCGCAGCCACATCCCCCGGCGTGGTGATGGTCCCGGGCCGCCCATCGGCGCTGTCGAAGATGATCACTCCGCGCCGTTACCTATCGCCAACTTATATGCAGAAGGCCGCTGGCGACATCTACGGCGGCGAAGCGCGGCGGAATCCCAAGCTCATCGCCGCGCATGCCGCGCGCGTCATCCCCCCTCAGTTCATGGGATATGTATTCCAGCTGTTCGCCGGAATGGGCTGGACCAGTATTCACTGGCTGCACCGGGTCCGGCAGCCCACGCTGGTCATGGCCGGCGCGGACGATCCCCTGGTGCCGCCGGTAAACGCGCGGATTCTCGCGTTTTTTTTACCGAACAACCGCCTGCACATCGTCCCCGGCGGTGGCCACCTCTTCATGCTCTATTCCCTGGATAAGGTGGTTCCGGTCATTCGATCCTTCCTGGAATCAGAGACCCCACTCACGGTTTAGCTCAATCCTCTTGACTCCGATTCGGGCCTCCGTATGATGCGACGCATCATTGCTGCGTCGCAGCACAGGAGAAGCCATGAATTTCAAGGAAAAAGTGTTCGAAACCACCGCTGAATTGCGCAACCGTGCCGCCGAACTCGCGAGCGGCGCAGTCGCCACTGCCCGGGTGCGCGTTCAGGCCGCCGCCAAGCGTGCCGGCTCGCTCAAGGGCTCGCTGACCACCCTCACGACCGCGGGTCGCGAACTGAACAAAGTCGCGCGTCGCCATGCCCAACGTTTCGTCAAAGAGAACTCGAGCATCGCCGTGAACGCCGGCAAGGATGTTTCGGCCCTGGCTCGCACGACCTACGCGACGCTGGCGAAGCGCCCTGCAGCCGCCCGGAAGGCACGTAAGGCACCCGCTGCCCGCAAACGAGCCGCCCGCAAGGCCGCCTGATCCATTCGCCGACTGCTCGTGAAGCAGGCGACATTCGGTGCGCCCCTCATGGGGCGCACCGCTTTCATACTTTTTCTTATTTCCAGCCTGCAACTTCTGATCGCCGCGACGATTTTTGCGCCGCTATACTCCTTTGTCTCGTCAGGACAGACAGACATTTGAAGGTACAAGTGATGGCCACAGCGCCCCAGTCGCTCCTTTCTCTTCCAGAAATTTCCCCCGCCGTCGCCGACTGGGTCGAGTCCATTCGCAAACTCACCACGCCGGACAAGGTCCAGTGGTGCGATGGGTCCCCCGCCGAACTCGAACGCCTGAAACAGACTCTCGAGAAGTCAGGCGAGCTGAAAAAGCTCAATCAAACTACCTTCCCCGGTTGCCACATCGCGTACTCGCACCCCTCGGACGTGGCGCGCGTCGAACACCTCACGTTCATCTGCACGAAGAACCAGGAAGACGCCGGCCCCAACAACAACTGGATGGTGCCGGACGAAGCGCGCGCGAAGATGCGCGAGTTGTTCAACGGCTGCATGAAGGGTCGGACCTTGTACGTGGTCCCATACTGCATGGGGCCCATCGACTCCCCCTACTCCCGCTGTGGTGTCGAGATCACCGACAGCGCCTACGTCGTCATCAACATGTCGATCATGACGCGCATGGGACGCCCCGCCCTCGAGCGCATCGCGCGTGACGGAAAGTTCGTCAAGGGCCTGCATTCCATCGGTGAGCTCGACCCGAATCGCCGCTTCATCATGCATTTCCCGGAAGAGCTCTCGATCCAGAGCTTTGGTTCCGGCTACGGCGGCAATGCGCTCCTCGGCAAGAAGTGCCACGCGCTGCGTATCGCCAGCTGGCAGGCACGCGACGAAGGCTGGCTGGCCGAACACATGCTGATCGTCGGCATCGAGAATCCGCAAGGCGAGACGCACTACGTCGCCGCGGCCTTCCCTTCCGCCTGCGGCAAGACCAACCTCGCGATGCTGATTCCCCCCGACTCCATGCCGGGCTGGAAGATCTGGACGGTGGGCGATGACATCGCCTGGCTGCATCCCGGTCCCGACGGACGCCTGTATGCCATCAACCCGGAAGCGGGTTACTTCGGTGTCGTGCCTGGCACGAATCGAGCCACCAATCGCAACGCGTTCGACATGATTCACCGCGACACGTTGTTCACCAACGTCGCGCTGACGGCAGACAGCGAACCCTGGTGGGAAGGGCGCAAACTCAACACGCCGGTCCTCGACTGGCAGGGCAAGCCCTTCGATGCGGCGAAGGGCGGCGTTTCCGCCCATCCCAATTCCCGGTTCACCGTCGCCGCCACGAACAATCCTATCTACTCACCGCGCAGCGAAGACCCGGGTGGCGTTCCCATTTCGGCCATCGTGTTCGGCGGCCGTCGGCGCGAAGTCGCGCCGCTGGTGTACGAAGCACGCAACTGGCAACACGGCGTGGTCGTCGGTGCATCCGTGGCCTCCGAAACCACGGCCGCGGCCACCGGCGCGGTCGGAGTCGTGCGCCGAGATCCGATGGCGATGAAGCCTTTCGCCGGCTACAACTTCGGCGACTACTGGGCTCATTGGCTCGCCATGGGCAAACGCCTGAAAAGCCCGCCCAGGCTGTTCCACGTCAACTGGTTCCGGCGCGACGCCAGCGGCAAATTCCTGTGGCCC
>Ga0190274_10001796_pt1 | contig 12583 bp, 13 predicted proteins | sample Popmic531T_FD_133002 | JGI IMG/M metagenome (GOLD analysis project Ga0190274, IMG submission 133002) | Populus adjacent soil microbial communities from riparian zone of Yellowstone River, Montana, USA - 531 T | ecosystem: Environmental > Terrestrial > Soil > Riparian zone | place: USA: Montana...
CGTGGGCGCGGAAGCCCTCAACATGGAAGTCGTCCTCGGAGTGAACGCGGGGGCCGTCGAAGGGCGTGTCCTGAACGACAGGAATCAGCCTGTCGCCGATGCGGTTGTCGGGCTTCTCCCTGCAGTAGCCTCCGCACGCGGTTTCCGTACGGACATGTACAAAACCACGTCTACAGACTCCGCGGGCAAGTTCGAGATCCGCGGCCTGCCTCCCGGCGAGTACAAACTCTTCTCCTGGGAGGACATCGACAAAGGCGCAATCATCGACCAGGACTTCATGCGCGTTTACGAAAGCCTGGGGAAAACGATTCATATCGGTGAAGGAGAGAAACCTTCGCTGGATCTCGCGGTAATCCCGCCGAGCGAAATAAAGAATCCGTGAGATTCCAGTGTGGACACCGAAAACAATGTAACGTTCGAGTTATCGAGACGGCTCGTATTGGGAGTTTCGGACTATGGGAGACCTGAGGACGCTAAGTTAGGAGAGTTGGACGCGACGTCAAGAAAATATCGCGATAGGCATCAATATTGGAGCGGACGGAGTGGTTCCCGAACCGAAGCGCTTCAAAGACCTATTTCCGAAACGTTCCGGTTTCGGAACCACCCCGCTGCGGCAATAAGGAAGTGGTTCCATTCGCTGACTGCCGCACCCTCCCCTCCTGACTTAAGGAGGGGACACCTGCACCCGCAACGTTACCTCAGGCCGAAACTCCCCAAACGAGTCGTCTTGAGAAGTTGCATTATTTTCGGCGGCCTAAACTAGCGCCTGCTGCCCATGCCCAGAAGCACAGTCGATTTAAACACCGAATAACACGCGGCGCGATCTACTTCGCCCGCGGCACCGGCTTTGATATCATCCGTCCCGATCGGAGGAGTCCATGAAACTGAACGACAAGCTTCGCGTTGTAGTGCTCTGCCTGCTCGCCACGTCGGCGCTGGCTGCCTACAAGGTGCAGACAGTTCCGGAAATGGTGAAGGCGGCGAACAACCTCTTGGTAACGCTTTCGCCCGAGCAGAAAGCCAAACTCAAATACGACTTCACGCACGCGGAGCGAGTAAATTTTCACTTCACTCCGGGCCCGTGGAACAACGTTCCACGAAAGGGACTGCCTCTCCGTGAAATGACTCCCGATCAGGTAAAGCTCGCCCATGGCCTGCTCGCCACTGGCGTCAGCCAGGTGGGGTACACGAAGGCCACTCTGATCATGAGCCTCGAACAGATCCTTAAAGAAGCCGAGGCAGGCGGCCGCGGAGGCTTCGTCCGCGATCCCGACGGTTACTGCTTCCTCGTATTCGGTGAGCCGTCGGAAAGCGGAACGTGGGGTTTCCGCATCGAAGGGCACCACCTGACACTAAACTTCACTCTCAGCGGCGGAAAAGTAGTCGCGCACACGCCGCACTTCATGGGATCCAATCCGGCGGAGATTCGGACTGGACCTCGCGCAGGCCTTCGAGTACTCAGCCGCGAGGAAGATCTCGGCCGTGAACTCGTGAAATCGCTGGACGCCCAGCAACAGACGGCAGCTGTAATCGCGCCGAGAGCGCCCAATGACATCCTTACCGGCGAGAACCTGAACATCGACATGATCCCAAACCTGGATCTCAACAAACCCACCGGTATTCAGGCCTCCAGGCTCAACGCGAAGCAACTGGAAACGCTGACCGCGCTGATCGAGGAATATGCCTACCGGATGCCGGTCGAACTGGCAGACACGACGATGGCCGAAATCAGGAAACCGGGCTTAGACAAGGTGTACTTCACATGGTCCGGCGGCGTGAACAAAGGCGATCTGCACTACTATCGCATTCATGGCCCGTCATTCCTGATCGAGTACAACAACACGCAGAATCAGGGCAACCACGTTCACTCTGTCTGGCGAGACCTGAAAAACGATTTCGGACGCGACATCCTGAAAGAGCATCTGAAAACCGCCCACGCCAATTAGCGCGTCGAACGAAGAGGTGGGGAGAGAGGCTCGAACAACCGAGCCTCTCTTTCCTGGAAGGTTCTATGCGGGAAGTTGTGAAGTGTCCTCGGAGCCTCATGCTCCGGCTTTGCCATCCTTGGCACTGTCTTCTAAGAGCAAGACGCTTGCCATTTGAGAAAAGCCGCTAACGTATTGGTTTGACGCTGCCTGAAATAGGAAACTTCGGATCACCCGTCAGAGGTTTGGCAACAAGGTGTCAATGAAGGGCTGTTTCGAGGACTTTTAGGATATTACGAACGACGACGGTATAGCCTTCACCGTTCGGATGACGCCCATCGCTGATCAGCAAGTCTGGGTGCCCCGCGACGCCATCAAGGAAAGGAATCAACGTCACGCCTTCCGACTTTGCCAGTTCATCCAGGTACGGAAACCGGCCGCCGGCGAGAAAGACGCGGGCGTGCCCTGGCTTGAGACGCTTGATCATCGTTCGAATGTTTTCGCGAGAGACTTCCGGCCGGATGCCGGCCCCAGCGTCGTTCCCGCCGAGCTGAATGATGACGATTGCCGGAGACAGGGCAAGACCTCTCGTAAAGTTGCTCAACGCCTGTGCCGTCGTGCTTCCCGTGACTCCCTGATTGACCACGCGATAGTTGAATCCACGCCGGATCAGTTCCCTTTCCAACTGAGCTGGATAGGACTCCTCGGCCGCAACGCCGTACCCCGCAGTCATGCTGTCGCCGACGGCGAGAATAACGGGCCGCTCGCCCTGCGCCGCCAGGAGCGCCAGAAGTGTGAGAAGCAGTGTCATGGTCGGGAATCCTATCACGCCCTATCTGATAAGATGCCCTGTCAACATGAACATCGACGCGATAAGCATCGGCACGAATCCACCCCATGAGGTGAATGTCATCATTGAAGTGCCCATCGGCGGAGAGCCGATCAAATATGAAATGGACAAGGCGTCGGGCGCGCTGTTCGTCGACCGTTTTCTCTACACGGCGATGCGGTATCCCGGCAATTACGGATTCATTCCCCACACGCTTTCCGGCGACGGCGATCCCTGCGACGTAGTCGTAGGCAATACACGGGCTGTCGTTCCGGGCGCCGTGATGAATTGCCGAATCGTCGGCGTGCTGCTGATGGAGGACGAAGCCGGGGGCGATGAAAAGCTGATCGCTGTGCCGTCGCCGCAACTGACCCAACGCTATGCGCACGTGCAGAACTACACGGATCTGCCCGATATCACGCTGAAACAGATCCAGCATTTCTTCGAGCACTACAAGGATCTCGAACCTGGCAAGTGGGTGAAGATCAAGGCCTGGGGCGACGCAGCCACGGCACGAGAAATGGTAATGGAGGGAATCGAGCGCGCAAAGACGAAGCATCGCTAGCCAGGCGCGAGATTGCAAAACCGGGAGAGTTCTATGACAAAACAGAGACGGCTTTTCGGCCTTCTGATATTTGGGATCTGGACTGCGGGCACGCTCGATGCGCAGATCACAAACAACCCCATTCCGGCGCCGATTGCGAAACGCGGGCTGGCGGTCCAGATCAAAGACGTTGTCCGCCTTCCCGATACGCGTGGACTTCGTCCGGCCGATCAGGACGTAACGCCCGTGGGCTGGGCCCGTGTCAGCTTCGTACGGGACCTTCCCGACGGCCGCCGATTCGCCAATGATTCGCGGGGTGTCCTCTACCTGATCGACTCAAACAACCAGCCGCATACCTATGCGAATGTCGCCGCCGCATTTCCGAACACGGTCTACAACCGGCTCTTGAGCGGATTCAGCGGACTCACCTTCCATCCGGAGTTTGCACGGAACGGCTTGTTCTACACGGTGCATGCCGAGCGCGGACCGAACAATCCAAAGATGCCTGACCACATCCCTCCCGGGTTCACTCTGAGCGACGTTACCTACCACAACATCATCACGGAGTGGCACGCAACGACCCCGTCAGCCAACGTCTTCGAAGGCACAAGGAGAGAACTTCTCCGCGAGGCTCACGTCGTCATGAATCTTACCCACCCGATGGGCGCCGTGGAGTTCAATCCGACAGCGAAGCCTGGAGATCCGGACTACGGGTTGCTCTACACCAGCGGCAGCGATCATGGATTCAGCAATGGCGGCGGACCCAACGCGAACAACTTCGCTCAGACGCAGCGCCTGGACTCGATCATGACCGCCATTCTGCGTTTCGACCCACGCAGCCCGAAGGTAACTGGCGGTGTGAAAGGCCTCGGGGACTATACGATTCCACCCACTAACAAGTTCGCAGCCGATGGTGATCCGAAAACTCTCGGCGAAATCTACGCCTACGGATTCCGGAACGCACACCGGCTCTCCTGGGACACCGATGGGACGATGTTTGCTTCCGACATCGGCATGAACCACGTCGAGGAGATCAACATTGTTCGCAATGGCGAAAACTACGGCTGGATGAAGCGGGAAGGATACTGGGAGAACGGCCGGTCACGCGGCGGCGAGTTGAACCAGCTGTATCCGCTTCCGGCCGACGTGCTTGACGGCCGGACAAAAGATGGCTTCACTTATCCTGTCGCCATGTACGACCACGACGAAGGTCGGGCAGTGACCGACGGATTCGTGTATCGCGGCCGCATCGCCGCGCTTCGAGGCAAGTTCGTCTTCGGCGATATCCAAAACGGGCGCTTATTTGCAGCCGATCTGGCCGAATTGAAAAAAGCTGACGACGGAATCCCACAAACCGTCGCACCGATTGAGGAGATCCAGCTCTATACGCGTGACTCCAGCGGGAAACGCGCCGATGTTTCCCTGCAGGACCTCATTAATCAAACGATGGGAGCGACCATCGCTCGAGCCGATCTCCACATCAGTAAAACAGGCAACGGCGAACTTCTCATTACTTCCCGGCAGGACGGGATGATCCGGATGCTCGTGCCGGAATAGGCGTCACTTCCGGGGCGCAACCATTTTTGTGATGCGACCAACGCTGGTGTCGCCGGCGTATAAATTGTCCTGCTTGTCGAACACCCAGTAGCTGGCTTCGATGAACTGGCCCGTGCCTATCCCCATTCCGTTGCCGATCGCGCCGACGACCCTGCCGCTCCGGTCCAGTTTCAGGAACTGACCATCCTGCCCGCTCGCCATCCAGGGGTTGCCGCGTGAGTCAAAGTGGAGCGCGCAAACGAGGTTTCTCATCTGTATCGTTTTGAGGAACTTGCCGTCGCCGCTATAAACAACGATTCTGTATTGCTCGCGATCGCCGATCCAGACGTCGCCGTTTGTGGGGTCGATCGCAAGCCCGTGGACCGAGTCGAATTTTCCTTGCCCGATGCTGTTGCCATACCACTGCTGGAGGAATTTTCCGGTCTTGTCGAGACGGATAACGCGCGCGACGCCTAGATTGTTTGCGGGATCGTCGGAACCGGCGTCATTCGGGCTCTCGTCCGCATGACCCTCAGCGATGTAAATATCGCCGTTCTGCCCGAAGGCAATCATCACGGGCTGCCAGAGCAGCCTCTGGCCCTTCGCTTCATCCCAATCTCCACGGCGTCCTCTCGTACCGAGAGTCATGAGAAGCTTGCCGTCGGGATTGAGCTTCATCACGGTGGCGCCATTCGTATCCGATATCCAGACATTGTCCTCGGCGTCGACCGCCATCCCATGCGCCTTATCCTGGTGACCGATCACGTCATCGCCGATCTGCAGAATCAATTTGTGATCCGGATTGAACTTGTAAAGTTGCGGGCTTCCCGCAGCCTTGCGCTGAAAGGCCCAAAGGTTACCTTTTGAATCCAGAGCGACAGATGGAACGCCACCGGAACCAGGGGGTAAAACGTACGGATAGGTGAACGTATACCCCATCGTCTGTTCCCACTGAACGCGCTGCAACGACTGACGCCCGGGAGTCAAACGATTGCCGCAAAGAGGAGAGCGGCTGCAACCGGGTGTGCGAGGCAGCGGTGGTGACGCAGGTGTCGCAGTCGCAGCGGCTGCCGCCTGAGGTGCTCCACCCCGTGGTGGCACCGTGACGCGGCCGTCCGCATCGACAATCGTATTTCCCGTCGGGTCCGGAAAGGATCCTTGCAGAAACCAGGCCGGTGATCCGCCCTCAGCCGGCCCGCGAGTGGGCGGTTGCGTTTGTGCGAGTACACCTGTCGCGGTGAGAATCGCGAGCGCCGCGCCGACAACTCCAGCGAAATTGCGTGCGTTCATTTTGGGGCCTCCTCCGTGTGTTCGCCGTCGCTAATTGAGCGGCGGGAAAAGCATCAGGAACTGCTTGCCGTCCGGCGTGATGTCGAATTGCCTGCGGCCGACATCCTGAATAAACCCGCTGATGGGAAGTTGTATAGGCGTGGCAGCGTTGATCGTAGATTCAACTTTTACCGCCACAGAGAACAACCTGTCGTCACGATTGAAATAGATTTCGCGACCGTCCGGAGACCAGACAGGATGCTCGCCGCCGTCCCTGGTAATCTGAAATTTGGCGCCTGTCGCCGGAATCGGCTGCACGTAGATCTCGAATCTCCCCGTTTCGTCGGAAACATAGGCTAACCATCGTTCATCGGGCGAGACGCGGCTGCTGTGTTGCGACGAGCGCGAAACCTCCACGAGCGGGGTCGCCTTCTTATCCGCGAGAGAGTAGCGCCACACGTCGTAATCGCCGTTCAGCGTGATGAAGGTGATGCTTTGCAGCCGCTTCACCAGGTGCTCGGGCGCGCGCGCCGGTTCGGCGAGAAGCTCCGCCTCACCTGTACCATCGGCTTTCCGCCAGTACAACGCCTCCTGCCCGTTGTGAACGGCAATAAAGAAGATGCGCTGGCTGTCGGCCGACCACATCGGATATTTCGCCGTCGACGGAAGGCGGCGCATCGATTTGAGACTGGGGAAGTCTGCAATCCATACGGCTGGGCCTTCCTGCGTATCGAAAGTGATGTAGCGGCCGTCCGGCGAAATCCTTGGCGCAAATGTGGAGATCGGCAACGCTCCAAGTTCTGTGTGTTTTCCACTGAAATCGACCAACTCCAAACGGAGTTCTGGCGCTTGCCTCTGAGCAAGAGCAAATGCCGAAACAACAAGTGCAATGCAGAGAATAGCGAGACCTGCTTTTTTCATAGTGGGCTTATGGCCGGTGATTGTACCCCCATTTGTGGAAAGCTGGAACTTGCACGTATCTGCGCTGTAGGATTAGGAGCGAATGCAGAAGCAGTCCAAGAATTAATGGATGTCATCGCCCACGGACTTTGGGGAGGCGCGCTCTTCGGCCGCAAGAACAAGCCGGACTGGAGAGTCGCCTTCCTCCTCGGCATCGCTCCGGACATCCTTGCATTCGGCCCATTTTTCATCAGTCAAATGGGCAGTTCCAGCTGGGTGAAGTTCCCTCACTATGTGTACCAGAGTTATGACATCACCCACAGCCTGGTAGTGTGGGCAGCGGTGACGTGCCTTGTATGGTTCTTCCGAAAATCCTTTCCATGGGTCATGGGCGCATGGGCGCTGCACATCCTGTGCGATATTCCCTTCCACCGCATCGACTTCTTTCCCACTCCGTACCTGTGGCCGCTCTCGACGCCGTTTCACAATGGCACGTCCTGGGCACGGCCGATCTTCATCGCGGCGAACTATACGGCGATTGTCGCGGTGTATGCGGTGTCGGCGTGGGTTCGCCGGGGCAAAGCGCGCGCAGCGGACACGGTTACGCAGTAGAATGGCAAGTAATGCTCCTGAGAAAACCTGCGCTTACACTACTCCTTCTCACGACGCTTGCCCTGCACGCCGAAGACTGGCCTCAGTTCCGCGGCCCGGGCGGCGAGGGGCATTCCGCCGAGCGCGGCCTCCCCACCGAGTGGAGTGAGTCGAAGAACATCCTCTGGAAAACAGCCGTAGCCGGACGGGGATGGTCATCGCCGGCGATTGCCGACGGACGCGTGTGGCTCACGACCTCCACCGACCGGCAGCGCGATGCTTCGCTGCGCGTCCTGGCCTTCGATATCGCTTCAGGTCGCCAGATGCTGAACGTGGAAGCTTTCTTAGTCAAAGATGCCGATCTGAAGAATGCAAAGAACAGCCATGCGTCGCCGACTCCGATTCTGGAAGGCGACCGGGTTTACGTGCATTTTGGCGCCCAGGGAACAGCGGCGTTCACAACCGATGGAAAGGCTGTGTGGAAGATCGTGTTGCCCTATGAGTCGCAGCACGGCAACGGCGGGTCTCCGACTCTGTATCGCGATTTACTGATCCTGAACTGCGACGGCTCCGACGACGCCTACGTCGTGGCTCTCGACAAGTACACCGGAAGGGTCCGCTGGAAGACTCAACGCCGGCAGCCTTACGACCAATCCTATTCGACACCCCTGGTGATTCAGGTCAACGGTCGCGATCAACTGATCAGTGTCGGCGCTCATCGCACAATGGCCTACGAACCGCTGACGGGCAAAGAAATCTGGCGCGTGGACTACGGCGAGGGCTTCTCCAACGTGCCGCGCCCGGTTTACAGCCACGGCCTTGTATTCATTGGAACCGGATTCCAGGAAGCATCAATGATGGCCGTTCGACCGACGGGCACCGGAGACGTAACGGACACCCACGTCGCCTACACAATCGAACGCGGCGCGCCCTTCACACCTTCGCCGCTGGTTGTTGGTGACGAGTTCTACATGGTGAGCGACATTGGAGTTGCGAGTTGCCTGGACGCCGCTACAGGAAAGACGATCTGGCAGCAGCGCATGCCTGGCAACTACTCTGCTTCGCCGATATTTGCAGATGGAAGGATCTATTTCCTCAGCGAAGAAGGAGTTGCCACGGTGATCGCACCAGGAAAAGAGTTCAGGAAGCTCGGCTCCAACACCCTCGACGGCACAACCTTCGCCTCCATCGCGGTCTCGCAGGGCTCGCTCTTCATTCGCAGCGAGACGCACTTGTACCGGATCGGGATGAATTAGGAACAGAGTCTGTTAGACTCGCGGTATGCGTTTGGCAATGATCGTCAGCGGCGTGGTTCTCGCAACTGCCTTTGTGACAGGAGCGTTCGCCTATCTGCTCAACAAACTCAATCGTTCCTAGAAGGAATTACCGAGAAACGGCAGCATGTTGCCGTAGTACAGGATTCCGATCCACAGGTAGATAGCCACGACTGCAGCGACCTTCGCCCTGACAGGCGCGTCCTCGCCAGGTCCCACAATCCACGTCTCATCAACCAGCATAAAATAGAGCACATTGAATCCGGCGAGGACGATGAAGAGGACCTTTCGATGAAACTCCGGGTTGTTGACGTACTGCCCCGGTGCGGCCAGGAAAAACATCATGCCTGTGATGAGGTTCAGGAGAAAGCCGAGCATGCCAAGGGGCAGCAATTGATAGACGGCGGGGAAAGACAGCGCCTTCACCATTCCCAGAACACGCAGGTCGACAATCAGCACGACTACAAACAAGAGAGTCAGGCCGACAAAATGGATTGCTTCGGCTGCGGGCCAAAGCCATCCGACCCCCGTGTTACCCGCGATAACTGCACCGATCGATCGTGCAATGCCCGGGTACTCCGGTTCGGGAGGCGTTCCCGGTTGCACCGCAACACGTATCTCCGTATGACGGATTTCACCGCCTTCGGCGGCTGCCGCCGCCATCAGACCGAACGAGGCGAGCGAGAGCACGAGAATCACATTCCAGTTCCACGATGCGATGGTGGGTTTCTTGCGAAGCTGCCACAGGGCGAGCCACGCGAAGAATCCGGTCGTTTCCATCAGGAGGAATGCGAACAGCGCGGCATCTTCGTGTCCCCGGAGGCTGTTCAGAGAGACGTCTTCAGGACATTTTCGTTCTGGGCAGAGAACTCGCTCCGCGGCGTTACCGCTCATGTAGGTCGGAATTGCCAAAAGCGCGATCAGGAAGAGCAGGACAATGCTGGTCTTCTTCAGCGGTTCATTCTTGCCAAAGTAAGCTGCCAGGTAGAGACAGAACCCAATGCCAAATCCGATTGTCGGAAGATGATTGAGCAGAAGATGGATATGGGCAAAATTGAAAGATGTCATATCAGCCCAACCCGCTCACTGGCCCGACATAGGCCAGCAGTCGTCCGGCGGTAATCGCGGCCATCCAGAAGAACAGGGACAGGGCCGCAAGCACTTTGGCGTTCGTCGAAAACGATCCCTTGTCGAGCATCGGATCGCGAAACACTCGAGTCCTGGTCATTTTCAGGATTATCAATGCCGCCGCGATGAAAACCATCTTCGCGTAGAAGTCGGGGTTTCTGAGCTTCGTGGTAGCGTCCTGCATCACCAGGAGCGTGCCGGTTATGGCATTGACCGTGAAGCCAAGCCACAGGATCGGAAGGAGCTTTTCCAGCGGCGCCACCCGAATGCCGGGAGCAAAGCCAAGGATTCGCAGGTCGATGCCGGCGTTGACCCCGACACAGAGCGCCATGCCGATCGTGTGGAGAAGCAGAACGGTCGGAAACGCAAATATCGACGGCGATTCGCGAACAAAGGTCGAGATGCCTGACTCTTCCAGCCACTTTAAGTATTCCATTGCAGGATGTGCGTGCCTCTTATGTTCTGGTTGTGAGTGCTACCGCACAATCTCGCAGCCGGAAGGTTGGAATTTGGAACCATTTGGTTCCTTCTTGAAGGTCGAACTGACGACGCGCGTCGTCCCACCGTCCACCAGTGACGCTGTTACCGTTAGGTACTCCTGACCGAAATCCGTGTGCTTGGTGAAGTACTCGGTAAGCACTGCGTTCTCGCTGTACGCCGTCCGGCTGGACAGCAGATAACCGCCGCTCATGTTGGTCGTAACCACGTTGAGACTGCCCCATCGCGGAGCTGCAGCGGCGCCACCGCCACCTCGTCCGCCGCCGCCGCGTCCACCACCGCCAGCTTCCCACGTCGCGGCAGAATAACCCTGGAGGGTTTTCGGCGTTCCGGCGGCAAGGGGAGGAGCGTTGAAACGGAGCAGCCGGGTTTGCGTGCCGGCGTCCATATCGATCTTGAGCGTGTTGTCGTCAGCCCAGGTGATGTTCAAGCGAGTGGGAACGCGCATGCTGCCACCGGCCGCGTAAGCCCGGCACTGTTCACCGGGAGGGGCTGGTACCGCGCCTCGTCCTCCGCCACCGCCCCGACCGCCAGCGCCACCCCGAATAACGCCGGAGGGTGGTGAATCGGGCGCCATGCGCTCAATCCAGTCTTCAGTAACGATCGAAACCCAATAGCCCGCTAGATCCACAGGAGCAGCCGTTCGGGCAGCCGCAGGACCGGCCGGAGCACCGCCACCGCCTCGCCCCTGAGCGGCAGGTGGACCACCAGCAGCCGGAGGCGCACCGGGACCGGCAGGAGCGGCTCCGGGAGCCCCCGCAGGAGCTCCGCCTCCACGACCACCGCCTCCGCGGCCACCCTGACCACCGGCCTGGGCAAGAATGCCAACAGGAAGGGCAATCAGAATCGCCACTATGAAACAAGATAAGAGCGGGGTCTTATGCCGCTGTGCAGTCGCCTCGGGCATGTTCTCCTCCAAACGATTTACTGGACGCGGCCTTGCCAGACAACAGCTTCAGCCTTGCCGTCAACTGCCGGGCGTGTGACTTTCCTGACGAGGATCTTTGCTTCCGCGGAATCACGCGAAGGAGCGCCGTCGATCACGAGTTTGTCGCCAACCTTCAGTGTGAATTTGGTAACACCACCTTCAGACAACTGCGTTACTCCGCCCCATTCGCAGCCCCATCGTGTCGCCTTGCCATCCTTGACGACTTCAATGCTGATGAAGGAATGGGGATTGCGAATGTTGAATTCCGCAACCGTACCTTGAATGGTGACGGTCTTGTCTTCGATGTAGGTTCCCGCGAAGGAATGATGACCGTAGGCGGCGATACCGAACGCCGACATCAGAACAACCATCAAAGTGACAAATTTGGACTTCATACTGTTTTTCCTCCCTGAGAGAAAGGTTCTATAAGTGCTTGGCTTGCACAGTGCCATACGACATTCGGCCTGTCAACTCCACTACTTCCGAGCTGTTAGACTCTTGTAAATCGCTTCCAGGAACTGATCCGGGGTCCAAGCCGGATTTTTTCCGAAGCGGAGGTCGTATTCGTAAGTAAAACCAGGTTTGAACGCCTTGATCTGGGCCAGAGTCATGTTCTTGCTGATGGCATTCTGCACGCGATCGCGGATGATCGTGCACATGTCGCGGTATTCCAGGAGGTCGTGCTCGTCGCTGATCCGGCCATGTCCCGGAACGAGCATCGTGCCGCCTTCCTGGAGATGCTTCGGAACCGCAATCTCCAAAAGGCGATTCAGCCCGGCAAGGATTCCATTGATCGAGCCGCCGTGTTCGATGTCAATGAATGGATAGCTTGTCTGGTTGAAAATCTCCCCAGTGACGACGACATCGGACTTCCGGAACCACACGATGCTGTCGCCGGCAGTTACGGCATTGGGTACGGCTTCGATAACCACCGGTTCGTCATTCGAATACAGGTCCTTCTGTTTTCCGTGGAAGGTGCTGGGAGGCCAGCGGTCGGTGGAAATCTTGGCCTCGCCGATTTCAGTCATGAGGCGAAGGATGCCGGCGTTGGCAATCAGGTCAGCTTCATTCGGCCTTCCGCCAAGACCCGGGCCGGCCTGATTGACCGAACCTGCTTTGACGAGCGGGCCTGCGCCGCCGGTGTGATCATCACCGAGCGTA
>Ga0190274_10001797_pt1 | contig 12581 bp, 12 predicted proteins | sample Popmic531T_FD_133002 | JGI IMG/M metagenome (GOLD analysis project Ga0190274, IMG submission 133002) | Populus adjacent soil microbial communities from riparian zone of Yellowstone River, Montana, USA - 531 T | ecosystem: Environmental > Terrestrial > Soil > Riparian zone | place: USA: Montana...
AATACGCAAGTGCCAGTACCAGCGAATCTGCACCGCGTTCAGCCAATGAATCACTAATCAGGTTTGGGGTGCTGCTCAATAATACCTGGCCGAAAAAGCTCACATCAGTCAATCCAAAATCAGGATCTTTGATACTTCCGAAAAGCGACCTGGAAAGTTCATCTGACCGGAGACTGTCCTCCCTAATAGTATAAGTGAGTACCGTGGCCGTATCACTATAATCAGTGTACACCAGGTCTTTATCAGGCAAGGTACTTACGCCAATGTCTTCTGGTTTTTTACAATTGCCAAGCGACAAAAGAATAAGTGCCAATCCTGCCAAAAGCAATTTCCTCCCCGGAACTAAGGGTGAGGAAACGACAGATGAAAATTTTTTTTTGAGGGATAATGAATGATTGCTGGTCAATGCAGAAGAAAAGTCAAGAGATATCAGGTTATTTTAATCAGCATAAGCAGGCTCTTCTTCCATCAGCTCATCGTAAAACTCATTCACCGAGTCAAGATATGTATCATAACCTTCTTCGCTGAACGGCTGATGTGGGAGCATCGGCTTATTGCACTTCTTTAAATAATTATCGATGGCAGTATGTTTTTCAACACTTCCTTTAATGATTCCATCGCTCATTTTCATGGCTGCCAAATGAAGGTTTGCCATTGTAGGATCTTTGAAGAGTTTCATTTCATCATTGCCAATGCCATCCATCTTAATCTTTTTGGAGAGGTTTGGACTGAAACTTTCATCCATATCCTGGAGATAGGAAGAATAGACAACACGTGAATTTTTGAACAGTGGGTCTTCTTTATAACTTGTCTTTACAAAGAAAGGAATCAGGGCTGTCATCCAGCCGTGGCAATGAATTACATCAGGTGGCCAACCGAGCTTTTTAACGGTTTCAAGCACACCCCGGCAGAAAAATACCATCCTGTCCTCATTGTCCTTGAAATATTTCTCCTTGGCATCCCGAAATACAAGCTTGCGCTGAAAATACTCTTCGTTGTCAATAAAATAGACCTGCATGCGGGCGCTCTGGATCGATGCTACCTTGATGATAAGCGGATGGTCATTGTCATCGATAATCAGGTTCATACCACTCAGCCGGATCACTTCATGCAGCTGGTTTCGTCTCTCATTTACCACCCCAAATCGAGGCATAAATGTCCTGATTTCCTTGCCCCTTTCCTGGGTGCCCTGTGGCAGGTGCCTTGCAATTTTTCCAACTTCTGTCACCTCTAAAAATGGTGTGATCTCCTGTGATATAAAAAGAACCTTCGCTTTTTTCATCTGTCTAATTTAAAAATCGGTGTGCAAAGATACTCATTGTAAGGGTTTGGGGCAAATAAAACAAGGGGCAGCAATTGAAAATGTGGATCTTTTTTGGATTTCCCTAGTCAAGTATTTGATAAAGACACAGTTTCTGTTTAAAGATTGAAATCTCCCCAGAGTTCCCTTTTTTGTTTCCTTTGATGCCCCATCAGATGTTATGATCATTTGTAAAACTGTTGCCGGAGTTCAATCCACATTGAATGAATTCAGTAAAGAAATGCTGAAAACAGGTTTTGTGCCTACGATGGGGGCACTACATGAAGGGCATCTGTCACTCGTCAGAAGGGCAAAGGCGGAAAATGACAGGGTTATCGTAAGCATTTTTGTCAATCCAACCCAGTTTAACAATCCAGCTGACCTTAAAAATTACCCCCGGATGCCTGAAAAGGATTTCGAAATGCTCGAAAGTGAAGGGGTTGATGTTCTTTTTTTCCCTTCAGAAAAAGAGATTTATCCAAATGGTATAGAAGCCAAATCTGCTATTGACTTTGGACAACTTGAAAAAGTGATGGAGGGAAAATTCCGGCCAGGGCATTTTAAAGGAGTGGCCCAGGTGGTGTCCAGGTTATTCGAAATCACCGACCCGGACAATGCCTATTTCGGTGAAAAAGATTATCAGCAGCTTGCAATCATCCGCGAACTGGTAGAGCAAAAAAAATACAGGGTTAAAATTACCGGAGGTCCCACAATGAGAGAAGCGGATGGTCTGGCGATGAGCTCCCGGAATCTTTTACTTACGCCTGACCTGCGACAGGAAGCAGCTAAAATTTCACAGGCGCTTTTTCATGTCCGTGATGACAGGGGTAAAAAGTCCTTGAAAGAATTAAAGAGCGAAGCCGTGGACATTATTGAACGCAGTGGGCTCTTGAAGGTTGAATATTTAGAGGTCGCAGATGCAAAAACATTACAACCGCATGAAACCTGGGACGATAAAAACACACTTCGATGCCTTACTGCAGTACAAGCCGGAAACATAAGGCTCATTGATAACGTTGAAGTATAAGCCTCTCCCCAGCCCTCTCCAAAGGAGAGGGAGTTGTTATATTTTCAAATCATGGATATCCAGGTATTAAAATCTAAAATACACCGCGTAACAGTAACGGAAGCTGACTTGAATTATGTGGGCAGCATTACTATTGATGAGGACCTAATTGACGCAGCCAACCTGATCGAAAATGAAAAGGTGGAAGTGCTGAACGTAAACAACGGGGAACGATTTGAAACTTATGTTATCAAAGGGAAAAGAGGCAGCGGACAAATTTGCCTGAACGGTCCGGCAGCGAGGCGTGTGGCGTTGGGAGATGTCGTGATCATCGTGTCGTATGCAACCATGGAATTTGAAGCTGCAAAAAAATTCAAACCTGTTATCGTATTCCCCAAAGCGGGCAACAAGCTTTAGATTTTATTTTGAATAAACACCTCCTCTCATTATTAAAATACATTATTCTTTTATGCATTGCCTTTGGCCTTTTATTCCTGGCTTTCAAAGGCGTTGACATCAGGAAAACCCTGGAGGAAATTTCACACGCAAATTTTCTATGGCTTTTTGCTTCTATCGGTGTTTCACTCATTGCATTTGTGAGCCGTGCTTACCGCTGGAATATGCTCATCGAAGCGTTAGGTTATCGTCCGCGGATTTCAAGCACCATCTATTCGCTGATGGTGGGTTACCTGGCCAACCTTGCTGTTCCCCGGCTTGGAGAAGTAACGCGCTGCGGTTCCCTCAGCAAAGCAGAAAAAGTTCCCTTCAATAGTTTGTTCGGAACGGTTATCATAGAACGGCTGATCGATGTCATCTGCCTCCTTCTTTGCCTCATCCTTACCGCCTTGGTTGAATACGACAGGCTTGGAAATTTTTTAATGGATTCGATTTTCAATCCTGTCAAAGAAAGAATCAGTGCTTCGCTCCACTCCTTGCTATTCATCGTACTTACGACACTGATAATTATATTGCTCACAGGAATCATTGTCTGGTTTGTCAAAAAAAGCAGGCAGTCGGCAGGCGAATCCAAAATCATTTCCCTGATCAAAGGACTTGTGGATGGATTGCTTTCTATCGGCCAGCTCAAGCGTCCGATGATTTTCATTTTTCATACCGTTCTGATCTGGGTGATGTATTACCTGATGGCCTACCTTGCATTCTTTGCATTGCCGGCAACTAGCGGCCTTTCCTGGAGCGCAGGAATGTTTATTCTTGTTGTAGGCGGATTGGGAATGGCAGCACCTGTACAAGGCGGTATTGGTGCTTATCATCTGCTCGTATCGCAAGGATTGATATTATATGGACTTTCGCAGCAGGATGGGCTTGCTTTTGCCACACTTTTACATACATCACAAATGCTGGTCGTGATTTTTTTTGGCGCACTTTCATTCCTATTATTGCTGCTTGCTTCTAAAAAAAGAACCGATGACAATGCAGGAGAAAATCAAAAGCAAAATTCTTACGCCTGAGTCACTCAGCTTCAAACTGAGTTTCTGGAAATTCCGCGACAAAAAAATTGTATTCACCAACGGATGTTTTGACCTGCTTCATCTCGGGCATATCGACTATCTAAGCAAGGCTGCAGACATGGGGGACATCCTGATCATCGGGGTCAACACTGATGCATCTGTGCGGAAATTGAAAGGTTCTCACAGGCCCATTAGTAATGAAGAGCAGCGATGTCATCTTCTCGCTTCGCTTTTTTTTGTGGATGCTGTGATCCTTTTTGATGAAGACACTCCTTTGGAACTTATCCGTAAAATTCAACCTCAGGTACTGGTTAAAGGAGGAGATTATAAGCCCGAACAGGTTGTGGGAGCCGATTTCGTCACATCAACTGGTGGATTCGTCCATATTATTCCAGTGTTGGCAGGATATTCAACTACCCTCACGGAAGAACGGATAAAAAAGTCTGTAACCTAATCAATCGACGATTTTTTAAATTATCTTTACAGCAACATAATCTTCAACACCATGAAATCCCTGTCAAAGCTGCTCCTCATTCTGGTCGCTGCAGGTTTCCTGTCAAGCTGTGAAAAGACAGAATATTTTAAATCAGAAAGTGATATAAAAAAAGAACTTGGTTATTCCTGGAAGCAGGTGTTGATGAGTCATGATACAACGCTGATTAATGATTATTATATGTGGACTTTCAAAGATGATCAACTTACCATCATCAGGAAGAGAGCATCCGATGATGTTGCTTTTGATACCTTGACTGGAAATTATACTGTGCGGACTACACTCACAAGAGTATTTATAACCACTACCAATTTTCCTGATAACGCTTCCTGGTACTGGATGAACGCGGAATGGTTTGATGTAGCTCTCAACAACAAAGGATTGGTAGTTGCCTCAGAAGATCCGCAAGCAGGAGGAATCAAGGAACTGGAATTTACGCGCATTGATTAGAACCGAAGATACTTTTGAAATAGGTTCTGACATTAAATTATCCTTATTATTTTTTTAGAGTTATTTAAAACGGACAGGTATTTTTGCTGACCTTTTCTTTATTGATTTATCTTCAGCAAAAATTTTCCATTGGCAAAATCCCGCACTGTTTTTTATTGCCAGAATTGTGGCGCACAATCTCCGAAGTGGATAGGCAAATGTCCATCCTGCGGTGAATGGAATACGTATGTCGAAGAAGTTGTTCAACCTAAATCCGAAACTGCAGCGTGGAAGCCCGCATCATCGCCAAGGCAGAAAGCGCCGCGTGCACAACGCCTCCAGGATATATCAATCTCGGGCGAGCACAGGATAAAAATTCCTGACAACGAACTTGACCGCGTACTAGGCGGCGGGATCGTGCCCGGATCAATCATCCTTTTTGCGGGCGAACCCGGAATTGGAAAATCCACATTGCTCCTGCAACTTGCTTTGGGAATCCAAAACAGCAAAGTGTTATATGTTTCCGGAGAAGAAAGTGAACAGCAGATCAAGCTGCGTGCAAACAGGATCGGAAGTAAAAACCAGGACCTGCTGATCCTCACCGAAACTTCCCTGGAAAATATTTTTGTACAAGCGGCGGAAACGGAACCAAACCTTTTGATCATCGATTCCATCCAGACGGTTTTTACATCCAGGATTGAATCGTCGCCGGGAAGTGTTTCGCAGATCAGAGAATGTGCCGCTGAACTTTTACGCTACGCAAAAGAATCTTCAACGCCTGTGTTTCTGATCGGGCATATTACAAAAGAAGGCACCATTGCCGGACCCAAGGTGCTGGAACATATGGTAGATACGGTATTGCAATTTGAAGGTGACAGGAACCACGTTTACAGAATTCTGCGTGCGGCAAAAAACCGTTTCGGTTCCACTGCAGAATTAGGAATTTATGAGATGAATGGAGAAGGGTTGCGTGAGGTCAGCAATCCAAGCGAAGTATTGATTTCACAGCGCGATGAAAAATTAAGCGGAACATCCATTGCAGTAACCATGGAAGGCATCAGGCCTTTATTAATAGAAGTACAAGCCTTGGTTAGCAGCGCCGTTTATGGAACACCCCAACGTTCATCCACAGGATTTGATTTGCGCAGACTGAGTATGCTGCTGGCGGTTTTGGAAAAACGCTGCGGCTTTCACCTCGGAACAAAAGATGTCTTCCTCAACATTGCCGGAGGCATCCGCGTTGAAGATCCTGCCATTGACCTCGCCGTGATTTGTTCTGTGCTCTCAAGCAATCAGGATTTGCCGGTAGATCCGAAAATCTGTCTTGCAGCAGAAGTAGGACTCAATGGAGAGATGCGACCCGTTACAAGAGTTGAACAGAGAATTTCAGAAGCCGAAAAGATGGGCTTTTCACAAATCCTTATTTCGAAATACAACATGAAAGGATTGGAGAAGTTGAAAAAGAAAATTGAGATTACGCCCGTGGCGAGAGTGGAAGATGTTTTTTCGTTGTTGTTTGGGTAAAAGTTGCTTAAACCGATTCCCTTTTATTTTACATTTGACTGAATGTTAGAGTTGTAAAATATCATGTGTAAATTATACATCGTTACTTTCATGTGCATTGCATTTTTCAATTCACACGCACAGCAGCCTTCTTCAAATCAGCTAAAACCAAAACAAATTTGTGAAAGCGAATTAATTTGGTCCAACACCAAACCTCCCCTCCTTCCCGGAGCAAAAGTCGCAGTTGTGGATGGCGATCCAAAATCAAACGGTCATTTTACTTTGCGGTTGAAGTTTCCCCCTTATTATAAAATCCCTCCGCACACGCATCCCGTTGATGAACGAACGCTGGTACTGAAAGGCGTAATCAATATTGGGTTCGGAGATGTGCTGGACACTGCAAATGCAAAAAGGCTTACACCGGGATGCTTCTACCTGAACCCGGCCGGCGTACATCATTTCTTTTTTACTTCGGCAGAAGAAACTGAAATACAGATTTCAACCAATGGCCCTTGGGGACTTGATGTTATCGGTGAGAAATGACTTATTAATAAACACAGGATAATTAAATATTCTGCTTTAATAAAACCAATTCATCCAAACTGATTCCTACCTTTCGCACCCTGAATGATAGAGGAACCTACCCTTATTGAAAAACGCTGGGCTGTGAAGAATGGCGGAGATCCTGAAGTTATTTCCGCTTTGTCGCAATCGCTTAATATAAGTCCCTTGCTGGCAGGCTTGCTGGTGCGTAAAGGCATTACAACTTTCGAAGAAGCCAAAAAATTTTTCCGTCCGGATATAAACGACCTGCATGATCCTTTCCTGATGAAGGACATGGACAAAGCAATTGAACGTATCGATAAAGCAATTGCCGCAGGTGAAAAAATTCTTATTTATGGTGATTACGATGTTGACGGCACCACTGCAGTTGCATTGGTTTATTCCTTCCTGAAAACTGTTTACGACAAATTAGATTTCTATTTGCCCGACAGGTACAAGGAAGGGTATGGAGTTTCACTTGCAGGAATTGACTTTGCAAAAGCCAACGGCATCACGCTTATTATTGCCCTCGATTGCGGAATAAAATCAACCGATAAAGTTGCATATGCAAATGAACTGAATATAGATTTTATCATCTGCGACCACCATCGCCCCGGCGACGAGCTGCCTGCCGCCATTGCAGTACTGGATCCAAAAAGGCAGGACTGTGAATATCCTTACAAAGAATTGAGTGGTTGCGGCATCGGCTTCAAGCTGGTGCAAGCTTATGCATTGAAAAACAGCATCCCGTTTTCCCGGCTGGAAATTTACCTCGACCTCGTTGCAGTGAGCACTGCCGCTGATATTGTTCCGATCACCGGTGAAAACCGCATACTGGTTTATTATGGTCTGAAAAGATTGAATGAAAATCCACGGCATGGACTTGAAGCAATCCTTCGGACAAATAATATTACAAAGAAAGATTTCCTGGATCAGTCTACCGGAGAGCTCACACAACGATATAACCTGGATGTGACCAATCTCGTTTTTGTGATCGGGCCGCGCATCAATGCCGCAGGCAGAATTTATGATGCTCGCCATGCTGTTGACCTGCTGATAGCCGGTGACCATACAGGCGCACATGACAGCAGCGTGCTGGTAAATAAGCACAACGATGAACGCAGGGAGCTGGACTCTACCATTACGGAGCATGCATTGGCAATGGTTCGCGACGACCCGCGCTTTATCAAGAGAAAGTCAACCGTTCTCTTTCATCCAGAATGGCACAAAGGCGTCATTGGAATTGTAGCTTCACGGCTGACTGATAAATATTACCGGCCTACTATTATTCTCACAGAGAGCAATGGGATGGCAACAGGTTCTGCTCGTTCGGTAAAAGATTTTGACATCTACAATGCAATTGAATCCTGCAGCGACCTGCTGGAACAGTTCGGCGGTCACATGTATGCTGCGGGTTTGACGCTGAAGCTGGAAAATATCGAAAAGTTTATCGAACGCTTTGAAGAAGTGGTATGCGCTACTATCGAAGAAAAAATGCTGACCCAGGAAGTCGAAATAGATGCGGAAATAAAATTAACCGAAATCACACCGAATTTTTTCAAGGTCCTCAAGCAGTTTTCTCCTTTCGGTCCGGGGAACATGAACCCTGTTTTTAAAAGCGAAGGCGTCAGGGATACCGGCCTCTCACGTATTGTCGGAACCAATCACCTGAAATTAAATCTTGCGCAGGATGAAACTACACGCTATGGTGTCGACGGCATCGCATTCCAGATGGGACAGTACCATCCTTTTATCAGGAGAAAAATTCCTTTTGACATTTGTTATACCCTTGAAGAAAATACTTTCAACGGTAAAACTTCAATTCAGCTGAACATAAAGGATATCAAAGTGAAGTAGCAGCCAGGCAGCACTGATAACAGCCGCAGTCATTAAAGTCATTTTCACCTTAGACGATCGTACTAAAGTTAGATAGTGGAAATATCTATCAGGAATAATCTCAATTTTTTATTCCTGGGTTCTGTCGTTCCGGTTTGAGAAGGATTCAAATACAGCCGTAACCAGAGACAGCAGCAGGCTGAAGAGTAATGCAATCCAGAATCCACTTACATGAAAACCATCTACAATTTTTGCTGCCATCAGAATAATGAATGCATTGATGACCAGGAGAAAAATTCCCAGTGTGACCATCGTGATAGGAATGGTGAGTAAAACAAGAACCGGTTTTACAATCGTATTTAGAAATGCAAGCACTGCAGCTACGATGATTGCAGTAAGGGCATTGTCGACGTGCACTCCTGGTAATATCATGGAGCTTACGATTACTGCCAAAGCACTTACGATGAGTTGAGCGATGAATTTCATGGGTTGTGTTTCTGCAAATATATGAAACAGCCTTTGCCACAAAGTCTCGAAGGCACAAAGAAACACGAAGGATCATTAAATCTTAGGCCCGAAATATTAAACAACTTAGTGTTTCTTGGTGTCCTGGTGACTTAGTGGCCAGGCTGTTCTTAGTACGCCACTTCCTTAAGCTTTGCCTCTACCAGTGAAGAAATGTAAGCACTGAATTCAGGCAATGAAATGTTATTGAGGATATCATTTGCAAAAGCGAGGTTCAGCAATGCCTTTGCGTCAGCCTCATTAATACCACGCGACCTGAGATAAAATAGCGCTTCATCATCCATTTGTCCGGTGGTTGCTCCGTGCGTACACTTTACATCATCGGCAAAAATTTCCAGCTGCGGCTTTGCATTTACTACAGCATCATTACTCAGCAGAATGTTCTTATTGCTTTGGTAAGCATTGGTCTTCTGTGCATCCTTTTCAACGAATATTTTTCCATTGAATACCCCGTGCGCCTTTCCACCGATAATGCCTTTGTAGAGTTCATTGCTGTTGCAATGGGGTTTGGAATGGTACACAGCCGTGTGGTTGTCGATCAGTTGGGTTCCACCGGCTACATACAAACCATGCATATGTGTTTCACAGTTCAGGCCGTCAAGCTTGATGTGTAGCTTATTCTTCAGGATACTTCCACCGAGTGAAACAGTATTCATTGAAAAAACGGAATTGGCCGACTGGTAAACATGGGTACCACAGATCTGAAATGATTTTTCATTTTCATTTTGGAAAAGGTCGAATTCAAGCGAAGCGTTTTCTTCCGTGACAATTTCCATTACTGTATTCGAAAATGATTCCGTGTTTTTATTTTTTGAAACTGAAATGCAGGAAATCTTAGCCGCCGAATTTTTTTCTGCAATCACCAACAACCGGTTATGTGAAATAACTGCCTGTTCCTGTGAAGAAGCAACCTGGAAAATATAGACCGGTTTTTCAATTGCAGTGCCACGTGATACACGAACCACGATACCTTCATTTGCAAATGCTGTATTCAATGCTGCAAAGGCGTCTTCCTGGACATCTGCATAGATGTTATAATGTGATTGGATTAAAGGTGATTTATTTGCCTCGGCAAGAGAAAGAATTTCAATGTCTTTTGTATTACTATCCAGGAATGAAGCATCATAATTCAGCTTTCCATTTTCCAGGACAATCCGGATTCCATTTTTTGCAAATGGGAACCGTTCTAATATTTCAGCAGAGGTAAGCTGTACAGCCGGGAGCTCATTGGCATATTCCCTTGCAATAATGGGTGCGACGTTCGTGTATTTCCATTCTTCGCTTTTTGTAGTGGGAAATCCAAGCCGCGAAAAAAAACCAATGGCTTTATCCTGGTGCGAAGGGAATTCGTGCAGCTTTAATGATTTGTATTTATCCAGGAAGTGTTCCACAGGTACCAATTGATATGTTTACTAAACTGTTATTGCTTCCTTGATCCAATCGTATCCTTTTTCTTCCAGCTCAAGCGCCAGTTCTTTAGTGCCGCTTTTTACGATCCTGCCATTATAAAGAACGTGTACAAAATCAGGAACGATATAATCCAGCAAGCGCTGGTAATGCGTGATCACTACAAAAGAACGTTCGCTGTTGCGCAAAGCATTTACCCCGTGAGAAACAATTTTCAGCGCGTCAATATCCAACCCGGAATCTGTTTCATCCAAAACGCAAAGCTTCGGTTCAAGCATGGCCATCTGGAAAATTTCATTCCTCTTTTTCTCTCCCCCGCTGAACCCTTCATTCACGCTGCGCTGCGTCATGGTCTTGTCCATTTCAACCATCGCCATTTTTTCTTTCATAAGCTTCAGGAAATCTTTTGAATCCAGTTTTTCTTTCCCATTCGCCAAACGAATTGAATTCAATGCCTCTTTCAAAAAAGTTGCGTTGCTCACGCCGGCAATTTCCACTGGATATTGAAAAGCCAGGAACATCCCGGCCTGGGCGCGTTCTTCCGGCGACATCTCCAGCAGGTTTTTTCCATCATAAATTACTTCACCGCTCACTTCATAATCCTCCCTGCCGGCCAACACGGAAGCAAGCGTGCTTTTTCCGGAACCATTCGGTCCCATGATCGCATGCACCTCGCCGTTTTTCACTTCGAGGTTTAATCCCTTGAGAATTTGTTTTCCTTCAACGGATGCAAATAAATTTTTTACCTGTAACATTTTTGTTTTCTATGTTCATTCAAAACCAACCTTACCCAACACTTCCTTCAAGCGAAATTGCAAGAAGCTTTTGCGCTTCGACGGCAAACTCCATCGGCAATTCATTGAAAACTTCCTTGCAAAAACCGTTTACGATCAGCCCCACGGCATTCTCAGTTGAAATGCCGCGCTGGTTGCAGTAAAATATCTGGTCTTCCCCGACCTTGCTGGTGGTGGCTTCATGTTCAACCTTTGCAGTTTTATTGTGAACTTCAAGATAAGGAAATGTATGCGCTCCGCATTTGTCGCCAAGCAGGAGTGAATCACATTGTGAATAGTTGCGCGCATTCACAGCATTCTTCGAAACTTTCACCAGCCCGCGATAACTGTTGTTGCTCTTTCCGCCGCTGATACCTTTCGACACAATCGTACTGCGCGTATTTTTTCCGATGTGAATCATCTTTGTTCCTGTATCAGCCTGTTGCATATTGTTTGTGACAGCTACTGAATAAAATTCACCGATTGAATTATTGCCCTTCAGGATCACGCTTGGATACTTCCATGTAATTGCACTTCCTGTTTCCACCTGTGTCCAGCTAATCTTTGAATTTTCTTCCGCACAGAGTCCACGTTTTGTAACGAAGTTGTAAATCCCTCCTTTGCCGTTCTTATCACCGGGATACCAGTTTTGCACCGTTGAATATTTAACCTGTGCGTCTTTATGGGAATAGATTTCGACCACGGCGGCGTGCAACTGGTTCTCATCACGCATTGGAGCTGTGCATCCTTCAAGATAACTTACATAAGCACCTTCGTCGGCAATAATCAGCGTGCGTTCGAATTGACCGGTACCTGCAGAATTAATCCTGAAATAGGTGGAAAGTTCCATCGGGCAGCGAACTCCTTTTGGGATGTAACAGAAAGATCCATCACTGAATACGGCACTGTTCAACGATGCATAATAATTGTCCGTCATCGGAACAACAGAACCAAGATATTTTTTTATGATCTCAGGATGTTCCAGCACTGCTTCGCTGAAAGAGCAGAAAATGATGCCCAGCTTTTTCAATTCATCCCTGAAAGTGGTTTTCACACTCACGCTGTCAATCACTGCATCCACTGCCACACCTGACAATCGCTTTTGTTCTTCCAGTGAAATTCCAAGCTTGTCGAAAGTGGCTTTGATTTCAGGATCCAGTTCGTCAAGAGAATTTAAGCTTGGCTTCGCCTTCGGAGCCGAGTAATAAATAATTTCCTGGAAATTAATTTTCGGATAGTGAACATTTGGCCACAACGGTTCCTCCATTGTAAGCCAGTGACGGTAAGCCTTCAACCT
>Ga0190274_10001798_pt1 | contig 12580 bp, 10 predicted proteins | sample Popmic531T_FD_133002 | JGI IMG/M metagenome (GOLD analysis project Ga0190274, IMG submission 133002) | Populus adjacent soil microbial communities from riparian zone of Yellowstone River, Montana, USA - 531 T | ecosystem: Environmental > Terrestrial > Soil > Riparian zone | place: USA: Montana...
CACTGGGAACATTGGCGACGCTGACCGGCCTGCTGCTGGTCCGCGGTCTTCGGGGGCGGCGATGATCAGCACGCCCGGAACGGGAATGGTTGGTGTGCTGCTGCTGCTGGCGTTGCTGCTGGCCGGCATGCCCATCGGCATCGCGCTGGGCCTGGTTGGCCTCGGCGGTCTGGTGCTGACGCTGGGCTTCGACCCCGCGCTGGCCAAATCTGCGGTGCTCGTATTCGAGACCCTGTCGCGCTATGAACTGGGCACCCTGCCGCTGTTCATGCTGATGGCCCACCTGTGTTTCGCCGCCGAAGCCAGCCGCGATTTCTTCGATGCCGCGGCGAAATTCCTCGGGCATCGTCGCGGCGGACTCGCGACCGCCTCAGTCACCGGCTGCGCGGGTTTCGGCGCCATCAACGGATCCAGTCTCGCCACCACGGCAACGATCGGCCTGGTGGCGCTGCCCGAAATGCGCCAGCGCGGATATTCAGATGCACTGGCCACCGGCTCGGTCGCCGCGGGGGGAACGCTGGGACAGATGATCCCGCCCTCGGGTGCGCTGATCGTGTTCGGCATCATTGCCGAGCAGTCGATCGGCACGCTGTTCACCGCGGCGATCGTGCCGGGCCTCACGCAGATGCTCAGCTACTTCATCGTCATCGCCATCCTCGTGCGCATCTTTCCGCATATCGCTCCACGACTGCCGCGTGTCCGTTGGGCCGATCGCTGGCCGGCACTGAAGCGCACGGTGGACATCTCTCTGCTGATCCTGCTGGTGATCGGGGGTATCGCAGCGGGATGGGTAACGGCATCCGAAGCCGCCGCGGTGGGCGCAGCCGGCGCGCTGCTGCTCTGTGCCTTCCGGCGACGCCTGAACTTCGCCGTCGTATACAGGGCGATCACGGAAACGCTGAAGACCAGCGGACTTATCTACCTCGTGGTCATCGGCGCCCTGATCTTTTCGGTATTCATCAGCGTCACGGGCCTCACGGATGCCGTCGGCTCGTCGATAGCTGCGCTGGGCCTGGGCCCCGTGGCCACGATGTTGCTGATCGCGCTGTTCCTGCTGCTCGTGGGATCGGTGCTCGATGGTCTGGCGCTGATGCTGCTGACTACGCCCATCCTGCTGCCGCTGGTGACCGAACTCGGACTCTCGCCCATCTGGTTCGGCATCTTCCTGGTGCGTGCCATGGAGATCGGCTTCGTGCATCCGCCGATCGGCATGAACCTGTACGTAATCCAGGGCATCGCGCCGGATGTGCCGCTGGGCAGGATCTTCAAGGGCGTGCTGCCCTTCCTCGCAGCGGACCTGGTGCACCTGGTGCTGCTGGTGCTGTTTCCCGTGCTGGCACTGGGCCTGCCGCAGTGGTTGGGACGATGAGCACGCTGGAGACAACACTGGAGGCCATCCTCGGCGACCCGCTGCGCGATGCACGCGCGCATGGCGCAGGACTGGGCTACGTGGGTCCGGATATCCCGCTCGATGTCCTGCTCGCGACCGGGAGGCCGGTATGCCATCTGCCCTGGCATGCGGACCGCGCCACGCCCTTTGCAGATCGCTGGCTGGAGTCGAGCTTTCCGGGCTGGGCGCGTTCGATGCTGGAAGACTGGCATGTGGGGCGTTTCAGCTGCCTGTCGCAGGTGGTGTTCTCCCGCGCCTGCGATGCTTCGCAACGACTGTATTACTACGTCTGCGAACTGCAGCGTCGCGGCGATCTCGACGGACCCGCGGCGCTGATTTTCGACATGGCGCTGGTGCCGCGCGAGACCAGTCTTCTGCATACCGCGGCGGCAGTGTCGAAGCTGTGCAGCCAGCTGGGTGTCGGGTCCACCGCGCTGGGCCAGGCGATCGCGCGTGCCAACCGGCAGCGCCACGTGTTCAACGAACTGCAGTCTGCGCGCGGGGACGACGGAGTCATTCACGAAAGGATCGCACGGGCGAGCCTGTACGCGGACCTCGCCCCAGTGCTGGAGGGCCAGTTGCTGCAGCACGCGCCGCCCACGAGTGGATCCGCGGCAGTGCGCAAGCGCCGGCTGGTGCTGGCCGGCAGCGCGCCGCCCGATGAGCGGTTGCATCGCGCCGCCGCCTCGGCCGGCGCCGTCTTCGTCGCCGAGGCACATGTGCACGGACTGACGCGCCTCGGCCTGCCGGTGGATGAAGCCACGCCTGATCACTCGCGCGCCATCGCGCAGCAACTGCGCAGCAGTTCCATCGGTCCGCGCAGTTTCCTTGATCGCGCGGCATGGCTGCTCGACCAGGCGCGGCGGGCCCACGCGGATGCAGTGGTGCTGTGGCTCACGCGCGAAGACGAGGGGCTGGGCTGGCATGTTCCGGCGCAGCGAAAGGTACTGGAGAAAGCGGGATTGCCGGCGCTGGTACTCACGGGGCGCCACTGGTCAATCGACGACGGCGCCGGCGAGGCAATCGCGGCGTTCGCCGCCGGAGGTTTCGCATGAAGCCGCTGTCCGGTCTCACTGTAATCGCGATAGGCGCAATGGCAACACGGCCGCTGGGCCGCTTCCTGCATTCGCTGGGTGCGACGGTGGTCGAGGCCGCGCCGGATGCCACCGGAATTTCCCAACTCATTGCCGGTGCCTCCTTCCTGATCGATGGCGAAGGATTGCCGCGACTCGCGGAGAAAGGCGTCACGCGCGAACAGCTCGAGGCGTGGAATCCATCGCTGGTTCATGTATCCGTCTCGACCTTCGGCAGCCAGGGGCCGCGCGCAGGGTGGCTGGGCGGCGAACTTGTGGCCTCCGCCATGGGCGGCACCCTGCGACTCACCGGCGAGCCTGACCGCCCGCCCGTGAAGGAAGCGCTTGATGCCTGCACTTTCCACGCCGACATGGCGGGCGCCGCCGGTGCGATGGCGGCGCATGTCTCCCGCATGCATTCGGGGCGTGGCCAGCACGTGGACATCTCGATCCAGGAAGTGGCCTTCAGCCGCAACGTCAACGGCGTGCTGGTGTGGCAGTTCGACCAGCGGAAGCTGCATCGCGTTGGCGGCGCGCTGAATTATGGGAAGGCCACGGTGCGCTGCATCTGGGCATTGGCGGACGGCTGGTGCTTCCACAGCCTGATGACTGGCCGCTTTGGCGCGCCGGCGAACCAGGCCCTGTCCGACTGGATTGACGAGGCCGGCCTGCCCAATCCGTTGCGCGGCGTCGACTGGCTGCGCTACAACCGCTCGACGCTCGATCCTTCCACGCGCGGAGTCTGGGAGCAGGCGATCGCCAGCTTTTTCCGCACCCGCACGCGTGAGGAGATGCGTCTCGAGGGCCGCCGCCGCGGAATCAATGCCTGCGTGGTGGCCGAGCCCGGCGATGTACTGCGCGATACGCATCTGGCGACGCGAGATTTCTGGCAGGAGCGGGGCAGCATCCGCGTGCCCTCGCGCTTCGCGTTGCTGCGGGAGGGACCGCCATGCGAAACCACGGTTGCCGCCCGCACCAGTGAGCGCGGCGGCCCGCTGGCCGGCGTGCGCGTGCTGGATTTTTCCTGGGCGCTGGTGGGCTCGATCACGACGAAGATCCTCGGCGACCTGGGCGCCGATGTGATCAAGGTGGAGAGCCGTACACGCCCCTGCCTGTCGCGCATGGATGTGCAGGTGTCTGCCTCGCGAGCGGATGACTTCGACGACAAGCCCTGGTTCGCGCATCTCAATACCTCCAAGCGCAGCCTCGCGCTGGACCTGAAACGGCCGGAGGCGCGCCAAATCATCGACCCCCTGCTCAAATGGGCGGACGTGGTGGTCGAGAATTTTTCTCCGGGCACGATGGATAAGCTCGGGCTGGGCTACGCACAGCTTGCGGCGCGAAATCCGGGCATCGTGATGGCTTCCGGCAGCGTCTATGGGCAGACAGGTCCGCTGACGCAGGAGTGGGGCGTCGACGGCACGGGCGCCGCGCTGTCCGGACGCACCTTTCTAACCGGCTGGCCCGATCGCGATCCGGTGATTCCCGGCGCGGTGCCCTATGGCGATGTGATCGTGCCCTACGTGATGGCCGCATGCATCGCGGCTGGCCTTGCGCACCGAAGCCGCAGCGGACTCGGCTGCCACATCGATGCCTCGATGTACGAGATCTGCGTGCAGCAGATGCACCGCGCCATCGTCGATGCGCAATGCGGTGTGCTGCCTGCGCGCATGGGCAATGCGGATGCCGGCGTCCTGCACCAGGACGTTTACCCGACACTTGGCGAGGACCGGTGGATCGCGATCAGCATCGCCACCAGCGCCCAGTGGGCACGGCTCATCGAGCTCGCCGGCGGCACGGACATCGCCGCGTGGACGTGCGGCCAGCCCGAAGCAGCGTTGATGGAAACCTTGCAGTCCGCAGGCATCGCCGCCGGTGTGGTGCAGGACATCGAGGATCTGATGGAACGGGATTCCACCCTTGCGCAGCGCGGCTCACTGGTCGAGCTTCCCCACCGCAAGCTCGGCCCTTTCGCCCATATCCTCACACCCATCCGGTTTTCGCGCGATCCGCTGGTGCCGTACTCCGCGCCCGGACTCGGTGAGCATGGTGCGGACATCGCCAGGGAAATCGCCGGCCTCACCGACACGGAGATATCAGCGTTGGGCGGGCAAGGAGTATTCCAGTGAGCGCAGCGGATAACCGCGACCGCAAGGATCTGCTCTGCACGGCGGAGGCCAGTGCCTACCAGAAGCGATTTGGCGCGGAGCTCAAACAGCGCGTGGTCGAGCAGGGCGAGCCTTTCGCGGTCGCGCAGGCGGATACGCCCCACGAGATTTTCCACGCAATGGATATTCCCGTGGTGTCGAACCAGTGGTGGTCCGCCTATATCTCCGCGAAACGACTGTCGACGGGGTACTTCGATGTGATGGACGCGATGGGTTATCCGGCCAACCGCTGCAAGTACTGCTCGCTGGGACTTGCCTGCACCCTGGCAGAGGATCCGTCCACGGCGCCCTGGGGCGGCTTGCCCAGGCCCACCGTGCTGGTAGCACGCCTCACCTGCGACTGCATCCAGCATGTGTTCACGCAATGGGCCGCGAAACTGGAGACCGATTTCTTCGCGATGGAGGCGCCGGCGTGGGAACACAAGATGTCCGACTGGTTTGCGCATTCGCGCGGCGAGTGGGAACAGGTGTACGGGCGCGACCGCATTGCGCTGCTGTCGGCGGAAATGCGCGACCTCATCGCTTTGCTGGAACGCAAGACTTCGCGACGCTTCGATATGGCGCGGCTCGCCACGCTGATGGAACGCATCAACGAACAGGAAGGCTACATTGCCGAGGCCGCTGAACTCGTGGCCGTGGCGCGGCCGTGCCCGGTGTCGATCATCGACCAGATGCCCAACACGATGATCCCGCAATGGCATCGCGGCTCGGACTGGGCCGTGGCGCATGCGAGGCGCTTCCGCGACGAGGTGCGTGATCGGGTGAAGGCTGGCACCGGTGTTGCCGCCAACGAACGGTTGCGACTGATGTGGATCGGGGCGGGCCTGTGGCATGACACCGCGTTCTACCAGTCCCTGGAGGCGAAACTGGGAGCCGTATTCGTCTGGTCGATGTACATGCCCTTCGCCGGGCCGCAGTACATCCGCGAAATCCGCGGCCGTCCGCTGGATGCGCTGGCCAGCCGCATCTGCTCAATGAACGAGGTGCTGCACCTGCCACCCTGGATGAATGGCTGGATGGTCAGCGAGGCCGCGCGCTGCGGCATCGATGCTGCCGTGATGCTGGTGCCACCGGACAACCGCCTCTCTCAGTCCGGCACGCGACTCACCTGCGAGGCGCTACGGTCGGCAGGTGTCCCGGTACTGATGATGGACGCGGACATGGTCGACGCGAAACGCTGGGACCACGATGCGATGGTGGCGCACGTGGAGGAATTCCTGCGCCGGGAGAAGCTGGCATGAGGATGGCTGCCACGCTGGCGATGCTGTTTGCTGCCGCGCTGCTGGCCGGCTGCGCACGTCCGCTGCCGCCTGAAGTGACCGAACTGGTCTACGCCACGCCCTACAGTCCCTCGCATCCCTTCAGCCGCGCAGACCAGGACTGGATGCGATTCGTCGAGCAGCGATCGGGCGGCACACTGCGCATCCGTCCCAGCTGGTCGGGTGCGCTGCTGTCCTCCGAACACTCCATGTTCGAGCTGCGTCATGGCGTCGCGGACATAGGGCTCATCACGCCCATCTACGTGAAGGGCGGCGCGCACCTGATCCGCGTTCAGTCCGGTTTCTACAGCGGTACCGCGGACGTCGAGGACCAGGTGGACCTGTATCGCTGCATGGCCGCGCGCAATCCGCAGTTCGCGACGGAACTGGAGGGACTGGTGGTGCTGGCGGTGCAGGGCGGCAACCTGCCGGGAATCATCACGCGCGAGCGCCCGGTGCGCAGCCTGGCCGACCTGCGCGGCCAGCGCCTTCGGGCTCCTACCGAACTGCTCAGTGTGCTGCGCGACTTCGGCGCCGATCCAGTCAACATGCCCATGGGCGACGTGTACTCGGCGCTGGCCAAGGGCGTGATCGATGGCGTCATCGCTCCGCCTGACACCTTCAAGTCGCTGCATTTCGCCGAGGTCTCGCGCTATTACACGCAGCTCGTGATTCCGCGCGGCGCTTATCCGGCACGGGCGATGGGTGTCAAACGCTGGAATCGCCTGTCGGCGCAGCACCGCGCCGTGCTCGAGGAAGGCATCGCAGTATGGGAGGCAGCGCTGGCCTCGCAGAATCGCAAGGCGCTGGCGGAAGGATGGGAACTCGCGCTGCGGGAAGGCGTAATCGAAGTGCCGCTGGCTGTGGCTGAACAGCAGCGCTTCGACACGATCTACCTGCGTGATGCTGGCCGCAACGCGTCCCAGCTCTCCCGCTACGGCATCGATGGCAGCGATGTTCTTGCACTGGCGCGCAGCAGTATCGGCGCCGATGGATCGGTACATTGCCAGGAGAACCCCAGATGACCGCGCCGCTTGAAGGCATCCGCATCGCCGACTTCAGCCATGTGATGGCCGGTCCCTATGCCACCCATCTGCTGCGCCTCATGGGCGCCGACGTGATCAAGGTGGAAGCGCCGGGCGGCGGCGACGCGATGCGCAACTACGGCGCCGACCGCCGCTACGACGGCATGTCACCGGCCTTCATTGCCGTCAACGCGGGAAAGAAGTCGGTTACCTTCGATCTCAAGAACAGTGGTGACCTCGCGCTCGCGAAAACGCTGGTATCGCGCTGCGACGTGCTGGTGGAGAACTTCCGTCCCGGCGTGATGGCGCGACTGGGCCTCGGAGTAGATGAGGCGCGCAGGCTGCGCAAGGACATCATCTACTGCTCGGTGTCCGGCTATGGCCAGTCGGGGCCGCGCCGTGACTGGCCTGCCATCGACAACATCGTGCAGGCCACCAGCGGCATGATGAGCCTGGGCGGTGATCCCGGCGCGCCGCCGATGCGCGTGGGGTTTCCGGTGGTCGATACGCTGACCGGCCAGACCGCGGCCTTTGCCATCCTTGCCGCATTGATTCGCCGCCAACGCTTCGGCGGCGGCGACTACATCGATGTTGCAATGTTCGATGCGAGCCTGGCCTTCATGGCCTCGGCCGTGGTGCCCTATCTGGTCACTGGCAAGGCCATGGAGCGCACCGGCAATACCGGCTACAGCGGACAGCCCACGTCCGCATTGTTCGAGGCCCGTGATGGCCGGCGCGTATCCCTGGGCGTGGTGCAGCAGCATCAGTTCGTGGCATTGGCGAAGCTGCTCGGGCGCGAAACGTGGCTGTCGGATCCGCGGTTTGCCAATCCGGATGTGCGGCGCGAGAACACGTCGGTGGTGCAGGCCGCGCTGGCCGCGGAACTGGTCAAGCGCGATGCGGCGGAATGGGAGGCTCTGATGAGCGCGGCGGGAATTCCCTGCGGGATGGTGCGTGAAATCGGCGAAGCCGCCTCGCTGCCGCAACTGGATCAGCGCGGGCTGAAGCGCACCTTGCAGGTGCCGGGACTTCCAGACCGCGAGTCGGTGGATGTGCTGGGTGCGGGATTTCTCGGTGGATGCAGTGAGGTGGGCAATCTCGCGTCACCGCCCACTTTGGGGCAGCACAACGAGGAAATCCGCGCATGGCTCAACGGGGAGGGCTGATCGTAGCATCAGGGAGGCCCGGAATTGGCCTCGACGAAGCGCTGTGCTTCCTCGTTGATCTCGCGCGCGTCACGACCCTTGCTCTCGATCGGCTTGCCGATGACCACGCGGATCGTGCCTGGTTTCTTGAGCCAGCCGCGTCGCGGCCAGAAGTAACCGGCGTTGTGCGCCACCGGCACGACCAGTGCACCGGTGGCTGAAGCAATAGCCGCGCCGCCCGAACCATAGCGACGGGTCTCACCCGGCGGCATGCGCGTTCCCTCCGGGAACACGACAATCCACAGGCCTTCCGCCAGCCGTTTGCGACCCTGGTCGATCATCTGTCGCACGGCGATGCCGCCTGCGCCCCGATCGATTGAAATGCAGCGGAGCATGCGCAGGCCCCACCCGACAAAGGGAATCCAGGTCAGTTCGCGCTTGAGCACCCAGGCCTGGGGCGGAAGGATCGCCGCCTGTGCAAAGGTTTCCCAGCTGGAGGAGTGCTTCATGAGGGCGATGTGCTGCCCGGGAGGGAGGTGTTCGTACCCTTCCACCTTGTAGTCCAGTCGACACAGGACCTTGAGCGCGCCCAGCAGCAAATTTGCCCAGAACCGTGCCAGCGCAAACCGGCCGCGGATCGGAAGGAACAGGGAAAGGATCGTGAAGGGAATCGCGTACAGGAAGGTGAACAACAGGAAGAAGCCGGTGAATATCAGCGAACGAATGAATTGCATGGCAATCAGCTGTGCATGGTCGCATTGCCACGCCGGTCCTTGAAGCGCCAACCGGCGGGTGTGCGCACGAAGGTGTCATTCCAGGTACCAATGATCGGGCCTTTGGCGGGGCGACCCTTGCCGGGCACGAGTTCGTCGGCGGCTTCGGCCAGGTACAGCACGACGATGGAAAATCCTTCCGCAGTGTCCGGACCGGTCTGCCGGATGCGGATGTTGAGATTCAGGTGTTGGGACACGAGATTCTTCGGACGTGCCGCGAATGCCTCGAGAATCGCGGTGGCGCCGCTGATGACCACCCCCGGGACTGTCGGTCGCGCGAAGGTCGTATCCGCGGTCATCAGCTCACCGAGCCGCGCACTCTGGCCAATGTCGATGAAGGTGCCAAAGTCGATGACAAGATTCCGGCAGGCTTCGATGCAGGTGAGTTCTTCGGTGGTCATTGCTTTGTCTCCAGGCCAAGCCAGTTGCGGAATGCACGGGTGATCGCGGCGGGTTGTTCCATCGTACTCATGTGTCCGCAATCCGGAACATCCACCAGCACACTGCCGGTAATGCGGCGCGACATCTCTACATGACGCTCGATCGTGCTCCAGTTGTCCTCGTGACCACAGAGCACCAGTGTCGGTACGTGGATCTGTGCCAGCATTTCCGAGCGATCCGGCCGCGCCAGCAATGCCTGGATCTGCGCCTCGAACTGCGCCAGGGGAGCGCGCGCGATCATCTGGTGAATGGCATCCATGAGTGTGGCGTCGGAAAGCCGGGATGGATGCACCATCTTCAGCGTCCACTCCTTGCCCATGGCCAGCATTCCGTCGCGCCGCGCGATTTCCAGCAGGCGAAAACGACCTGCCTTTTCCCGTTCCCCGGCTTCCCCCGGGGGCAGGGCATCGCTGCCCGTGTCGAGTAATGCCAGATGCGTTATGCGTTCCGGCGCGCGCAGGTACGCCTCAAGCGCCACCCGACCGCCCATTGAATGGCCGGCCAGCGCGAATTTCGGAGGCGCAGTGGCCAGCAGGCGATCGGCCATCGCACCCAGGTCGTTGCACAGCGCGTAATCGACCACCACCGTCACGACCTGGTCCGCCACGCGATAACTGCCGAGGTCATGGACCTGCTGCTGCCAGACTGTTTCGTCCGACACCAGGCCGGGAGCCAGCACGAGATACTCAGGGGACTTCATGGGTTTCGCCGATTCTGCGGTGTGGGCAATAACGGTGCAAATCATGATTCAATAGCAAACTTTTTGGCGGGAGTTTGGGAATGGTGGAGACCGGGCAGCAGCTGTGGGCCCCGACGCCGGGGCGTATCGAACGCGCGCGTATTACGGAATTTCTTGGTTGGCTGAAGGCCAATCGTGGTCTCACCTTTGCCGATTTCGAGTCGCTGTGGCGCTGGTCCACGGAAGACCTGGACGGTTTCTGGCAGGCCTGCTGGGATTTCTTCGGCGTGGAAGCGACCAAACCGCCAACCGCGGTGCTGGGCAAGCGCACGATGCCGGGTGCCGAGTGGTTCCCGGGCGCGGAGATCAACTACGCGCGCCACATGCTGCGACACGAGCGGCCCGATGCCGTTGCCGTGCTGCACCTCAACGAGCGCCAGGGATTGCAGTCGGTTTCCTGGGAAGAGCTGGGCGGCAAGGTGCGCATCTTGGCGACGCAGCTGCGCAAGCTGGGCGTCAAGCGCGGCGATCGTGTCGCTGCTTACATGACCAATGTTCCCGAGGCCCTCATCGCGATGTTGGCAACGACCAGCATCGGCGCGATCTGGTCATCCTGCGGGCCGGACTTTGGAACACCCGGTGTCCTGGACCGGTTCTCGCAGCTGGAGCCGACGGTGCTGATTCATGTCGACGGCTACCAGTACGGTGGCAAGTCGTTCGACCGTCGTCCCGAGGTGGAAAAAATCCTCGCCAGGCTGACCAGCGTGAAACACGTTATCCAGCTGCCGTACCTGGATCCTGCCAATCCGCGGGCGCTGACTCCGAACACGATCTTCTGGAAGGACCTGCTCGATCACGCGCCGGTGCCGCGCGGGCAGTTCAAGTACGAAGAAGTGCCGTTCATGCATCCGCTATGGATCCTGTTCTCCTCCGGCACCACGGGCCTGCCGAAGCCGATCATGCACAGCCATGGCGGCATCATGATCGAGCAGCTCAAGCACATCGCCTTCAACTTCGACCTGCATGCCAACGAGCGGTTGTTCTTCTTCACGACCACCGGCTGGATGATGTGGAATTTCCTCGTCAGTTCACTGCTGTCCAACGTGACCCCGGTGCTCTACGACGGCAACCCTGCCTGGCCGGATGGCGACCTGCTGTGGAAGATGGTGCAGGACTCGAAGGCCAACATGTTCGGCGCGAGCCCGACCTACCAGTCCATCCTGGAAAAGAACGGCATCGTGCCGAAGAACAGCTTCGATCTATCCGGCCTCGATTCCGTGATGCTTGCCGGTTCTCCGGTGACGCCGGAATGTCAGGCCTGGTTCCACGAGAACGTGAAGCGGGATGCCTGGGTAGCCCCCGGTTGTGGCGGTACAGACATCTGTTCCGGATTCGTCGGCGGTGTCGTGACACTGCCGCAGTACGCGGGCGAGATCCAGGCGCGGTGCCTGGGCGTTGCCGTGCACGTGCTCAATGAAAAAGGCGAACGGGTCATCAACGAGGTCGGCGAGATGGTCGTGACCGAGCCGATGCCTTCCATGCCGATCGGGTTCTGGAATGACCCGGGCGACCAGCGTTACATCGAAACGTATTTCTCGGATTTCCCGGGCCTGTGGCGGCAGGGTGATTTTTACCGCATCAACGAGCGTGGTGGTTGCTTCGTGCTGGGCCGCAGCGATGCGACGCTGAATCGTCACGGTATCCGGATCGGTACGGCCGAGATCTATCGTTCCGTGTGCGCGGTCCCGGGCGTCGAGGACGCGTTGATCGTCAATCTCGACCTGCCGGGCGGAAAGTTCTTCATGCCACTGTTCGTGAAGCTCGCCCCCGGCCAGGTCCTGGACGAGGAGCTGAAGAAACAGATCAACGACCGGTTGCGGCGCGAATATACGCCGCGACATATCCCCGACCGGATCTTCGAGGTGCCGCTGATTCCCTACACCATCAGTGGCAAGCGCATGGAAGTGCCGGTGCGTCGCATCCTCTCCGGGATTCCCCTCGCGAAGGCTGCCAACCGCGATGCGATGGCGAATCCCAAGGCATTGGACTTCTTTATCGAGTACGCTCGAACGCAGCAAGACTACAAAATGTAGCGGGGGCAAAGAGTGGCGGATTCGAACACGGTTCGGGTCGACGACCTGATCGACCGGCAGCAGATGACCGGTCGCACCTGGCTCATGCTGGGCCTGTTGATGATTGCGCTGCTCTGCGATGGTTTCGACCTGCAGTTGCTGGCCTTCGCCGCGCCGCGCCTTGCAAAGGAATGGGGCATTGCCCCGCAGGCCTTGGGCTACGTCATCTCCGCGAACCTGCTGGGCATGATGTTCGGCGCGATGTTCCTCGGCAACATGGGCGACCGCTTCGGACGCAAGCGCGTCATCGTCATTGGCACCATACTGTATGCACTGATGTCGCTGGCCTGCCTGCTGGCGGCGGACCGGCTGCAGCTGGGCATCCTGCGATTCTTCACGGGCATGGGCCTGGGCGGCGTGCTGCCGAATGTCGTTGCACTTACGGCGGAGAGCTCACCGCGAAACCGGCGCGCGACCCTGACCAGCATCCCGATGATAGGCATGTCGCTGGGCAGCGGACTGCCCGCCGTAGTGGCGGCATGGCTGGTGCCGATC
>Ga0190274_10001799_pt1 | contig 12572 bp, 10 predicted proteins | sample Popmic531T_FD_133002 | JGI IMG/M metagenome (GOLD analysis project Ga0190274, IMG submission 133002) | Populus adjacent soil microbial communities from riparian zone of Yellowstone River, Montana, USA - 531 T | ecosystem: Environmental > Terrestrial > Soil > Riparian zone | place: USA: Montana...
AGCTTCCTGGCGGAATTGCAGGAGCTGCTCGATCCCGATATCGAGCCTTTCAACGAGATGCTCGTCGCGATTGGCGGCGGGGTGACGGCGCGACTGGGCCAGTCAGCCGCACTCGACGTCGGATACCGCTTCACGAGAATCACGACTGAAGATCCGAAAGTAGACACCAGCCTGGTTTACGCCGCGATCAAATTCGGGCGGTAGTTTCTGAAAGGGTCGGTCCTGCGATGACGCCGCAGGACCGACCAGCCTCGGCCTCGGTGAGTTCCACCGAAATCCGATTCTGACTGGCTGGCGCGCTCCAGCGCTCGCCGTCAATGATTACCTCGGCATCCGCCGGTTGCACGCGAATGGACAACGTACCGATCCGGCGCGCGACGTTAGGGTCGCCGGAGGAAGAGGATGGCGCCGGAGTGCCCGACGGTCGAACCAGATCGACCGAGCCCTCTCGGACTCTGGCGATGACGATGGCTGCTTCGTGGGACGGTCCAGTGGTTCGTACCGTAGAATCAGCAGCAATGTCGTTTCCGACTGGTTCGACCTCGGGTGTCCGGCAGGACTTTATCCGCGAGATCGTGTCTGCCGATCTCTCGAGCGGCAAGTACGGCGGCCGAGTGGCCACGCGCTTTCCTCCTGAGCCGAACGGATATCTGCACATCGGACACGCGAAGGCCATTTGCCTCGACTTTGGTGTCGCCAAGGAGTTCGGCGGGACATGCAACCTCCGCATGGACGACACGAACCCGGTGGCTGAAGATGTCGAGTACACAAACGGCATCGTCGAGGATGTGCGGTGGCTGGGGTTTTCGTGGGGCGACAGAATTTTCTACGCTTCCGACTATTTCGAGCGCCTGTACCACTGCGCCGAGTCGCTTATTCGCGAAGGCAAAGCGTACGTCGACAGTCTCACGGCTGACGAGATTCGCGAGTTTCGGGGCACGCTGAAGGAGCCTGGACGCGACAGTCCGTATCGCGCCCGATCGGCTGACGACAACCTGGATTTGTTCCGCCGAATGCGCGCGGGTGAGTTTCCGGACGGCGCCCACGTGCTGCGCGCGCGCATCGACATGGCCTCACCCAACATCAACATGCGCGATCCGATCCTGTACCGGATCCGACGGGCGCATCATCACCGGACGGGCGACGCGTGGTGCATCTATCCGATGTACGACTACGCACACCCGCTGTCGGATGCCTTCGAAGAGATCACGCACTCACTTTGCACCCTCGAGTTCGAGGATCACCGGCCGCTCTACGACTGGCTCATCACCAACGTACCGGGACTGCCGGGCCGGCCGCAGCAGATTGAGTTTGCGCGTCTCAACCTCAACTACACGATCACGAGCAAGCGAAAGCTGATGCAGCTCGTCACCGAGCGCCACGTACGCGGGTGGGACGATCCGCGCATGCCGACCCTGGCCGGCCTGCGGCGGCGCGGTTACACACCCGAGGCCATTCGCCGGTTTGCCGATGAGATTGGTGTTGCCAAGCGCGAGAACGTGGTGGACGTCGGCCTGCTCGAGTTCTTCGTGCGCGAGGATCTCAACAAACGCGCGCCTCGCGTCATGGCCGTGTTGCGACCGCTGAAGGTCGTGCTCGAGAACTATCCTGACGGTCAGATCGAGGAGATGGACGTCATCAACAATCCCGAGGACCCGTCAGCCGGCACACGGAAGGTGCCATTCTCGCGCGAGCTATTCATCGAACGCGACGACTTCATGGAGGTTCCTCTGAAGAAGTTCTTCCGGCTGGCGCCGGGCCGAGAGGTGCGGCTCCGCAATGCGTACCTCGTCACCTGCCGCGAAGTCATCAAGGATGCCGACGGTCGGATCGTGGAGCTGCGGTGTCTGTACGATCCTGCGACCCGCGGCGGCGACGCGCCCGACGGCCGCAAGGTGAAGGCGACGCTGCATTGGGTGTCAGCCGCACACGCGATGAACGCGGAGGTGCGGCTCTACGATCGTTTGTTCGCCGTCGAAACTCCCGGTGCGGGCGACGTGGACTACCTGACGCAGATCAATCCTCAGTCGCTCGAGACAGTCCTCGGCTGCAAGCTCGAGCCCTCACTCGCCCTGGCTGAGAGCGGGAGCCGCTATCAGTTCGAGCGGCTGGGATACTTCACGATGGATCCCGACTCGCGGACCGGGGCGCCCGTCTTCAACCGGACGGTGACGCTCAAGGACACGTGGGCGAAAATTCAAGGAAGAGAGACATAGGCGACGTTCTCTCGACTACCGCCTCTCTCTCCCGAGAATCTCCTTCTTCGCATCGAGGCCCCATCTATAGCCACGCAGTTCACCGTCGGAGCCAATGACGCGGTGGCACGGCACGAGTAGCGCGAGAGGATTGGTGGCGCAAGCGCGGGCGACGGCTCGGACTGATGACGGCTTGCCGAGCTCGCGCGCGACGTCGGCATAGCTGCGGGTCTCGCCACGCGGGATTTTCGTGAGCGCACGCCACACGCGCCACTGAAAGGCCGTGCCCTGAATGTCGACCGACAGGTCGGCGGACCAGGGCCTGGCTTCGGCGGCCGCGCGCGCCGCGGCCGCCAGCCGGCGCAAGGCCGGCGAGGGCTTGGTGGCAATCGTGGCGAACGGAAACTCGGCTCGCAGCGTGTCGATGAGGTCCGACACCTGCGGGCCAAGTTCGACGAAACACACTCCGCGCTGCGTGGAGGCCACGACAATCCAGCCTAGTGACGACCTCACGGCGAGCCAATCGATCGAGGCGCCGGCGCCGCCCCGTCCATAGGTGGCGGGCGTCATGGCGGCAAGGTGAAGGGCGCCGTACACGCGACTGGCCGATCCGTACCCAGCCTCGTAGACCGCGCGTGTGACGGGCGCGCCGGCGCGAAGGGCGCCACGAAAGATCCGCTGACGGCACGCCGCCGCGAAATCGCGCGGGCTCACACCAAGCTTTTCTTTGAACGCGCGCTGCACCTGCGCGATGCTTCCACCGCCGGCCCGTGCCATACGCGCGACGGACCAGCGCTCGTCGGGGGCCGCGTCAACGGCCTTGCAAACTCGCGCCACGAGCGCGCTTCGGTCACCAGTCATGGAAGCGATGCTACCGCGCTGAAGAAGAGAGGACTATCCGAAACGCGACGCAGCGCGAGCGGTACTGTCGTGGGGCGGATCTTCAGGTCCGCCGGATCCGCCAGGCCTGAAGGCCTGGCCTACGACTGTCCGCGTCTTGTCGGTTCAGTTCATCAGACGCTGCGCCAGATCCACATAGATCTCCGTCGCCCGGTGGAGCTCGGCGATTTCGACGGACTCGTCGGCCGTGTGCGCTTCGACCACCGATCCAGGACCCACGAGCAACGGCGTGCCCCAGCGGTCGAGAAATGGGATGTCGGTCGTGAAATTAAAGACGGCTGTCGCAAAGCCGTCGAGCGTCTTCAGGCGCGCTGGCGGCACGTACAGCACGTCCTCCCGTTCGGCGAGGCTGCCGATCGCATCATCAATCATCTTGCCCAACGGCCGGTGATCGCTGACCGTCCGGAACATCACCTCGGCGTGAGCTTCCGCGGGAATGACGTTGGGCGCGACACCGCCCGAGATGACACCCACCGTGTAGTACGTGGTCCCGAGGTCCGGATCCGATGGCCATGAGACTGCCCGGAGGGCCACGAGCGCATCGACCAGCCTGTCGATCGCCGACACGCCCAGCTCCGGCTGGCTCGAATGCGCAGCACGGCCCCGCGCGTGCAGGCGTACTCGATACATGCCGCGCGTCGCGCTCGCCAGCCGGTTGTCGGTCGGCTCTCCATTGATGAGGAACCGTGAGGGCTGCGCCATGGTGTTGGCGAGCGTCGCTCCATCACTGCCCCGCTCCTCGCCGACGACGAAGAGCAGGCCGATACGCGTCGCACCGCCCTCGCGCAAGCGTTGGGCCGCCGCCACCTGGGCCATTGCGGTGCCCTTGGCGTCGCACGAGCCCCGACCGTACAGGCGTCCACCCTGCTCGCGGCTTGGGAAGAAGGGCGGCACGCAGTCAAAGTGCGTGGAGAAGACGATGTGCGGCGGACTGTCGAGAGTAGCGACGACGTTGAAGCGTCCATCGCTGACAAGTTGCTCGGTGACCGTGTACCCGAGAGCCCGAAGCTGGGACGCGAGCCAGGCACCGGCCTCGCCCTCACGGCCCGTGGTGGAGTCGATGTCGACGAGCGCTCGGGTCAGCCGAATCTGCGTGAGCGAATCCACGACTCACGCACGGACTTCCGCGATGATCGGCATGCCGAACTCCTTGAGGGCGGCAAGGATCTTCTGCTGGGACACATCGCTCGGCGGGGTCATAGGCAACCGGTAGACCTGATCACAGAGACCCATGGCAGCCATCGCGAACTTGACGGGAATGGGATTGGACTCGACGAAGTTCGCCGCCATCAACGGCATCAGCTTCTGGTGCCAGCGCCGCGCGCTCTGATAGTCGCCGCGCTCGGCCGCTTCGATGAGCTCGACCATTTCGGACGGCGCTTCGTTCGACGCGACCGAGATCAACCCACGGCCGCCGACAGCCATGAGCGGCAACGCCAGGGCATCGTCTCCCGACAGCACCAGGAACTCTGGTGGGACGATGCGGCACACCTCGCACATCTGAGTCATGTTGCCTGACGCTTCCTTGACTCCGACGATGTTCGAAATGGCGGCAAGACGCGCGAGCGTCGTGGGCTCGACGTTGCAGCCTGTGCGGCCGGGCACGTTGTAGATGATGATCGGCAGCTTCGTGCTCGCGGCAATCGCGGCGTAATGTTGAAAGAGCCCTTCCTGCGTGGGTTTGTTGTAATACGGCGTGACTGACAGGATTCCCTGGGCACCGACAGCCTGGAAGGCGCGAATCGAGTCGATGACTTCGTTGGTGTCGTAGCCACCGGCGCCTGCCATCACCATCGTGCGGCCTTCGACTTCGTCGGCGACAAGCTCGACGACACGCACGCGTTCGTCCATCGTGAGGGTCGGCGTCTCGCCGGTCGTGCCGCACGGCACGACAAAGTGGACGCCGGCATCGGCCTGCCGCGCCGCCAGCCGTCGGACGGCGCCTTCGTCGAGCGCGCCGCTCGCCGTGAAGGGCGTAATCAGCGCGGTGCCTAATCCGGTAAAAGAGACTCGCATATCCGCTCCTGCCGCTCAATCCGGGCTAATCATGTCACGCATCGAGAACCAGCCGTGCCTGCCAGCGAGCCATTTCGCGGCCTCGAGGGCGCCGTGCGCGAACACGGCGCGGTCACGCACCGAATGCGTGAGCGTCACGGTCTCGGCATGGCCGTCGAAGCCGACGACGTGCGTGCCGGGGATGGTGCCGGCCCGCGTCGAAGACATGTCGATCGCACGGGTGTAGCCCTGGCCGGTCATCGCACCCTGCAGCAGGAGCGCGGTGCCAGAGGGGGCGTCCTTCTTGGCCGCGTGATGGGCCTCGTGGATCCAGGCGCCGAAGTCGCCGAGGCGTGCAAATCGCCGCGCCGCCTCCTCGACCACCATCGCGAAGACCTGCATCCCGATCGAGAAATTCGCGGCAGCCAGCACGCCGATGCCCGCCTCTCGGGCGATCGCCTTGAGTTCCACTTCACGGCTCTGCCACCCGGTCGTTCCAATCACGACGTTGATATGGCGGGCTGCAAGCGTGACGACATTGGCGGCGACGGCATCGGCGAGCGAAAAGTCGATGGCTACATCGATCGGGCCGGCCCTGCCGAGCACCTGCGCAACCGGCGCGTCGACCTCCGCAATCCCTGCGACCTCGCAGCCGTGCGCGGGCGCCAGTTGTTCGACGAGCTGTCCCATTCGCCCGTGTCCGATGAGGAGCACTCTCACGCGGGCACCCCGAGGAACTTTTCGTGCACGCGCGTCAACGCCGCCTCGAGGTCCGCCTCGCGAATCACGAGCGTGATGTTCCGCCGCGCAGCGGCCTGCGACACCATCCTGATCGGAATGCCGCCGAGCGACTCGAGCAATTCGCTCACGAATGTCGGATCGCGCTGAAGACCGTCACCGACCGCGCAGAGAATGGCCATGTCGTCCTCGCGCGTGACGTCGGCAACCTCACGGAGCGATGCCGCAATCTCGTCGAGCCGTCTCGGATCGTCTACGGTGACCGACACGCTGACTTCCGACGTCGTCACGACGTCAACGGCGGTTCGCTGCGCTTCAAAGGCGGCGAAGATCCGCGAGAGAAAGCCGTGCGCCATGAGCATGCGCGTCGACGTGATGTCGACGACGGTCACCGCCTTCTTCGAGGCGACCGCGGTGAGCGGACGATCGGTCTCGGGTCGGTCGCGTGTAATGAGAGTGCCGCGCGCGTCCTGCGGCCGCTTCGAATTGAGAATGCGCACGGGAATGTTCTGACCGACCGCGGGCAGAATCGTCGCGGGGTGCAACACCTTCGCGCCGAAGTACGCCAGCTCGGAGGCCTCACCGAACGAGAGATGCGGCACCACCTGGACGTCCTTGATAATGCGGGGGTCGGCCGTGAGCATGCCGTCGACATCCGTCCAGATTTGAATTTCGGACGCCCCGAGACACGCACCAACAATGGCCGCCGAGTAATCCGACCCGCCCCGGCCGAGCGTGGTCGTCACACCTTGCTTGTTGGCGCCAACGAACCCGCCGAGGACGGGAATAAGACGATCGGCGAGGATGGGATCGACCTCTGACCGCAGCGCCTGTTTCGTATCGTCCATCAACGGCGGTGCAGCCGTGTGCTCGTCTCCCGTGACGATTACCTTGCGCGCGTCAACCCAACCGGCTGGCAGACCGCGCGCCGACAGCGCCGCCGCGACAATGCGACTGCTGAGGATTTCGCCGCAGGAGGCAATCGTGTCGAGCCAGCGAGGCGTCACCTCTTTCAGTACGCCAAGCGCGCCGACGATGCGATCGAGTTCGTCGAACTCGTGGGTGATGCCGGCCTCGACCCCGGCTCGGTCGGGTGTCGCACCAATCACATCGGCCACCTGGAGATGCCGCGCGCGCAACGCCTCGAGCACTCCCAGGGCCTCGTCAACCTTGCCTGCTCCTGCAAGAGAGGCCGCCTTGAGGAAGGCGTCGGTGGCGCCGCCGAGTGCGGACACGATGACGATCGGCCCGCGCCAGTCGCGGCTCTCAGGCTGAATGGCCGCTTGCCGGGCGGCGCGCACGATGCCCGCCAGCCGCTCGATCGCTGCAGGATCGGCCACCGATGTTCCGCCGAATTTCATGACAATCATAAAGACACCTTACGGCTTTACTTAGGAGGCTCGATGTTTGGGTTCGATTTGTCCTCGTAGGGCAGGCCTTCAGGCCTGCAAAGCGAGCATGGCAGAACTGAAGGTCTGCCTTACGACTGTCGGCCCCAGCCTCCTAGAGCAATCCCTCTGCCTGCATGAGCTCCGCGTTCAACACCGAAGCGCCGGCCGCGCCGCGAATTGTATTGTGACCGAGCGCAACGAACTTGTGCGTGAGCACCGGACAGGCCCGCACCCGGCCAATCGAGACGGTCATGCCAGAACCCAGATCGGCGTCGAGCCTTGGTTGCGGTCGGTTGATCTCGCCCATCACGTTGATCGCGGGAATCGGCGCGGTGGGCAGCTTCAATTCCTGCGGCCGGCCGCGGAAGGCACGCATCGCGTCGGCGACAGCCTCCGGGGAGGGACGTGACGGCAGGTCCACGGCCACCGTCATCGTATGGCCATCGATGACTGGCACGCGGTTGACTTGCGCGCTCACAATCGCCGCATACGGACCACTGCTGTCGTCCGCACCCAGGATCTTCAGTGTCTCCGTCTCGATCTTCTCCTCTTCGCCACCGCCAATATACGGGACGATGTTGCCAAGAATATCGAGCGACGGCACGCCCGGATACCCGGCGCCCGACACCGCCTGCATCGTCGTGACCATGACGGTGCGGAGACCAAACTGGCGAAGCGGCGCAAGAGCCATGGTGAGCACGACCGTCGAGCAGTTGGGATTGGTGACGACCACGCCCTTCCAGCCCTTGGCCTGCCGCTGCCTGGCCAGCAGTCCCAGATGGGCGGCGTTGACTTCGGGGATGAGCAGCGGGACGAGCGGATCCATGCGATGGCTCCGCGCATTGCTCAGCACGACGTGGCCCGCGGCGGCAAACTCCTGTTCGAGGATGTCGGCGGCATTCGCATCGAGCGCCGAAAACACCACTTTCGGACCTCGGCCCGGCACACAGCCATCAACCTTCATGCCGCGGATGAAATCAGGCATGGGCGTCGCGAGCCGCCAGGGCGCCGCGTCCGCGTAGGACTTGCCTTCCGACCGCTCGCTCGCCGCGAGCCACGTCACCTGAAACCAGGGATGATTGGCGAGCCGTGTAATGAACTGTTGGCCGACCATACCGGTCGCGCCAAGGACGCCGACGTCAATCTTCTGCATGACTCCCTCAAAAAGAGGCCGGGTCTCGCCCACAAGAGACCCGGTCTCCTATGCCTCTGAAAACAAAAAACCCGCCGTGCTGAGCGCATCGGCGGGTTCATCAGGGCCGTTGTTCGGCCTACGATTCAGGCCAGGTTCAGACGCGGACCATCGCCGACGCGCATGCGGGAATGCCCCGCTTCTTGTCGGACCGCTTTCGCGCATCGATGGTGACACGAACGATCATGGCCGCAAGAAGAATAGCGGGCGAGCCAGTAGGCGTCAAGGGGCCCGGCGTGCTGGCGTGCACTCGGAGGCCAGGCTTTTAGGCTTTGGCAGACACCGGCAGACCTGAAGGTCTGCCCTACGAGGATCCAAGCACCCATAGAATGTCCGCGTGCACTCTTCGCTACCCATTGGCGTCTTCGACTCGGGGGTTGGCGGGCTGACCGTGCTCGCCGCGCTCCGGGCGCGGCTCCCTCACGAATCGGCAATCTATCTCGGCGATACGGCGCGCCTGCCCTACGGGACGAAGAGCGTCGAGTCGGTGACGCGGTATGCGATGCAGGCCACCGAACATCTGGTCGCGCGCGGCATCAAACTGCTCGTCATTGCGTGCAACACGGCGTCGGCCGTGTCGCTCGATCCGCTGCGTGAACAGTTCGCCCCACTGAGAGTCATTGGGGTCGTCGAGCCTGGGGCCGAGGCGGCCGTCGCGGCCAGCACCCGGCAGCGCCATCTCGTGCTGGCCACAGAATCCACGGTGAAACGCCACGCCTATGCCCGCGCCATTCGCGCCAGGCAGCCCGAGGCCGACGTCGAGGAAATCGCCTGTTCGATGCTCGTCGCGCTGGCTGAAGAAGGCTGGACGGAGGGTCCCATCGCGGAGGCCGTCGCCAAGGAGTATCTCGGTCCAGTACTCGCCCGGCCAGCGGCCGCGCAACCTGACACGATCGTCCTCGGGTGCACCCACTTCCCTCTGCTGGCTGGAGCTATTCGGGCGGTCGCAGGCCCCGTGCCGACACTGGTCGACTCGGCCACAACGACCGCCGAGGCCGTCGCGGGACTGCTGGCCGCATCGAACCTGACCAATACGGCGCCGGGACCCGGCGCAATTCGCCTGCTGGCCACCGACGGGCGCGAGCGATTTGCGAGGGCCGGAGCGCGGTTTCTCGGTGAGGCCCTTCGTCCGGATGCGGTTGAAATCGTGGATCTATGACACCCTGATTAGGCTTACACTGTCGGACAATCGGAGGTCCCAATGACTCGCACCAGGTTCGCGCTAGGCGTGGCCGGCATTGCCCTGCTTCTCCTTCATGCACCCCTCGGCGCCGACCAGGCCGCGCCCAAGCCCGCCGCCGCGCCGACCGCCTCTGCCAGTCCGGTCCTGCTCATGGACACGGTCAAAGGTCTCATCGAGATCCAGACGACGAACGATTCGCCTAAGTCGCTGCAGCACATCCTCGACCTCGTGAAGAGGAACTTCTACCGCGGTCAGCGTGTGTTCTACGTGCAGCCCTACGCGGCGCAGTTTGGCGATCCGACCACGCGCGACGCAACCAAAATGGACTCGTGGGGCTTGGGCAACTCGGGTCAACCGGTCGGCGTTGCCGAACCAAGCAAGGGTAAGTTTGACCGCGGCGCCGTCGGACTCGCGTATCGCCAGAACGAGAAACCGACATCGGCCGACTCGCAGATCTTCATCCTCAAGATCGGACAGGCGACCTTCACCGGCAAGTACGCGATGATCGGCAAAGTCACCAAGGGGATGGATGTCGTCGACAAGCTCGAAGTCAAGGACGTGATCAAGAACATCACGATCAAGTAGCCAAACGCACGGCAGACGCCGCCTCTATTGCCCCCGCGACTGCTCTGAGGTCAGGGCCAGGTAGCCGGGCCTCGCCTTCAAGTCGTACTCGCGCTCTCGAAGGGGTCCGCCCACGATCTTCACCGACAAGGCTCGCCATCCGCCGTCGCCGAACGGCCGAATCGGCACGTACGACAGCACGTAGCGGCTCGACATGTCGCTGATGATTTCGGCGAAGTGATCCTTCAGGAAGCCCATGCCGAGCGCAAACCATGCGCCACCACCGGTCTCTTCTGCGGCACGCGAGAGCGCCTCGATGGGCGAGCCTCGCCTGGCAACGCCGCCCTGCACGACGAGAAATAGTGTGACGTTGTTGACCTGCAGCGCCGTGCGCACCGAGGCAACAGTCGCGATGCTGCCGATGTCCTGACCGTCGGTAAAGGCGACGATGACGCGCGGTGACGGCTGATTCTTTACGAGGTCAACGGCGCGGATCAGGCTGTCGTGCAACGCCGTACCGCCGTCCGGCTTGAGCCGGTCAAGCGCATCGGTCCGGGCCCGCGGCGTGGCGCCAGGCCGGGCGAGCACGTACAGGCTGTTGTTGAAAGCCGTAAGCGTCACTACGTCCTGCGGGCGCACGCTGTCGAGGAATGTCGCGGCGGCCTTCTTCAAGTCATTCAACCGCGGCTGCATGCTCCCACTGATGTCGAGCGCCAAAAGCACGCTAATGGGCTCGGCGTCGCCAAACGCGATCCCTACCGCCTGCGGCTGGCCATCCTCGGTCACAACGAAATTGCTCGACGAGAGACCGGGCACGAACCTCCCGCGGCCGTCGCGCACTTGAACCGGTACCAGAACCGCATCGACTGCTTTCGTGAACATCGGCTGCGAGTTGTCGGGCTGCTTCGTCCTGACCGTGGCGACGAGCCGTGGGGCGTCCACGAGTTCCGCGACGACGCGAAGACTACGCGAATCGGGCTGAGAACCGGCATCCCAGGAACACTGCAACGGGCGAGCCTCCAGGCGACAAACCTGCTGTCCATCGATGAAGAAGGCCACATATCGAATTCTCGCCGCTGCGGGAAGGACCGTCGCTTCGAGTATGGTCCGGCCGCGCAGCACGGTACTGGCCGTCGGCTGGACGATGAGGAGCGTCGGCTCGGATGTTTGCCCCAAAACGGACGGAGCCAGGACAAGGCTGAGAAGAGCGGCGAGCGTCGGGCGCGGGATATGTGCCGTCATCGTCCGGTACTGTCACGGGTGTCGGCGGCCACGAGCACTCCGCGCGAGGTCAGGAACAACAGATACTCTTCCACACGGTCACTCGAGAGCGATCGCGGCCACACCGCAGCCGCCTCCCAATCGTCGAGCCACGCCGGTTGGATGTGATCGATCCAGTCGAGAGTTGCCACCGGCAGCAGTGATGGCACGAGCGAGAGTGGCAGACGCATTGCTCGAAGGATCTCCGCCAGGCGCAGCGGCAGGTCCTGGGGGCCGACGGTCTGGACCCCGAGGCTCATGCCGCGCTGGTCCTCCGTCGAGCGGCGGTCGGCGGCCAGCCGGCAGTGGCAGCCGTCGATGCGACCGGCGCTGCCAGCCCAGGCCGGCGGCGGCTCCGCCAGACTTCCAAGGCGAAATACGTCGCTGGGTCTCAGCGATACAAACGGATCGCGCACGCCTGAGGCCCGCGTCCAGATCAGAAGATTCGTGGTCCACTCGTCAACCGCGGCCGCCCGCAACTGCGTTGCAAGTTGGGCCGATGCCGGAGGCCGGTCCTTCCAGCTCGTGACAATGTCTCGTCCCGCCTCGAGCGCCGCGGTGACAAGGGCGTCGGCCTTCTCGTCCATCAATGCATCGAGGCCCGTCACCAGCAGCCCCTGCGCCGCAGTCAGTCGATCCGCGTGGCTGAGTGTGCGATCGGAAGGTTCATCGGCCGAGGGCAGGCGCGTCCAGTGGGACTCGGCAAGCGCAATGTCCAGTGAGAGATACGCCCCTATAAGACCGGAGCCTTTGCCACCACCACCCCCGCTCAGCTGGGGAACCTGCCATGCCACCTGCTGCCAGGGACGAGACGCGACGATTGAACCTGGTTCCTCTGTTTCAGCGAGCCGATGGAGCGACCACGTGTCGGCGTAGATCATCGGCTGCACCGTCGGCGCCACTGCCAGGGCGTAGAGAATCGGCGGCACGACTGCGTCGGTCAGCGCCTCGACGGCCGTGAGCACGACAGGCAACTCGCGCATGGCGTTCTTCACATCCGAGACGTTCCTGACGCTCTGGATGTTCTTGAGCGAATCGCGAAAGAGCCCGATGACCGGGTGCGGCTGACCATTTACTCGCGGCAACAGCGCGACGACGCGTTCGAGGGCGGTGAGACGTGCCTGGATCGTACGGACATCATCAAGAGTCTCCAA
>Ga0190274_10001800_pt1 | contig 12564 bp, 9 predicted proteins | sample Popmic531T_FD_133002 | JGI IMG/M metagenome (GOLD analysis project Ga0190274, IMG submission 133002) | Populus adjacent soil microbial communities from riparian zone of Yellowstone River, Montana, USA - 531 T | ecosystem: Environmental > Terrestrial > Soil > Riparian zone | place: USA: Montana...
ATGAATTCCCAGTGCACCGATACGGATTTGCGCTTCAGCAACAGCATGTCGAACGCCTTGGGGTCGTCGATGATGCCGAATTTCCCCTGGGGCGCGATGACCTCGGCGATTTCCGCCAAATGCTGGTCGGTCGCAGTCAGGCCTGCCACGAATTCCACATGCTTGAAACCGAGGTCGCGCACCTGGCCGGAAAGGAGTTTCGAATGGTCGATCGCGTGATGGGCGCCGAGTTTCAGGACCCAGTCACGGCTCTCTGGCCGTGACGCGGTCGCGATCACCGTCAGGCCCGTCAGCTTGCGCGCCAGCTGGATCATGATGGAGCCGACACCGCCGGCGCCGCCGATCACAAGCAAGGAACCTTTGCGCTGCGTGTCGCCCGGCACCAGGCCGAGGCGGTCGAACAGCAGTTCCCACGCCGTGATGCTCGTCAGCGGCAACGCCGCAGCCTGCGCGAAACCCAGCGTGCGCGGTTTCGGCCCGACGATGCGCTCGTCCACCGCGTGCAGCTCGCTATTGGTGCCCGGACGGGCGATGGACCCGGCGTAGAACACTTCATCGCCAGGCTTGAACAGCTTCACTTCCGCGCCGACGGCTTTCACGACGCCTGCGGCGTCATAGCCCAGCACCTTGATTTCACCCGGCCCTGCCGCGGCACGCATGCGCACCTTGGTGTCGACGGGATTCACTGAGACGGCCTTGACCTCGACCAGCAGGTCGCGCGCACCGGGAACGGGATCGGGAAGTTCCACGTCGACCAGCGATTGCGCCTCGGTGATGGGCAGGGAGTTTCTGTAGCCGACGGCTTTCATTCGTTGTCCCGACTCTTTCTCACTTGATCGAACGGCCGACGGTGCCGAGGTCGGGCTTGATGAACTTGGTGCCGCTGGGGCCGTAGCCAATCAGTTGCACGATCACTTCCTCTTCCTTGGCGCCGTCGAAATGCGCTTCCCCCGCGGGATGCAGCATGTAGGCACCGGGGCGCATGCCCACGGTCTGGTCCGGCGTGAAATCCGGACCGGTGCCGCTCCACCAGGTGCCTTTGATCACGGTCGCGAGCCGGTCCTCGGGATGCGTGTGCGGCATGCTCATCACGCCGGGAGCGAACTTCGCGCGGATCACGTAGATCCCGGCCTTGGATGGGTCGCCGTACACGACCATACGATGGATACCGGCGATGCCAGGGTATTCGCTCCAGCTTTCTTCGCCCGCCTGCAGGGTTGCGAAACCCCTGCCGTCGACCTTGAGGTCGGCCTGCGTCAGTGTCGCGGGGGCAATCAGGAACACGGCGATCGCCGCCAGCCTCTTGAACAATGGATTCATGCGATCTCCTCAACGTGTATAAAAGAAGCGGCCTGACGGCCGCCTCCGGAAACTGCTGCGAAAATGACTGGCCTCAGTTTTTCTTTGAGGCTACCGGCAGGTTCGGCACGTTCGCGAACTGCTCCGGCACTTCTCCCGTCAGGCTTTCGAGGAAAGCAATCAGGTCGGCTACGTCCGCATCGCCGAGATCACGTCCCAGTTGCAGTTTCGCCATGATGCGCACTGCGTCGCCGAGTTCGGCGACAGAACCGTCGTGGAAGTAAGGCGGCGTCACCGCGACATTGCGCAGTTGCTGGACCTTGAACATGAAAGCGTCCTCATCCTTCTTCGTGTCCTGGAAGCGGCCCTTGTCCCGGCCCTTGAACAATTCGATTTCCTTGCTCCCGGTCAGGTTCCAGTAGTCCTGCGTGACACCGAACTTCTGGTACATCTGCCCACCAACGGTCACGCCGCTGTGGCAACCGGAGCAACCGAAGCTCATGAACTTGTCCAGGCCCTGCTTCGCCTGCGCACTCAGTGCCGCCGTGTCGCCGCCGAGGTAGCGGTCGAAGGGCGCGGGGGTGAGCAGCGTACGTTCATAGGCGCCGATTGCCGTGCCCCAGTTTGCCGCCGTCATCGGCTCCGTCTCCCCGGGAAACGCCTTTTCGAACATCGGCCGATAGGGGGTGATTTCGCGCAGGCGCTTTTCCGCTTCGGCGAGATCGGCGTTGCCGTAAGCGAGCTTGCTTCCGATTGCCTTGACAGCCTGTTCTTCCACATCCACCCGGTTGCCGCCGTAGTGCTGGACGAACTGCAGGGCGGTGTTGAAGACCGTCGGCGTGTTGCGCGGCAGGACGACTCCCCGGTTGCCCATGGCCTGCGGCATCGCGTCGGTGCCGTAGTAGGAGGGCAGGTGACAGGCGGCGCAACTGACGTGCCCGTCGCCGGAGACGCGGTTCTCGAAAAACAGCAGCTTGCCCAGTTCGACGCGTTCCGGGGTCAGTGGACGATCCGCGGTGCCCGCGTCGACGGGCAATGGCTTGAATATCCCCTGAGCCTTTGCCAGCAGTTCCTTCTCGCCATCGGCCGCGAAAAGCACCGATGCCGCGGCCACGGCGAGCAATCCCGTACAGGAATAGAGGATGCGCTTCCTGAAATTCGCCTTCATGACTCCCCCCAGTAGTAAGAAGCCGTCCGGCGTTGTGCCGGATCTAGCTGTCGGCCCTGCAGTAAATCTCGAGGCGGTTGCCTTCCGGATCGGACACCTGGAACGTGTGGAACTCGGCCCCGGGTTTGGCGCTCACGGGGACGCCGAATTTGCCCGCCCATTCTGCCAGCTTCCTGTTGTCGGGCACCTGGAATCCCAGGTGCAGTTCAGGCGCGCGGTTGACCGGCTCGCCCGCCTGGAATACCAGTAGCACTCCGGGGCCTCTTGCCTTGTTGCCTTCAGCGCGCAGGCCCAGGTGCTCGACGTACCAGCGCACCAGCCCTTCCGGGTCGCGCGCCGGGATATTCATGTGGTTCAGCTGAAGTTCCACCATCCGGCTGTCTCCGTCCTTACATGCTGCGGCGGTACTGCCCGCCGACCTCGAACAATGCATCGGTGATCTGGCCCAGCGAGCAGACCCGCACCGCGTTGACCAGTTCGGCGAACACATTGCCGTTGTCGATGACCGTCTGCTTCAATCTTGCTATCGCCGCCGGCGTCTCGGCCGCGTGGCGGCCCTGGAATTCGCGCAGCCGCTTGATCTGGCTTTGCTTCTCATCATCGGTCGAGCGCTGCAGCGGAATGCTGCCTCCGGCTTCGTCCGCATCGGGGTTGCGGAAGGTGTTCACGCCGATGATCGGATAGGAGCCGTCGTGCTTCTTGTGCTCGTAGTACATCGATTCTTCCTGGATCTTGCCGCGCTGGTAGCCGGTCTCCATCGCGCCGAGCACGCCGCCGCGCTCCGAGATCCGTTCGAATTCCTGCAGCACGGCCTCTTCGACCAGGTCGGTCAACTCATCGATGACGAAGGATCCCTGGTTCGGATTTTCGTTCTTCGCCAGGCCCCACTCGCGGTTGATGACGAGCTGGATCGCCAGCGCACGGCGAACCGATTCCGCCGTGGGCGTCGTGATCGCCTCGTCATAGGCATTGGTGTGCAGGGAATTGCAGTTGTCGTAGATCGCAATCAAGGCCTGAAGCGTGGTGCGGATGTCGTTGAAGGCGATTTCCTGGGCATGCAGCGAGCGGCCCGAGGTCTGCACGTGGTATTTCAGCTTCTGGCTGCGATCGTTGGCGCCGTACTTGTTGCGCATCGTGGTTGCCCAGATGCGGCGTGCCACGCGGCCCAGCACCGTGTACTCCGGGTCCATGCCATTGGAGAAAAAGAACGACAGGTTCGGCGCGAAGTCGTCGATGCTCATGCCACGGGCCAGGTACGCTTCGACGAACGTGAAGCCGTTGGACAGCGTGAACGCAAGCTGCGAGATCGGGTTCGCACCGGCTTCCGCGATGTGGTAGCCGGAAATCGACACCGAATAGAAATTGCGGACCTTGTGCCTGACGAAGTATTCCTGGATGTCGCCCATCACCTTGAGCGAGAACTCGGTGGAGAAAATGCAGGTGTTCTGGCCCTGGTCTTCCTTGAGGATGTCGGCCTGCACGGTGCCGCGCACGTTTTCCTGCGCCCAGGCGCGGATCTTCGCGGCTTCCTGATCGTTCGGCTGGCGGCCATGCTGGGCCGCGAACTTGTCGACCTGCTGGTCGATGGCGGTATTGACGAACATTGCGAGGATGGTCGGCGCCGGCCCGTTGATGGTCATGGACACCGAAGTCGCCGGGTCGCAAAGATCGAAGCCGGAATAGAGCACCTTCATGTCGTCCAGCGTGGCGATCGACACGCCGGAGTTGCCGACCTTGCCGTAGATGTCGGGACGCTCATGCGGGTCGAAGCCGTACAGCGTGACCGAGTCGAACGCGGTGGACAGGCGCTTTGCCGGCATGTCCCTCGACAGGAACTTGAAGCGGGCGTTGGTGCGGAACGGATCGCCTTCGCCTGCGAACATCCGCGTCGGGTCTTCGTTCTCGCGCTTGAACGGGAACACGCCCGCTGTGTACGGGAAGTAGCCAGGCAGGTTCTCGCGCATCAGCCACTTCAGGGTTTCGCCGTCGTCCTCGAACCGGGGCAATGCCACTTTCGGCACTTTGGTGCCGGACAGCGTGGTGGTGCGCAGTGTGGTGTGGATCTCCCGGTCGCGGACTTTCACCACGTGCTCGTCGCCGGAATAGGTCTGCTTGACCTGGGGCCACTCTTCCAGGAGCGCCTTGGCATTGGCGCTGAGCGAGTTATCGCGCTCGGCGATCAGGGGATCGAGGTCGGCTGATGCCTTCTTCGCCGCGTCCAGCATGCGGCGGGCTTCACGCAACTGCTGGCGCTCGCGCGCAAGCCGCGCCTGTTTCACGACGTCGGCGTGATAGCCGCGCACGGTCTCGGCGATTTCCGCCAGGTATCGGGCCCGCGCCGGCGGCACGATCACATTCTGTGCCGAAGGGGACTTGACGGCCACCGGCTTGAGCCGGCTTTCGCCCGCGTTCAATCCGCGCGTTTTCAGTTCGGCAAGGATCGTCTGATAGAGGCCGGTGACGCCGTCGTCGTTGAACCTCGAGGCGATGGTGCCGAACACCGGCATGGCATCGGGTGACACGCCGAACGCACCGCGGTTGCGTTGCATCTGCTTGCGCACATCGCGCAGCGCGTCCTGCGCGCCGCGGCGGTCGAACTTGTTGATGGAGACAAAATCCGCGAAGTCGAGCATGTCGATTTTCTCGAGCTGGCTGGGGGCGCCGAACTCCGGCGTCATCACATACAGCGAGAAATCCACGTGGGGCACGATTGCCGCGTCGCCCTGGCCGATGCCTGAAGTCTCCACCAGCACCAGATCGAAGCCGGCGCATTTGCAGGCGGCGATCACGTCCGGCAGGGACGCGGCAATTTCGCTGCCGGCATCGCGGGTGGCCAGAGAACGCATGTAGATGTTCGGATGGTTTATCGCATTCATCCGGATGCGGTCGCCCAGCAGCGCGCCGCCGGTCTTGCGCCGCGAGGGATCGACCGCGACGATCGCGATCTTCAGTTCGTCGCCCAGGTCGATGCGGAAGCGGCGGATCAACTCGTCGGTGAGCGAGGATTTTCCGGAGCCGCCGGTGCCGGTGATACCGAGCACGGGAATGCCCTCGTGTGTGGTGGCCCGTTTGATCAGCTGCTGGTACAGCGCCTCGGGCAGCGTGCCGTTCTCGAGTGCCGTGATCACCCGGGCCAGCGCGCGGGCGTTGCCATGGAACATTTCTTCCAGGTTTGCGGGCAGTTCCGCGGCCAGATTGCGGTCTGCGGTGCGGATCATGTCGGTGATCATGCCCTGCAACCCCATTTTCGCGCCGTCTTCCGGCGTGTAGATGCGGGCGACCCCGTACTTGTGCAGTTCTTCGATTTCGTGGGGCACGATCACGCCACCGCCGCCGCCGAATACCCGGATCTTTTCGCCGCCGCGCTCGCGCAGCAGGTCGATCGCGTACTTGAAGTACTCCACGTGCCCGCCCTGATAGGAGGAAATCGCGATTCCCTGCACGTCCTCCTGGATGGCAGCGTTCACGACCTCGTCCACCGAGCGGTTGTGGCCCAGGTGAATGACTTCCACGCCGCTCGCCTGGAGGATGCGGCGCATGATGTTGATGGAAGCGTCATGGCCGTCGAACAGGCTCGCCGCGGTCACGAAGCGGATCTTGTTCCTGGCCTGGTTTCCCTGGTTAGTGCTTTGCACGCTCAAGTCGGTCATGGCGATGGCACCCGATCAAAAAAGGCCGCGCGGAAACGCGGGCGCTCATTATTGCTGACGTTGACGTTAACGTAAAACCCGGGGACCGCCGACGGACGGACCCCGTGCCTGCCCACATATATATGTTGCGCCTCCTGCAGATCCCGGTCGGACCTCTTCGGCTCGCCTTGCCTTCGTGGGGCGGGTTGGCCTGCGCATTTCACAGGAGAAATTCTAGGGCTAAATATTGTTGAATTCTTTCCTATTTATCACGTCAATCGCGGTGTCGGCGATAAGAATGTTCTAAAAAACGCCAATTCACAGGAAAAATACTATTAAAGTAAATCGGGCGAATTCCAACCCTAGTCCAGCGTGATGAAAAGCGACTTTCGGGGCTTGCCCGCCACCGCCCGGCTGATATGTCCCTGGCCGGTCGTGTCTTCGGCGAGCAGGACGTCGCCGCCACGCAGCGTGCGCTTGCTCCCGTCACCCACTTCGATCTCGACTTCGGAGTCGAGGTTCACGACGTACTGCCGCCGCGGCGCCGTGTGGAAGTCGTAGTTGTAGTCGCCGCTCGTTTCGCGGAACACGATGCCGGTGGCTTTGATCCGCTCGGACATGAAGCCGATCTTGCCGCCGTCCTTGAGCGGTACCTGCATGTCCTCGAAGTGCGACTGGTTGTCCGTGCCGGTATAGAGGCGCACCACCTTCATCGTCCTGGTGTCCGGATCGGCCGACAGGTCCCCAGACCGCAACAAGCCACCGATGCACAAACCGGCTACGAACAGTGCCAGTCCCGTGCCGGCCATGAATGCTTTCATCCCGTTTTCCATGAGGCGCCTCCTCTTCAGGTTGATGCAAGATGCTGCTCGCGATACCGGTCGATCACGAATAGCGACGCAACGAAGCCGACCACCGCGCCGAACATCACGTAGAAGGCCGGGGCAATCGGCGAACCGGTTTCGCGGATCAGCCAGGTGACGATGAACTGGGCAAAGCCGCCGAACAGCATCACCGCGAAGTTGTAGCCGATCGCGAGCCCGGTGGAACGCACGCCCGTCGGAAACTGCTCGGCCAGGGCCGTGGAGATCGCGCCAAAGTACACGCCCACCAGGCTGCAGAGCACAGCCTGCATGATGGTGAGGTTCGCCAGGTTTGGCGCGGAGTGCACCCAGTTAAAAAGTGGATAGAGCAGCACGAAGTAGGCGATGGCCGCAGCCATCAGGATGGGCTTGCGGCCGATGCGGTCGGAGAGCATGCCGCTCAAGGGGGTGACGAGGGTCAGGCACACCAGCCCGGTCACCTGGGCGACGAAAGCATCGGCCAGCGGAATCCCGAGCTGCGTCTTGGCAAAGGTCGGCATGTACACCAGCACGACATAGAAGGAAATCGTCCCGCAGATGACCAGCCCGAACGAGACAGCGATGCTCCTCGCGTTCTCGACCAGGGAGAATTTTTTCACACCCGCGGCCACCGCCTTGCGTGCCTCGAGGAAAGCATCGGTCTCGTCGAGATACTTGCGAATGTAGATGCCGACCGGGCCGATCAGCAGGCCGAAGATGAACGGCAGGCGCCATCCCCAGGAATCGATCTGCTCCGGCGCGAGCCCGCGGGTCACCAGGGCGCCGGCAATGGCGCCGGAGAGCGCCGCCAGGCTTTGCCCCACCATCTGCAGGGAGCCGTAGAAGCCGCGTTTGCCGGGCGGTGCCATTTCCACGAGGAATGACGTTGCGCTGGCAAACTCGCCACCGGTCGCAAACCCTTGCAGCAGCCTGGCGAATACCATGAGCAGGGGTGCGGCGATGCCGATCGCCGCATATGGCGGGGCCAGGGCGATGATGGCCATCGACAGGGTCATCAGGCCGATGATGAGCTGCAGCGCGGCCTTGCGGCCTTTCCTGTCCGCATACATGCCGATCACGATGCCGCCCACCGGCCGCATGAAAAATCCGACGCCGAAGGTCGCCATCGTCAGCAGCAGGGAGGCGTATTCGCTTTCCGCCGGGAAGAACAGGCGGGAGATGATGACGGTCAGGAATCCATAGACGACGAAGTCATACCATTCGAGGGCGTTGCCGATGACGGCAGCGGCGATCTGCGTGTTGCGGGATTTTTTTTGTGGCATCGGGAACAAAAGCGTTGGAGGGGTGGTTGGCCGGTTGGCGCTCAAAAGCGCCCCTATCATCCATCAAGGGATGGCGGCCACGCAACGAGGCCGCTATTGAAGCCCGGCTATTGCGCCAGCGCCGCTTCCTGATCCGGGGAGAACAACCGCTCCATTTCCCGGCGGATTTTCACCGCGTGGCTCGTTTCGTCGACGGCGACATCGATCCAGCGCACCGGCTGGCCGGCCGCGACGGGCTTGAGCAGCTTCACGTTGTGCGCAAGACCCAGGGACAGCGCACCGATCTTCAGCGAGGCTTCCGCGGGCATGAGCTTGCCGACAACCGTGTAGCCGCCTTCGCCGTCGAGGATTTCGCCTGCCTTGAGGTCGCGTTTTGCAGTAGCAACCACATCCGCGCGAAAGCCGGTTGCGCAGCCGGTTGCTTCGCCCCGCAGGCCCACCGATGCCACCGAGATGCCGACTTCGAGCCCGATCAGGTGCCAGCGCTTGTACAGACAGGCATAGCGCCCCGAGCTGTCGGTGCGCACCATGTATTCCTTGAAGCAGTTGCGGATGTATTCGGTGTCGCCCTCGAATACCACGAATACGCCGAAGCGGATGTCGTAGGGAATGACGCGGCCGTCCTTTTCCAGCGAGGAAATGACTTCCACCTGGCCCTTGTGATGCAGGTGGCCGCCCTCGGCAATCGGGCGCATCACGTTGGGAATGTCGTCCACGCTCGCGGGCGGGAACAGCAGGCCGTGCGGCGCGGGCGTCAGGCCGGTCGCGTTGCACACGGCAGTGCTCTCGATGGCCGGCTTGGAGCCGTCGAGGAAGGAATTGAACATTTTTGGATTCAGGCCGCCCGTTTTTGCCTGCTCGGGCGTGAGGCCGTAGTAACCCCAGACTGTCTCGGGCGTGGATTGCGCGAAGTGCGGCAGCCACTTGTGCCCGCGGCCCGCCGCGACGACGCTGAAGCCGGAAGCGCGCGCCCAGTCGACCAGGTCGCAGATCAGCGCGGGCTGGTCACCATAGGCCAAACTGTAAACAACGCCGGCTTCTGCGGCGCGGCGAGCCAGCAGGGGACCGCACATCGCGTCCGCTTCCACGGTGACCATCACCACATGCTTGCCATTCTGGAAAGCCAGCAGCGCGTGGTCGACAGCCGCGATGGGGTTGCCCGTCGCCTCGACGATGATGTCGATACGCGGATCCCTGACCAGTGCTTCCCAGTTGTCGCCGACGTGGGTCAGGCCGGAGGAGAACGCGGCATCCAGGGATGCCGCGGCGTAGCGACCCGCCTGCCAACCGACGCGGTCCAGGTTCAGTTTCGCGTTGGCGGGAGACAGGTCGGCAATGCCGGCAAGGTGCAGGCCCGGTGTCTTCGGTACCTGCGCCAGGTACATGGCGCCGAATTTTCCGGCGCCGATCAAGCCGACTCGCAGCGGCTTGTTTGCGGCGGCGCGTTCGCGAAGCTTCGCGTACAGGTTCATGATGGGTTTACCGTCAGGCGGCGAGCGGCTTCAGGGCCTGCTCGGGCGTACCGTCTTTCCAGGGTAGCGGCACGTCGTAATTCTTCAGCAGGCAGTCATCCGGCAGGCATTCGATCGGCGTGAAGTCGCGGTGCGCGATGTACTCGGGGCGCTTGAAGCGACGGATGTGGTTCGACACCGCGCACAGGCTCAGATAGACGTTGATCCGGTCCCACGGCGACAGGTTCGACGTCGACGCATGGACCAGGCAGGAATGGAACAGGATCATCGATCCGGCCGGGCCCTTCGGCGCGACGATGCCGCCGCGATCGACCAGCTTGCGGATCGTGTCGTGGCTGATGGTCCACAGCGGGTAGCTGGTGGTGGATGTGTCGTGCTGCGCATCGATCACACCCAACTTGTGGCTGCCCGGGATGAACATCAGCGGGCCGTTGAACTCGTTCACTTCGCCCAGGAAGATCGCCACGTTCATGGCGCGCGGCTCGGGCATCTGGTCGTCGTTCTTCCAGGTGCCGTAATCCTGGTGCCACTGCCAGACATCGCCGTCGAAAGCCATCTTGCCGTTGACCTTGAACTGGTGCATGTACACGTCTTCGCCGAACAGCTGCTTGATCGGCTCGATCATGCGCGGATGCCGTCCCAGGCGCGCGAATGGATTGCTGTACATGTGCGCGGCGAAATTGGTGCGTACTGCGTCGCTGCCCTTCTCCCGCACATTCTCGGGGCGATGCTGCGCGTACAACGCGGGGACTTCATCCAGCAGGACCTTGATTTCCTTTTCTGCGAACAGGCCCGGAAAAAACAGGTAGCCCTCGCGGTCGAAATGCTCCAGTTGCTCTTTGGTCAGTTTCATCTTCTCCTCCTCGCGGTGTTCTTGTCGCTGCTCAGGATGCTTCGCGGATGCGCTTCTTGAGTTCGCTGCTGAGATGGTGTCCGGCTTCCTCGCCGTGTCCGCGCGCCAAGCGTTCAGCCCGATCGGCATCGCCCCGATTGATGGCTTTGAGGATGGCCTCGTGTTCGTCCCAGACCGAATCCCGCACCCTCGCTTCCTGGAGCACCGCCCCCATCGCCCGGCGAATGTGCTGCCAGTGGTGATTGGCCGTTTCGGCGATCAGCGGATTTCCGGAGGCGCTGTAAATCAGGTTGTGGAACCGGATGTCGGCATCGATCATGGCGCCCATCCGTGATCCGGCGGCCGCCTTGCGGCCCTCGGCGATGACGCCCACATCGATTTTCACCTTTGCCACGGCGGCGAGCCGCGCAGCCAGCCCGTCCAGCGCCGCGCGGACTTCATAGATCTGCGAAATGGTCTGCGCCCCCAGCGGCAGGACCATCAGCCCCCGGCGTCCGGTGTCGACGACGAAGCCGACTTTCTTGAGCATGCGCAAAGCCTGCAGCACCGGCTGCCGCGAAACATTCAGCGTTGCGGCGAGTTCTTCCTGGGTGAGCCTTGCACCCGGGGCGAGATCGCCCTCGCAAATGGCGTTGAGCAGGCGCTGGTACACCTGGTCCGTCAAGTCGGGCGCGAGTCGGATGGGGCTGATGCTGGCCATGGCAAGGTCCGGGAGCTGATTCTGGTTATTGTATACAGAATCCAGCAATGCTCAATGCCGAATATCGGGCCGGGCGATAGGGGCACAGCAGCTTTTGAGGGGGACAGGGCGGCGCGGCACCCGCGGGCAGGCGCTACTTCGGACTGTTTTTTGCCCGGGACGCGGGACGCGGCTTCGCCGTCGGCGGTGCTTCCGGAGCCTGCGCGTCCAGACGCAATTTCGCATAACTGCCGGGCGCGTCTTCGATCACCTTGAGACCGCCTGCACCGGGCTGTCGTGCCGGCACTTGTTCCCCGCCACGTTCCGCGATCCAGCGCGCCCAGTCGGTCCACCACGAACCTTCGTTCTTCTGTGCCGTCGCCAGCCACTCATCGGCGGAATCCCGCAGTTTGTCATTGGTCCAGAACCAGTACTTGTTCGCCGCGGGCGGATTGACGATGCCCGCGATGTGACCCGAACCGCCAAGGACGAAACGCACCGGACCCGTGAGCAGCTGCGCGCCAAGGTAAGTCGTCTTCCACGGCGCGATATGGTCTTCCACCGTGGAGATGAAGTACGCCGGAATCTTCACTTTCGAAAGATCGATCGGTACGCCTGCGAGCGAGACGCAGCCCGGTTCGCGCAAGCCGTTCCTGATGTACATGTTGCGCAGGTAGAAGGTATGCATTTTCGCCGGCATGCGGGTGGCGTCCGAATTCCAGTACAGCAGGTCGAATGGAAACGGCTCCTTGCCCAGCAGGTAGTTGTTCACCACGAACGACCAGATGAGGTCGTTGGCGCGCAACATGTTGAACGTGGTGGCCATCTCCGCGCCTTCCAGGTAGCCGCGTTCCGTCATTTTCTTTTCCAGGCTGGAAACGGAATCCTCGTCGACGAACACGCCCAGTTCGCCCGGCTCGGAGAAATCAATGAGCGTGGTAAAGAAGGTCACGCTCTTCACCCGTGTGTCCTCTGTCTCCGCCATCCACGCCAGCATCGCCGCAGACAATGTTCCACCGAGGCAATAGCCGATCAGGTTGAAATCCTTCGCGCCTGTCGCCTGCTCCATCGCGCCGAGGGCCGCCACCGGACCTTCGAGCATGTAGTCATCGAAAGTCTTGTGCGCCAGCCTGCGGTCGGGATTGACCCAGGAAACCACGAATACCGTGATGCCCTGGTCGAGGGCGAAACGGATGAAGGAATTTTTCTGGCGCAGGTCGAGGATGTAGTACTTGTTGATCCACGGCGGCACGATCAGCAGCGGCAGGCGCTGCACCTTTTCCGTGGTCGGCTGGTACTGGATCAGCTGCATGAGGTCGTTCTGGAACACGACCTTGCC
>Ga0190274_10001801_pt1 | contig 12560 bp, 15 predicted proteins | sample Popmic531T_FD_133002 | JGI IMG/M metagenome (GOLD analysis project Ga0190274, IMG submission 133002) | Populus adjacent soil microbial communities from riparian zone of Yellowstone River, Montana, USA - 531 T | ecosystem: Environmental > Terrestrial > Soil > Riparian zone | place: USA: Montana...
CGATGTAACCCAACTCGCGAATCCGCTGCAAAAACGGCTGCACCAAAGTCGAGTCCTCACCGGGGAGCAGGGCGAGGTAACTGACCCGGGATGCCTTCGCGGTTTGCGCGCGCGCGGCGAGCGGCCATGCAACGGCTGCTCCGAGAAGCGAGGTAAATTCGCGCCGTCGCATGGGGTCCAGTCATATTTTTTGAGGCAGCTGTCGGACAAGCTGATGCGCTTGACCGCAGATCACCCTACGCTGTTTCGAGGCGCAAAGCCCATGTCCGCTTTGGGTCGAAAGCGGACATCACGCCCTGGAACCACGAGGTCTGCTTAACCCCCGAAAGCGGACATTGCCTGAGCGTTTATGACGCCCTAGGCGTTTTTATGCAGAACTCACGCCTGCACAAAAAGCCAGTTCGATTTCAGGGTTGTTGTGCAAAGCCCCCCGCCTGCGGGGAGAGGTGAACGGAGTTCGCCGCGCGCACGATGCAACGTTCACTTCTTCTCCAGCATCAGCGTGCCTTCGCGGCGGATCGCCGGGATGAGCTTTTCCGCCATCTTGGCGAGCAGCCACGGCAGCGAGACCTCGATGCGGATGCTGTCCTCCAGCACGTCGATCAGGCCCGAGGCGTGCTGGCCAAGCGCCGAGGCGCGGAAGGTCAGCCGGTCCCCGTTCCAGGCCTGCTCGGAGATGTCGAGCAGACCGCCGAACTGGCTGCCGGCGCGCTCGAAGCCCGATTTCAGGCGGCGCACCGCCTCCTCGCGGCCGAGGCGATGGGGAACGGACACAACGACGGGCTGGGACATGGGACGTGATCTCCGGTTCGCTCCGGATATGGGGAGGCGCAAGCGCGATGAAAAGGAAGCCTCACCGCGACGGCGGCGCGCTCCCTCTCCCCGTTTGCGGGGAGAGGGTTGGAGAGAGGGGGAATCTCCGAGCGCGAGCTCTATCGAGAGCCCCACGAACGGCCGCCGAAGGCGGCCTATGCATAGAAGAACGGCCGTCGAAGGCAGCCTATGCTCTCCCCGCAGGCGGGGAGATGTGAACGAAGTGCCTGCACGACGCATGCATCAAATCACACACCTTCGGTTGCAGCCGCGACAGATTTGTTGTGTGGACGATCCGTGATCTTTTTTCGCGCGCGGTAACGTTTGCGAAATTTACAAAAAACCGACGGCGAAAAAACCCAAGTCGGTTCCGTGACTCTGCGTTATACGCAAGCACGCCTTAACCAGACCGCATGATGCCGCCAACTCGTGCTTGAGCGCGGCGCGCGCCTACGCGAAACTACCCATCCGGGGAAAAGCCATGCAGCATATGAATTCGGGGCAGGTGCCAGCGACCGTCATTTTCACCGCGCTGCTGGTCATCATCCTGCTCGGCGCGAGCCGCACCACCCACACGCTGTCGCCGGCCAAGGAGCGAACCGCGCTCGCCGCCTGCGACACACCGGCGCTGGCCCGGGAGGCGGCGGAGCGGCGGGCGTGTCCGTGGTCAAGCGCGTCGAGGCGCCCGCATCACTGGCCGCCGGACGCCGCGACGGATTCCGCGGCGCCGGGTTGTTTGGCGGAAGACACCTTGGAAACCGACGCGCGGACAGCGCGCGCGATCAGCGATTGAACGCTCATCAAAAGTTCACGCGCGCGTCCTGTTCCAAGCTCACTCCTCCATATGCGGAAAGCGGCGCGCCATGCGGCGGCGCAGCTCGGCCGCCTCAGCCGCCGCCTCAACGGCGTTGCGGAAAAGTTTTTTCAAAAGTCTCAGGATATGGGCGAGAGCCATGGCGAATCGGGTCCTTTCACGTTGGGGCCGATCCCAAGGCGTTTCCGAAATCGTTGTTGGTGGAGATGCGCCGGACGTTGCCGACGCAGCGATTGATAGCGCGCGATGGTGTCCATGATGTGACGCGGCACGCGTGGCGCCGGGGAAGAACTGCTGGGAATAGCGGAACAGCAGCGGCAGAAGGCCGAGGAGCGTGCGGAAAAAAGCGCAGAAGTGCGCGAAGTGGCGCCTTCGCAGCCGCCAAAGCCTTGATCGCAAGGCTTAAAAAGCGCCCCAAAATGGGTCACAGAAGTCGTAAAAATATTCGTTATATCATGCACATATATGGTTAACGCTGGTACGCATTCCGGCTAGGATGCTTTCCTCTTCTGATGTGGCGTCATGAGGCCAGTATGATGCGCGTTACCTCGGCCGCGTTGCTCGCGGGATCGATTTTCTCGTTGTTTTCCAGTCCTGTAGCCGCCTGCTACGGCTGCCAGGGCGGGTACTATCCGGCCGGCGGACCGGCCGTTCAAGGCGGCCCGCCGGTGCAGGTCGCCCCTCCGGTCTATCAAAACCCTCAGGTTTATCAGGCACCTGTCTACCAGACCGCGCCGGTCTACCAGGCTGCACCTGTTTATCAGACCCCGCCGGTGGTGGTGCAGCAGGGCCCCACCGTGGTGCAGACCGCGCCCGTCGTCGTCGACGCCGGCCCGCGTTATTACAACGGCGGCTACAGCAACAACGGTGGCTACGGTTACAACGGCAGCCCAAGCTACTATGACGGCGGCGCGGGCTACTATGACGGCGGGGCTCGCTACGGCCGCACGATCTATTACGAGCGCGGCCCCGAGATATTCCCGTCTCGTACACGAATACACGCCGTACGATAACGGCTACGGCTACGCGCCGACGTATTACAGCGGCTACGCTCAACCGCCCAGCCCTACTACGGCGGGCCCTACTATCGTCCCTACTACCGGCGTCCGGTCGTCTGCACCGGCGGCGCCTATGAAACCGGACAAGCAATCTGCGGAATGCGGCCGTAGCGGAGGACTCCCCACATCGCATTGCCGCGAAGCCGCCGCCCCACTCGGGCGGCGGCTTTCGTTTGAGGAAGCGGGACCGGGACAAGGGCGCCGACCGCGCGATAGACTTTGCGCCAGCCGCCGCCGGACAGAGCGGCCTATTTGGAGGAGTAAACTATGTCTGCGTCTATCTCTCGCCTGGCTCTCGCAGCGCTTGGCTGCGCGATCGCATTGCCCGCTTCCGCTCAAACGCTCGCGCGCAAGGATATCTCGGCCGAAGCCGCCATGACCATCGCTTCGGTGGCCATCGCCGACTGCAAAGCCAAGGGTTGGAACGTTTCGGTCGCAGTGGTCGGACGCAACGGCGAAATCATCGCGCATGTGCGCGGCGACAACACTGGGCCGCACACCATGGATAACAGCTATCGCAAGGCCTACACGTCGCGCACCTTCCGCGTCCCGTCGGTCGAGATCGTCAAGCGGCTGAAGGACAATCCGCAGCTCAGCCTGATCACGCTGCCGAACGTGGTTGCGGGCGAAGGCGCGCTGCCGATCATGATCGGTAACGACGTGATCGGTGCGGCCGGCGCCTCTGGAGCACCGGGCGGCGAGAAAGACGCGGCGTGCATCCAGACGGGCCTCGACAAGATCAAGGATCAGCTGAAGTAGAACGTATCTGCAACGCCGCCGTCCGGCCGCACGCCGACGGCGGCGTTGTTATTTTCCGGCGAGCCATTCCGCATATCGACTCTTGAGCGCTTCAGTCTCGGCACTCCCGTCATAATGCACCGGCTCGGCGAGGGAGCGGCCCGCGGCCTCGACGCGATAGCCCATGTACCGGTAGGGCGGCGGAAAACGCGCGGCATCCGCGCTCTGCATCAACGCACCGAACGCCGGCGACGGCAGCACCGGATCGAGCCGATCCTGCTCGTAGATCGTGGCCCGCTCGACAATGCCCCAGCGCCCGTCGCGGCGCTCCAGCCGGTCAGCGAAGCGCGCGTACGACGTGAGATCGACTTCGACGCCGTCGATCGCCTGACGGACCAGGATCGCCACGTTGCATTCCGACAAGGCCCGGGCGCCGTTCAACGTGACCCGCGCCGGCCACAGCAAGTGCTTCGATTTCGTCCGGCCGTGGTTTTGCCGGCAGCGCTCGACAAAATCCGGATAGGCGCCCATGAACCACGAAACATGGATGCGCCCGCCCGAATGGAAAATGTCGAGCAGGTCTGCCCAGCGGCCCTGGTCGCGGGCAAACCCCCAGGCCTGGACAAGCTCAGCGCAGGTGACCTTGTCTGCACCATCCATTCAACCGTCTCCTCATGTGCGAACAGCAGGAAAAGTTGGCGCAAACCCTGTCATAGTCCATCGGATAAGTCTGGGTATGGCCGGTGGACAATTGGGCGTGGCAGACTGCCGCCATCCAGTGCATAAACCCCTGTGATCAAGTCGCAAGGCAGTCAACGCGCCAGCTATGTCGCGAGGCTCACCGCCGACGAAGCGGTAGCCAGGCGCATTTCTGCGCATTTGATGGAAGTTTTGGATCCCGCGACCGCGGTCTGCGCCGCCTTCGAGGAACCGGACAAACGGTGGAGCGTGGAGTTGCATTTTGCGCAGCAGCCCGACGCGAGACCGCTACGCGCCATGGTCGCCGCCGCCTCCAGTGAAGCGCTCGCGCGGCGCCTGGTTGTGGAAAAGGTACCGGCGCGCGACTGGGTCAAGGACAGCCTCGCGGCTCTCGCGCCGGTCGCCGCTGGCCGCTTTCTGGTCCATGGCAGCCACGACCGCACTCGAGTTCCGCCCAATCGCATCGGCATCCAGATCGAGGCGGCGACGGCGTTTGGGACCGGCCACCACGGCACCACGCGTGGCTGTTTGCTCGCGCTGGACGGCCTGGCCCTGCAGCGCCGGCCGCGCCATATCCTCGATCTGGGCACCGGCAGCGGCGTGCTCGCCATCGCCGCCGCGAAGCTGTTGCGCACGCCGGTGATTGCGACCGACATCGACATCCATGCGGTGCGGGCGGCGAGCGACAACGCACGCAAGAACGGTGTCGGCGGGCTGGTCGATGCGGTGCAGGCCGCCGGCCTCACCGCCCCGCGCATCATCGCCCGCGCGCCGTTCGACTTGGTGCTTGCGAACATCCTACTCACGCCGTTGCAACGGCTGGCGGCGCCACTGGCCCGCAGCCTCTGGCCCCACGCGCGGGTTGTGTTATCGGGTGTGCTTGCAGTGCAAGCGGAGGCGGCGATTTCAGCCTACCGCTCACAAGGGCTCATGCTCGAGCGGCGCATTCGGCTCGACGAATGGGTGACGCTGGTGATGGTGGCGGCCAGCCGCCGCTGAATTGGACGTTCAGGCGCAGTTCCGGCGGCCGCGGCAGATCGCGCGAAGCGATTGGCGCATCTGCCATTCGGCAAGCGCATCCAGAATTCGCATCAACAAACTGCGGGTGGGCAATGCATCAACCATGGTGCCTCTCCTGCGCCATAGACCGCCCCGGTCGACAGCCTTCGTATAAAGCATGCGCCGTCAGTCCGATAAGACGGCGGCGCATGGGTCGCTGTCCAAACCGCATGGATGAAAAAAGCAGGCCAGCCCCCGCCCGGGGAGGACGCGAGAGCCAGCCTTCAATGTCAGCGGATGAACGGCAGCGAGTCCTCGTTGCGCTCCGTGAGCCTCCAACCCGCCTGCTCCTCAAAATCGCGCGGCAGCAGGTGGCTATGCTGGCAGATGAATTCATCGGCCCGGCGCGCACGGGCTTCGATCAGCCGATCTAAGAAGCGGTGAAACAGGCTCTTCCGCTTCGGCGGCGCGGCCGCGCCGGATGTCGTGCCGTAGCCCGGGGAAAAGGTTGTCGTTGCAGGCATGGGGATTCTCCTGATGCTGTCTCGAAAAACCGGCGGCAGATCCCCTCGCTACCCGTCTTTCTGCAACGCAACATACGCATGAAGCTCCGAATCGAGCAGTCATGACAGCGCATGGGTCATATGCTATCCATTGGACAATAAATGATAAATTCAGTTTTTTGATCCCATTGATGAACCCGGGCGATCAGTTGCAGACGAATCTATTTTTGCATCGCATATAAAAACTCAGGTTGCTGCGATAACCCTCCGTTGCCGGCCTTAAGGCCCGCCCATAAAGTCCGCAAAATGTTCGAGGCCCGATTCCAGTCGTTCGACGATCCTGAACATGCGGCAACCGGGCCGCGGGTTGCGGCGCTTCGCGCCGATCTGGAAAAGCACGGCCTCGCCGGGTTCATCGTGCCGCGCGCCGACCGCCATCAGAACGAATACGTGCCCCCGTCCGACGAGCGGCTGGCTTGGCTGGCGGGCTTCACCGGCTCGGCCGGCTGCGCGGTGGTGCTCGCCGACAAAGCGGCGCTGTTCGTCGATGGCCGCTACACGCTGCAGGCTGGTAACCAGGTCGATGCCGCGGTGTTCTCGATCGTGCCGAGCGCGGACACGCCGCCTGAGCAATGGATCGAGGCCAATCTGCCGAAAGACGCCAAGTTCGGTTACGACCCGTGGCTGCACACCGGGGACGGCGCCGAACGGCTTGCCAAAGCCTGCGCCAACGCCGGCGCCACAGCGGTTGCGATGGAGTCCAACCCCATCGACGGACTGTGGAGCGACCGGCCGGAGCCGCCGTCCGGCGCGGTGACGCTGCACGATTTCCGCTACGCCGGCGAATACGCCAACTCCAAGCTCACCCGGATCCGCGCCGAGATCGCCACGGCGCGTGCCGACGCGCTGGTGATCTCGGATCCGCACTCCCTCGCCTGGACGTTCAACATCCGCGGCGCCGACGTCGCGCACTCGCCGATCCCGCTCGCCTTTGCCGTCGTGCCCCAGGACGGGCGACCGACGCTCTATATCGAGAGCGGCAAGCTCAGCAACGCGGTGCGGCACAAGATCGAGGAACTGGCGGCGGTGCGAGAGCCGGCCGCGTTCACGCGCGATCTCACCGCGCTCGGCCTTGCCAAGCGCACCGTCCGGCTCGACCAGGCGACCGGCGCCGACGCACTGACCCGCATTGTTACCGCCGCCGGCGGCAAGGTGACCCGCGGCGCCGATCCGATCGCGTTGATGAAATCCGTGAAAAATCCGGTGGAGATCGAAGGCGCGCACGAGGCTCAGTGCCGCGACGGCGCCGCCATGGCGCGCTTCCTCGCATGGTTCGACCAGGAAGCACCGGGCGGCAAGCTGACCGAGATCGACGCCGTAGAGGCGCTTGAAACGTTCCGCCGCTACACCGGCGTTCTGAAAGACATTTCGTTTCCGACGATCTCGGGCGCCGGACCGAACGGCGCCATCGTTCACTACCGCGTCACCCGCGCCACCAACCGGAAAATTTCCCCCGGCGAGCTTTTCCTGATCGACTCCGGGGCACAGTACGAGGACGGCACGACCGACATCACACGCACGGTCGCGGTTGGCGAGCCGACCGCGGAGATGCGCGAGCGGTTCACGCTGGTGCTCAAGGGACACATCGCATTGGCGCGCGCCGTTTTCCCCGAAGGCACCACCGGCGCCCAGCTCGACCCGTTCGCACGGGCGCACCTCTGGGAGCGCGGCCTCGACTACGACCACGGCACCGGCCACGGCGTCGGAAGCTACCTGTCCGTGCACGAAGGGCCGCCGCGCATCTCCAAGCTCGGCAGCACCGCGCTCAAGCGCGGCATGATCCTGTCCAACGAGCCCGGCTACTACAAAGCCCGCGACTACGGCATCCGGATCGAGAATTTGGTTCTGGTGGTCGAGGCGCCTTCGGCAAAGGGCGGCGAGAAGCCGCTCAACACGTTCGAGACACTCACCCTGGTGCCAATCGACCGGCGGCTTATCGACACGTCGATGCTGTCGGCTGAAGAGTACGCCTGGCTCGAGATCTACCACGCCAAGGTCGCCGAGGCGCTGGTGCCGCTGGTCGGCCCGGAAACACGGCCCTGGCTCGACGCCGCGACCCGGCCATTCGGACAAGCCTGAGGCGCGGCGGTGAGCGATGTTGCCGCCAAGCTGCGCGACCAGGCGCGGGACCCATCCTTCACGCCGTGGGGCCTGCTGCTGCTTCTGATGGCCACGACGGCGATCGGGCCGACCTCGCTCAACATCCTCGTGCCCGCCGTGCCGGAACTCTCGCATCAGTTCGGCGCGACGGCAGCCACCATGCAGCTCACGGTGTCTCTGTTCCTGATCGGGCTTGCCGTGGCGCAACTCGTGATGGGGCCGCTGTCGGATCGCTTCGGCCGGCGCCCGGTGATGCTGACCGGGCTCGGCCTGACCGTGTTCGCCAGCGTGATGGCGATCGTCATGCCGACAGTTGAAAGCGTGATAGCGGCGCGCATCCTCCAGGCCGTCGGAGCGTCGGCCGGCATCGTCGTCGCCCGCGCCATCATCCGCGACCTGTTCGGCCGCGAGCGCGCCGCCTCGGTGCTCGGGCTGGTGGCGACCGTGATGGTGGCGGCGCCGACCTTAGGCCCCCTGATCGGCGGCCTGCTCGAAACATTTTTTCGCTGGGAGGCGATTTTCATCTTCACCGCCGTGACTTCGCTCGCCGTGGTGTTCTGGGCCGGGCTCACGCTCCCGGAAACCAGAGGCTTGAGCGTCCCCGCCGGGCCAAGCGCGGGATTCCGGGGCGATTTCCGGGAATTGATGCGCAGCCGCCCGTTCATCGGCTACGTCCTTATCGCCGCGTTCGGCTCCTCGACCTTCTTCGTTTTCCTCGGCGGCGGGCCGCATGTGATCGTCACACTGATGGGCCGCACCTCGGCCGAGTACGGCTTGTGGTTCGCGCTGTCCTCGATCGGCTACATGGCGGGCAACTTCACCGCCTCGCGGCTCTCGATGCGATACGGCATCCACGCCTTGATCCGCTGGGGCATCGTGTTCGAGATCATCGGCGTGTCACTGGCGGCGGCGCTGGCCTGGCTCGCGCACGACTTCGGTCCGACGATCGTGTTCCTGCCGCAACTGGTGATCGCATTCGGCAACGGGCTGCTGCTGCCCGGCGCGATCGCGGGCGCCACCAGCGTGCGGCCGCAGGCCGCGGGGACCGCCGCCGGCATCATCGGCTGCACTCAGATGGGCCTTGGCGCGCTTCTGGTGCAGTACGCCGCATGGCTGCTGGCCGACGCCACCTCGGCGGTGCCGATGGCATTGCTGATGGTGATGATGGTCATGGCGCTGGCCGCGTCGTTCCTGCTGATTGCGCGCTGGCGCTAGCCAATTGGACGCGTCGCGATCCATTTCCTGGTACGTTATTCTCACTGTGATCGCGACGGGAGAATAATAATCCGATCATTGACGCGGTAGGTTCAATGGCTAGGTTCCGCGCAAGTTAGGAGATTCACGATGGGCTGCTGCGACGAAGAAACCGCGTTGGTTCCGAAGTCGGGAATGAAACGATCCGATTTCGCGCCACCGGATGTGTCGCGGCGTTCGGTGCTGCAAGGCGTCGGTGCCGCCGCCGGCGTGCTCGGCGCGGCCGCTCCGGCGCTGGCGCAAGGCGCGCCGCTCAAGAAGATAACGATCTCGTTCTGCAGCCAGTTCCTCTGCGCGCCGCCCTACGAGGTGGCGCGCGCTTTCGGATACTTCAGGCAGCAGGGCCTCGACGCCGAGATCGTGTATTTCCGCGGCGGCAACGCCGCGATCCAGGCGCTGGTGGGAGGCGCGGTCGATTACGGCGCGACCTCGCTCGACGTCGCGATGCAAGCCTACGCCAAGGGCGCCGACATCCGCCGCTTCGTCACCACCGGCCGCTTGCCGCTGTTCGCCGTGACAACGGCGCCGAAGACCGCCGACAGCATCACCGAGCTCAAGCACCTCGAAGGCAAGACGGTCGGCGTGTCGGCGCTCGGCAACGCCGACCATGCGCTGATGCTGTTCCTGCTTAAGCAGGCCGGCGCCGACCAGAGCAAGGTTCGGTTCGCGACGCTCGGCGTCAATATTCTCGAAGCGCTCCGCCAGGGTCAAGTTGAGGCTGGCCTGGTTCAGGAGCCGGCGCTGACGCTGCTCGGCAAGGCCGGCTCGCGCGTCCTCGTCAACGCGATGGACAGTGCGGACGCGCAGAAGCATCTCGGCGGCGCCTACGAATTCATGGGTGTCTCGGTGCGCACCAAGGAGATGGAGGCCCGCCGGACCGAGATGCAGGCGCTGGCGCGCGGCCTCGATGCGGCGCTCAAGGCAATGCCGCAGATGCCGCCCGAGCAGATGATCAAGGCGTTCCCGCGGGAATTGTTCGCCGGCAGCGATGTGAAGCAGTTCGAGGACGTGCTCGCGAGATATAAGAGTGCGCTCTATCCGGACAGCGTGAAGATCGACCTGCCGGCCGCCAAGCGTGTCGCCGATACGCTGAAGATTGCGGGCCTGGTGCCCGCCGGCGCGGACGTCAGCGGCCTGCACGACACCACCGTGGTCGGGGGCTGAGCCCTGCGCGTTCGCGATCTTTCGATTTCGTATGGCGCCGAGCCCGTGCTGGAAGGCGCGAGCCTAGAGGTTGGCGAGGGCCAGTTCGTCAGCCTGGTCGGACCGTCGGGCTCCGGCAAGTCGAGCCTGCTGCGCGCCGTGATCGGATTGCAGAAGCCGCTCGCAGGCCTGGTCGAGACCGAGGTCGCGCCGTCCGAGCTTGGCATCCTGTTCCAGGACGACGCGCTGCTGCCGTGGCGCACGGCGCGCGATAACGTGGCGCTCGGCCTGGGCTTCCACGGCATGGAGCGGCAAGCCGCGCTTAAGGAGGCCGACGCCTGGCTGGCGCGGCTCGGGCTCGCCGGATTTGAACACCGGTTTCCGCGGCACCTGAGCGGCGGCCAGCGCAAACGCGTGGCGCTCGCGCAGGTGCTGGCGCTACGGCCGAAGCTCTTGCTGATGGACGAGCCGTTCGCTTCGCTCGACGCCATCGTGCGAGCGCGCATCATCCAGGACGTGGTGGCGCTGGTCGAGCGCGAGCGCATCAGGGTGCTGCTGGTGACCCACGACCTCGAGGAAGCGCTGGGGCTTTCCGACGTCGTCTATCTGCTGTCGCAGGGCCCGAGGGCGCGCATCACGCAATCCTATCCGGTACCGATCCCCCGCCCGCGCGACGTGGTGCAGGCGCGCCTGCATCCAGCTTTCGCGCCGCTCTACGAGCAGCTGTGGAGCGATCTGTCGCGCGAAGTCAGCCGCGAAGCGGCCGAGGCCGCGTGATGACGCTCAATCCATCCTATGCCTGGGTCCGGCAATTCGCGGCGCTTGGCGTGCTGCTGGTGCTGTGGGAAGGCGCGGGCTACGCCGGCATGCTCAACCCGCTCTACATGCCGACGCCGAGCCAGATCGGCCGCGCCCTGACGGAGCTGTTCGAGACCGGCAGCATCTGGACGCATCTCGAAGCAACCTTCGGCGCCGCGCTCGGCGGCCTTGTGCTCGGCATCGTGGTGGGCGTCATTCTCGGTGTCCTGGCCGCGCTCATCCCGCTGATCGCCGAACTGCTCGAACCGGTGATGACGCTGCTCAACGCCATTCCGCGCGTCATCCTCGCACCGCTGTTCGTGATCTGGCTCGGCATCGGGCTCGCCTCCAAGGTGGCGCTATCGTTCATCCTGGTCGCGGTGCTCATCTTCTTCACGGTGTTCACCGGCATCCGTCAGGTGGACCGCAAGCTGGTCGAACGCATCATCACGCTGGGCGGCGACCGCTGGGCGCTGGTGCGCCATGTGTATCTTCCGGCGGTGACGGCTTGGGTGCTGGGCAGCCTCAAGGTCGCGATCGGCTTTGCCTTCACCGGCGCATGCGTCGGGGAGTTCGTCGCCGCAAGCCGCGGGCTCGGTTATCTGCTGTCGTTCGCGCAGAGCACCTACAATTCCGCGCTGATTATGGCGCTGGTGTTCCTGATCATGGTGGTGGTGCTGCTGATCTTCGCCATCAGCGGACGGCTGGAAAAATGGCTGCTGCGCTGGAATTGAATCGATGACTGCGACGTGCCGCCTGCCCTGCTGCGCCAGCCCGCGCCGGACCGTCAGCGAGCTGCTGGATCGCGGCCTGCGCCGCAACCGCGCGGCGCCATTGCCACATGAAGGCGCACAGCTCGGCGATGCCGACGGCAATGCTGCGCGATTCTCGATCGATGTGCGAGGGGCGACGATCGCGGACGTGGTCTTCCGGATGACAAGCTGCGCCACACTCGTCGCGTACGGCGAACTGATTGCCGAGACCGTGGCCGGAATGCGCGTCGAACTGGCAAACGGCCTGACCGCGCGCGACCTCGCCGACGCGCTGCCCGGAGTCCCCGCGCTCAAGCGCGACCGCGCGATGCTCGCGGTCGCGGCGTTCCGCTCGGCCTTGTCCAAGGTTTCAACCAACGGAAAGCAATCATGAAAGTCGCGTACATTTTCGCCACCTCGCGCCACAGCGTGTCCTACGTGCTGGCCAAGATGATCCTGCCGCAGCTCGAGGAGAAGCGGCACGGCGCGACCGTGGTCGGCATGTTCTTTTTCGAGGACAACAACTACGTGCTGCTGAAGGACAATCCGATTGGCGCGCGGCTGCACAAGATCGCCAAGGAACAGGGCATCCTGCTGATGGGCTGCGACCAGTGCTGCTACGAGCGCGAGATCGCCGACAAGCTCTATGACGGCGTGCCGATCGGCTGCTTCCCCGATCTCTACAAGGCGCTGTCCGGCAACATGCCCGATCAGGTGATTACGCTCTAACAAGGCGCGGGCTGGCTCGAAGCGGGAACCGTGCTATCCTTCGTCAAGAACGAAAGCACGGGGAAACGCTCATGATCACGTCCGTCGGCCGGCTGTTGCC
>Ga0190274_10001802_pt1 | contig 12559 bp, 15 predicted proteins | sample Popmic531T_FD_133002 | JGI IMG/M metagenome (GOLD analysis project Ga0190274, IMG submission 133002) | Populus adjacent soil microbial communities from riparian zone of Yellowstone River, Montana, USA - 531 T | ecosystem: Environmental > Terrestrial > Soil > Riparian zone | place: USA: Montana...
GCGCCGGCGATCAAGGACGGTCGTGCCCTGCAGGTGCTCAAGGGCATGAGCGAAACGCTCGCCAAGGCCAAGACGCTCGGCTTCTCGGTGCGCGGAATCGTGCCGGTCCCGGCGCCCACCGGCCAATACGTCAGCCTGCTCGGCGCGTCGCGGGTGATGATGCAGCGGCCCGACAAGCTGTTCGTCGAGTCGCGCGGCGACCTGTTCCCCAGCGATCTCTACTACAACGGCAAGACGGTCACCGCGATCGGCGTGGAGAAGAAGTTCTACGCCCAGCGCGACATTTCCGGCAATGTGGTCGCGGCGGCAATGCAGGCCGCTGAACCTGGCGGCGACGCGGTGGCGCCGTTCTTCGACCTGCTGGTCGCCGATCCGTACGCGCACCTCACCAAGGACTACACCACCGCGCTCTGGGTCGGCCGCTCCACCATCGGCGGCGTGCCTTGCGACCACGTGGCGATGTCGGCGAAGGACGTCGACTGGGAACTCTGGGTCGGCGTTGCCGACAAGCTGCCGCGCATGCTGGTCGTGGCGTATCGCAGCGGCGATCGCCAGCCGACCTTCACCGCCGAGTTCTCCGGCTGGAAGCTCGACGTGCCGATGCCGGCCAAGACCTTCGAGGCCGTCATTCCCAAGGGCGCCGTGAAGATCGAATTCAAGCCGCAACGCAAGTGAGCCGACCAGGAGCAATGTCATGAAGCCAACCCGGAAACTTCTCGTCGCCGCCGCTGTCGCTGCCTGCGCGCTGCTGCCCTTGCACGAGGCCAACGCCTGGGTCGCCGCGGCGCGCGGTGGCTGGGGCGGTGGTGCGGTCGCCGTCGGCGGCTACCACGGCGCCTACTACCACGGTGGCGGCTGCTGGGGCTGCGGTGCGGCGGTCGGCGCGGTCGCCGGCATGGCGGTCGGCGCGGCCATCGCGACCGCCGCCACGCCGGCGCCGGTGTACCTCGCCCCCACCTATGCACCGGCCCCGGTCTATGCGCCGGCCTATTCGCCCCCGTATCTCGGCGTCGGCAGCCAGGTGACATACCTGCCGCCGGGCTCCAACAGCATGGTCGTCAACGGTCAGCAGTACTACCAGAGCGGCGCGAATTGGTACAAGCCGTACTACGGCTCGAGCGGCGTGTACTACGAGGTGGTGCCGGCGCCGTAGTCCGCGGGCTATAAGCCGCCACGGCTCGGTCCGTCTTGCGGACCATGAACCGAAACGCCGCGCTGTTCGCGGTGATGTGCGTCGTCTGGGGACTGACGTGGTGGCCGGTCAAGGTCGGCGCCGCCCATGTGCCGCCGATCTTTCTCGCGGCGACGCGATTCATCATCGCCGGTGCGCTGATGCTCGCCTGGGCGGGGCGCGATGCGGTCGCCGTCCCGCGATCGGCGCGCTCGCGTCTCCTGGCGACGGCGCTGATCATCAATACCGGCAACTACGCCCTGCTGTTCTGGGGCGTCGCGCGCGCGCCGACCGGGCTTTCCGCGATCGTCAACTTCGCGACCATCCCCGTCTTCTCGCTGCTGGCGAGCCACTGGCTCGAGGGCGAGCCGATTGACAGGCGCCATGTCGCCGCGATCGCGCTCGGCACCCTCGGCCTCACGCTGTTGTTCGCGACCCGGGCGCTCGGCGCGCTCGGCACGCAGCGTGCGCCATCGCCCGAGCTGTGGGGGCTGGCCGCGATCGCGCTCGGCACCCTGCTGTACTGCGTCGGCGCCGTGCTGTCGCGGCCGATCGCGACGGCGATGCCGGTGCTCGCGCTCGCGGGCTGGCAGACGCTGATCGGCGGCATCGGACTCACCTCGGTGTCGTTGCTGCTCGAGCCGGTCGAGGCCAGGCACCTGCAAGCGCTCGCGACCTGGCCGACCTTGCCCGCGCTGCTCTTTCTCGTCGCCGCCGGCTCGCTCGCCGGCTTCACGATCTACATGCGGCTCCTGCGCGACTGGGGCGCCTTTCGCGCCGGGCTCTACGCCTTCGTCAGCCCAGTGATCGCGGTCGGCGTCGGCGTCGTCGCGCTGTCCGAGCGCTTCGGCTGGGCCGAAGGCGTGGGCGCGGTGCTGATGTTCGGCGCCGCCGCGATCGCCTTGCGCAAGCCGCCTCGGCCGGCGGCGGTCGCTCGATGAACGCCGCCGCCTCCCCCCCGAGGCTCAGGTAGAACGGAACGAGCCCGTGCCGACGTCGACGCCTGCATCCTCCTTCGGCACCAGGATCCAGAGCAGCACGTAGAGCATCAGCCCGGTGCCGCCGCACAGCGCGAGCGCGAGGAAGATCAAGCGCCACAGCCACGAGGGAAGCCCGGTGGCCGGTGCCAGGCCGCCGCACACGCCGCCGAACCAGCGGTCGGTGGCGCTCCGGCGCAGCGCATGGAGCCAGTGCACCACACCATCGCTGCCGGGGTTCGGCGCGCCGCCGAGGGCACGCGCTTTCGCGCTCGCGAACTCGGCATCCGAGAGGGAGCCGCTGCGGTGCAGCTCGGCGAGGCGTTCGAGGTCGTTGGTGATGCCCATCGCGTGGTTCCTGAGAGGGACGATGGCAGCACTCTAGGACCCGCTCACAGGCGCGGCCAGTGCCTTGCGATGAAGTGCGCGCTTCTTCGGATGAAGCGCATGCAGCGCAGATCGGCCGCGCGCAACGCCCGGCATGGCGATTCCGGCTCGCTCGCCGCCGGTGAGCCACCGGCGGCGACGAAGGTCTTCAGCCGTTGGACTTCCAGAGACCGATCGCGGCGCCGGTCGGGTCGATGACGATCGACAGCCACCCTGCGCCCATGACCTCGGTGACGTCCTGCATCACCTTGGCGCCGAGCGACTGCGCCTTCCTGGTCGCGGCGGCGATGTCGGCGACCTCGACGTAGGCGAGCCACGCCGACGGCGCGCCGGGAACGGGGTGCTTCATCATGCCGCCGCCGGTGCCGGTGCCGACCTTGATCATGGTGTAGCTGCCGGACGGCATCGGCATGTCCTCGAGTGTCCAGTCGAACAGCTTGCCGTAGAAGTTCTTCGCCGCGGCGATGTCGGTGGTGTTGAGCTCGACGTGGACGAACGGGTTGGCCATGGTGTCTCTCCGGTGGGTGACTGGAAGCCCCGGACCCGAGACCTCCCGGGTGATGACGTTTCGGCCAGGCGCCATTCGACATGGCTCGGGCAAGAATTTCGGCGTCTCGCTGCGCCCCAAATGACGCGGGCGCTCCCACCGATGGTGTGGAGCGCCCGCGGGTCTGGCTACAGAACCAACTACATCAGTTGGGCTCCGCCCCGGACCTAGAGATTGAAAACATATCACCTCCTTTCGTAGTTGCCACGAGGCCTCTAGAGTAATCGCTTTGCTGCGCGGGCGGGTCGGATCCTCAGTGCCGCGTGCACCCCACGGTCCGCGTACGATCGACGGTTCCGAGACTCGATCGCATCGCTGCCATGACGTCGACTTCGCCTGCACCGCTGCGCTTGGGAATCCTGGGTTGCGCGAACATCGCGCGCCAGTTCGTTCGCGACGTGGCAGCGAGCCCGCTGGTGCGGGTCGCCGCGGTGGCCAGCCGCGATGCGGCCAAGGCCCGGGCCTTCGCGGCGCAGCTCGGCGTACCGAGAACGCATGCCAGCTACGAGGCGTTGCTCGGCGACGATGAGGTCGATGCGATCTACATCCCGCTTCCGAACAGCATGCACGCCGAGTGGGCGATCGCCTGTGCCAAGCACGGCAAGCACGTGCTGTGCGAAAAGCCGCTGGCGATGAACCTCGCCGAGGCGAACGAGATGCATCGGTTCGCGCGCGACTGCGGCGTGGTCTTGCTCGAAGCCTACCCGTGGTGGTTCCAGCCGCAGACGGGTGCGATGCTCGAGCTGCTGCGCGGCGGAGCGATCGGCACGGTACGCGCGGCGCAGGTGACCTTCGGCTTCACCCTCAACGATCCCGAAGGCAAGAACATCCGCTCGGTCGCGGACCTCGGTGGCGGTGCGCTGATGGACGCCGGCTGCTATTGCCTGAGCCTGATTCGCCTCGTCATGGGACGTGCTCCGCACAGCGTGCAGGCCAGCTCGCGCCTGGGGCCGACGGGCGTCGACATCGCCACCAGCGCGACGCTGCAGTTCGCCGACGGCGCCGTCGCCCAGCTGCACTGCGCAATGGACATGGCCCTGGCCCGCAATGCCGTCGTCGTCGGCAGCGACGGCTTCCTCACCACCGAGTTCCTGAATCACACCGCCGATGCCGGCGCCGCGCATCCGTGGGGCTACCAGCCGAGCCAGCTGCGCCTGCGCCGCGGTAGCGGCAACGGGCCGGTCGAGACAGTGTCGAGCCCGACCGGCAGCGGCTTCCGCTTTGCCGCGGAGGCGTTCGCCGCGGTCATCGCACGGCGCGACTTCGCGGCGGTCGAGCGTGCCGCCGCGGCGAGCCTGGACATCGCCGCGACCCTCGATGCGATCAGCGCCAGCGCACGCACGGGCACCGCGGTGACGGTCGCGGCCCCCGGCGCCTGACTCGGCCGCTTCGGCGGCGCGCCTCGATCATCTTCCGCACGCGGCCGAGCAGAACGACCGGCGACTCTCGGCTAACAAACTACCGGGAGCTCTGGGCAGCCGAAGACCAGCTGAGCCGGCTCGGCATCATCAAGTCGACCTTCGACGTCAACAAGCACCTCGAGCCGAAGCACATCCTGAAGGTGATGCGCGACAAGCCGAAGCTGTTCTCGGACCTGCCGCCGATCCCGAACGACGTGGCGATCACGCCGGGCTACGTCTTCAAGCCCTGACGCGTGGGAAGGCATGATCGACCTCGGCCGGCAGCGACAGCGTCCCTGTCGAGGTCGGTTGTGCGCCGGTCAGCCGGCGGGACTCACCAGCGATCCGAACGCGTGACGGGCTGCCACCGCGACTCTTGCTTCTGGTAGACGCCGATCGCTCCGTAGCGCTGCTCGCCTTCGGCGTTGAACCGCATCGTGGTCGTGACCGGAGCGATCGCGTCGACGACTTTCAGTTTGGCGCGCAGCGCAGGCGCGTCGACCGAGTTGATTCGTCGGATCGTGTCCGCGAGCACGAATACGACGTCGTAGGCGTAGTGGGCTGCCCAGACCGGATCCGAGTTGTAGGCAGCGCGAAACTTTCTGGCGAATTCCGCGCCGCCAGGGAACTCACTGACCTCTGCCGAGCCGGAGGTCAGGTACAGGGTCTTGACCGTGTTCCCCGTGACGACTCTTTGAGTTCTGGCCACGCTGGTAGCGATCACCGGAAGGTCGCCGAGGCCGGCCGCGTTCATCTGTTCGAACAGAGGCAGCAACTGATGGTCTCGAACCGCCGCGATCAGGACCTCCGGTCGTGCCGCCTTCAGCTTGCCAACGAAGGCGGCGAAGCTGATCGTCTTGTTGTCGACGGCTTCGCTGAGCTCGACTCTCTTGCCCATCTTGGCGAGCGCAGCGGTCGCGCCCTTTGCCAGCGGAGCTCCGAACGCCGTGTCCTCGTACAGGACGGCCACCTTGACGGCCTTCAAGGTCTCGCCGGCGAAGCTGGCGATCGCCCGCGCCTGCAACTCGTCGCTCCCGATAAGCCGGAACGCGTTGCCTCGACCCAAGCTCGTCAGCTCGGCCGCAGAGGAGGTGAACAGCTGCGGCACGTTGCCATCCCGGTAGATGGGGATGGTGGCTTCGGTGACGTCGGAGCTCAGATGGCCGATCACGGCAACAACCCTCTGCTCGACCAACGCCTGCGCGACCTTCTTGGCCTCTTCCGCGTTCGCCTTGTCGTCCACGGCGACGATCTCGATCCGCACGGCCTTCCCGTCGACCTTGTAGTTGGCGGCATTCAGGTCCGCCGCGGCGAGCTTTGCGCCGTTGACCAGGTCCAGTCCACGCGCCATGGAGGGGCCGGACAAGGGCTGTGCGACGCCGATCTTGATGGTGTCGGAGATGCGCGGTCCGCAAGCTGAGAGCAGCATCCCAAGCAGCATGACCGCCGAACCAACCCGCAGCGGCGACCGGACAGAAGGCATGTCGTTTCCCGTCATTCGAGGAGTGCAGAACTATGCACATTGCGGCGACTCTGTCGAGGCAGCTCTTCACGTTCGCGGCTCTCTTGCACAATCGCTTGATGACCGAGCCAGAGCACAAGGCTTGACGTGACGACACCGCGCCGCGTTCTCGTCACCGGCGCCACCAGCGGCATCGGCGCCGGCATCGCCCGCGCCTTCGCCGCCGCGGGCGACACCGTGGTCGCGACCGGCGCCACCGACGCCGAGGTCGCGGCGGCGCGCGGCGCGCCGGGCATCGACGTGCGCCGGCTTGACGTTCGCGACGGCGACGCGGTGCGGGCCCTGGTCGACGACCTTGGCGCGCTCGACGTTGTCGTCAACTGCGCCGGCGTGATCCGGCGCGGCGCCGAGCACGACCCGGTGGCGTTCGCCGACACGGTCGACGTCAACCTCACCGGCACCATGCGCGTCTGCGCCGCGGCACGCGCCGGGCTTAAGGCACGCGCCGGTTGCATCGTCAACACGGCGTCGATGCTGAGCTTTTTCGGCGGCGGGCTCGCGCCGGGCTACAGCGCGAGCAAGGGCGGCGTCGCTCAGCTGACCAAGAGCCTGGCGATCGCCTACGCCGCCGACGGCATCCGCGTCAACGCGGTCGCGCCGGGCTGGATCGCGACGCCGCTGACGCAGCCTTTGCAGGACGACCCGGCGCGCTCCGCGCCGATCCTGGCGCGAACTCCGCTCGGCCGCTGGGGCACGCCGGACGACGTCGCCGGCCCGGTGCTTTTCCTCGCTAGCACGGCTGCGCGTTTCGTCACCGGCGTCATCCTGCCGGTCGACGGCGGCTACCTCATCGCTTGAAGGAGAGCTTCGATGATCGTGCAGATGCCGGGCAACCAGCCCGAGATCGCCATCCCCGCGATTCCCGACGACGAGCGCGTCTGGGTGCCGCAGGCGCCAGGCGTCTGGTTCCGGCCGCTGCTGCTGAACACGGTGACGGGCAGCTGGTGCAACCTGCTGCGCGTGCGCAAGTCGGGGGTGCTGTCGCGCCATATCCACCCGTCGTGGGTCACCGGCTACGTCATCCGCGGCGCCTGGCGCTACCTCGAGCACGACTGGATCGCGCGCGAAGGCGCGTTCGTCTACGAGCCTCCGGGCGAGATTCACACCCTGGTCGTCGACGAGCTGACCGGCGCCGGCGAGATGATCACCTTCTTCAACATCCACGGCGCGATGGTCTACGTCGATCAGGCCGGCGAGGTTACCGGCTACGAGGACGTCTTCACCAAGATCGCGATGTGCCGCAAGCACTACGCCGCGTGCGGCCTCGGCGAGTCGTACGTCGACGCGCTCGTGCGCTGACGATCGCGTCGGCGAGCTCGGTCATGGCGATCGCCGCAGCGCGCCGAACCCGCAGCACGCGCCGGCGGCGATCGCGCCGGTGACGGCGAGCATCGCGGCGCCGTGCAGGGCGACGGCCGCGAGGGCCAGGAAGAGCGAGCCCGACGAGGTGATCGGTCCGGCCGACGCATCGGCGGTGCAGATCGGGACCAGTGCTGGCACCAGCATCAATCCCGCGCCGTGCGCGGTGGCCATCATGAACGACCACAGCGCAAGGCCGGCATTTCCGGCCGGCGCTCGCAGCCGAGATTTGGCGCGGCGCGCGACATGAACCGACGCCGCGACCAGCAACAGCCCGCCCGCCGCCGCCTGCAGGACGGTGCGATCTAGCGCCAGGCCGAGCGTTACCGCGCCGGCGACCAGCGCGATCGACGCCGCGTGGCCGACGCCGATCGGCACCAGCGCGCGCAGCGCATGGCCGCGATCGCCCGCGCGCACGCCGCTGGCGGCGGCGAGAAGCCAGCCGGTGGCGGGATTCAGCCCGTGAAGGGCACCCGCCGCCGCGACAGCCAGCCAGGGCAAGAGGCTCGCCATGCCAGGCTCGCGCGCTCGCCCAGCCGGCGTCTCAGGCCTTCGCGTCGCAGCACGCGCTTGCCTGCGCCGCGGGCTCGTAGCAATCGTGGTGGCGCACCCACTCCATCTTGTTCGGCACGTCGCGCTCGGCGCGACCCTTGGGAACGAGGTCGAGCATGCGGTAGGTGCCCATCATCACTTCCACGCCGCGGCCGAAGGTCGAGTAGGTGTGCAAGATCTCGCCTGCATCGTCGCGATAGAAGACGCTGATGCCCGGCGCTTCCGTGTTCGGGAAGCGGGTCATGCCGTAGTTGTAGTAGACCGCGCCTTCGACGCGATCTTCGGCGTCGAAGCTGACGTGGAAGTCCTGGTTGAAGTCGTTTCCCGCTGACGAGACCCAGTCGAACTTCCAGCCCATGCGTTGCTTGAAGCGCTCGATGTCGGCCAGCGGTGCGCGCGAGACGGCGACGAACGAGACGTCGCGGTTCGCCAGGTGCACGGTCATGCCGTCGCTGTGGTCGGCCATGTACGAGCAGCTCGGGCAGCCGTGCGCCCAGCCGGGGCCGAACATGAAGTGCTGCACCAGCAGCTGGCGCCGGCCCGCGAACAGATCGGCGAGCGAGCGCCGGCCGGCGTGCGCATCGAAGACGTAGTCCTTGGCGACGCGCTCCCAGGGCAGTGCGCGGCGCGCACGCGCGATCTCGTCGCCCAGTCGCACGAGCTCCTTCTCGCGCGCCAGCAGCGCCCTGCGCTCGGCGAGCCAGAGATCGGCGGACACGACGGGATGGTTCCGGGTGGGCGAGGTGGTCATGACCTCGGCGGTGGCGGTATTCACGATGAAGCTGCTCCTGAAGAGTTGTTCGATGCTCACGAGTAAACGGTCTTCGAGCGACGGACGGCGCGCACCTTGCCGCTGCCGCCGCCGCCGGCGTAGAACAGATCGGCACCATCGGACTCGAGACCGCTGACGCCGGTGCCGGGGGGCATCTCGAGACGTTCGATCACGGCGCCGCTGTTGGGATCGATGCGCCGGATCTCGCTCTCGTCGCCTTCCCAGGTGCCGTGCCACAGCTCGCCGTCGACCCAGGTCACGCCGGTCACGAAGCGGTTCGATTCGATCGTGCGCAGTACGGCGCCGGTTTCGGGATCGATGCGATGGATCCTGCGATCGCGGTACTGCCCGACCCAGAGGCTGCCCTCCGCCCAGGCGAGCCCCGAGTCGCTGCCGCTGCCGGGCGCGGGGATCGATGCCACGACAGCGCCGGTGGCGGGATCGATCTTGTCGATGCGCGTCTCGACGATCTGGTACAGGTGCGTGCCGTCGAACGCGGTGCCGGCGTCGCCGCCACGGTCGAGCGTTCGCGCCACCTCGCCGTTGCCGGGATCGAAGGCGATCAGGCGGTCGCCGGTCGCGGCCCAGACGCGGTGGCCGTCGTGGGTCACGCCGTGCACCTTGTCGGCGCCGGGGAAGGGGCCGTACTCGCGAACGATCTCGGCCGCGCGTGCCTTCGTTGCGGGCTTGTTTCTGCTGGTCGCTTCTGCGATCGAGGTCATGTCGTCTGCTCCGTTCGGCACTCGTTGCGGTGCCGGCAGAGCAAATCTACGCGTCCGCCAGCGCAGCGGGGAGTAACAAGATCGTCGTGAATCGCGCCGGCGCCTAACGCCGTCATAACGCCGTGCTGTCTACAACCCCTTCCGAGCGGCCGGTTCGGCCGCAGTGGAGGTGGAGCATGTCGAAGCTGATGATCCGTGTGGTCTGTCTTGCCGGCATCGTGTCGGCGCTGGTCGCCTGCGGTGGCGACGACGCGGTCGAGCCGGCGGCGGCGCCGTCGTCGGCCAGCGCCCTGATCGGCCCGCAGGGCGGCACCGTCAGCGGTCCCGACGGCGTCGAGGTGATCGTCCCGGCGGGTGCGCTGGCGCAGCCGACGACGATCGGCATCGTCCGCAGCGCCGCCGGTGCCCCGGCCATGCCGACCGGCAACGCGCCGGTCGGCAGCGCCTACGAGTTCACGCCCCACGACCTGGTGTTCAACACCCCGGTCACGCTGCGCATGCCGGTGCCTGCCGGTGCGGTCGGCAATGAGCTCTTCATGGCCAGCCCCGGCGCCGACTGGGAAGTGAACGACGCGGTGGTGACGGCCGGTGTCGCGCAATGGCAGCGCAACAGCTTCTCGTGGGGAATGATGGGCGCCGCGTGCGCCATTCCGGCGAACAGCACCGATCCCTACCCCTGCTCTTATCCGAGGGGAAGCGCGACGGCGAGCGCCACGCCCTCGGCGGCGATCACGCGCAGCGTGAACTCCGACCCGTTCGGCAATGCCGGCTCGTGGCTGGTGCACCAGGCCGGCACGGTCAAGGTCACCCTGAACTACCGTGCCGTGCCCGACTGCGGCATCAACGGCGTGCCGCTGACCGGCCAGGTCAAGCTGCTTCGCTGGAACCCCACCGCGTCGCCGCGCGTGGTGCAGACCCTCTTCGACACCACCGTCTCTCTCATCGCGACGCAGGTGACGCTGCCGCCGGGAACGTTCGCCGGCGGCAGCGGCGGGCCGGCGATGCGCGGCGTGGGCAGCACGACGATCGACATCTCGGCGCACCTTACCGACGCGGTCAACGTGTTCGGCTTCTCGTTCGCCTGCGGTCGTCCGGGCAAGCCGGCAAGCCGCGGCGGCGACCTCCTGACCTTCATCGGCGCGATGCCTTCGGCACCCGGTCCGTTCACGATCGGCGGCAGCATCAGCGGCTTGAGCGGCGCCGGCCTGGTGCTGCAGAACAACGGCGGCGACAGCCTCGCCGTCGGCGCCAATGCGACGTCGTTCGCTTTCGCCGGCGAGCGTCGCCAACGGCACGCCGTACGTCGTGAGCGTGCTCGCCCAGCCGACGGGCCAGACGTGCGCGGTGCAAAACGGCAGCGCCACCGCGACCGCCAACGTCACCGGCGTGACGATCGCCTGCGTCAGCACCGGCCCCGGTCCGCTGCTCGCCACCGCGATGGCCGCCGGCTACGCCAACTCGCTTGTCGTCGCCAGCGACGGCACGGTCTGGGCGTGGGGCAACCAGATCGACCCGGTCAGCGGCGGCTACAAGAGCGCGAGCCCGTTCGCGACGCGGCCGGTGCAGGTGCAGGGACTGAGCGGCGTCAAGGCCGTCGCGCTCTCGGCCGACTCGGGCGCGTTCTACGCTCTCCACGTCGACGGTACCGTGTCGGCCTGGGGCCTCAACACCGCCGGCCAACTGGGCGACCGCACGACGACGACGCGCGCGCTGCCGGTCAAGGTGCTGCAGGACGCGACCACGCCGATGGACGAGGTGTGTGCGATCGCGGCCGGCGCCAGCATCATCCTCATGGCGCGCGAAACCGGCTGCTCGCCGGGTCAGCGCGCGGTCGCCTTCGGACCGTGGATCGCGGGTCTGTTCGGCAACACCAGCATCGGCGGCAGCAGCAGCTCGTCGGCGCCGCTCGACGGCGCGATCGCCCGGCTGGCGCCCGGCTGGCCGGCGGGCCAGACGGTGGGGTCGATGAGTGCACCCGATGCCGCCAACAGCGCCGGGGCGGCGTTCTTCATCACCGGCCGCGGCGACCGCTACGTCTGGGGCGCCAATGGCAGCAACCTGCTCGGCGCGGGAACGTCGACCGTCTTCGCCGGCGGCGGCGCCGGGCCGGTGGTGCCGCAAGGCGGCTTCTGGTCGGGCATCGGCCGGGTCGAGCTCGGACGCGACTTCGCCGTCGCTCTTGACGAAACCAGCACCTTGGTGGCGGTCGGCAGGAACCTGGAAGGGCAGCTCGGCAACGGCAGCACGACCGCCAGCAGCTCGCTCGTGGACGTGGCTACTCTGACGAATGTCACCGACTTCAGCGTCGGCCAGGCCAGCGCCGCGGCGATCAGCAACGGCCAGCTGTGGGCCTGGGGCTGGAACGGCAGCGCCGCGGTGACGACGCCGACGCGCGTGGGAACCGGGACCGGCTTCACCAAGGTGGTCGTCGGCGACATCCATTCGCTGGCGATCGGCCCCGGCGGAGCGATCTACTCGTGGGGCGAGTCGTCGCTCGGCGCGCTCGGTCGAAGCGGCGCCGGCGCCACGCCGGCCGTCGTCATGCGCCCGTGACGCCCTGCCCGCGGACTGCCCTGACGTCTACGCGTCGGGCAGCGCGGCGGGGAGCAGCAGGATGGTCGTGAATCCGGCCAGCGGCGGTGCCAGCCAGCGCCGCGCCCGTGCCCGCGCGATCGAGCGCACGCGGCCGGCGGCCTCGAGCTCGACCAGCGCCCGCTGCACCGTTCGCTGGCTGTCGCCGAGGGCGAGTGCGAGCGCCGAGGTCGACCAGGCGACGCCGTCGGCGAGCAGCGCCAGCAGCGACGCCTGCCCGCCGTCGATCGGCGGTACGAGGACGACGACCTCTCGCTCGTCACGCGGCGTGAGAACGAAGCCGTGCGCGTCGGCATCGATCCGGGCCAGCGGCGCGGCGAGCTTGCGCAGGCGGCCGATCTCGACCCGCAGGCGGGCGCGATGCGTCTCGTCAGGCCGGCGCGCGCGGAACGCGCGTTCGATCAGCGTGTCGCGTGCGACGCCGCCGGGCCACGACTCGGCAAGCGCTCGCAGCAGCGCGAACAGCACCGGCCGGCGCGCCAGTGCAATCCAGGTTGAGCCGGCGCGCAGCCCGAGCCGGCAGGCGTCGACCACCAGCGCGCCCGAGGCGAGGAGCGC
>Ga0190274_10001803_pt1 | contig 12554 bp, 12 predicted proteins | sample Popmic531T_FD_133002 | JGI IMG/M metagenome (GOLD analysis project Ga0190274, IMG submission 133002) | Populus adjacent soil microbial communities from riparian zone of Yellowstone River, Montana, USA - 531 T | ecosystem: Environmental > Terrestrial > Soil > Riparian zone | place: USA: Montana...
CCGAATAATCCATGAAGAATGATCAATGGAAAGCCCTCGCCGGATTTGCGGAAGAAAAGTTTCATGGATTTATTTCAGCTGCCTACGGTACATCTGAATCGTATTCTCCAGCCCAAAGTAAAGCGCATCGCATACTAGGGCATGCCCGATAGAAACTTCCAGCAGGCCGGGGACTTCGTCTTTAAAATATTTCAGGTTCTGCAAGTTCAGATCATGTCCTGCATTAAGGCCCAGGTGTACTCGTTGCGCCGCCTGTGCAGCTTTCACAAACGGGGCGACTGCCTTTGCTGCATCTTTCGGGAAAAGGCTTGCATACGATTCGGTATAGAGTTCAACGCGGTCGGTGCCGGTGTCGGCAGCGTGCTCAATTATGTTTTCATCGGCATCGATGAAGACTGAAACCCTCACACCGCTTGAATGGATGCGGGCAATGACTTCCTTCAGGAATGCTTTATGAGTGATGGTGTCCCAGCCTGCATTGGAGGTAAGCACATCGGGAGGGTCGGGAACCAGGGTGGCCTGGGCCGGCTTCACCCTGGCTATCAACTCCAGGAAATCTTCGGAAGGATAACCTTCGATGTTGAATTCGGTACGCACGATTTCCTTCAACGCCAATACATCGGACTTGCGGATATGCCGTTCGTCAGGACGCGGATGTACCGTTATTCCTTCCGCTCCGAAACGCTCGCAATCCGCAGCCACGCGGATCACATCGGGATTGTTACCTCCGCGTGCATTGCGTAGGGTGGCTATTTTATTAATGTTCACACTAAGGCGGGTCATAGATATACTGGTATTTTAAAGGGAAGACCTGTCCGGCAATCGCAGTTGAATACGTTGAAAAGCGACACGAATAATTACCTAAACAACCCGGAAACGGGCGATTTGTATACCAAATGTAATATTCGCAGCCATTCGCTCAGGACCGGCCTTCTGGCTTGATTCTTGAAAGTAAAAGTAATAAAAATGGTATGTTTGCCGCCCTTAAACCTTACGAGCCGGGTTTTCGTAAATAAGACAAGATGCAAGCCAAAGAATTAATAAACGACCTGATCCCACCGCTTACCGTAAACGATACGGGGCTGAAAGCGATGAACTGGATGGAGGAATTCAAGCTGGAACATCTTGCGCTGGTGAAAGGTTTGGAATACCTCGGACTGGTCACGGAAGAAGATATCCTGAAGATGAACTCCCTGGAACAGCCGCTGGGTAATGAAACTTTGCAGCTGATTAAATCTTATGTGCGCCCCGAACAGCAACTCATCGAAGTGGTGAAAATGATTTCCCGCAACGGTCTGTCGATGGTGCCTGTCCTGGATTCTCAAATGCATTACATGGGCGCCATCACCGTTGCCGACATCATCAAACATTATACGGAGACCGGTATGTTTGAAGACGCGCACGGCGTGATCGTACTGGAGATGAATCCCAAGAATTACTCCATGGCTGAAGTTGCCTCCATCATCGAATCGGAGAACGGAAAAATCATGAGCTCTTATGTGACACCCGCTCCCGAAACAGAATCTATCGACCTTACGTTAAAAATAAACCTGACCGACCTGAGCCGCATCATTGCCTCTTTCGAACGACACGAGTACCAGGTCAAAGAACATTACCATCATACCGAATTCAAGGACGACCTGAAATCCAGGTACGACCAACTCATGAGTTTCCTCAACATCTAATACGTTGACATGAGACGATCCTGCCACAGCGTAGCCCTGTTCGTGTACCTGTTTGCAGTTTCTTTTTTCTCCGCAGTCCCGACTACTTCTTCCGTTGCTTCCGTGAAAGCCGACACCGGCAAATCCTATGTCGTCAGGGAAATTATCCTGGCAGGAAACAGGATTACCAAAGACTATGTCATCCTCCGGGAGCTTACCTTCCAGAAAGGCGATACACTGAGAAACCTGGACAGCACATTCAGGCGAAGCAAGGAAAACGTACTCAACACCTCCCTCTTTCATACCGCCGATTTCACCTGGCTTGCCGACGGCGACGACCTCAAGGTATACATCATTCTTTCGGAACGATGGTACGTATTCCCGGTACCCATTTTCGAGGTGGTGGACCGCAACTTCAACGAATGGTGGAAGACAAAAAATTTTTCCCGGGTCAATTACGGCGCCTACCTGTACTGGAACAATTTCAGGGGGCGCAACGAAACCGTTACGATGGCCATCCGGCTGGGTTATACGCAGCGTTTCAGCCTGTATTATGAAATCCCGTTCATCAACCTGAGGCAAAAAGCAGGGCTGATCTTTGCAGCCAGCTATTCCCGTAACAAGGAGGTTGCGAAAAGTACGGAGAACGACACGTTGGTTTATCTCAAGACGCCCGACGACTACCTGCGTAAGGAACAAGCCTTTTCGGTACAGTATACCTACCGGCCCGATCTCTACGAATCCCATCTCCTTGAAGCAGGCTTCCGCCGCGTCGACGTGACGGATACGGTGGTTCGTGCCAATCCTGATTTCCTTGCCGACGGCAAGACACGTGAAAAATATTTTATTCTCCGTTATGCCTACCGCAGCGATCATCGCGACTACAAAATATATCCCCTGGAAGGATCCTACTTTGATGCGGAGCTGATTAAAAACGGATTTGATCTTCTGGATGACGACATCGACCTGATCTTCGTGGCTTCGACGTATAAAAAGTTCTTTAAGTTGGGGAGCGGATTTTACGCCGGCGCCGCCGTCAAGGGCAAATGGTCGGGTTCGGCTTTCCAGCCCTACTTCAACACACGTGCGCTTGGCTACGGGAGAGATTTTGTAAGGGGCTATGAGTATTATGTTACCGACGGACAAAAATACGGGTTGGCAAAAGCCCACCTTAAATATGAACTCTTGTCGCAAAAAGTGGTCCATGCATCTTTTATTCCGTTTCCAAAATTCGCCACCATCCCCTACGCTTTTTACCTGAACCTCTTTGCCGACGGCGCCTATGTGAAAGACGACCAGTTCGCCGACATGCACGGAAACAAACTTCCGAATTCATGGCTTGCCGGCTACGGTGCCGGGCTGGATTTCGTTTCGTATTACGACATCGTCTTAAGCCTGGAATACTCTTTCAATAAATTTGGAGAGTCCGGTATTTTTATTCATTTTACGGCTTCAATATAAATCGTTTCGTAGATGAGAGTTGCCATATACGGCCGGCCGGTCAATACCAACCAGGTCGAGCTCGCTGAATCTGTTTTCAAAGTCCTGTCGGAAGCCGGATGCAGCTGCCTGGTACATGAGCCGTACTTTCATTTTCTGAAAACGAACCTGAAACACCTCAAAGAGCACGAAGTTTTTCTTACGCATGAAGATTTAAAAGACAAGGCCGATTTCCTTTTCAGCATCGGCGGAGACGGCACGTTGCTTGACACTATCTTCCTGGTAAAAGATGCCGGCATCCCCGTAGTAGGCGTCAATGCCGGGCGGCTTGGATTTCTTTCGGGTATCACGCGTGAAACCATGATGGAAGCTGTGAACAGCCTGAAACAGGGTCACTTTTCACTCGATGCACGATCGCTTATCCGGCTCGAGTCGAATCACCCGCTGTTTGAACGCCAGAATATCGCTCTCAATGAATTTACGATCCATAAAAAAGAGACTTCGTCGATGATTACCATCCACACTTACCTGAACGGAGAATACCTTAACTCCTATTGGGCCGATGGCATCATCATCTCCACCCCTACCGGATCCACGGGCTATTCACTCAGCTGCGGAGGCCCTATTGTAGTACCACAATCGGAAAATCTCGTCATCACGCCCATTGCACCCCATAATCTCAATGTCAGACCCATCATCGTTTCAGACAAAAATGTTATTTCCCTGGAAGTGGAAGGTCGCAGCCAGCATTTTATGGCTACCCTGGACTCCCGTTCTGAAACGATTGATTCTACGTATCAGGTTGCTATTCGAAAAGAATCATATTCTATCAATCTCATACGCTTTAGCAATGAAAACTTCCTGCGTACGTTACGAAGCAAGCTAAATTGGGGCCTGGATAGCAGAAATTGAACGGCTTAATAGCCTCATTTTAAACTGAAACTTTAACCGCCGACTTGCATATAAAATGTCTAATTTATTTATATTTGCCATCTCTCGATGATAGGATGAAAATTAAATACCCCCTGTTTTTTTTATTGCTAGTTCTCCTGCCCTCTCTCAGCCACGCTCAGCGCTGGAAGCGGCAGCGTCTTGAATTCAGTTTTGGTGCAGGAATCAGCAATTTCCTCGGAGAACTTGGTGGCGCCAACCAGATTGGCACCAATTATTTCAAGGACCTGGAATGGAACCAGACCCGTTTTGCCGCCGCAGTCGGACTTCGATATAAGCTCAGCAACTATTTTGCTCTGAAAGGGAATGCCACCTACGGAAGTGTTTCCGGTAACGACAACCTTACGGAAGAGACTTTCCGCCATAACAGGAATCTGAACTTCTCCTCTGATATCATAGAGCTGAATGTAAATTTTGAAGCCGCATTCCAGCAGGAGCAGATCGGTCACCGTTACCGTCTTCGGAAATTGAAAGGAATGAGAGGCTACGAAATTTATATGTACGGATTTGTAGGTGTGGGTGTCTTTTATTTTAATCCGAAGACTGAAATCGACGGGCAAACCTATGAACTACAGCCGCTGGGAACTGAAGGTCAGGGATATGTGCCCACCCGTGAAAAATATTCCAAAGTGCAGATGTGCATCCCTGTAGGGGTCGGATTCAAATACACCATCGACCGTTCCTGGGGCGTGGGCCTTGAACTTGGACTGCGCAAGACCTTTACCGACTACATCGACGACGTAAGTACCACTTATTTTGACTTCCAGGGCTACGGGGCTCCCAATGCAGCTTTCCTGGATTATGTGTCCGACCCCTCGCTTCACGACCCTGAAGCAGGTCCAAACCCTACCGGTGCCGGCCAGCAACGTGGCGATCCGAGGGATAAAGATTCTTACCTGTTCGCTATTTTCTCGATCAATTACAAGATCAAAAAAGGAAGAAGCTCGCTGCCAAGATTTTGACGTTTTTTCAATATTTTCGCCAGCTGATCGTTCGTCTGTCTGAATCTTAATACTCTATTAGCTGCTTCTTTTCAAAACTACTGATGATTTCAAGGAAAACCATTTTCTTTATTATAGCCTTTTGGGCTGCTTTCTTGCCTTTTCATGCAAAATCGCAGTATTCTGAAGCTGGGATATTCCTGGGTGCCAGCAGTTACAAAGGTGAACTATCGCATTCCCTGTTCAGCACCAATTTCCTGCATCCTGCCATCGGCGTCTTTTACCGCCATAACTGGAATCGCCATTGGAGTTATCGCCTGGGTGGAAGTCTCGGAAAAGTCTCTGGCGACGATGCCGAATCGAACAGCCCTTACGAAGTAAACAGGAACCTTTCGTTTTATTCTTCGATCTGGGAGGTTTATGGAAAATTTGAATTTAATTTCTTCCCTTACGAGACCGGAGAAGACGGATTTCGCTTTACCCCCTACATCCATACCGGCCTGGCCTTATTTCATTTTAATCCGAAGGCTGAGTTGAACGGCGAAGAGTATGAACTGCAACCACTGGCCACTGAAGGACAGGACCTTGACGGCTCCGATAGCTACGGCAGGCTGAAGATGTCACTGCCTATTGGCGGCGGATTGAAATTCAGTTTTGGATCCATTGGAATGAGCCTGGAAGTGACGGCACGGAAAGCCTATACGGATTACCTCGATGACGTTAGCACCGTTTATCCTGACCTCGTCCAGCTGGCATCGGCGCATGGCCCTGAAGCAGCCGCTCTCTCCGACCGTACGCTTGTACCTCCGGATCCGGCTGCTACGATTTACCCGGGAAAACAACGTGGCAACCCGGAGAATAACGACTGGTATCTTTTTTCAGGAATCACCATTTATGTGAGGCTGAACAGCCTGTTGAAAGACAGCTGCCTTCCCTTCAAAAGCAGACGTTATTGAGCCTTTTTACCTTTTCCTTAACACTTTAACCGAGTCATATTTTAGTAACTTGCGCCCTGTTTTTTCAGGGTACTGATAAATGAGTTTGAAAGACAAAATAATTCCCGAAAAGTTACCGTTGCATATAGCCATTATCATGGACGGTAATGGCCGGTGGGCCAAACAAAAGGGAATGCTGCGTGTCTTAGGACATAAGAACGGTGTAACTGCCGTTCGCGAGACAGCCGAAACAGCGGCTGAATTAGGCATCAAATACCTGACCCTGTACGCCTTCTCCACGGAGAACTGGAACCGACCGCGCCTGGAAGTAGATACCCTGATGGAATTGCTGGTCAGTACCATCAATAAGGAAAAAGAGACGCTGAGAAAAAACAATATCCGCCTCCTCGCCATCGGCGACCTGGAGCAGCTTCCGGCCTCCTGCAGGAATGAACTTGCTGAAGCAATCCAGGATACACAACACCATACCGGGTTGTCGCTGGTGATTGCCCTGAGTTATAGTTCACGCTGGGAAATTACCGAAGCAGTCAGGAAGATCTCGCAAAAAGTTCTTCGCGGCGAAATGCAGCCCGGGGAAATCACCGAAAAAACAGTGTCGCAGAATCTGTGCACTGCTGCTTATCCCGATCCCGAGTTACTGATACGTACGAGCGGCGAATATCGCATCAGCAATTACCTGCTCTGGCAGATCGCTTACGCAGAACTTTATTTTACCCCGAAGCTTTGGCCTGATTTCAGGAAAGAGGATTTATATGAAGCCATCATCAATTACCAGCAACGCGAACGCAGGTTCGGAAAGGTAAGTGAGCAACTCAACCAGTAACCGCATGAAGATAAAAGTCCTTTCCTTTTTTTTCCTCCTCCTTGCTTCTTCCATTGCGACTCATGCCCAGGACGGACCTAAGAACGAACCTGAAAAAGCAGCCCCTGCCGATACAGTTCCTGTTCCAGCCGATACGATCCCAGTGGTCCCGGAAGCTGAAAAACTATTGCACTTTGATTATGCGAAGCCGGCTGAATATGTCATTGGCGGTATCACCGTTAGCGGTACTAAATTCCTGGATCAAAATGTACTGATTAACCTCTCGGGACTCGTCATCGGCGACAGCATTGATGTTCCCGGAGAAAAAATCTCCTCGGCCATCCGCAATCTCTGGAAGCAAGGTCTTTTTGCGGATGCCCGTATCGTCGTTACAAAAATAACAGGCAACCAGATCTTCCTGGAAATTCAGTTGTCTGAACGTCCGCGCCTATCCAAGTTTTCCTTCAAAGGCGTAAGCAAATCAGAAGCGGATAAGATCCGGGAAAAAATCGGTCTCGAGCGCGACAAAGTCATCACCGACAACCTGAAGACTTCCACTTCCAACGCCGTCAAAAAGTTTTACGAAGACAAAGGATACCTCGATGCCGAAGTCAAACTGGTAGAATTTAAAGACACGGTTTTCGCGAACAAGAACATCCTGGAGATCCAGGTCGATAAAAAACTGCTTTACCGGATCTACGATATCGACTTCGAAGGCAACAAAAACATTTCCGATTTAACGCTGCGCAAATCGATGAAGGATACCAAACAGAAAAAATGGTATAAGATCTTCACCGGCGGAAAATTCATGGAAGACGAATACGAGGGCGACAAGCAAAAAATCATTGCGCTGTACAACGACAAAGGATTTCGTGATGCGTACATCGTCTCCGATTCCGTGGTCCGTACTTCGGCACAGGCCCTGGCCATCCGTATCCGCATCGAAGAAGGTCCGAGATATTATTTCCGGAACATCACCTGGGTCGGTAACAGCAAGCATACCTCCCTGGAATTAAGTGGGGTGCTCAACATCAAAAAAGGCGACGTATACAACCAGTCGGTGCTGGAAGAGCGATTGTTTATGAGCCAGAGCGGCCACGACATTACTTCCATTTACATGGACGACGGCTACCTCTTTTTCTCCGTTACGCCGGTGGAAATAAATGTGGAGAACGATTCCATCGACCTGGAGATGCGTATTTACGAAGGCAAGCAGGCCACCATCAACAAGGTTACTGTTTCCGGAAATACGAAGACCAACGACCGCGTGATCATGCGCGAGATACGCACCAAACCCGGCCAGCTCTTCAGCCGCAATGATATTATCCGAACCCAGCGCGAACTGGCACAGCTCGGGTATTTTGATCCTGAAAAACTCGGCGTCAATCCAAAACCCAATCCCACCGACGGTACAGTGGATATCGATTACGTAGTGGAGGAAAAACCTTCCGACCAGCTTGAACTTTCCGGTGGTTACGGCGGTAATACACTCTATGGAACCCTGGGTGTATCGTTCAATAATTTCTCGGCCCGGAATTTCTTTAAGAAAGGCGCCTGGCGGCCATTGCCTTCCGGCGACGGCCAACGACTCAGCCTGCGCATACAAAGTACCGGCCGTCAATACCAGTCGTACAACGCTTCCTTTACGGAGCCATGGCTGGGAGGCAAGAAACCAAATTCGCTTAGCGTCAGTGCCTATTATACCCTGAGCCGCGGCGGCGACCCCAATGCCCCGGAACAACAGCAGTCGTTACTCAAAGTAATCGGCACTTCGGTGGGATTAGGCAAACGCCTTTACAAACCCGATGACTTCTTCTCCCTGTTCAACCAGATCAACTACGAACATTACATTCTGCGTAACTACCCCATCATACCAGGCTTCTCCAACGGAACGTCCAACAACCTGAGCTTCTCGACGACCCTGGCGCGTAACTCCGTGGATGGTCCCATCTATCCACGCATGGGTTCTAACGTATCCTTTACCTTGCAGTTTACGCCGCCTTATTCCTTGTTCAAAGACAAAAACCATACGTACCTGACTGCGCAGGAAAAATACAAATACATCGAGTACCACAAATGGAAATTCAGCGCATCCTGGTTCACGAAGATCGTAGGAGACCTGGTGATGAATGCCAAGCTGCAATATGGTTTCCTCGGTTACTACAACAAGAATATCGGCTACTCTCCCTTTGAAAGGTTTTACCTGGGAGGCGATGGGATGGCCGGATTCGCTTACGACGGGCGTGAAATTGTAGGCCTTCGCGGTTACGAGAACCAGACCCTGCCGGCACCCCCTGCACCGGGTACGGGAAATATCGGTGGCACAGTCTTTGACAAATACACTCTCGAACTTCGTTACCCGATATCTCTGAATCCAAGTGCTACCATTTATGTGCTTGGATTTGCTGAAGCCGGAAACTCCTGGTTGTCATTTAAAGAATTCAACCCGTTTATTGCCTACCGGGCGGCAGGTGCCGGAGTTCGTATATTCTTACCGATGTTTGGAATGCTGGGCCTTGACTGGGGCTATGGATTTGACGAAATACCGAATTACCCGGGTGCGAACGACAACCGGTTCCAGTTTACCATTGGTCAGCAGTTTTAAATGTCCTGATCCTGAAATCTGTTACATTGTCAATAATCTTCTATTTTTGCAAACCAAATTTCTAGAAAAGGAAAATCTATGAACACCTTCTCCATCCTACGGCTAAATTTGGCCAGAATCGCCTTCCTCGCACTGGTCCTTTGCGCTACTACGGCATCGGCACAGAAATACGCTTATGTAAACACCCAGGATATTCTCGACAATATCCCCGATTACAAGACAGCGCAGCAACAGTTGGATGCACTTTCCAACCAATGGCAGAAAGAAATCGAAGACAAATACGCTATCATTGACAAGCTCTACAAAGCTTACCAGGCTGAACAGATCCTACTTACAGAAGAAATGAAAAAGAAGCGCCAGGACGAAATCATGTCCAAGGAAAAAGACGTGAAAGATCTTCAGAAGCAACGCTTCGGTTACGAAGGCGACTTGTTTAAGAAGAAACAGGAGCTGGTAAAGCCCATCCAGGATAAAGTTTACAATGCAGTAAAAAAGCTGGCTACAGACCAGAGTTATGCTGTGATCTTTGATAAATCCAGCGACCTGACCATGCTTTATGCAAATCCTAAATACGACAAGAGCGACGACATCCTGCAGCTCCTGGGATTCAAGCGTGGTAAAAAAGACGGTACCACCGACCCGGCCAAAGGCGACGGCAAAACGCCGGTGAAATCGCAGCAAAAGACGGAAGAAGAACCCATGAAAAAATAAAAACCTAAACCAACCTAAACTATACCCAAGATGAAGTACATTTTTAAATCCCTGCCCGTTTTCGCATTGACCTTATTGTTGACTAGCGGGACTTTCGCCCAGAACCTTAAATTCGGACATATCAACTCAACCGAACTGATACAATCCATGCCTCAGACCAAGCAGGCAGACAGCACTTTGAAAAAGTTCGCCGAATCCCTTGACAGTCAGCTTAAGACCATGACGATCGAATACCAGACCAAGCTTCAGAACTACCAGGCCAAAGCCGATTCCATGCCGGAAGCCATCAAACAAACCAAAGAAAAAGAATTGTACGACCTGCAGACCCGTATCCAGGATTTTCAGCAAACCGCACAAGAGTCTATTCAAAAAAAGAAAGAAGAGATTTACGGTCCTATCCTGAAGAAGGCCGAAGACGCCATCAAGGCGCTGGCGAAGGAAAAATCCTATTCCTACATCTTTGATACCAGCGTAGGCGCTGTGGTTTATGCACAGGAGTCTGACGACCTGATGTCCATGGTGAAAGCCAAGCTGGGCGTTAAATAATCGCACTACCGGTTATTATTTCAAAACCATTCCGCCACCACACGGAATGGTTTTTTATTTTTACGCACGCTGAAGAATAACGCTTATGGAATCCCAACCCTCCTTTTTGTCTGCGGAAGATCCCGTTGGAATTTTTGACTCGGGTATCGGAGGCCTTTCCGTGCTGCATCGTGCACGGCAGCTCCTTCCGGGCGAAAACTTTGTCTATTATGCCGATACCGATCATGTGCCTTACGGTCCGAAACAAATTGACGAGATCAGGACCTATATCCTGAAAGCTGCCGCCTTCCTCGTTCAGCTGCCTGTGAAAGCATTGGTGCTTGCCTGCAATACAGCCACCAGTTCTTCGGTGAAAGAGTTGCGTGAACGTTATTCCATCCCTATCCTTGGCATGGAACCGGCCGTGAAACCTGCCGTGGAAAAAAGCGACGGGAAGAGAGTGCTGGTGCTGGCCACGCAACTCACGCTTAAGGAAGAGAAGTTCAAAGACCTGGTAGCACGGGTCGACAACGAGAACATCGTCGATAAGATGGCTCTTCCCGAACTGGTGGATCTCGCCGAAAAATTTCAATTCGACGAACGAGTGACGCTGCCCATCTTGCAGGAGAAATTCTCCGGACTTGATCCCGGCCAATACGGAACCGTCGTACTTGGTTGCACCCATTTTCCATTTTACAGGAATACCCTTGCCCGCATATTTCCACCATCCGCCGTCATCATCGATGGCAACGAAGGTACCGTGAGGCATTTGAAAAAAAGTCTCGAAGAAAAACAACTGCTCAACAAATCCGGAAGAATGCAACCGGTGCGCTATTTTAATTCCGGCAGGGAGGAAAAAGATCCCGGACGTTTTCTGCGTTACCTGGATTATTTTGCTTCACAAAACAATTAGCTGTTGATCAACTGTAGAAAACCGCGGCAACATTTTCAATCTAATTGCGTAAGTTTGTTGAGATGATTCCTTCTTTTACGTGACCTGATGAAAACCTACAGCCTGAGCTTATTTTTTTTATGCCTCCTTTTCACTGTCACAGCTTCCGGGCAGTCGATGAAAAAAAAATTCCTGGGAATCGGTGCATCCTATGGCTTCACGAATTACCTCGGTGACCTCGACGATGATTTTACTTTTAGATTTACGGAATACGGAGTGGGCGTCCATGTAGTACGCAGCATCGTGGACCGGTGGCAAGTGCGTGCGACGTATTTTCACGGTTACATAGAGGCTGCCGACCGGGAAGCAGTGAACACATCCAATTACAAAAGGAACCTCGGCTTTCGTACCTCGATCGATGAGATTTCCGTGCAGGGTATCTTTCGTTTCCTGAAAAACGAAAAAGGGTTCCAGCTGAGGACGAGGCTCACGCCGTATGTCTTTGCGGGCATTGCCCTCTTTCATTTCAACCCGCAGGCCAACCTGGACGGGAAATGGTACGACCTCCAGACGTTAGGTACAGAAGGGCAATGGCTGGAAGGCGACTATCCGGATCCCTACAAATTGTGGCAGGCTTCCATACCGTTCGGAGGTGGTTTAGCCTTTAAGCTATCCTATTCTTTTGACATTGCTTTTGAGATGGGTCTTCGCAAGACCTTTACCGATTACATCGACGACGTGAGCACCAAATATCCCGACCTCGAGAAGCTGCATGCGGAAAAAGGCGATGTGGCTTACCAGTTGTCCTACCGCGGCAACCGAAACGGTGTTGACGACAGCGATATTTCATTCAAGCACCGCGGCAACCCCGGCAGTATGGATCTGTATGCATACACCCATCTCAGCATCACGTATTATTTTGGTCTCAGCAGCGGCAAAAAAGGCATGCGCGGCTTTTTCAGGGATGAAGGAAGATAACCTTCAGTTAAAATATTGTTATCGGATACGCCTAAATAATGACTCAAGATACCATAATTGGAATCGGGATTTTTGTCGTAGTTGCGTTA
>Ga0190274_10001804_pt1 | contig 12553 bp, 11 predicted proteins | sample Popmic531T_FD_133002 | JGI IMG/M metagenome (GOLD analysis project Ga0190274, IMG submission 133002) | Populus adjacent soil microbial communities from riparian zone of Yellowstone River, Montana, USA - 531 T | ecosystem: Environmental > Terrestrial > Soil > Riparian zone | place: USA: Montana...
CTCGTCAGCGATTACAACGCGGCGGACCGGGTGCCCGAGGGGATGGAAGTTTTTCTGGTCGAGGCCGATAGCGTCAGCGTTCGCGACCTCGTCGATGAAGAGATTCTGCTTGCGCTGCCACACGTGGCGCGACATGAAGAAGGAAGCGAGTGTGCGAGCAGCGCAATGCAGCTGCCCGGACAGGAAACCGAAGCCGAAGAGGCTTCGGATCCGCAGGTTCAAAAACCGTTTGCACAGTTGGGCGAACTGTTGAAACGCAAGTAGTAAGTCGCCCACGAGGATTGGTTCCATGCCCGTTCAGAAAAGTCGTAAAACGCCGTCCAAGCGCGGCATGCATCGTTCGCACGATGGGCTGACGAAGCCTGCTTTGTCAGTCGATCCGCAGTCGGGCGAAACCCACCTGCGTCATCGCATCACTCCCGACGGTTTTTATCGCGGTAAGCGAGTCATCGAAAAACCGGCCGAAGTCGAGACCGAAGAATAGTTGCGGAGCGGGGCGCTGCCCTGCTCGTAACGCATGCCGTCGATCGCCGTCGATGTGATGAGTGGCGACTGCGGTGCGCCGGAGTGCATACCCGGTGCGCTGCGCGCCCTCACCACCGATACAGCCCTCGAGTTGATACTCGTCGGTGACCCTGCCGTCATCGAACCCGCGCTGGCTCACGCGCCGGCGTCGGTGCGTTCGCGCGTGTCCGTTCATCCGGCGGCAAGCGTAGTGGGTATGTCCGAGCATCCGCGCGAAGCCATTCGCCGGCGCAAGGATTCCTCGATGCGCATCGCCATCGACCTCGTGAAGGACGGTCGCGCGGGCGCGATGCTCAGCGCCGGCAACACCGGCGCGCTGACGGCCATGGCGCACTTCGTGCTGAAGACCGTCGGGCCCGTGGAACGCGCGCCCATCATGTCCTCGGTGCCCGCGCGCAATGGCGGTCACACGCACATCCTCGACCTGGGCGCGAACACCAAGGCCACCGCGTTGCAGCTCGCGCAGTTCGCGACCATGGGCTCGATCGTGGCCCGCGATGTGTTCGGCATCGCCACGCCGCGCGTCGGCCTGCTCAATATCGGCGAGGAAGACACCAAGGGTCACGAGCTGATCCAGGAAGCGCACGAGCTCATTCGCGCGAGCGGCGTGAACTACCTGGGCTTCGTCGAGGGCAACCACATCTTCGACGAGCACGTCGACGTAGTGGTCACCGATGGTTTCACCGGCAACGTCGCGCTCAAGGCGATGGAAGGTCTCGCCAAGCTCATCGTCGAGCAGCTGCGCACGGAGTTTTCGCGCAATGCAACCAGCAAGCTCTCCGGGTTGCTAGCCCGCCCGGTACTGCGGCGCGTCGGCGAGAAACTCGATCCGCGCCGCTACAACGGCGCCTGCATGGTCGGACTGACCGCAGTCGTGGTAAAAAGCCACGGCAGCGCCGATCGCGTCGCATTCGCCCAGGCGGTGGCCACGACCGCCACGGCAATGCGCCGCGGATTGCCTGCGGCGATCGCGAGCGCGCTGGCAATGGCGCCGTCGACCGAAAACGCGAACTCCGGCTAACGAACTCCGGCTCAAAAAAGGCTCAGCATGTATTCACGCATCGCCGGTACGGGCTCCTACCTTCCGGAACGGATCGTCACGAACGCCGATCTCGAGAAGAAGATGGATACCACCGACGAGTGGATCCGCACGCGCACCGGCATCGAACGGCGGCACATCGCGGCCGAAGGCCAAACTACCGTCGACCTGGGCGAAGTCGCCGCGCGCCGGGCCATCGAAGCCGCCGGAGTCACGCCGGCCGAAATCGACTTCATCGTGTTCGGCACCACCACGCCCGACCTCGTGTTCCCCAACTGCGGCACGCTGCTGCAGGCGCGCCTCGGCGCGCGAGGCTGCCCCGCATTCTCCGTGGAGACCGCGTGCAGCGGCTTCATCTACGCGCTGTCCATCGCCGACAAGTTCGTGAAGGCGGGCGAAGCCAAGTGCGCGCTCGTGATCGGCGCCGAGACCCTGTCGCGCATCACCAACTGGTCCGACCGGAACACCGCGGTGTTGTTTGGCGACGGTGCAGGGGCCGTGGTGCTCAAGCCTTCGGCCGAGCCGGGCATCATGAGCACGCATCTGCATTCCGACGGCGTCTACAAGGACCTGCTGTACGTCGACAGCGGAGTATCCAAGGGTTTCAACATCGATCCGGCGACCAACAAGGTCGACATCGGCATCAAGATGGCCGGCAGCGAAGTGTTCAAGGTCGCGGTCACCAAGCTCGGTGGCGCGGTCGACGAAGCGCTGGCGGCCAACGGCCTGGAAAAGTCCGCGGTGAACTGGCTGATTCCCCACCAGGCGAACATCCGCATCATCGGCGCGATGGCCAAGCGGCTCGAGTTGCCGATGGAGCGGGTCATCGTCACCGTGCAGGATCACGGCAATACCTCGACGGCCTCCGTGCCGCTGGCGCTGGACACCGGCGTGCGCGACGGCCGCGTGAAGCGCGGCGACCTGCTGCTGCTCGAAGCCTTTGGCGGCGGCTTTACCTGGGGCTCGGCGCTCGTAAGGTATTAGGCCCCGGCCAGGCACCTCTTACAACGGCGTGCCGCCGGCCTGCAACGTCACGATGGAACGCGCCGGCAGTGCGAGAGGCGTGCCGGTGGCGTAATCACCGACATTCGCCGCGTTGTCGCTCGCGGACGTGCGGTACATCGTGAAGGTAGCCGGGAGGCCGGCGCCGCCCACGGTCACGGTCTGCGCACTGGTCGAGGTGTTGGCGACCACGATCGTATGCGTGCCCGCGCCCGGGTGTTCATAGGCGGAGACGAACACATTGTTGTTGGTGCTGGTGGCACCCACGCGTACCGCGCCCGGGCGGATGTAGCGGTAGAACTGCTTCGACACGTAGTACTTCTTGCCTTTCACCAGTCCATTCATGAGCGCGAACTCACCGACGCCCGCAGTCGAGCCGGGATTCTCGCTGCCCTGCCACCACACCCAGCCCGCGACGTTGCCGTTGTTGAGCGCGGACAGGATATCGAGGCCGAGCGCGAACGCGCCGGGTGAGCCGTTCCAGGCATCCTGGTAGCCCGACGTTTCGGTCATCCACTGTTTCTTGTTCATCGGATCGGCGAAGTGCTGCTTGTGGCTCTGCCAGAGGTGGCCAAGCGTACTTCCAGAGGTCGGGGCGACGCCGTCGCTGTACCCGTGCACCGCGAGGATGTCGATGTTGGCACGCGCCTGCGCCGAGTCGAGGATCTGCCGGTGATAGAACCACTGCCAGTTGTGATCGGCAGCCTCCATCTCGAGCATGCCTTCGCTGCCGAACACCTTCACGTTTGGGTAGTTAGCCTTGAGAATGGACATGGCGCCGATCAGCATCTCGGGATACCACTCCTGCTTGTACCAGCAGCTGTTGAAGCCCTGCACGAAGAAAGGCTCGTTCTGCGGGCTCACCGCGTAGGGCTCGATGCCTTCGGCGCGATAGTTCTCGATCCCGGAACCCATCCACGCCACGAACTCGGGATATTTCGTCGGATCCAGCGCGCCGCCCTGCTTGGTACCGCCCGGGTGGGGCACGCCGATCTCGCGCGTGTTGTTGGTGACGCGCACCTTCATCGACGCCGGCGGGCTCCAAACCGTGAAAATAAATTTGAGGGGTACTCCATATTGATCCGCCTTGCGCTTGAGCCCCTGCACGACCGGACGCTGCTTGGCCCAGTTCGCGTCCTGTTGATTGAGGTTGTCCGAAGGAGGGTAGTGCTCGTTGCGCCAGATGGTGATTCCGAGATCGCTGATGACCTGGTCGCCCCATGCATCGCTCCACAGCGACGACGCTCCCGACCACCAGGTGTTCTGCGCGCCGAAGAATCCGAAGCCGTCGATGATCTGGTTGCGCGCCGATTTGTTGATCGTGACGTCGTAGCTTGCGCTGGTCCCGGCGGTCGTCACGGTAAGCGTCGCACTCTGCGCCGACCAGTTGCCGGCGGCGTCACGCGCCCGCACGCGCATGGCGTAGGCAGTGGCGGGCGTGAGGCCCGTGACATTGAACGTGGTGCCAGTCGCGATACCGATGGACGTGCCGCCACGGAACACTTCGTAACCGGTGACGGCGACGTTGTCCGTCGATGCGCTCCAGCGCAGCGTGAAGCTGTTGGTAGTCAGCGTGGCTGACGAGAGTCCCATGGGTATCGATGGCGCCTGCGAGTCCGGCACCGTGACGCAGAAGTCGTCGAGGAATAGATAGCCCGTGCTGCCGCTCTTCCAGGTCCAGATACGCGCCGCCACTGCGCCGGCAGGTACCGCGCGCATCGTCGTGCGCAACGCGTACGCCGATCCGGTGACGGGGGTGTTGATCTCGGAAATTTCCGCCCCGGCAGCATCCAGAAAATCGAGGCCGACGCCGGCCCAGGAAGGACTGCCGCTCACCTTGGCCCAGAACTGGAAGGTCAGAGACTGCCCGGCAGTGACGGCAAACGCGGCCGAGCGATTCACGCCACCTTGCGCAGTGCCGACACGTACCGCTTTCGTACCGCCGTGTGCGTCGGCGACGATCGAAACCGGTCCCGAGCCGCTCCAGCCCGACATATCGGTTTCGAATCCGCTGTTGCTGATGAGGCCGCAGGTCTGCGCGTACGCAGGGGCCATGAGGAAAGGAATGCCGCAAAAAGCGAGCGCCAAAGAAATCCGTTTCTTCGTGGTCATATGAACCTCGCCGATGCAGCGTCCCTGCTGCAGAGGCGAAGCATACGCCTCGCGTTTCGCGCCCGGGAGCGTTTCCCGGGAAGACGTCAGCTCAGCGGCGCGCGACCTTCGCCATCTCGCGCTCGAGATCGTCGAGCAGTGACTGCACGTCTTCGCCTCCGCCCTCGCTGTCGTCCATCATGATGGCGCCGTCTTCGTCCATCTCGATCCTGGTGATGCCCGGGTTGGCCTTCTCGAGCTCTTCGAGCAGGTTCTGCGTCTTTTGATGCTCCTGCAGGAGTTTGCGGCTCTGCGCCACGAGCTTCTTCTGCTGAAGACCCTGCAGGATCGTCATCTGCAGTTCCTTCGGATGGCAGGGCTTGAGCAGGAAGCGGTACACCTCGCCTTCGTTGATGGCGCGAACCGCGGCTTCGAGGTCCGCCTGCCCGGAGAGGATCATGCGAATGGTGTTGGGCCACTGCTTGCGCACTTCGGCGAGGAACTGGCTGCCGGTCATGCCGGGCATGCGTTCGTCGGAGACCACTACGTCGATGTCGTTGCCGGCGAGGATCAGCAGGCCCTTCTGCGCGGAGTCGGCCGTGAAGATCTCGAATTGCGAGCGATCGAGGCTGCGCACCAGCGCCGAAGTCAGGTTCGGCTCGTCATCGACCAACAGTAGTTTGCTCTTTTCCATAAAAGGTACCTTTATTCAATCGCCTTGATCGTCAAGAATTTGTGCCTAGTCAGGCGCTTTCGCTGTAACCGTCGCATACGCTTCGCGCCACTCGGCCCAGCGATCCGTGCGTCCCTGGGCTTCGAGGTAAGCGACGTTCAATCCGAGATCGGGCGAGCGCACATCGGCGATGTCCGGGCGGTGTGCCAGGCGGTCCGCGCAGTGCACGATGCCCGCGAGACCGAATCCCGGGTTGGGCGATTGCGAAGGATCTTCGTGATAGGCGATCGCCTCGGCGATGGTGTTCGGCAAACCCCACAGGCCGACCAGATACGCGCCCACGTCGGTGTGCGCGGCGTGCAGCTCGAGCATTTCGATCTGCTGCAGATCTCCCGGCCGGTCGCCGACCTGCTTGAGCACCTTCGCGTACTGCTCGGGCATTCCCATGGCGAGCACGAGCTTGCCGATGTCGTGGAGCATGCCGGCAAGGAACGAAGCGGCGACGAGATCGCGGTCGAGGTGCTCGGCGATGGCGATGCGATGCGCGGCCGCGGCGGTGGACATGCTGTGCCGCCACAGCTCATCCATGCTGAAACCCTCGACTTCCGGCGGATCGCAGTCCGAAAAGATTCCCTGGCCGAGCACCAGCGCCATGATGCGGTCGAGACCGAGCAGGGCGCCGGCGCGTCCCACGTCGGCAACCGGCTTCTGCAGCCCGAAGTACGCCGAGTTCACCAGCTTGAGCAGGCGCGCGGTCATCGACGGATCGGTCGAGATGATCCGCGAGACGTCGGTCAGGCTCGAATTGGGCTGGCGCAGCGCGTCGATGAGTTGCTGATAGGTCGCCGGCAGCGCCGGTAGTTTGTTGATGCGCGCCACCAGCGCCTTGACCGAATCGCTGCCGGCGAGGTCGCGCAGCGCGAAGGCGCGGCTGATCGTTCCCTGGAGGATGTCCGCGTCGCAGGGCTTGGAGAGGAACTGGTGCGAGACGCCGAGCGCCTTCATCACCGACTCGGTTTCGGCCTGGCCTGACAGGATCAGGCGAATGGTGTTCGGGTATTCCCTTTGAACGACTTCCAGCAGCTCCGCGCCATTCATGCCCGGCATGCGCATGTCGGTGACCACGACTTCGCAGGGCTCGGTGCGCAATGCATCGAGCGCGGCCTGCGCACTGCCGACGAAGGTCATCTGCCACTCGTTGCGCTTGGGCCGCAACATTCGCTTGAGACCTTCCAGCACTCGCGGCTCGTCGTCGACGAACATGACGCGGATCGAGTTCACGCAGCGGCTCCAGCCGCCGGCTCCAGATCCGCCTTCGAGCCACCGATCGGCAGACGGATGGTGAACGTCGTGCCCGCGCCCGGACTGCTCGCCACCTTGATCGTGCCGCCGTGTTTATCCACGATGACGTTGTGAGCGATGGCCAGCCCCTGGCCCGTGCCCTTGCCAACTTCCTTGGTCGTGAAGAACGGCTCGAAGATGCGCTGCTGGACATGCGGCGGCATGCCGGAGCCGGAATCGCTGATCTCGACGATGGCGAAATCGCCATCGGCTCGCGTGCGAACTCCGATCTTGCCCTTGCCCTTGCCGCCGTCGCCGACCACATCGGAAATGGCATGCGCGGCGTTGACCACGATGTTGAGCACGACCTGGTTGAACTCGGCCGGTGAGCAATGCACGGCGGGCAGTTCGGCGTCGAGATCCATCTCGATCTCGGCCACGTACTTCCACTCGTTGCTGGCCACGGTAATGGTGCTCTGGATGGCGCGGTTGAGGTCCGTCGCCGTCTTCTCGCGCGCCGGGTGCGAGAACTCTTTCATGGCACGCACGATCTTGGCGACGCGATCGACGCCTTCCAGCGATTGATTGAGCGCGCGCGGAATTTCTTCCTTCAGATACTCGAAGTCCGTCGCATCGATGAGCTCGCTCGCCGGGCCACCGCCCACGTCGACGAGCTGGGCGAGCAACGAATCGAGCTCGCCAAACGACTCCTTGAGGAACCGCAGGTTGTCGCCCACGTATTGCGTCGGCGTGTTGATTTCGTGCGCGATGCCGGCGGCCAGCTGGCCGATGGCTTCGAGCTTCTGCGCCTGGCGCAGGTTGTCCTCGAGGCGATCGCGCTCCTCGAGCGTCTGCTTGAGCATCGAGATGTCGGTGAGGCAGCCTTCCCAGCCGGCGAACGCCTGCGACGCGTCATACAGCGGCGCCGCATTGACGAGGACGTTCAGCTTGCCGCCCTTGCAGTCCTGGATCGACGTTTCCCAATGTTCCACGGAGCGCCGCTTCGCGATCTGGTCGAGGAACTGCGCGCGCTTGCCGGGTTCGAACAGCAGGTCGAGGAAGTTCACCTTCTCGAGCGGCAGGCCCTTGCAGGAAAGAAGTTTGACGCAGGCGGCATTCGCGGTCTTGAGCACGCCGTCCTGGTTGGCGGTGAACAGCGCCACCGGCACGTTGTTGAACAGGTCCTGGTAGCGGCGCGTGGCGCGCAACAGGTCGCGATGGAAGTTGTTGCGCTCCACCGAATACGAAACGATGCGCGAGAGCATGCCGGCGTTGACGCGACGTTTCTCCAGGTAATCCTGCGCGCCTTCGCGCACGGCCGAGAGCCCCTGCTTGTAGTCGTCGGACCCGGTGAGCACGATGATCGGCGTGAGATCCGCGACCGCGCGCAGCGCACGCAGCGCTTCCAGCCCGCTGGCGTCGGGCAGGCCGAGATCGAGGAGCACCAGGTCGTACTCCACCTTTTGCAGACGTTCCGCGGCATCGGCGGCGGTCTGGACCCAGTCGCTGGTGATTCCGTTGCCGGCGTCACTGAGGTGACGCTCGACCACACGGGCGTCCGCGGGGTTGTCCTCGACTAACAACAACCGGATGTTCCTGATCTCGAAATCGTTGGTGCTCATCGGCGCGGTTTCTGCACTTGTAGTTACGGGATGTGATCAAAAAAGTGCGGCGCGTACATCCCGGCATTACGCCACACGCAGACATATCGGCTCGCGAAGCCAATACCTTAGGTACCGGCGGTTCATTGCCGCGCATCGGGATGCCAATCACATATCGGCCGGAAAACCTACGGCTAAACCCTACGGGAGACGAATTTTCCGCCGTGGCTATCCAGACTCGCCGCCGCTGGCCGATTCATTTCAGACCACAGTTTTATGACGCATCTCGCAGAAGAAAATCTGGCTGACCCGACGCAGGTGACCCACCGGCGCGATGCGCTTTTCCTGGCACATCCGGTGCCGTCCCTGCTTTTCGATCGCAACTACCTGGTCGTCGCCGCCAACAGCGCCGCGCAGGCGCTGTTTCGTTGCGAGTCGTCCGCGCTCGAAGGTTTCGACATGGTGACCTTCTTTCCCGAACTCGGCAGTTCGCTGCGCGCGACGCGGCAGGTCACCGCCTTGCGCGACGTGGCGGCGCGCCGGCCCGATGGCAGCAATTTCATCGCACGCCTGCAGCTCGTGGCGCCGGGCGTCGACGCGCTGACGCTCGCCAGCATCGAGGACATGACCGAGCACGAGCAGGAACTTGCCGCGGCGAACAAGGAGTTCGAATCCTTTACGTCGGCAGCCGGACACGATCTTCGCGGCCCGTTGCGCATCCTCAAGGGATTCACCGAGGCACTCGAGGACGAATGCGGTCCGGTCCTGAACGAGGAGGGCAAGTCGTTCCTCAAGGAAATCCTCAAGGCCACCGATCGCATGGAAGGGCTCATCGATGGCCTGCTCGCCTTGTCGCGCGCCAGCCGCGCCGAGTTGGCCTGCGAGAAGCTGGACCTTAGTACCCTGGCTGAGCTCGTGACTTACGAGCTGCGCCACGGGAAAACTCAACGCGAGGTCGACTGTGCCGTGGCGCCCGCCGTCACCGGCTGGGGCGACGTGCGCCTCATGATGACGGTGTTGCGCGTCCTGCTCGGCAACGCATGGAAATACACCAGCCGAACCGAACAGGGTTCGATTCGCTTCCATGTCGAAGTCCACGACGGACGTACCTGGTACTGCGTGACCGACAACGGTGCCGGTTTTGACATGACGTGTGCCAGCCGTCTCTTTCAGCCGTTTGTGCGACTGCATCGCCAGGATGAATTCCCGGGGCATGGCCTCGGGCTCGCGACGGTACAGTGCATCGTGAAACGCCACGGCGGCGAAATCGTGGCGCAATCGGCAGTGCACCAGGGCACCACGATCCGCTTCTGGCTTCCGCCGCCGCCGCACTCCCGTTGATCCGCCTGAGAACTGGCGCACATGGCGCCGTTTCGCACCGCGCGCGGGCAGGCCAGACTGGTGCGCCGCGCGGCAGTTGCGTTTTGTTAGACACAGCGCACATTCGGCCGACGATTTCGTGGTGGCAAGCGCAAAGTCCTAGGGCTTGCCATTTGCAAGAATGGCGCGCATGAGAGGAAAAGCTTTTGCATTCGCTACGGCCCTGACGGCATACGCCGGGCAGGTGTTCGCGCAATCCGCGGACGAAGCGGCTGCGCCGACCGCGCCGTACCTGGTCGATGCCAGCCAGATCAGCACCGGTGACACCGCCTGGATGCTCACCGCTACGGCACTGGTGTTGCTCATGACCTTGCCGGGCCTGGCGCTGTTCTACGGCGGCATGGTGCGCAAGAAGAACCTGCTGTCGACCATGGCGCAGAGTTTCGCCATCGCCTGCCTGGTCACCGTTCTGTGGGTGGTGATCGGCTACAGCCTCGCGTTTACCGAAGACTCGCCGTGGATCGGCGGCACCACGCGCTTTGCGCTCGACGGGCTTTTCTTCGCCAAGGGCGGGCAGGTTTCCGTCAGCCATCTGGCGCCGACCATTCCCGAATCCGTATTCATGATGTTCCAGATGATGTTCGCCATCATCACGCCTGCGCTGATCACCGGCGCATTTGCCGAACGCATCAAGTTCTCGTCGATGCTCGTGTTCATGGCGCTGTGGTCGCTGTGCGTGTACGCGCCGATGGCGCACTGGGTGTGGTCACCCGATGGCTGGCTGGCATCGCTGGGAGTTCTCGACTTCGCGGGCGGCACCGTGGTGCACATCAACGCCGGCGTCACCGGTCTCGCCTGCGTGATCATGCTGGGCGAACGCAAGGGTTACGGCACGGATCCCATCTTCCCGCACAACCTCGCGCTCACCATCACCGGCGCCGCGCTGCTGTGGGTGGGCTGGTTCGGATTCAACGCGGGCTCCGCGCTCTCGGCGGACGGCCGCGCGGGCCTGGCGTTCGCGAACACCCATTGCGCGGCGGCCACCGCTGCGCTCACCTGGATGGCCATCGAATGGGCCGCGCGCGGCAAGGTCAGCGTGCTCGGTATCGCCTCGGGCGCCATTGCGGGACTCGTGGCGATCACGCCCGCGGCGGGCTACGTCGGCATCGGCGCGGCGCTCGTCATCGGAATTGCCGCAAGCCTCGCGTGTTTCGGCGCGGTGGTGGGTCTCAAGTCCTGGTTCGGCTACGACGATTCACTCGATGCTTTCGGCATTCACGCGGTCGGCGGCGTCATCGGCGCGGTGCTCACCGGCGTGTTCGCTTCGGTTTCGATCGGCGGAGTCGAAGGCAACATCATGGCGCAGCTCATCGGCATCGGCGCATGCGCCGCGTACGCGCTGGTGGTCAGCCTGATCCTGCTGATGCTCATTTCAGTCACCATCGGGCTCCGCGTCAGCGAGGAAGCTGAGGCAGCGGGGCTCGACGTCAGTACTCATGGAGAGAGTGTGGAGTAACCATCCATGAGTCTCATGAACAGTACAGCGGAAAAACTTCGGCGCGCCACGGCGTTGTGGCATGTCTACCTGACAGTCACGGGTCAGCGTTTCGACCTTGGTTTGTTCCTCAAGGACCCGGCTCTCGAGAAGCACGCCATCGCCCAGGCGCTGGCCAGTGGCGACAAGAAGCTGGTGACACTCGCCCAGGACTGGCTGCGCGACTCGGGGCAGGCAGTGCCGCAGGTCGTGGCCGCGCGCGTCGTGGCGGCTCCGGCGGCAACACCGGCGACCCTGGCGCCTGCCGAGGCCGCCAAGCCTTCTCGCTACCTGCGCGGCGTTAGATAAAAGGATTGTCAGAAGCTGCGCCCCATTGTCAGGGGCTGCGCCCCACGACGGAAAGCGACGTCGAAGCGACGTCGTCCATCAGTTTTTCAGCCACGGACTTGAGACGGACCAGAAGATCACGTCCACGCCGAGATAGTTCTCGGCGAACTCCACGAACTCTTCGCGGGTAAATTTCTTTTTGGTCTCGGGGTTCGTGTACGTCAGCGTCGGTTCCTGGATCGCCATCGCGACCAGGCTCAGCTGGCCTTTGTATCGATTGAAGAACGGATACGAATTCTTCATCTGTGCTTTCTTGTAAGGAACGATGTCCGGGCCGCCGAGGCCGATGCGGTTCTGTTTCGCGAACTCGAATGCGCGCGACATGTATTTCCGGTCGTTGTCCCATTCACACGGCCAGAAGTTGGTGTACTGGACGACGTGTGACTTGCTGAATACCTTGCGCGCGAACGCGATGTTCTCGAGCGTCGCTGCAAAATAACCGTCGCAGGTGAATCCGGTCTTGTCGTTCTTCTGGTCGATGTCGGCGGAGCTTTCCGGCAGGTTGATTCCCCAGACGCGTCCGTCGAATTTTGCGGCCAGTGCCGACAGCAGCTTCTGAAAGCGCTCACGCACCGCCGGGTTCCATTGTTGAGTCACCCACCCATGGCCTTCGGGCAGGTTCTCTCCCGGGTTGTCCGCCTGCGCGGCGAGGCCGCCGCGGTAGACAGGCTCCTCGAGCAGATAGGCGGGAACATTCCGGTGCTTTGCTTCGAAGAAGCGATCCTGCACCTGGACGAACAACCTGCGGTTCAAGGTCTCGAGGTACGCGAGGTCCCGCTCGATCTGCGAAAAATCGTATTGGTCCCGGGCCGTCTCGAGCGATTTCCAGCTATAGACCACCTGGACTCCGGCGATATCGGGTCGTCGTATCAGTGCAGCCTGCGTGCCGAGTTCGTCTCCGTTCGAAAAGAGGAAATTCTGCGGCGCCGCAGCGGCGGCGACCGGCGCGAGTGCGAGCAGCAGGAGGCTGAACATCTTTGGCATGGCATGGCCCGGCGTCTTTCGCGAAAAGTGGGCGAAAAAAAACGCCGCGCGGAGCGCGGCGTTCTTTCAGAGCAAAGGTCAATCTTGAAAGAAAGACTCTTACTTCGAGATGGAGCGACGGAACATCCGGTCGATCTTCTCGTTGGTGGCATCGC
>Ga0190274_10001805_pt1 | contig 12552 bp, 7 predicted proteins | sample Popmic531T_FD_133002 | JGI IMG/M metagenome (GOLD analysis project Ga0190274, IMG submission 133002) | Populus adjacent soil microbial communities from riparian zone of Yellowstone River, Montana, USA - 531 T | ecosystem: Environmental > Terrestrial > Soil > Riparian zone | place: USA: Montana...
CGCAACCGCCAGCATCGTGGCGCGCTCATCCGAGGTGTAACGGCCGGCGATGAACTTTGCGATTGGACCAGCACTCTTGTCCCCTAACAAATCACCGACCCCACTGGCGTGCACCGTATAAGATAGTCGTGTACTTCCTTGAGGCTCGGTTCCGGAACTCACCTGATACGCGGAGAGCTCACCGATGGGTTCTTCCTGGGCTACGTTTTCGAAACGAAGTTTTTGTCCGCGAACTGTGGTAGAGAGACGGTGAAAGGTTTTGTCACTACCGCGGGACCGTTGAAACAAAAGTTTCTTGCTGCCGCCCTCCAAATACATGCTGCCCCACGCAGAACCTGATATTTCGAGATGGTTCCAGGGCTCGTCCGGCATTTTGAAGCTTACCGATTTGCCGGAAAGCGAATAGCAGTCCCAGTCAGGCAACTGAAAGTAGTCATTTCGTCCCGGCAGGCGTGAGCGATTGAAAACGCCGGGCCAGCTGGTTTCGCGAATGCCATCCGTGCCTTTCCACCACCAGCGTTTCAAGTCATAGACGTCGTGTATTTCTACTTTTCTTACCGAGGTTTGCCGCGCCTCAAGGTAGGACGGCGTATCGCCTTTGCGATTCCAGCCATAGCGCATTAACCATTCATCGCGCCACTGTCTCTGAGTCACGTTTCTGCGCAACTCCGGAATCTTCTTCGGTGCGATGCCGCGTGCCAACGAGGCGATATTCTCGGCTGCCAGCATTCGGTCATAGATGCGGATCTCATCGATATCCCCGCCGCGAATAAAGTTGTAGGCGCTTTGCACCTGTAGCGGGCTAATCGTCCGGGAGTGGGGGCCAAATTGATCCAGCCCGGCGTAGAGCACGGCTTGCTTATTCTGTTGCGCAGCCAAAACCCCGTTGACATAGAACTGGATTCCACGGGTTTCATCCCAGGTCATCGCCAGGTGCACCCACTCATTTGGCTTCGGGAACACGGGCAAGACATAGGAAACCCTGATGCGCGCGAGATTGATATCAGTAACAAAAGCATCGAAGCCGCCTCGACCGTTGTAGTCAATGCGCAACCAGACCATGTCCCAACTCGAATGATCTGCATAGGCCACGCGAAAAATGGGAAAGGGAGTCGGGCCCACTGGTTGGCGCGATCGCCAGTTGAAAGCCAGCGTGCCACGTTCGGCGTAGATATTTCCCGGAGCCCAGTACGACATTAGCTGGGAACCGGCGCACTCAAAGCCGCGGCCCTTCGCCCCGTCCTGAATAAGTTTGACGTCTCGGAGATAGTTAGGTTGCGGGTTGCCCTCTGCATAGTCGGCAGTGAACTCGTGATCACCCGAAAGATAGAACAGCAATCCCGGCTCGGATTGCGCTCCAAAGCAGGAATAGCAGGTACTAAGGATTACGATAAGAAGAAGAGTCTTCATTGTCTCGTTTCGAGCTCTTTTCGTGAGATTTCGTGTGATTTCGTGGATCGTGTCGTCCGTTTCAAAACAGAACGATCCACGAAATCACACGAAAGATCACTAACTAAGATCAACTAAGTCTCAGCCATCAATACCACCTTAATCGCTCCCTGAGCGCGGTCGGCAAAAAGCGTAAACGCTTCCTGCGCCCGGCTAAATGGAAGACGGTGGGTCAGCAGCGGTGTGATATCAATCGCGCCGCTCGCGATCAGATCCACCGCGATCGGGAAATCATGTTGAACGTTCGGCCCGACACTATTAATGAGGCGGCCCTCATTAAAGAAAAAATCGTTGAGAGCCAGATCATAGTTGTGCATCTGCGGAACACCAAAGACCAACACGGTCCCATTACGCCGTACCAGCTTCGTAGCCAGATTCAACACTTCCACCTGCCCGGTAGCTTCAATGGCGATGTCTGCTCCTGTCCCATCGGTGATCACCTGTACCGCATTCAACACCTCGCCCGGTGCTCCAGCAAGCGTGTGGGTTGCCCCCATGCTGGTCGATACCCGTAGACGCTCCGGCAGCAGATCAACAGCTACCAATCGGCGAACTCCCATCTTGCGCAGCAGCGCCGTGAACAACTGCCCAGTCGGTCCCTGGCCCAACACGACGGCTGTCGAGCCCAGCAGGTTCGGCAGTTTCAGGCATGCATGCACCACTGTGCCAAGCGGTTGAGAAACGACCAGTTGTTCAGCCGGCCCGTTGGGAATGGGTACTGCCAAATCACTGCTCGAAACAAAATACTGAGCGAGGCCCGCGTGCGCTGGTTCGGGCAGCGCCAGAACACGATCTCCTTCTTTAAAGCGTGCAGTCCTTGACTGCGCCACCCGGCCGACTAACTCATGCAGGGACAGACCCGGCGGAAAAGGGATCGAATGCGTGGCCACGGTGGCATAGGAAAAGTCGCATGAAAAGTACGGTAAATCGCTGCCGCATATCGCGCCTGCCTCGACTTTTATCAGAATTTGCCCTTCGCCAATTTCCGGAATGGGCACTTCAACCATTTCCACCTGTCGTGGGCCGACAATCTGTCCGGCAAGCATTCTTGTCATACGCCTACTGAGATCGAAACCTGCGTTCGTTTAGAGGTGGGCACCGCCCACCGGTGCGACGTAGCTAACACATGCAGCTGAGCAACTTATCTTTCATTATGTATCCGATTCGTTTTGTCCACGCCGCATCGGTGGGCGGTGCCCACCTCTAAACGAACGAATGATTTAAGGAACAAGTCCCCCCTTGTCATACGGCTCTCGGATACTTCCCCCAAAACGCCCTCGATTCACTTCACCGGGAGAAAGCTCACACACGACGGAGTGCCTACTTGAAAACTTTTTCCAGTTGCCTGTAGCTTGCCGGTATTTTGGTCAAGCTTGAACATCACGATCGAGTCAGATCCCTGATTCGCGGCGATGAGCCACGAGCCGCTTGGGTCGATGTTAAAGTTGCTGGCAGTTTTTCCCTGCGTCGACACCAATTCTACCAGCGTGAGCATGCCTGTCTTGGGATTGATTGCAAATGAGGCGACGCTGTCGTGGCCGCGATTCAAACCGTAGAGGAATTTCCTGTTCGGATGAATCCTTACCTCAGCAGCAGAGCTGGCACCCGAAAACTCCTTCGGCAACGTCGATATGGTTTGCAGTTGCTTCAATGTGCCGGCGCTCGCGTCGTAAGCAAACGTAGTGATCGTCGATTGAATTTCATTAACGACATAAAGCCAGCGACTGCCGGGATCAAAAACAATATGACGTGGACCAGCGCCCGGTGCCAGGGTGGCGAATGGCGGATTGTTAGCGCTTAACCTTCCCTGCCTTACGTCAAATCGATAAACAAATAGCTTGTCCAGACCGAGATCCGTGACGATGACAAAGTGATTGTCCGGAGCGGAATCAATCGCGTGCGAATGCGGGCCTTGCTGGCGCTGGGGGTGAACACCGGTACCCGTATACTGAATGGACTCTGACGCCTCGGCCAAACTGCCGTCCATCTTGATCGGGAATACAGCCACGGCGCCTTCACCGCTGTTCGAACCGTAGTTTGCCACCAACACGTTATGGCCAGTCTTGTCGACACTGATATATGCGGGATCGATACCACCTGAGGGGACGGAATTCAGCAACGTCAGCTTGCCGCCCAACTTACCCATGTGGGAATCAATCGAATACGCAAGCACCACACCCTTATGCGTGCGCTCGACCGGGCTCGGCCGACTCACTGCATACAGGAAGCGGCGATTTGGATGCAGGGCGAGGAAGAGCGGTCTGGAGGCCACCGCCACCAAACCGAGGGGCTCCATCGCGCCGGATTCAGAGTCAAACGTCCATGCGTAAATGCCCTTGCTGGTGTCTCCCCTGAACGTACCGATGTAGACGATCGACTTGCCACCCTTGCCGACGGCCAGAGTTGGGTCAAGAGCACCATTAATAGTTGCAAACATAAACGTCAGTGCGAGCAATAGCTTTTTCATTTCAATTCTTCGCGACTAGTTTCCTCGGTAGCGGAACCGGAGATTTTCCATATGTCATTTGACATTTCTCATTTGTCATTGAAGAGCTGCCTCGAACGCAACCCTTCGGCAATGACCAATGAGAAATGTCAAATGAGAAATGGAAAATCTAATCAGACAACTCCGAATCACCGCGCGGCCACCGGGCTACGTCCCCGGCTGGACATAAGGCACTTTGGCGAACAGCCGCCGTTCAGCGCCGCGTGGATCGTCCTCGAGGTGTGACGGAACATTGAAGACCATCGTTTGCCTCCGCGGCAGGCTATATGTTTCCCAGCGCGGGATCCGTTTGTTGTTCGGATTCCCTTTTCGGGCAAAGGCAATGAACGTTTCGCTCATCTGGTCGGCCATCTGCTGCGCCTGTGGCCCAGTGGCGTTGGCGCCCGGCTTCGCGATGTTGTCGAACACCAGTTGAATATCCGATGCGTGCGGCGCACCAAACTTCCCGCCCTCGCGAGGCGAGGCCCAATCAAGCTGATACGCATATGCGGGAAAACCGGACTTCGCTCTTTCCTCGGCCTCGATCACCGCGCCGCGCCATGATCGGCCCGCGGTCGTGGCGGCAAACAACACATCACTCGCCGAATATTTTGGGTAGAGCCGCCGGTACTCCGCGACTACTACCTCAGGTTGAATATCGACGCGCATGTTAGGGGCAAGCTTTTCAGGAAGTTGGTCCCAGGTAACCGTGAAGTTAGACTCGTCGCCACCCAGAAACGCGCGCGTCTCATCGTGAGTGTTACCAATAATCATCGGAATGTGTGACGACTGCGCCGGAGCATCCGGATAGAACGGGTGACGCTTCAGCGAGCGTTCATCGAGCACCGGAGCGAACGAGATACCGCCAAACGGCAGTACCGGATCGCGGGTGCTGAGGGCCTCGAGAAGTCGTCCGGCCGGTATCGTGCGCAACTCGCCGGCCTGTTCAGGCTTTAGTTTGAGCGCGTCGAGGACGGCGCGGGTACGAAGAGTTGCGTTCAACGGGCCGGAGGCAGTGACCTGCTGACCGCTCATGGTGGCGGCGCGATGAAACAATCCCGCGGCCGTTGGTTGGGCCATCAGCGTGGCAATCTTGGCGCCACCGCCGGACTGGCCAAACACCATTACCTGATCCGGATCGCCGCCAAACTCGACGATGTTCTCGCGAACCCAGCGCAGGGCAAGAATGAGATCAATTTGCCCCACGTTGCCGGAGTCCGCCAGCTCTGGCCCGCCAAAGCGCGCGAGATAAAGATAGCCAAAGGCGTTCAGACGATGATTGACACTTACCACCACCACGTCTCCGCGCCGGCACAAACGCACGCCGTCGTAGAGTGGACTCGATCCCGAACCGTTATTGTAGGCGCCGCCGTGGATGTAGAACATCACCGGCCGCTTGCGTCCGTCGCGCAAGCCGGGCGTCCAGACGTTCAGAAAAAGACAATCTTCATTTGGCTTGTCCGTTGCCCGCGAAGGCTGCGGCGCGGATGGTCCATAACTGAGCGCATCGCGCACATCGGCCCATGGCTCGGGCGGCAAAGGCGGCATAAACCGGCGGCCGGCCGTGTCAGCGCCATAACGAATGCCCTTGAAAACGTTGATGCTGTTATCAACATATCCGCGGACCTTTCCCGAGTTGGTTGAAGCGACGGGCGAGTCGGTTGTTAAGGTGGTGGCGAAGGCGGGAAGCTTCGAAAGGCCCAATACAGTCAGGCCTCCAGCGCAGGCGGCCGATTGATGAAGAAAGGATCGGCGATCCACTTTGGTGGGCCAGCTTTTTCCGTTTTTATGGTTCATCGAGGTCCCCTGTTCGATTGTCCGACACACTTCAGTTTGTCGTTGTTACCCTGGAGGCATCCTTCGCTCGATCACGACAAACTGAAGTGTGTCGGACCTAAGAACGATCCACTAAATCACACGAAGTAAGACCCACAAAAAGGAGCCTTCATCAATTCTTACTCATGAACTCTTTCGGCGACAGCGCGCGCCGGGTGAAGCGGACACTCCGAATTGCTCCCTTGAACCAGAAGACACGATTCATGCGCACCCCAATCGACGCGCTGCCTTTTCCGATCGGCGAGATGGTCAACGCACCGGAGAGTTCTTCATGGGCGTCGACATAATGCCGCATCGTAGCTCCATCAAAGACGAGCGCAACGTGGTACCACTGGCCCACCGGATGTTTGAAATTTTCCGCGTACAACGGGCGGCTGTTTGTACCTGACTTAATAAAAGTGTCGAGAAACCACTCCCCACCGTTCAGACGAATCTCCGGCAAGACGCGATTGTCCCCTGATGCATCCTGGATGTGAAACCAACGCTGTTCCTTGAGGCCGCCGATGTCGGGCCGAAAGATCGCCTCCAGAGTGAACGCCTCTGCCCCGGCCAGGGGATTCTCATTAACAATCAAACCATCATCAACGCCATCGAATAACATGGCTTTCCCACCTGGAAGTTTGATCAGCTGAGGATCGCCGATGACGTTGACCTGGTTCCCGCCGATTTTTTTCAAGTTCTCAATTTTCCACGTGACAGAACCTGTTGGCTTCTTGCTGGTTTTCTGGGCATAACCCGACGGTGCGATTATCAGAACAATCACAACCAAAAACAGAATTCGATCTACTAAGTCACACGAAATAACACGAATTAGAGGATCCATTTTCGTGCCTTGTTCGTGTGATTTTGTGGATCGTCGTCCTGTCTTAATCATGTTGCACCTTCGCGGAGTCGATTAACCTTCTCAAGTTCCGTACGAACGTCCCAGTCGAGTATCCACGAATAGTCTCGAACGTTCCCGGGTTGATCCCCTGACTGTTTGGACTGACCTTCAGCACCCTGACATCGTCTCTCACCCAGGCCCCGCGATGGTCCATTGCCGCGATAACATCGGCCACCGAAGTGTTGCCAAACTGGCGGCGGTTGGGTTGCTCGGGGCGCTCTCCTCCACCAGATCGTTTTTGGTATTCAACTCTGGCTTGCTCCGGCGACAATCCCGCAATCCATTCGTACCTTTTCCTGATCGGCAACACGTCCACCACCGGCCTGGTTTCTGATTGACCACCTCCGAAGCGATACAGTCCTTCACCGTCGCCCTGGGAATCTGTATTACTCCAACGATAGAGTCCATACCCGGCGGCATTTGTCTTATCCGTTCGCAGGTTGTAAATCGGCAGATTAGTGACGAATTCGTAATAGCGCGCCGGAGGACGCTTGAGTTCCACTGCCTCGCGGTTAACTCGATCAAACCAATCAAGGCATCCAGGTATCGGCTTCAAGTAACGCCTCTCTGCGGTCATCAAGTAAAACTTTTCCAGCAGTTCAATTACCTGTTCGCTTTCGCGAATCACAAAGCCGGCCGGTTCATGGGTCCGTGCCTTCACGGGTCTCATAGTTTTCGGATCGTACTGCTCAGCCCAGGCAGCCTGGTCACGAGGGCCCTGAATAGCAATGAGAAACTCAACCGCTCGCCGCGCGGCTTTCAGGTAGCGCTTGTCTCCGAGCTTCTCAGACGCTTCCACCAGCACTTCAATGTTGCTCACCGCTGAACCGTCGTTAAGGGTGTAGTAAGAGGTGTAGTCCGGGAAGCCATCGTGGGTGAATTCATGACTAAGAGGATAACGCTGGGGCCAGGCTCCATTTGGGTACTGGGCCAATACAATGAAGTTGAGTGCCTTGAGCAACGGCCGTCGATAGCGCGGGTCGGGCGTTGTGAGATAGAGCCGCAGCAGAAACCGGGTGGCGCTTGAAGTGTTGCCGTCATCAAAGGTCGCATTGCCATAATAATGACGATACTCTTCCATGCCCCACTTGAATCGGGACGCTTCTTTCTCATACCAGGTCTTAAGTCCGCTCGGATCAAAATCGATGACATAATTCCAACCGCCAAGCGGATGCTGCCCATAAATGAGCGCGTCTGCAGCTTTACGCGCGCCGTCGAGATAGACGGGATCACGGGTCAGATCGTAAGCGTCGAGCAGGGTCATGCCGACTTCCGGAGTTCCAGATTGCACCCACACTTGCGTGGCCCGGGCCGGGACTTCTCCATAGCGGCGGCTGAAGTCTTCCGAGACTGCCCAGACGTAGCCACCGCGGTAAGCCACTTTCTCGACCATAAACTGCGTGGCCTTCTTCATGGCTGCCAACACTTCATCTCTTGATGGTGTTTGTGGACTGAACTCAGCAGCAGGAATAAAACGATCCACAAAAGGACGCGACCTGGCTCGAACCAAAGACCCCTTTCGTGCCGTTTCGTGTAATTTCGTGGATCGGTCCTCGGTTGTTTTCGCTGAACTTGCGCTGTCGGCTCCAGCAAAGAGCGCAATCAGCATAAACGCGAAGTGGAACTTATAAAGCTTGTCTCGCACGTAGGTGATAAGAGGCAGTTGACTCGTTCAGAAGTGGTGATAACAAAGAGGGGCGCTCTTTGAAGCGCCCCGCTCTGATGGTAAACGGACACGGTGGTCGCGGCGGTAAAACCGCAGTAGGACCGCGACTAGCTAGAACACCAGTCGCAAACCGTACTGGACCTCGCGGCCGTTATAGGCAACCAGCTTGGTTGTGATCTTGCCGAAGTTGGCGCTGTTGAAATCAACTGTTGGGTTAGCAAGGTTGACGTGGTTGAAAACGTTGTAGGACTCCATACGCATTTCCAATTTGAAGCGTTCGGTAAGGCTAAACGACTTGCTGATGGTCATGTCGGACTGCCAAATCCCGGGTCCCTCAACTCCAGGCCACGTCCAGGGGTTATCCCGTTTGTGAAGGTTGACGGGATCATTGTTGTTTGCGGTGACGCCGTCCGGGTTGGTAGTCGTAGGTAATCTGGTGAACTTGGACGTGTCGAACCATTTGTCTTTGGTCGGGTTTTCGAGTTTAGGATTGCCGCTGACCAACAAGTTCTGGTTAAAGAATAGCGGCCGGCCGGAGTAGAGGCGCGTCACCGTGGTGAACGTCCACCCACCCACGATCATGTCAACCGCTTTAGGTGCATCACTGAGTAACCATTTTCCGCGACCCACCGGGAGGTCCCAGCTCACGGCGCTGGTTAAGCGTCGCCGGGGAGTATCCGTATCACGCCACTCAAACTTACGGGCGTAGGTGGCCAGATCATCAAAGAACTCCTGCGTCTGTTCTCTTTGGTACGCAAAAGCGACCATGACGCTGAGCCCCTTCGTGAAGGGGCGCTGCGCTGAAATTTCGAAAGAGTGCAGGTGTTCGCCCCTACCGGAAGTGTTCGTTTGATTTATCGCAAGGTATTGCGGGTACGGTCGCAGCAGGGAACCCTGAGTGGGATTGCCCGCGGTCCGCAGAGAGCCGGGGAATTTATCCGGCGTCAGATAGTTCAAGAACGGATTGGGTACCGATAGATTGTAGATTGATTTGGGCACCTCGTAGGAGAACGACGGGTCAGCCATGTTGAGATCAACGGCATAAGGCAAGTTGGTCTCGTGGTTGTAAAAATATTCAAAGTCGACAATGAAACGTCCCCAGACCTCACGCTGGTAGGACAAGCTGAAGCGGTCGTTGACGGCCGGCCTGAGTTGGTATTGGTCTATTCCATTGGTCGCGTTGCCGGCCGCACCGATAGCATTGCCAAGGTTCGTGTACCGGCCCAGTGTCTGGCCCAGCGGTTGTTGGATAGGCGCCAGATTGGTCGGGAACGGGTTAGACAACGTGGCCTGTGGCCGCCCGTTGCTGACGGTTCCCGGAGCCGGCGTACTAGTTGAGAAGCCCGCGTATTGATTCAGAAAGTCGCCCAATGGATCTCTAATCTTTGATGACGGCGACATGTAGCGTCCCCACCCGAACCGGACCACAGACTTCTCACTGATCCTATAAGCGCCGCCAAGCCGCGGCAGGAGGTTCAAGACTTTCCGGTTCCACGCACTACGATTATCGGCGGTCGCGAAAATCCAGGCGCCATTGAAAATGTGTTTCTCGCCTTTGGTCGCCAGCAGATTGGTGACTGCGGCGGGAATCACTGGCGGCGTGGCTATCATCTCCGGAATCGGCTGGCTCAAGTCCAGTTGCTGCGACAGGCGATTGCCTCTGTCAATCGGTCCAGGCTCAAATTCCCAACGGACGCCCAGATTGAGAGTAAGCCGGCTGTTAACCTTGAAATCGTCCATGACATACCCTGCATACCCCAGGGTATATGCTTCCTGGATCGGGACCCGCGCCCCGATAGATGCATTGTCGATATATCCCAGCAGGAAGGTCGCCCACTCACTGCCGGACGTGTTCAGGTTAGCACCGCTGTTCGCGTTGGCGGTCAGCGCCTGTTTGATGTTGAAAGTGAGCGGTTCGAAGCGCGCTCCCTTCCCTTTATCGACACGATACTCAGCGCCGAACTTGAGTGAGTGTTTGCCGGCGTAATAGTTCAACCGCGCGGAAGCACCCCAACCCTGAGGATGTTGCCAAAACTCTCGACCGGGCCGCCCGACGCGGCTGGATCCGACATCAAACGCCGGATAGTAGTACTGATCGAATGTGTAAAGCGATTCCCAAAAGTTTGTCGGAAATAGATTCGCGATGCCGTCCTTACCGATCAACGCCGGGTCGGCCGCATACTCATCCGTCAATTGGTGGTAATTAGCGCGCAAGTTCAGCACCCACTTCGGCGAGATCGTGTAGACAGTGTCTCCAGCAATGCTAAGCCCGTAGCGGTTACTGCCGTTGAGCGGCATCATCTTTTTGCCGGTGGGGTTGCTTTCAAGGAGTTGCGCCTCGAATTGACCGTAGCGTACGAAGCTCCTCCACTTCTCTGAGTGGACCCAGTCAACCCGTTCAGAGAAATTCCAGTAGGAGGTTTGATTAATCTTGAAGCCCTGTAAGTTATCCTGGCTGCCTGGCAAATTGGGTAAAGGCATCTCCGCCAGCAATTTCAAGGCGGTCGGATCGAAGCGGTTCGATGGGATGATGTTTCCGGCGAACTGCGTGCGCGTGCCGCTGGTGCCGGTTGAGGTCATTGGGTCAAAAATATTTCGGATGACTCCGTTTCGCGTCGATTGGCTGAAGTTCCCAGTCCGCTCGAGCTCAGTGGGTACAGTCAGAGTAAACGGTAGTGGCGAGGCATCGTTCCAATGCTCATACGAGGTGAACGTGAACACCTTGTTTTTGATGATTGGACCACCGATAGTTCCACCATAGATCTTCAGGTTGGTCCCACGGAAATTAGTTTCATCGGCGCCCACGGTCCGCTTGATTGTCGGGTCGCTGACCGCATTGAATCTGGGATTGCGCCAGTTGCCGATCGCAGTTCCATGAAAACCGTTTGTTCCGGACTTCATGTTCAGGACGATAATGCCACCGGCGCTGTATCCGAATTCCGAGTCAACGGCATTCTTTTGAAAGGTCACTTCCTGCACTGCGTCCATGGCAGGCGTGTATGAACTCTTGTAGCTCGAGTTCAGGGGCACCCCGTCGAGCAGAACGTCATTCGCTCTCAATGTTCCGCCCCCAGCATCAAAGTCGCTGGCGTAAGCGTGGTGGTATGGTCGGTTTTCATTTGATGTCGAACCCGTGCCTGGGGAGACTGTTGGATCCAACTGCGTAACGCTATATGGATTTCGACCTCTGATGGGAATCTGGTCGATCACTTTGTTTTCGATGGTCAGCAAGGTGCTGCTCGAACCAAACTGCACCGCGATAGGCGGTGCTTCAACAGTGACCGTTTCCTGCACTCCGCCAACCGAAAGCTTTAAATCTACCGTGATGTCGCCACGGTTTCTGACGATGACGTTTTCCTGTACTGACTTCTTGAAACCTGTCTGCTCGACAACGATCCGGTATTCGCCGGGCTCCACGAAGTCGAAGATGAAGTGTCCATCTCCATTCGCTTCGCGAGTCACCTCAACCCCGGTCTGGACGTTGAGCAAAACCACGTGCGCGCCAGGGACGCCGCTGCCGGCCTCGTCGGTAATCACGCCCTGGACTTTACCTCGGTAGTCCTGGGCAGCAACCGAGGAGACGATAATCAAAAGGGCCGCCATGGCTGCGATAAAAAAACGGTAGTTCAAAGAAGTCATTTCACCCTCCAAAGTAGTGACATGAAAAAACCATTCGCTGGGGAGTTGCGATTAAAGGAAAGCAAAGCCTTAACGGCTCCGCGAGAAAGTGGCTAACTGGCTTGATGCTCATTACGGATCAGGACTGGGAATGCCGGCCGGAACTCTGCACCAGAACATCTGATTGTATTGACTGTTTGACTGGTCGCCTTAAAGCAGAGCTCTTGCTGATGAAACTTCCTGCTTGAATTGGCCAGACAATAGCTTCATCGTTGAGCTATAGGCTTGACCACTTGCGAAACACCTTACTGCCCGTACTCGATAATAAGGAAGGAAAACCGACTAATGAATGGCCGTATTCTCTGCCAGCCGGCCTATTCTGTCAAGGTTTTTTGCACCCGACATTATTAACCAATCTATGAGGGGGAATTTGCGGGGTAAGACCAATTAAGCATTCTCGGTTCTGGGTAATAAATCGCCAATCGTTAATTTTCTTCAAACGACCGTCCGATGATTATGAGTACGTCGATACTCCGGATTACCAGAGGAGGCACCTGTTGACGTTGAGTCCGCAGGCGGTGATTTTGAAATAAGTAGGCCTCGTTATTACCTGAC
>Ga0190274_10001806_pt1 | contig 12549 bp, 11 predicted proteins | sample Popmic531T_FD_133002 | JGI IMG/M metagenome (GOLD analysis project Ga0190274, IMG submission 133002) | Populus adjacent soil microbial communities from riparian zone of Yellowstone River, Montana, USA - 531 T | ecosystem: Environmental > Terrestrial > Soil > Riparian zone | place: USA: Montana...
GCGGGCTACCGCTTCCGCGACACGCCATGAGGAAGCCGCCTCTCCTCAGCCTGAGCGTCAAGGCCGGGCTGGTGCTCTTCCTGGTCGTGGCCGGCGCGCTCGCGATCGTGTACGCCGCGGTCGTTCCGCAGCTCGAGGACAGGCTGGTCGAGCAGAAGACCAGGGAGCTCGAGGCCGCTGTGCCGCTCGTGGCACAGGAGCTGGGAGGCCTCGAGCCTCTCGTCAGGGCGTCAGCGGTCGTCGGGCGCGCCGAGAGCCTCGGCATGCGGATCATCGTCTTTCAGAAGCTGACGGACGAGCAGCTCCTCAACCAGGTCGACTCCCTGCAGGAAAACCGACCGGGAGATTTCTCGGAGGATCCTGTGGCACTCGAGGCGGTCACGACCGGAACCGCGGCCTCCGGCCGGGTCGAGCGCGGCGGCGCGTCGTACACCGAGGCGGCGTTCCCGCTGAACGAGAACGAGGTGGTGCTGCTCGCCGTGCCCCTCGACGACGTGCTCGCCAACGCCCGGGTGATCAAGCGAACACTGCTCGTTGCCGGCGGCGTTGCCCTGGCGATCTCGTGGCTCGTCGGCTACCTGATCGCCTGGTACTTCACGCGCAGAATTCGTCGCCTCGAGACCGCGGCCGAGCGGCTTGCCGACGGCGACTTCGAGACGCCCATCCGCGATTCGGGGCGCGACGAGGTCGGCCAGCTCGCGGACGCGTTCGACTCCATGCGCTCACGGCTGGCAGTGCTCGACCGTGCGCGCGGCGAGTTCATCGCCAACGCCTCCCACGAGCTGCGCACGCCGCTCTTCTCGCTCGGCGGCTTCGTCGAGCTCCTGGACGACGAGGGCATGGACCCGGCCGTGCGCCGCGACTTCCTCGCCGAGATGCGCGACCAGATCGACCGGCTCACGAGGCTTGCGACCGATCTCCTCGACCTCTCGCGCCTCGACGCCGGTCAGCTCGAGGTCGAGACAGCGTCCTTCGACCTCCGTGCAGCCGCACGGCTCGTCGTGGACGAGTTTCGCGCCGTGGCGGAGTCGAGCGGCCGCGAGCTCATGCTGGACGGCGACACGGGTCTCTACGCGCTTGGCGACGACGTCCGGGTGCAGCAGATCGCACGGGCCTTCGTCGAGAACGCGATCCGGCACACGCCGCCGGGGACGCCGATCGCGGTCTCGGTCGAGGCACGGGACGGTCGCGCGGTGCTCGAGGTCGTGGACAGCGGCCCGGGAATTCCCGAGGAGGACCAGGAACATCTCTTCCAGCGCTTCTACCGCGCCGCGGGGGGCAAGGCCTCCGGCAGCGGACTCGGGCTCGCCATCGCGTCCGAGCTTGCAACCCGCATGGATGCGACGATCGAGGTCACGTCGGTGCCCGGGCGGACCGTTTTTACGTTGAAACTCCCGCTCGATCCCGAGCGACCGTTCTTACGTGAAGTCGAGGTTGCCGAGCCCGTTTCCTCCTAAGAGGTCGTAGCATTTGCCACGAATCCATTGAGGCGCCCTGACCCAGGGAAGCGTCATTACGATGAGTCGAACGTGATTCGCCCGGGGGTAGTCGCCGTCATCGCAATCGTCGCCGCCATGCTCGGCGGCACGAGCGCGCTCGTGCTCGGGAAGGCCGTCGGCTGGCTCGACGACGATTCGCCCCAGGTCGAGACCGTCCTCGTGTCGACGCCGGACGGCGCGACGCCCGCGGCCAACCCGGTCGAGGGCGACGCCGCCAAGCCGCTCGTCGGCAACGGGTTCGACGCGAGCGAGATCTACGAGAACCGCGCCGCCGGCGTCGTCACCATCTACGCGGTCTTCGGCAACGGCGAGGGCCAGCAGCTGACCTCCGAGGCCCAGGGCTCCGGCTTCGTCGTCTCGGACGACGGCTACGTGCTGACCAACTCGCACGTGATCACGACCGCCGGTGAGGCGGACGAGACGCAGACGCCGGAGGCGGCCTCGCAGGTGTACGTCCAGTACCGCGACGGCGAGCGCGTCGCCGCCAAGATCATCGGCTGGGACCTCTACGACGACGTCGGGCTCGTCAAGGTCGATCCCGCCAACCACGCCGTCAACCCGGTGCCCCTCGGCGACTCGAGCGCGGTCGTGGTGGGCGAGCCGGTCGCGGCGATCGGCAGCCCGTTCGGCCAGGAAAGCTCCCTCAGCGTCGGCGTCGTCTCCGCCACCGAGCGCTCCATCGAATCGCTGACGTCGAGCTACGACCTCATCGACGCGATCCAGACGGACGCACCGATCAACCGGGGCAACTCCGGCGGGCCGATGTTCAACGCGCGCGGCCAGGTGATCGGGATCAACGCACAGATTCGCAGCGAGAGCGGAACCGCCGAGGGCGTGGGCTTCGCCGTCCCGATCAACGCGGCCAAGCGCTCCATGGACCAGCTGATCCAGACGGGGCGCGTCCGCTACGCCTGGCTCGGGATCACGACGCAGACCGTGACGCCACGGATGGCCCGCCAGCTGGACTATGGCGCGGAGAAGGGCGCGGCGGTGCAGGAGGTCGTCGACGGTAGCCCCGCCGAGCGCGCCGGGCTGCGCGGCGGTGGGGAGGAGCGCGAGTACGAGGGCGTGTCGGTCCTCGTCGGCGGCGACCTGATCGTTGCCATCGACGGCGAGCCCGTCGACTCCGCGGAGGACGTCGTCCGCGCAGTGACCCAGCGCCTCCTGCCGGACCAGGAGGTCGAGCTGACGATCCTGCGCGGCGGCGAGCGCCGCTCGATCACCGTCGTCCTCGGCGAGCGCCCGGCCTCGCCGCCCAGGCTCAACCGGTAGCGCCTCTACACTCGGGCGCGTGGCGCCGCCCGGCGAGGACCTTGTTCTGCTCGGGGACAACCTCGAGCTCCTGCCCGGCTTCGACGAGGGCCTCTTCCAGCTCGTCTACGCCGACCCGCCGTTCAACACCGGGCGCACGCAGCGCCGGCGGACCGTCTCGGCCACTGCCGATCCCGACGGAGACCGTGTCGGGTTCGGCGGGCGCCGCTATGCGACGCGCGTGCTCGGCGAATCGTCCTACGCCGACAGGTACGACGACTACCTCGGCTTTCTGGAGCCGCGACTGCGGGAGCTTCGCCGGGTCCTGTCCCCGACCGGGACGCTCTACCTCCACCTCGACTACCGCGAGGCGCACTACGCCAAGGTGCTGCTCGACGAGCTGTTCGGGCGGGAGTGCTTCCTGAACGAGATCATCTGGGCGTACGACTACGGCGCGCGACCGCGCCGGCGGTGGCCGGCGAAGCACGACACGATCCTCGTCTACGTCAAGGATCCAGGGCGCTACTGGTTCGACGCCGAGGAGGTCGAGCGCGAGCCGTACATGGCGCCGGGCCTCGTGACCGCGGAGAGGGCCGCGCGCGGGAAGCTGCCGACCGACGTCTGGTGGCACACGATCGTCTCACCGACCGGGAAGGAGAAGACCGGCTACCCGACGCAGAAGCCCGAGGGCATCGTGCGGCGCATGGTGCAGGCCTCCACGCGGGCTGGAGACTGGTGCCTCGACCCGTTCGCGGGATCGGGGACGCTGGGGGCGGTGTGCGGAGAGCTCGGCCGCGGTTTCGTCCTCATCGACTCGAGCCCGGAGGCGGTCGAGGTCGCGCGGGCGCGCGTTGCCCGGTTTCTGCGACCCGATGCACGGGTAGCTTCGAGGCGCAGACTGTGCTGCGACCGCTAGATTTCGCCCCCATCAGACCGCGCCTGCGGCGGATCAACGTGTGATGAAGAGAAACGGAACCTCGGCGAGCATCGTCTCGCTCGTGATCCCGGCGAGAGCCGAGTACATCGCGCTGGGACGGCTCGCCCTCAGCGGGCTCCTCCGCCCGCTCGCGGTCGAGCCCGAGGTGATCGCCGACATGAAGCTCGCGCTCACGGAAGCCTGCTCGAACTCGATCCGCCACGCCTACGACGGCGGGAGGGACGGCGCGGTCGAGATCCGCTACGAGCTGGCGTCCGACCGCCTCGCCGTCGAGGTCTCCGACGACGGCGGCGGATTCGATGCCGAGGTCCTCGAGATCGAGAGCGGCCTGCTCGACGAAGGCGGCCTCGGCATCGCGATCATCAGGGCGCTCACGGACGACTTCAGCATCGGCCCGCGCTCCGGCGGGTCCGGGTCCTGCCTGCGCTTCACCAAGACCCTCGGGTAAGGGCCGCGGCGCGCGGTATCCTCCGCCGCCGTGAACCTACTGGCCGTCAACGTCGGGACCAAGCATCTCGGGGACTATGCGTCGATCGCCGCGCGCGGGCTCATGGACGAGATCCGCGCTCTGGCGGAGCCCCTCGCCGGCAAGCGCGTCCTGCACCTCTCGGCCACAGCGTTCGGCGGCGGCGTGGCGGAGATCCTCTACACGCTCGTGCCGCTCATGCGCGATGCCGGGCTCGAGGCGGAGTGGCAGGTCATCTACGGCCAGGACGAGTTCTTCGACGTCACGAAGACGATTCACAACGCGCTCCAGGGCGACCCGACCGGGCTGACCGAGGAGCAGCAGGAGATCTTCCGGCGCTACAACGCGATGAACGCCGAGGCGCTCGAGGGCGAGTACGACTTCGTGATCATCCACGACCCGCAGCCGGCCGGGATGATCGAGCACGCGCGCGACCACGCCGACCACTGGATCTGGCGCTGTCACATCGACCTCTCCACGCCCAACCGCCAGGTGCTCGACTTCCTGCTGCCGTCGATCGCCCTCCACGACGCCGCCATCTTCCACCGGCACGAATACGTCCCGGGCGCCGAGGCGCTGCCGCCCGCGTGGATCTGGCCGCCCGCAATCGATCCGCTCGCCCCCAAGAACATGGCCCTCTCGGCCGAGGACGCTGCCTACATCGTCGACCAGTTCGGGATCGACATCTCGCGCCCGCTGATCACGCAGGTCTCGCGCTTCGACCCGTGGAAGGACCCGCTCGGAGTGATCGAGGCGTGGCGCATCGTTCGCAAGTCGCACCCCGAGGTCCAGCTCGCGCTCGTCGGGTCGATGGCTCACGACGACCCCGAGGGCTGGGAGTACTACAACCGCACCGTCGAGGCTGCCGGGGGCAACCCGGACATCTTCATCCTCTCGAACCTGAACAACGTCGGGTCGGTGGAGGTGAACGCCTTCCAGGTGCACTCGGCCGCCGTCCTCCAGAAGTCGATCAAGGAGGGCTTCGGCCTCACCGTGACGGAGTCACTCTGGAAAGGCCGGCCGACCGTCGCCGGACGCGTCGGCGGCATCGTCGCCCAGATCCAGGACCGCGAGACCGGCTATCTCGTCGATTCGGTCGAGGAGTGCGCGGAGGCGACGATCGCCATCCTCGAGGACCCGGTCGAGGCGAGGGCGATGGCCCTCCGTGGCAAGGAGTTCGTGCGCCGCAACTTCCTCACCCCGCGGCTCCTCCGCGACTGGCTGGCGCTCTTCAACGAGCTTTCGGGCAACGGCGAAGCCGTGTCGGAGCTCGTGACGGCGCTGCGCTCGGGCTGAGCTGGTTTCCCAGCCCGGTCGTTAGGGTGTCCGGGATGGCGACCCGGCGCAAGCTCATCGTCGTCTCGAACCGCGGGCCGGTCGTGTTCGACCGCGACAGGGACGGAGAGCGCATCGCGAAGCGAGGCGGCGGCGGCCTCGTCACGGCGCTCCGGAGTCTCGTCGAGCACCACGACGTGACGTGGGTCGCCAGCGCGATGTCGGACGAGGACAGGGTCGTGGCAGCGGAGGCCGGCGGCGAGGCGATCGAGGAGACCGCGCGCGGCGGTGCTCCGTACCGGCTGCGTCTCGTCGCGCACGACCCTTCGGCCTACGACTGGTACTACAACGTGATCGCGAACCCGATGCTGTGGTTCATCCAGCATTACCTCTGGGGCCTCGCGAGCGCGCCGGACGTCGACCACGGGCTGCACCACGCGTGGACCGAGGGATACGTGGCGGTCAACCGCGACTTCGCGGGCGCGGTCGTGAACGAGCTCGAGCGCGAGCCGGACGCGGCCGTGTCGTTCCACGACTATCACCTCTACATCGCGCCAGGCCTCGTGCGACAGCGCGCGCCGGCCGCGCTCATCTCCCACTTCGTCCACATTCCGTGGCCGATGCCCGACTACTGGCGGGTGCTGCCGGAGACGATCCGGCGGGCGATCCACGAGGGGCTCCTCGCCAGCAACGTCGTCAGCTTCCACACCCGCCGGTGGAGCCAGAGCTTCCTGCGCTCCTGCGCGGATATCCTCGGCGTCGAGCCCGATCAGGTCGCGTCCGAGATCCGCATCGGGGATCACGTGACGCACGTCCGCGCCCGCCCGATCTCGGTCGACCCCCATGAGTTCGACGAGGTGGCGGAGACTGACACCGTGCGCGGGCAGGAGTCCCTGATCGAGGCGGCGCGCCCCGAGTTCCTCGTCCTCCGCGTCGACCGTACCGACCCGTCCAAGAACGTCGTGCGGGGGTTCCGCGCCTACGAGCTCTACCTGGACGCCCATCCGGAGATGCACGGGCGCGTCCAGATGCTCGCGCTGCTCGACCCGTCGCGACAGGACATCCCGGAATACGCCGAGTATCTCGGCGCCATCCAGCGTGCGGCGCGTGTGGTCAACGACCGCTTCCAGCGCGACGGCTGGGTTCCCCTCGACGTCCAGATCCAGGACAACTTCCCGCAGGCGGTCGCCGCGTACAAGCAGTTCGACGTTCTCCTGGTGAACGCGATCTTCGACGGGATGAACCTCGTTGCGAAGGAGGGGCCCCTCGTCAACACGCGCAACGGTGTGCTCGTGCTCTCGGAGAACACCGGCGCCCACGACGAGCTCGGGGAGTGGGCGCTGACGGTGAACCCGTTCGACGTCGCAGGGCAGGCCGAGGCGCTGCACGAGGCGCTCACCATGGCCGCCGACGAGCGCCGCCGCCGCCGCGAGGCGATCGCCGCGCACGTGCGCGACAACGACATCCTCGCCTGGATCGCAGGCCAGCTCGCGGACCTCGACGAGGCGCAGGAATCGCTCGCCTCGCCGGTCTCGGTCTGACCACCCCTCCGGAATCTTCCGCAAGACGGAGTCCGTGAGCACACCGATGCGCCCGGAGGCCCGTTCCTGCATCGTCGAGGACGGTGCGACCGGTCAACACCATTCTCGATCGCTTCCGGCGGGCTGCCGCCGTCCCTGCTGCGCCGGGTGACGATCTTGCGCGGGAGCTCGTGCCGCTCTTCGCAGCGCTCGACGTGATCGAGGGGGAGCGGGAGGAGGTTCGCGCCCGTGCGACACGTGCGGCCGAGCTCCACCGTGAGAACGCCCGCGTGGACGCGGCGGAGGTGGAGGCAGACGCACTGGAGGAGGCGGAGGCCGCCCGTCGGGCCGCCGAGCGCGAGTCGCGGCAGGCTGCCGCGGAGGAGTCCAAGGCGCTCCTCGCCGCCGCGGAGGCCGAGGCACGCCGTATTCGCGACGCAGGCTCAACCCGGATCGGCGAGCTCGTCGAAGAGGTCGCCGCATGTGTGAGGAGCGTTTCGGCGTGAGCGTCGGCTGGGTCGCGGGGAGCGCCCGCGCACGTCTTCTCCTCGGCCGGCGGGTGGGACGGGCGGGTGCGCTGAGGTTGGCGGCGTTGCCGCTGCAGGAAGCGCTCGCCGAGCTCGCGGCCACGAGCTACGGGCGACAGGAGCTCGGTGCGGACTTCCGATCCGCCCAGCGCGCAGTCGCGGCGACGACGCTGCTCGAGCTCCGCGTCCTCGCCGGCTGGCTGCCGCCCGGCGCGGTGGGCCTCATGCGGAGCCTGGCCGCCTGGTTCGAGCTCGCGAACATCGAGGACCGCCTGGCCTACCTCCTCGGCGCCGAGGCGGGGCACCCGTTCGACCTGGGCAGCCTGGTGACGGCCTGGCCCGCCCTCGCGGCCGCGCAGAGCCCGGGGGAGCTGCGGGCCGCCCTCGCGGGCTCGGCGTGGGGCGACCCTCGCAGCGAGGACCCACACGACCTTCACCTGACCCTTCGCGTTTCATGGGCTCGCCGCGTGGCGGCCGAGGTGCCGGAGGCCCGCCGCTGGGTCGCCGGCGCGCTCGGGATCCTGCTCGCGCGCGAGCGTCTGCTCGTCGAGGGCGAGCCGGCCTCCGGGCTCGTTGCGGGGCTCGGCCTTGGCTCGGCCTGGATGCGCGCGGCGACCGTCCCGTCTCTGGCCGCGTCGCTTCCGCACAAAGCCGCGTGGGCTCTCGAAAGGATCTCCGAGCCGGACGAGCTCTGGCGGGCCGAGGCCTCGTGGTGGGCGCGCGTCGAGGCCGATGCCGAGGAGATGGTCCGCGGGCACCGCGAGGGCCGCCGGGCCGTCATCGGGGCGGCTGCGCTCCTGGCCGCCGACGCCCGCCGTGTCTCGGCGGCACTCGGAGCGGCGGCCCGTGCACCTGGTGCCGCGGAGGAGGTGCTCGGTGAGATCGCGTGAGCCGGCCGGACCCGCACCGATGAGCAGGGTGGCGATCGTCGCCACCGGCTCCTCGCTCCGCGACGCCCTCGCCGTGATTGCCGATTCGGGCACGGTCGAGCTGGCGGGCAACGTCCCCGCCGCGGAAGGACCTGCCCTCGAGGCGCTGCGCAGGCTCGAGCGCGGGGCGGTGACCGACGGCCGTGCCGAGGCGTGCCTCGCCGCGGCGGCTCCCGAGCCCGCCGAGCTCGAGCGCCGTGGGCGCCGGGACCTCCTGGCAGGCGAGGTGGAGCTCGAGCGTCGGGCAGCCTGCGCCGTTCGCCACGGGCCGTACGCGGCCTTCGTGGGCTGGGCCCCGACGCAGGAGCTGGGATCGCTCGACGCGCGCCTGGCCGCAGTGGGTGCAGGCCTCGTGGAGCTGCCTCAGCCGGCCTGGATCGAGCCGCCGACGCTTCTGCAGGACGGCCGGCTCGCCCGTCCTTTCCGTCCTCTCGTGGACACGTACGGCGCGCTGCGCTACAGGGACGTCGACCCGACGCCGTTCGCCGCCGTGTCGTTCGTCCTCATGTTCGGGATGATGTTCGGAGACGTCGGGCACGGGCTCATGCTCGCGCTGCTCGGCGTCGGGCTCGCGCGTACGCGCAGCGCCCGGCTGGCGCCCTTCAAAGGCCTGTGGCCATTTCTCGTCGCCGGTGGGCTGGCCGCAGCCTTCTTCGGGCTTCTGTACGGGGAGTTCTTCGGCCCTACGGGAATCGTCCCGACCCTCTGGATCGACCCCACCGAGGAGCCGCTGGAGTTCCTCACCGCCGGCATCGCCGTGGGCGCCGTCCTCCTCTCCGTCAGCTACGCGATCGGGACGGTCAACCGCTGGCGCGAGGGAGGAGGGCTCTCGGCGCTCGTCGCGCCCTCCGGTGTCGCCGGCTTTCTCCTCTTCCTCGGCCTCGGCGCCACCGCCGCCGGCGTCTACAGCGGGACGGCCTCCCTCGCCGCCGTCGGAGGAGCCTGCGCCCTGGGCGGCGCCCTCTTGCTCGGAGCCGGGTTCCATGCCGGCGCCGGCCGCGGCGCAGCGGCCGTCACGCAGGCGACGGTCGAGGTCGTGGACTCGGTCGTCCGCGTGGTCGCAAACGTCATCTCGTTCACGCGCCTGGCCGCGTTCGGTCTCATGCACGCGGCGCTCGGAGCCGTGGTCTGGGACGCGACGACGGCGCTCTGGGGAACCGCCGTCGGCTCGCTCCTCGCCGTCGTCACCTTCGTGCTCGGCAACGCCCTCACCTTCGCGCTCGAGGCCCTCGTCGCCGGCGTCCAGGCGCTCCGCCTCGAGTACTACGAGCTCTTCTCCCGCATCTTCGCGGGCGAGGGGCATCGGTTCTCGCCCTGGCACATCCCGCTCGACTCGCGAAAGGAGTCATGATGGAAACCATGCTGTGGACGGCGCCGATCATCGCCGTCGTCACCCTCGTCACCGTGGTTGCCGTGCGGCGTGCTCCGCGCCGCGGCCCGCGCCACGTCCTCGCGGTCACCCTGATCGTCGCTGTCGCCGCCTTTGCGGTGCTCGCGGGGCTGCTGTTCGGGGCGGTCGATCCCGCCCAGGCCCAGGGAAGCGAGGCTTCGCAGGCGGGGGATGCGACCTGGGCCGCCTGGCTCGGCGCCGCCATCGCGGTGGCGGGATCGGCCATCGGCGCCGCGATCGCAGTCGCGTACACGGGCGCCGCGGCGCTCGCGGCGATCAGCGAGAAGCCCGAGATCTTCGGACGCGCCATGGTGATCGTCGGGCTCGCGGAAGGGATCGCGATCTACGGGCTCGTCATCGCCATCATCCTGATCGGCAGAACGTGAGCCGAGTGGCCGCCATCGGCGAGCTCGAGGCCGTCGACGGCTATGGGCTGGCCGGGGTCGAGCTCCTGCCGGCCGCCGACGGCTCCGCGGCGCGCGAGGCCTGGGCCGCGCTCGCGCCGGACGTCGCGCTCCTCCTCGTCACGCCTACGGCCGCGGAGGCCCTCGCCGAGCGACTCGCTGACGCGGGCGACCTTCTCTGGGTGGTGATCCCGGCATGAACGTCGACAGGCTCCGGGCGACGCTGCTCGTCGAGGCCGAGCGCGAGGCGGAGAGTCTCGTCGCGAGCGCCGAGGCGCGCGCCGCCGACGAGCGTGAGCGCGCGCAGGCGGAAGCGAAGGGCGTCGTCGAGCGAGCGGGCGACGAGGGACGCGAAGCGGGAGAGCTCGAGTCGGCCCGCTCCAGGGCGCTCGCCCGTCGCCGTGCCTCCCGCCTGGTCCTCGAAGCGAGGCGCGCGGTCTACGAGGACTTTCGCCGTGCCGCGGTGGAGGCCGTTCTGGCCCTCCGCAGCGAGGACGGCTACGCGGCGCTGCTCGCCCGGCTTTCGGACGACGCGCGGGAGGCGCTGGGCGAGGACGCCGAGCTCGAGGTGGACCCGGACGGCGTGGGAGGCGTTCGCGCCCGTGCAGGCCGGAGGAGCGTCGACCTCACGCTTCCGACTCTCGCCGAGGGCTGCATGACCCGGCTCGGCGGACGGCTCGAGGATCTCTGGCGATGACGGCCGGAACGGTCGTCCGGGTCGACGGGCCCGTCGTCCAGGTGCGGGGCATGGAGAGCGCCGCAATGCTCGACCTCGTCGAGGTCGGCGCCGCTCGTCTTCCCGGCGAGATCATCGCTCTCGAGGACGGGCTCGCCACCGTTCAGGTCTACGAGTACACGGGTGGGCTCCAGACGGGCGAGAGCGCCGTCTCGAGCGGCAGGCCGCTCACGGCCGAGCTGGGCCCCGGCCTTCTCGGCGGCGTCTTCGACGGCATGCTTCGCCGGCTGACCGGCGCCGAGGACTTCCTCGCTGCGGGCGAGCGGCTCCCTGCCCTTCCGCGCGACCGCCGCTTTGCCTTCTCTCCCGGCGCCCCCGAGGGGGAGGATGCGCTCCCGGGCATGCTCCTCGGGTCCCTCCCCGAGACCGCCTCGTTCGAGCATCGCGTTCTTGTGCCCCCCGAGGTCTCCGGCCGGCTCGAGTGGCTGGCGGAGGAGGGCGAGTACGCGGTCGACGAGACGGTCGCGATCGTCGGTGGAGCGCGCATCGCGCTCGCACACAGATGGCCCGTGCGCCGCGCGCGCCCGTTCGGCGAGCGCCTGGCCGCGGCGGCGCCTCTCGTGACGGGACAACGGGCCCTCGACCTTTTCTTCCCGGTGGCGCGCGGAAGCGCAGCGTCGGTGCCCGGCGGGTTCGGGACCGGCAAGACCGTCCTCCTCCAGCAGATCGCGAAGTGGTGCGACGCCGACGTGATCGTCTACGTCGGCTGCGGAGAGCGAGGGAACGAGATGGCCGACATCCTCGGCGAGCTTCGGGAGCTCGAGGACCCGCGCAACGGCGAGCCGCTCCTCGCACGGACCGTCCTCGTCGCCAACACGTCCAACATGCCTGTGCTCGCGCGCGAGGCGAGCATCCACACCGGTGTCACGGTGGCCGAGCACTTCCGCGACATGGGCTATCACGCGGTCCTGATCGCCGACTCCACCTCGCGCTGGGCCGAGGCGCTGCGGGAGGTCGCCTCCCGCACCGGCCAGCTTCCCGCCGAGGAGGGATATCCAGCGGGGCTCGCGTCGGAGCTCGCGTCCTTCTACGAGCGGGCGGCGGCGGTGCAGACGCTCGGCGGGCGCGAGGGGTCGGTCACGATCCTCGGCGCGATCTCGCCCCCCGGAGGTGACATGTCGGAGCCGGTGAGCGCGCACACCCGCAGGTTCGTGCGCTCCACCTGGACGCTCGACCGCGATCTCGCCTACGCGCGCCATTACCCCGCGGTCAGCTGGAGGGAGTCCTGGTCGCGCGACGCCGAGCGGCTGGCCGAGTGGCACTTCCTCCAGCGCGACGCCGGGTGGGCTGCTGCGCGCGGGCGGGCGCTCGTGCTCCTGGCCGAGGCCGACCGGCTCGAGTCGATCGCGCAGCTCGTCGGGGCCGCCTCGCTTCCCGACCGGGAGCGTGTCGTCCTGCTCGCGGCTCGCCTCCTGCGCGAGGGAGTCCTCCAGCAGAGCTCGCTGAGCGAGCACGACGCGTTCTGCGCGCCCGCGAAGCAGTCCGCGCTGCTCGAGCTCGCGCTCGCCGTGTACGACCGTTGCCTCGACCTCGTCGAGCGGGGCGTCCTCGCGCAGGATCTGGAGCAGCTCGACCTGTCGGCGGTCGTCAGGGCACGGGACGAAACGCCGGCGGA
>Ga0190274_10001807_pt1 | contig 12548 bp, 4 predicted proteins | sample Popmic531T_FD_133002 | JGI IMG/M metagenome (GOLD analysis project Ga0190274, IMG submission 133002) | Populus adjacent soil microbial communities from riparian zone of Yellowstone River, Montana, USA - 531 T | ecosystem: Environmental > Terrestrial > Soil > Riparian zone | place: USA: Montana...
AGGTTAGGCATACCACGTACACCCTGGATCATATTATATGGAGTTGCACCGGGGCCTGCAACAGGAGCCTGTTCTGCTGATGCACCGATCTCGAAAATACTTTCTGCACCATGTTCGCCGATCCGCATAAAATTATCTGCGTACTTCGTCAACAAACTATATTCTCCGGATTGAATAATGGCTTCACAATATTCTGAAGCCTTGCTGAAATCATGTTTGACCATGTATAACTTTGCAAGGATTCCTCTCGCTGCTCCTTTTGTGGCTCGGCCTAAATCAGCAGAAGCATAATCAGATTTTTCAGGCAATGCATCAATAGCAGCCAATAGATCCTGCTCGATGAAATCATAGATCTGTTCCTTGGGCACCCGTACCTGGTTATAGTATTCATCAGCATTCAAAGGTCTTGTGACAAGAGGCACATCACCAAACCACTGTACAAGCCGGAAATAACAGTATGCCCGTAAAAACCGGGATTCACCTACATACCGGGCCTTCAATGCTTCATCCATTTCAATGCCGGGAATATTTTCAATCGCAAGGTTAGCACGGAAGATGGTATGATAATTTCCCTGCCATGCCTGCAGAAAAGCTGCATTCGTAGAATTAAAAGTAAATTCATCCAACTCAAGCACATACAACGCATCAGTCGGAGTGCTTCCTTTATCCGAATCATCACTTATGATATCGGTGAGACCAATCCATGGAAATGAACACATCTCCCATGAACGGAAGTTCTGATAAACTGCATTTGTCGCCAATGTCGCATGTTCCGGTGTGTCGAAAAAAGTATCGAAAGTGAGCTGGCCCTTGGGTTTTCGTTCAAGGAATTCTTCACCACAGCTTGCGAGGATCACGGCAATGAAGAGACCACAAAAGATCCTGGTCCAATTTTTCAGATATGATTTATATTCTTTTTTCATGATGTGCTTGTTGAAATATTAAAACTGAATTTCAATTCCTCCTATCCACGATTTTGCGATTGGATAACCACCAAAATCAAAACCTACTTCATAGGAATTTTCGGCATTTGCAAATTCAGGAGAATATCCGCTGTAACTCTGATCTGTCCATACATTTGTTCCTGTGATATAAAATCTCACTTTGTTCATTTTTGCTTTCGACAATAAATCCCTCGGTAAAGAATATCCAAGGGTGATACTGCGCAGTCGAATGAAACTTCCATCCTCCAGGAACCGGTCACTTACCCTGTAATTGTTTCCTCCATTCGTTATACGAGGTTCGGTAAGCGAATGGTTTTGTTCTGTCCATCGGTCAACCACATGGTTTTCCCAATTATAAACCGCGAAACGGAAGGTCTCTTTGGCATTGAATACTTTATTGCCATCCGACCCAACGATATCCGCATTGAAATCGAATCCTTTCCAATCTAATCCTGCTGTGAAGGAATAAGTCAATGTAGGTATAGGACTTCCGAGATAGACGCGATCATCACCATTGAGGACATTGTCACCATTGGTATCCTCGAAACGTATATCTCCCGGTTTTTCCCCTCCTAATTTGGGAGATGCATCAATCTCCTCCTGCGATTGGAAAATGCCGGCTACTTTATAACCATAAAAAGATCCAATAGGCAAACCGACGATTGTATGTGTGGCCGGATCACCCTGGAGGAACGCAGAGAATATTTCACTTCTTCCTTCAGCTAGTTTTTCGACATTATTTTTTACCGGTGAAAGAATCAAGCCAAGGTTATAGGAGAATTCTCCTGTAGTCTGTCTCCATATTGTACTTATATCCCATCCTGTATTACGCACTTCTGCCGTATTGACTACCGGATCATCCTGAGATCCGACGTATTCCGGAATAGGAACAGCTGCGATAATATCATAAGTGAAACGATCATAATAATCCACCTCAACATCAAATTTGCCTTCAAACAAACTAAGCTCCATTCCGATATCCGTTTGTCTTGAAGTTTCCCATTTCAGATTCGAATTAGAAAGTGAAGTAAGTGTCGCTCCCTGGTTCAGATTTTCATCAGGTCCGAATATTCCATAGAGACCACCGCTGACGGCTCCTGTAGAAGGATAAGTGGATGAAGCTGCCTGGTTGCCCAGAACGCCATAGCTGGCCCTAAGTTTGAACCTATCTATCCATACAAAATCACTCATGAAATCTTCCGCACCGATATTCCATCCAACACTTCCTGAAGGAAAATTTGCAGTCCGGTTCGCTTTGGTAAAACGACTTGATCTATCCGTCCTCCAGCTCAACGTCAATAAGTATTTATCTTTTAAAGTATAATTGATCCGGTACAAATTTGAATTCAATGCTTCATCGGCTGCAGATTGAAAATTCATTTGTGTGGTATCATTCCCGGCAGAGAGAAATAATAATTCTTCTGCAGTACCCGGAAAATTTTCCCTGCTGCCACCAAGCGTTTCGAATTTTCTTTCCTCAGCGGTATATCCTACCAGAGCTGTGATATGATGTTCATCCCATGTACGATCATAAGTAAGGGTCTGTTCCCATATCCACTCATATCCTTCGCTTGATTCTGCACTTAAGCGATCATTGAGATTTAATTGAGATGCGCTGACCTGGAATTTGGGTTCAAAGAAACTTGATTTGCGATGGCGATTATCCGTTCCGAAATTGGATCTGAAAGTGAAGTTTTTAAGAAAGTCAACATCCACATACAAATTCCCAAATAGTCTTGTTCCGGAACGGTTATTATTGCTTTTATAATACAGGTCCGCTGCGGGATTGGCGATAGCAAGACCAAAGAAAGTCGGATCAGAAAAATCACCTGTTGAATCTATTGGCGGATAAATAGGTGGCATATGGTATGCACTGACGACTACACCCGGAGATACATCTTCGCGAATATTAGAGTACGACATGTTGTGACCAAGTCGTATGGAGGGCGTTAATTTGTATTCTGCATTGAGCCTGAATGTAAGGCGATCGAAATGCGAATTTTTAATAATACCATCCTGTGAAAAATAATTGGTGCTGAAGTTATAGCTGTATTGTTCTGAACCTCCGTTCGCGCTGACCGTTGCATTGTAAATCGGGGCCATCTGGTATATTTCATCCTGCCAATTCGTGCCCTCCCCAAAAACAGTTGGATCAGGAAAGAAAGCTTGCCCTCTTAATTCATTGTATGCTTGCGCAAACTCAGTAGCATTGAGCATGGATATTTGCTTTGTGACTTCCTGCGTACCATAATAAGCCGAACCGGTTATATATGCCCGATCTCGTGGGACACCTTTTTTTGTGGTGATGATGATGACACCATTGGCGCCCCTGCTGCCGTATATAGCAGCTGCAGAAGCATCTTTGAGCACTTCCACACTTTCAACATCCTCAGGGTTAACGGTGGAAGCGTCATACGTGATCATTCCATCCACAACATAAAGAGGACTCGCATTATTCAAGGTCCCTGTACCACGAATCCTGATGACCGCACCCGCACCAGGAGTACCCGATGCAGGAGCCACATAGACTCCCGATACTTTACCTTGTAATGCCTGCTCGACATTGGAGGTCGCTACACGTGAGATGTCTTCACCCTTCACTGTCGAAACAGCACCGGTCAGATCACTCTTTTTTTGGATTCCATATCCAACCACCACGATCTGGTCAATCAGGATGGCAGCTTCTCCCATTCTAACTTCCAGCTCAGTGCGGCCTTCAAGTTTTATTTCTACTGCAGCATACCCGGTATACCTGAAGATCAGGGTCGGATCTATACTGTCTACCATGATCATGAAGCGGCCATCGATATCAGTGACGGTTCCCCTGTCAGTGCTTGCCTCCTGGACCGTTACACCTATGAGGGGCGTACTGGTTTCTGAATCCAGGACAATTCCCGTAACAGTTGTTTGAGCGAAGATGCTCATCGGCAACACGGCCAAGAGAAAAATAATGAATTGTAAAAATTTTGAATTCATAATGATCATTTAGCCAATTAAAAGAATGATGACTTCGATATTTTGCAAATGAATTACTTCACAAGGGTTATCTCGTGTTTTTGTAACCTTTCAGAATCGGGGCCGACCATGATCCAAAATTTTCCGGGTTCGGCTTCGAATTTCATCTCTGCGGTATGAAAAGCGAGATCGCCTGCGGTAAGTTTAAAAGTAACATTTTTACTCTCTCCTGCCGCTAACTTTATTTTCTCAAAACCTTTTAATTCTTTCACGGGCCTTGTCACACTTCCGACAAGATCTCTTACATATAACTGAACGATTTCCTCACCCTCTCTTGCCCCGGAATTTGTCACTTTAACAGCAACAATAATTGAATCTTTCATGGAAAAATCCTTATCCGCTACCTGTATCGAGTCATAGGTAAAAGAGGTATAGCTCAGCCCATACCCGAAAGGATATTGTGGTGAGTTGGGAATGTCGAGATATTTGGTATTCCATTTATTGTCCGGATTATAAGGACGGCCGGTACTTTTTTGATTGTAATAGATAGGGATCTGACCGACGGTTCTTGGAAACGTCATGGTCAATTTACCAGAAGGATTATAATCACCAAAAAGAACATCTCCTATCGCCGGTCCGGCTTCAGTGCCCAGCCACCAGGTTTCCAGAATAGCCGTAGCATGTTCTGCAATCCATGGAATGGTGAGGGGCCTGCCGTTCATCAGGATGACCACAACAGGTTTGCCTGTGGCCACAAGATCCTTGATCAATTGTTCCTGTACCCCGGGTAAAGACAGGTCTGATCGCGCTGCAGCTTCACCACTCATGGCACTTGATTCTCCGACAACAGCTATGACAATATCAGAACTGCGTGCTAGTGACAAGGCTTGATCAAATCCTTTTTTGTCATCTCCTTCGATGGCGCATCCTTTGGCATGTTTTAATGAGAAACCATTCTTTGTGGATCGTTCTGTGAGAGCTTCCAGTACACTGACACATTTTTCACCTTCACCTGCACCGCTCCAAGCGCCCATGAGTTGAATTTTTTCATCAGCAAGAGGTCCGACAAGTGCAATGGAGTGGATATTATTTGTTAGAGGAAGTGTGTTTTTTTCATTTTTCAAAAGGACAATGGATTTCCTGGCTATGTCTCTTGCAGCTTGCAAATTAGATGTTGACATGATCGTTGATTTTTCGCGCGCTTCATTGCAAAAGCGATATGGATCATCAAAAAGACCAAGGGCAAGTTTTGCTTCAAGGATTTTTCTGACACTGGCATCAAGCATTTTTTCATCTACACGTCCTGCTGCTACCGAAGCATTAAGGAATCGCTGAAACACCGCACCTTGCATATCCATATCCACACCTGCATTGACCGCCAATTCTCCAGCATGCGCATCATCGCGGGCGTAACCGTGGTTAACCATTTCATTGATCCCCGTATAATCACTGACTATAAATCCATCAAATCCTAATTCTTTGCGAAGGATATCCTGGATTAACCACTTATTTGCCGTTGCCGGAATACCATCAAAATCATTGAAAGAAGTCATGACTGTCATAGCGCCTGCTTTTACACCTGCAGCATAAGGAGGTAAATACATATCGCGAAAAACTTTTTCACTCATGTCCACTGTATTGTAATCCCTTCCGGCAGTCGGTGCCCCATATGCTGCATAATGCTTGATGCATGCGAGAACTTTATCTGCCTTTCCAAAGCCATCACCCTGGAATCCTCGTACGCGTGCACTTGCGATCAGCGATCCCAAATAAGGATCTTCCCCTGCACCTTCCATGACACGGCCCCATCGCGGTTCTCTTGAAATATCCACCATCGGTGCAAACGTCCAATGCAATCCTGCAGCCGATGCTTCAGCAGCAGCAATAGAAGCAGACTTTTCCATGGCCTGCAAATCCCAGCTGCATGACTCACCTAATGGTATTGGAAATATGGTCTTATACCCATGGATCACATCATAACCGAAAATGAGTGGAATACCCAACCGGCTTTCTTTCACAGCGATTTCCTGCAACCTCCTGGTGAATGCGGTTGTATGACTATTAAATAATGCTCCACACCTTCCTTTCCGAATATCATCTTCATATCCCTCACGAATGGTAGGACCTGTAGAACCCCAATCTGTGGTGAAGAGTGTCATCTGCCCGATTTTTTCATCCAATGTCATCACAGACATGAGGCTGTCTATTTTCGAAGAGCTATGATCTCCGGAGGATTGTGCAGCTTTCTGTGGTTTACAACTGACAACCAAAAAGATTGTGAAACTTAAAAGTATTGTACGTACCATGGTTGTTATTTTCGATTTTCGATTTTCAATTTTGTGTTTTTTCTCCGTGTTTCTCCGTGTACTCCGTGCGACACATATTTACGATTTATGAGAATGCGGACATTGGAATTAATTCTTCAATTAAAAACAGATTTTTGTTTCGCACCTATGGCGCGAGTTTTGTTTTTTGTTTCCTGATGCTACCAACCTTTGGCCCCTATGGGGCTTTAATGTTTGTTCTCTGTGTTTTTCATGTACTAAATGCGAAGAATCTTGATCACTCACGGTTGACGAATCACGATTCACGAAAAGTCCCCTTTCCGCGAGCGCCGAAGCTACTCTGCGGAGGCGCTGGGAGATTTAGGGACAAAACGATTATTCCTCAAGCCATCCTCCACGGAATCCTGCCTTTCGCAGCCCATCTAGTATGTACGGATTCTCTTTCATCACATCCCACAACAATCCACTCTTGTGATTTTCGATCATGAGTAAAATAGGTCCCTGGTCTATACCAAGATAATCAACATCAAACCATCCGCGAGGAGTTTCGGATGTAACATAGGTAAGATTGAATGCATCTTTAAAACCATATTCTCCAATCAAATCCTGGTGATAAGTTTCCCACATGTACTTGAGCGTATGATCACATAACTCAGGACTAAATGGATAAGAACCTCCTGCAGCAGTGGGTGCAATGGTTCCGTCATCGACCACCTGGTAACTGCATGCTCCGCGCGCCCTGTAGTCAAAAAATTTCCAATCTTTCCCATTGACCATCATTGTTTTGCTGGCAGGCCCATCACATGCTGTCAGTCCCCAACACAACTCACCATACCCTGTTGCATTCATTGGGTTGTCAATGCAATATTGGTGATTGGATAATGTTGCCCTGCGGCTGTTTTCAAAATAATCGATGCCCTTTGTTTTCATGTAATCATCAGTGATACCTTTGAAATCTATCCATACATGACTGTATTGATGACCAAACAAAGGATCAAATTGTACATTTTCCAGGCCCTTGAATGTATCCCATGTATAAGTAGAACACCATTTGTCCCATGCTTCTGCAGGTATTGGATGTGTCGGTGAACCAATGGCCATGATCAATAGTACCATTGCTTCATTGTAACCTTTCCATTCAGCAGGAATAAAAGTGTTTTTTTCCGGATGCCAGCCCATCGATAAATACATGGAATCATTGAACATCCAGTCCCATTCTACACGTCTATACAAACTATCACTGGTTGCACGGATAGATTGTTCAGTCTGGTTGTCATCATCGAAATATGACATCGATGAAAGGACACCGGCCATAAGCAGGCCAGTATCTATGGATGATAATTCCACATCTTTAAAACGGGTTGCTTTGTCAAGCGTAAGGAAATGATAAAAGAAACCTCTGTAACCCGAGATACCATTTTCACCCGGGCCTTGTGGTAAATGCAATAATGTTCGCAGTGTTTTTAATGTACGGTCCGCAGCAGCTTCCCTGGTGACATATCCACGCTTGACGCCAACGATATAAGAACTTAATCCAAAACCTGTTGCTGCAATGGAAGAAAATGTCAATGTCGGATATCGATCCGGAATTTGATAATTGTTTTTATCAGCAAGCTCCCAGAAATAATTGAAGGTGCGTCGCTGCAATTCTTCAACTGTATATTTTTTTGAAATGTTGGGATCTACAGGTGCAACTTTGGTTTTGCATCCCAGCACCAAACCAAAAATCAGGACCCATGTGGCAATGGTCCTCAATAAAAAGAAATCGGGGAGGCAATGCACTCCCCGATTTTCAGGTTGATTCGATTTATAGTTTAACAAAACGTGATAAAGCCAGGAGTTCACCTTTAGCACTGTATCCTGATAAGATATAAGTGCCTTGACTCAAAGCACTAACATTTACATAAGTACTGTTATCTGATCCTACAGAAAGACTTGACAGGCGCTGACCAAACATATTACTAATGTCTAGCCTGGAAATGCGTCCCAGTTCTTCAATCTTAAGGTTTTCAGTTACAGGGTTAGGAGAAATAGTCAGTACACCCGGACGGTAAGGATCATTACTGCTGACCGTACCACAACCACCGGAGGTAAGCTGGACATCATCAAAATAATAAACCACATCTTCTGCAGGTATATTATTGATATCCCAGATCAATGTCACGCGAACATATTGACCATCATCCGTAATAGGAGTTGTAGAAAAGTCCCAGGACAATTCTTCCCATTCATTGGCTACTGTATTGGCTACTGTAAGATCACCTGAAGCTGGTGCAGGAGGTACTCTCTTGCTATTTTCAATTTTCATGGTGATCGTTGCTACCTGTGGTGACCATACTTTCATCTTGACGATCTTATCACTTCCAAATTGAATTGGAGCAGGCAGATCTGTATACATGCCTTGCCATGGCTGGCCACTTGATGCTTTTTCAACTGCCCTTCCTACTTTGGCGCTTGTATTGATTCCGGTTGGATCAGGATTATCTACGATAGAAAATTCACCGGAATCATCAGCGGGGAAGAAACTCCAATCAGTTGAAATAAATGCAGCATCATCAAAATTGATCAGGCAGCCTGTAAATGGTGCATGGGCAAATTGAAGGTTATCTATATAATAATCAAGTTGAGTAGGTTCTTCAACACCTGCATTCAAAAAGATACATGCTCTCGTATGATCGGCACCCACCTGGCTTGAAAAATCGCCTGAGATAGTCTCCCATTCACCTGGAGTAGTAGTAGCAGTCCACACTTCATAAGCAGGACTTGTTCCTCCTTCGAGTTTTAGTAAAACCGGTACTGCATTGTCAGCCAAAACCTGTAATGACAATTGGTTAAATGAGGACAAATCAACGCCACCTGCAAGATCTACGCATAAAGCAGCCCAAGGTTCATTCGGTTGATCTTCATAAAGACCTACAAATGTTGAACTATTGGTCGTATTGACAAGAGGATTACCTACTACGGTGAGTAGATCATTTCCTGCGAGATAACCATGATTGCGTTGGCATTCAAAGTCATCAATGATATTGGCTATTGCAATGGTTCCTTCACAAGGATCGATAGTCGTCTCGCTTTGAGTCAGGTTATCAAAATAAAATACAGCGCCTTCCTCAACAACACCAGGATTGAAAATCATTCTCATGGATGCCCAATCAGTAACTGACTGGAAGGTTGAAAAATCAAAAGAAACATTTTGCCAAACTCCACCTTCATCAATGTTGCGCTCAACTTCTTTATTTCCCTGTGATACACTTTCCAATTGGAAAATGACTGTACCTGGTCCGGGTGCATAGATGTCCACATTGTATTGAGGTCTTGTGGAAATATCAATGAGGCCCGGAGCTACAGCAGCTACAGTACTGAAAGCAGACGTTCCTTTGGTATACTTTCCTGAATAAACGGAAGTATTGATACCCGATGGATCAGGATTGTCGACCACTTCAAATGTACCGTGCAACAATGTCTGTTGATCCAATGGCTCCCAGGGAAGTACGGCTGTTCCATCTTCAAAATCTTCAAGAACAGTATTTGTCTTTTCCCCCCATTGAATATCATCAATATAATAGACATCACCTGGTTGGGGATCATTTCCTGCATTGAAGAAGATCACGATTTTACGGTGACTGGCCAATGATTGATCACTGAAATCAACTGTATAATCTACCCATTGTCCTGCTTCTGTCACATCCACAAAGATTTCCTTTGCAGGTGAAGACCCTCCTTCAAGTTTGAAAAGAATAGGTACTGCACGAGGCGCCCAGATCTTTGCTCTCAGTTGATTTTTAACTGTAAGATCCATTGGATTTTGATAGTCAATCAAAAGTGCAGCCCATGGTTCTGCCTGGGGATCTACATATTTACCAACTTTTGCGGAAGCATTAACTGTATTAGGAGCAGGGTTATTTACAACGCTTAGGCTGTCCCATCCATTGACATATGTTGCATTCCTGTTGCATTCGAAATCATCGATCATGTCGGGATTAGCCGTCACATTTTTGCAAGCTCCCAGTGGAGTAGCATACAGGTTGTCGAAATAATACGTATCAACACTGGTCTTCACTCCCGGATCGAAGAATAAGATCACTTTTGTAAGATGAGTAAAATCAGCTGCAGCAGAAAAATCAAATGTATAGTCCTGCCATTCATTGGTCAGGCCGATATTTTTTGTTTTTTCAATTGGATCACCACCAACACCTTCCAGCTTGAGAAGAACTTGTGTTGGCGCCTCGGCATTGATCTGGAGATGGAATTGATTGAGAATGCTGAGGTCAAAAGGAATTCCAACATCAGCAAGGAGCAAACTATATTCGAACGTATCTTTTACATAACGTCCAACCCAATTTGAGGTATCAATTGAATTTAGTGTATCGGGATTAGCAACCGGTCCTGCAAAAGATCCATTGATGGCTTCCCATGGAAGTGCATTTCCACCTTCAAATGTTTCATAATACTGGATAGCATCATTCCCTGTGATGTCATCATAATAAAATGTTTCTGTACTTCCGAGCAAACCAAAATTGAACGAAATCAATATTTTATCCATCGTGGTAAATGCTGCACCGGAACTCATATCAAATGAGTATTCCACCCATTGATTCGCCACAGTGATATTCCTGATAAATTCAACATTGCTTCCTCCACCTTCAAACTTGAAAAGGACCTTACTGGGAGCAATAGGCGACCAAACCTTCATCTTGATCAGATTTTGCTTGGAAATATCAACAGGAGCCGTGAGCGTCCCAAGAGCAAAATTGTAATCCGCATCAGGGTTGTTTGTATATGATCCTACAAAATCACTGGAATTGACACCGTCTGGAGCCGGATTCGCAATGACGCCGTTGTAAGTACCATTAAGGCCTGTCCATGTTACATCAGAAACGCCTTCAAAGTCTTCATAGACTGTTTGGGCTTGTAAATATTGGAATGAGAGAATAGTAAAAAAGAGTAGAATTACATTTTTCATATCGAATTTGAATTAGATGAATGTGAAATTTGATTAAAGTCTAAAAATAGGAAAAGACATTGAATACTTTTTGTTCATAAAAAGTAAAAACGAATTGTGTTTATTTCCATCAAATGCCTTGAAATTCGATGATTTTTCTTGCAAAATTCAGAGTATGAATCGTATACAAATGATGACTTATCAACACATTAAAATCTAAATGACAAATAGGTGACATTTCTGAAAATTAATTATTGAAAAAAGTCCAGGTTTGTTGGAGAAAGCATGAATAATGGGCCAAATCCATGTATTCCTTTTCTCATATAGCCAGCTATTGATATATACCTATGTTATTTTATCCAAACCGGCCTGGCATCAATGGGTTGGTGCCGATCATGAAGTACGATCCAGACCCAACCGGAACCAGGAATATCAGTCTTTATGATGTGATGATCATTATCAACAAATGCGTTGCCTGGTTTATAAGGAATATTTCTTCCTAAAGCATCGACCACCTTGATATTCCAACCATCATATTGTTTATCATTGATATCAATCGTTATGTTTCCATCGCCGGCGTTTGGATATACCGTCCAATCAATGGAATTAGAAGGAATCTCCGAAGTAGAAACAAAATCTTCTTCAAATCCAATAGCTGACAATGCAAGGTCTATTTCCGGATTTGACATGAATTCAGACCATAACAGACCCGAACGATAGTTTTCTATCATATTAATGATCGGCCCCTGGTCAATGGCCAGGTATGAGTCGGCGAACCAATCAACAGTAGGATTAAACGAATCATAAAATCCATACTCTCCCCATAATTCTTCACCATATACCCTGTAAAAATGGCGCAATGCAGTAATGCTTTCTGTTGGTGTATAAGGCATAGAAGGAATTGCTGCAGCAGGAGTAAGTGTACCATTATCTGTATTCGCACCGGGCGCATGTGCTTCATATCCCCAGGGATCATCGCTGGCTGTCAATCCCCAGCATTCCTCACCATACCCTTCAAAATGAAGAGGATTATCAACACACCATGATCTGTTGATCTGGGTATGATTGATATTCTGTTGAAAATAATTTGCAAACTCATCCTTCTTGTTTCTTGGATCAAATCCCATGTATGAGTAATGCGCAAAAAACAAAGGTCCGCCAAAATGTGGTCCGACGAATAATTTATAACCATACCAGGTATTGCCATTGACATATCCTGCTCCTGCCCATCCACTGTTCCAATATGTAGCATTAACGGGATGTGTGGGAGATGCAATGGCCAGCAGGTAGACAATCAAAGCTTCATTGTAACCCCTGATCGGAAAATTCATCTGCCACTGATATTCCGGTGACCAGTGCCAATACAATACACCTGAATTATTGCGCGAATAAAAATCCCATTCTACATCTTCCCACAATGAC